>Ga0116228_10003757_pt1 | contig 13430 bp, 7 predicted proteins | sample S1TSphfallax_2_FD_89694 | JGI IMG/M metagenome (GOLD analysis project Ga0116228, IMG submission 89694) | Host-associated microbial communities from peat moss isolated from Minnesota, USA - S1T2_Fc - Sphagnum fallax MG | ecosystem: Host-associated > Plants > Peat moss > Unclassified | place: USA... | reverse complement strand
TTTTTCCCGCCCTAAACTGCCCAGGACTTATTATGGTTTTCAGGACCGAAACCTGAAAACTTTTAGGACATGGTTTTCGGTTTCCAAGACCAAAACCTGAAAAATTTTAGGACGTGATTTTCAGGATGTGGGATTTCAATTTTGGGACTTGAATTTCACACAGGGGCTTCACAGTGGCCTTCGGCCACGGGCACCCATTAGTATGTTTGATTACACGTGCAACCAAGATACTCACATTATGGAGTACTTAGGCTACGTAAGTACCTACCTCCTAAATGTTAAATACCTACTTACTATAGGTACTTAGCTAGTAGCTACTAGATTTTAATAGGACTTAATATTTAATATGTAGGCACCTAGTAACCTACAAATTAAGTGCTTAGTACTAATAGGTATCTATATACTTAATATCTAGTAACTAGGTACCTAAGTTATGTAAGTACCTAATATAAAACTATAAATACCTAATAAGTTGGAGGTAACTAGCAATTGTAACTAAGTTGTCATGTTACAACTATGTTGTAGTCAAATTTAATCCCATATTGTTTGTTTTCTCTCTTAATTTGTAAATTATATAACTAGATTAGTTAGGTGCATTAAAGATATTCAAATTTAACAATTGCCATATGAGAGGAACAAATCAAATTGGCTTCACCCTTGATAAACTTATGGACACTAACAATTTATTTTGTAGGAAAATAAAGATCGCCATTCTTTTTGGTGACTTGTAACATGAATTCAAAAAACACATCTACCAAGTACTTTGGATCAATTTCATTTCAATCACCAATGGACAACCAAGTGACAATTTGTTTTGCACCAAGAGTTAAAGACATTGACATCCCAAATATCTAAATGACAACTTTGCCTCTAACTCATAATCTTGATTTTTTCAACCTCATTTGATTTGAGGTTTAAAAAATGAACACTTAAAACCTCTTCATCCACATTAACTTCCAAATTTCAAGCATTTTCAATTTCCTTACTGACATGCATCCATGAAGTTTTCACCAACCAAAGAATTAACCAAAAGCTCAATAAGTGGAAGGTCATAAACAAATACAAATTCATTAACTTCCAAAAACATTTCATGTTGCTTTTCACCAAAACGTTTTCAATAACATCATCATTGAATGTAAAATAATTTGTTAGCAACAAAGCCATAGTAATCAACAATGTAATTTTAAAAAGGGACAAGTAGATATATTTAAAAAGTCCCCACAAAGTAACTGAAAGATTAAAATGTTTTTCAAAATCAAATGCATAACTCCAAAATAAAACCAAAACACAATTCAAGGATTCGTAAAAAGCTTATTGAAATAACACCTCACAATTAAAATCAATGTTGATTTAAGATTTTATTATTACATAAATGAGTTTTGAAAAGATACACAAACTCCTAGAAAACCTATAAAATATTGTGAAACATAAACATAAAAAAGAAAATCACAAAAAATACAATAGAACAACATTAAACAATTTGAAATTTAATTTTTTTTGCAAAGAATCTTTTTAAAGGAAAATATAAAAATATAGTTGTAAATAAGGCCCAGTTTGAACAAGAAGAAACACATCACAAATGCACCCAAATCACATTGGAAACAAAAAAAACTTGGTGCAAAACACATCACAATTACACATTAATGAAGAACCTAGAAACAAATGAAATGTTATGAAACAACAAGGAAGAAGTAAGTGAAAAAGTAATGGACTAAAATTGAAAGAAAAACAACAACAAAGTTTGTTAAAGAAACATTCATTATTAACAAGACATTACAAGAAATCCCAACTTCTTAAACTAGGAATTTGGTAAAAAAAAAACCCCGTATGGTTTTTTGACCTCATGTCCAACTTGACCAAAATGTCATTTTGGACAAGTCGATTTGGACCCAACCATTTTGATTGGGTCTTTTTGGTTAGTCTTTTTGACTGGGTTTTTTTACTATGTTTTTTTACTGAACCATCATGACAATAATATAATTTGGGCTATAATAAAATAAAATTATTTAGATTAATTTATTTAAAATTAATATGAAAATATTAATTAATTAATTAATTACCCTACCTACCTTACTCTACCCTAGCTTAACTTAACCTACCTACCTAATTAATTAATAAACCTAATAATTAATGCCAAAAATAATTTATTTATTTACCTACCAACCCTATGTCCTAGGCTTAAGTTAAACCAAGCCACTTAGGCTAGGCCAAGCCCCTTAGGCTAAGTGGTTTAATAGGTTTTACAACCTAGGCTACCTAATTAAGTCACCTAAGTAGCCAAGGTAGCCTAGGTTGCAAGTGTGGGGATTTGAACTCCTCACCTTCACATTAGGGACTCAAATCCTTAACCATTGCACCACCATCCCATAAGCTGATTTTTTTGGACAACATATTGTATTAAACATGATTTTGGATTAACATATTGTAATCAATTTCCTTGAAATTTTTTTTCAACATATTGCATTGAATGTACCTGAATTTTTTTACATTACTTAGATAAATATGTAGGTTATAGGCAAGTTAACCTTGATAGGTAGGAGGTACCTATTAATAAATGCATGTACTTAAGTAACATGTAGGTTATAATCTATTAAACTTTATAGGTACCTAGTAAGTTCATGTTTGTACCTATTTATGCCTATGTTATTTAGTAGGTTATGTAAGTACTTACTAGCTTAATAGATATAACCTAGGCATATTAGGTAGGTAGCCTAGCCTATTAAATAGATTTAGGGTTAAGTTACCTACCTACTACTAGGCTAAGCTACCTACTAGCTAGTAGCCTATGTGGCCTAGCCTAAGTTAATTACATACCTACCTAGTAAGCCTAGGTAATCTAGGTTAGGCTACTTACCTAATATGCCTAAGTTTGGTTACATACCTACCTAATAGGCGTAGGTTACGCTACATACTTACCTAAATGACCTAGGTTAAGTTACATACCTACCTAGTAAGCCTAAATTTAGCTACCTACCATGGAGGCCTAGGTGGCTTAAGTTAAACTACATACATATGTAGTAGGCTTAAGTGACCTAAGCCTAAACTATTTACCTAGCTAGTAGGATAAATTACCTACCTACTAGGCTTAGGTGGCCTATATTATTTACTTAGTAGGCCTAGTTTAGTAGGCTACCTACATGGCTAATATGTATAGATCAAGGTCACCTATGATACCTACCTAGAAGGCTTACACTACCTAATTATAGGCTACTTAGTAGTCTTCAGTTGCATCTTAGGTAACTTACCAAATAGGTTTAGGTTAGGCTACCTACTTAGGCTAGTAGTTAAGTTATTACTTAACAAATAACCTACTAGCCTATTAATTATGCTAGGCTAGATAGGTAGTCTAGGCCTAGCCTAACCTATTAGTTATGTTAGGTTAAGTAGGTAACCTAGGCTTAACAAGTAGGTTTTGTCATCAAATGAGTATTGTTCATTTGATTAAGTGTCAAATCATAATGATCAATTTGATGAAAGGTCAAATCAAGATGGTCAATTTGATTAAACCCTATCCATTCAATATGGTCAATTTGACTAAACCATGGCCATTTTTATGGACATTTGTCCATTTTGACCAAATCTTTCACTTGACACTTCGTAAAAAATGTCACTTTAGTCAAATGTAACATGTGTTTCTCATGCCCCAAACCTTTCATCAAAATGGACATACCCTTGGGTCAATGTGGACATTTCAATCAAGTTGGCCTTTTAAAAGCCATGTTTTTTTATAGTGAGAACATGATGACCACTTGAAATTTCATATGTTAAAAATGTCAAAGAAAATGGTTATGTTCAAAGTTCATGGATGTTTATCACAATAATGCTAAAAAAATGAAGAAATGAAACAATGTAACAAACAAATCACAAGCTTTGGACAACATCATAACAAAATCATGAACAAAAAAAAAAGGCAAAAATTTAATGCATATATATAATTCTTATGAAATTTGAACTAGCCCACACATATATGAAAACATTTGGGCTATTGAACTTGTTTAACTATTCAATCCAACTACTACCATTGATTTTCTAAAGGGTAACCTTTTCAATATGTTATATTTCTACAATCCACTCTCATGAAACTTGATTGTTGATTTGATTAAAACATTCAAGCCAAATTATGGATTTTAGATCAATCAATCAATCAAGAAATGCAATTTTTTGTATGTTCCATTACTTTAGTTATCTATTGTTATATTAGATTTATTTAAAACTTTAACCATTTCATTTAAGGTTATGTTTAGGGTAGCCATTTTTGCTAAATTTATAACTATCATTCTCCAAACTTAACACAAACAGTAACTTATAAGCCTAACCTACTCTTTTGGTTATGAATAGGTTTATTTTATTTATTGATAATGTCATTCTTTTAATAGATCCAGGCCATTGAATGTGAAGTAAAAGGAATAAGGCTAAAGATAGTGCATCTTTTCATTCACTCACACTCACACAATTTCATAGTTAATTTTCTTTTGCTTGTTATAACATTTTCATTAGTTTTGTTCATTCCACATATTGCACTGACTTTTTTATATTTAATCTTGCTTAATGTTGTGTACTTATGGATATGCTCCTCATATGATGGAGTTCATATTCATTATTTCACTATTGACATGATCATTTGTTTGTATGATTGCCCTTTGATTGCTCACATGTTCAAATCAATGTTGGTTTGCAGTTCTACAAAAATACATTTTTCCTTTTGCTTAAGTTTTTTGTTATGTCCTATTGTTTCTTAAATTTATTTATTATTCTTGATAGCCAAACTTCAAGCTTTTCAAATACGATGTTGATATTATTTTTATGCACATAAGATGTCTACATTGGAAATTGGTGTTTGCACTCTTGTGATGGAGATGAAATCAAATGAATGAGGTGCCATGTTTCTTTGGTCATGATATTCATTTACTTGTGTAGTTGTTGGCCAATTGTGTACTTGTCCACTTTTTCACATGGTTTTTTTCCCATTTAGATGTTGTTGACTATGGAAGAGTATATGTGTGAACATTTCAATAATCAATTAATTAAATTTTTGTATATGTTTAGCTATGATATTTATGTTAAAGCCTACTACTTTACATTTTGATTTGATGTTTCGATTGTTTACCTTTATTTGCTCACCATTCATTGTTTTTTTGCATTTATGTTACAAACAAGTATTCCATCATGAAATTCTTTTGGATCCTATTTGTTTGTTATTGCTAGCCTTTTTCTAAATTTTATAGTTATTGAATTTACATAATTGATGAAACTTATGTTACCTTATGTTTTTCAATTTTTTAACTTTCTTGCATTGTGAATTTATTTACATTGCTTATGGTCATCCCTTTGATCTTACTATTTGTTGTTTTTATCAAGCACATCCTCCTTTGTATTTTCATTATTTGAAATAAAATAAATAAATAAACCAATGTTAATTTAAAATTTGTAATCATAAAAGATTAAAAAAATTGTTGAAAAATTATGTATATATTTTAATGATTGTTTTACACTTGGAAAGGCCTTTAAATGAAGGTGTTACCAAAATACGGGTATCACCTTCAACTATTACCTCAAACGACATTCATATTTTGGTAATGTCTTCATCCTTGGACCTTCCATGTACCACAAAATATTCTCCACATGTTTCTTTTGTTGGAAGAGGATTAATGTTGGCCCATTTTGGGTTCTAGGCTAGTTTTGGTTCTTTTTTTCAAGTATCTAAATAATAGGTTCTGTTATGGGAAACACACAATCAATATCACAAGTTGCAATCCTGGGAAACCCCAAAACCTAGATACATGTTCTAATCATGGGAAGGTAGCTAGATCATAGGTTCCAACCAAGGAAACCCCATAAAAGGGAACACATATTCTAGCCATGGGAAAAACCAAAACTAGAAGGTAACTAAATCATAGGTTTAAACATTGAAAATCAAAACTAGGAGGTAGTTGAACCACAAGTTCTATCCAATGGAAAAAGTAGAATTACAAGCTAACTACATTCACAAGTGTGATGCAAAAAAAATTGTGTGAAAATTGCCTTGATTTTTTGGAAAATTGTTGTATGTGAATGGAATACAATTAGGGTGGTTTAAAGGTGTTGCTATTTACTTTCAACAAAAAGCTTGAATGCATTTACAATTTTTGTCTCTTTCCATTTATTAAGTGTTTTTTTTCAAAAAGGTTTATTATTTGGGGTGCAAGGGTGCAAAGGTCGGGATTAAGGTTGCAAGGGCAAAACTTGGAGTGTGGAACTTATTATGCAACCCAAAAACTTGCAAGTTCTAGGGCAGATTTACTATAGAAACCTAATGTGGCCACAAATTTATAACACCCACACAAACATGGCGTTGATGTGTTGCCAACATGGTGCATGTGGCACAAAAATGGTGCCAATGTGGCACCTATGTGGTGTTGATGTTAATTTTATTTGTTTTTAAAAAAAATCTTCAAAACTTTTATCATTTCAAAAAGAACCTATGTCAACCTAGGTTTTTTTCTTAAATAACATAAGTTTTAGAAAAAAATTAACATAAGTTTTTTTTGAAATGATGTAGGTCTTTTTTTAATTTTAGTTTTTTTCCCAAATGTATTGAAAAACCTACATTGATGGAGGTTTCTTTTGAAATGACATAAGTTTTGTTCAATGTTTTAAAAATGTTCCCCAACATGGGAACATACATTCTTTTTATTGGCCAAGAGCTCCCAACCTTAAAGCTTATTCCCACATAGGATGTGGTGAATGTGCATAAACATGTGAACATGCATTCCATGTGGGGGACATGGGTTCATGTTCCCAATGCGTTTTTGAGTACCATATAAGTGCCACATAGGCACCATTTTAATGCCATGTGGCAACATGCCATTGTTCTTTTAGCATGGGTGTCATAAATGTGCAACCAAATCAAGTTCTTACAATGTGCCCCAAAAATTGGAAATTTTTGGGGTGCAAGAAAAACATTGCACCCCAAACTCCACCCATACACCCCTAAAAACATTATGTGAGCATTAAGGGCATCTAGGTTTCTTATAATGTTAAGGTTTATTATTTTGGAAATTGTGATGTTTATTGTTGAATTATTGATTGTTTGCAAGGGACCTTGGAGACTTGAAGGAAGTTTGAAGTTCGGTTTTTGAAACAAATATTTAGCTTTTATGTTGGATGTGGGGGAAAAAATTAGTGTTAGAATCAAGAATATTGAATGAAGTGATTATGGATTTTTGCATATGGATTATTTGAGATGATATGTTATGTGATTGTGGGGTTAAAATTTGTTTTAATGAGTTTTATTTGATATTTTGAAAGTGTATGGTATGTGGTCAGTGTTGAATAACATTATGTTGTGGGGAGATATTTTTGTGTTCATCTATGGGAAAGGGGAGCCATCATCAAGTAGTATTTTTCAATGACTTGGACACCTTAAAGTTGTGTGAAGTTAAACATATGTTTTGTTTTTTGAATGTAATGTGTGAGATTGGAATGTAGTCTATGAACTTTATAATTTGGGCATGTAAATGTAATGGGACCAAGATATAGTGCACTATGAGAATATGATCCCCATAAAAGCACATTCAATTTCATTAGGACATCTAGTGTAAAAATGTTGCATGGTAGAAGTTGTTGGAACTAATGTATGACAATTTTTACTCAACTCTTTGAAAAGATGTTAAGACGATTAGGTTAGGTGTATGCTACTTAATGAAACTTACTATAATCTATTAGTTTTTTAAGGGCCTCTCTTTTCAGTATTAAAATAGGACTTTCCAATGTACTAGAATAAGGTAGATCATGCAATTGATGTTTTGATTTTGGATGGTGAAAAGACATGAATAGAGAAATTAGAGAATTACTAATCCTAAAGGTGGTATTGGATCACATTGGAAGCAATGATTGAATGGATTTGGAGGTCGTTAAAAATTATAAAAGATGATTTTTGGAAGCAACAAACATTGGTTCATAGGTTTAAAAAAATGGCATTTGATCAAACAAAAAATTGGAAAAGATAATCCCCCAAGTATTGTCATATTACGTATCACAAGTTTTACTACCATAGAAATAATATGTTTTGATCCAAAGGCAAGGGAAGTAAGGGATTTTCTTGTGGGTGTACCACAGTTTGGTTTTTACATGATAATTGTTATTTGCTTGAAATTTTCAAGGGACAAATGGAGCGCTGTCTTTTTGCACAACTTGGCCCAATGGTATTACTTTAGCAACAAAAGATTATTCATGAAAACCTAGATTCCATTCATAGGTTAGGAGACCTTTGGATTTCAATATTTATAATAACTTAATTGAAGGAGGTGACCATTTGTACAATCTCAAGCATAAAAACAAGTTGAAAGCTAGAAACAAAATTATGAACCCATTCTTTAAGTTGAAAATATTGATGTAGTTTAATAAGTACATGGGAAAAGGAGTTCAAAGGGGAGAATGATGTGAATTTTAGTTTTAAGATACATGATGTCAACATGTTGAAGGTTGTCAAATTTGAGGAATAAAGAGAGGTGGATGAAGATTTAGATCTATAAGAAGTTAGATTTGTGTGTTTTGTGTGAAGGATAGAAAGTAATTGTCATGACTAGCTCACAAGGGACATATGAGCTCTTTGGGGGCATGATCATGAGGATGGAGGCATGATAATGAAGGTTTTAATCATTGGGTGGAGCACTTGGCTGTGGAAGCAAAGGTGAAAGAATTAAACAACTTTTCAAAATTGTCAAGTTTAAATTGCATGGGAAGGTTTAAAAGTGGTTCAAGAAATTGAAGCTAGCTCCAATAAATCAAAGGCTCAATTGAGAACCCTAATGATACAAAAATACAGTGATGTGCATGATGTTGTAATTTGGGTAAAACTTGATGCCATTAAATAAGAACCTAATGTAAAGGCGCATAAGTATTTTGATAGGTTGGACAATTTTTTTAGAAATGAAAAATACTGAATGGGGAGTAGAAAAGGTTTTAAACCAAACTCAAACTAGAAATCAAAAAAATTTATGTGGTTTGGACCTATGCAAACAATGAAAAAATGCTTAATGTTGTGATTAAAGTGGAACATGTTATAATAAACTTAAGGGATTCTCCATATGAACATTGAAAAGAAGAACAATAATATGGAATATTAGGAAAAGTGGTTATGAAAAAGAAAATGAATGTTTTAAATGAATCCCCAATCAATTTTCTAAACAAGGAGTTGGAGGTAATTTGGGAGCTAGTTTTTCTAATTTTGACAATTTTTCAATTGTGTAGAATTTATTGATCTTGTTGCTACCAATTGTCCAAAAATTAATGATTTTTGATCTAAATGTGCCAAATTTGAAATGTTGCATGAAAAAAATAACTACAACATTAAATGTAGCCATTGTATGGGAATAATGCATCTAAGGAAATATGTTAGAAAAAAGGAAAGGATGGAAAAGGGGTCTTTTAAAGCCAACAACTCCCTAAATTGTTAATAGATGATGAATATGTCACAATGGAGTAATTAGACATCTATGTGATATCATCAAAGATATATGCTTGCAAGTTCAAATTCATAGAAAAAAAATGTCATTGAGAACACAATACAAAAAAAATAGCAAATAGAAATGTGGCAAAAGAAGAAAATTACAAGCTTGTCCCAAAAAAATGGAAGGAATCAACCATGAAATCTAAAATCCTATGTCACTTTATAAGGTTAAGATATTGCTAACATTAATGGAGACCATACTTACCATACCAAAAGAATTATAACACTTGGAGAATTTGATAAAGATGGTGAGGAAATGGAGAGATATATGGGAAAAATCAATGAAATTGGTGATTGAACATGAAAAATAAGAGCTTCAAGAATCTACATTCACAAAAAAAATTGTAGCAAAACTTTGCATCTCTTGATGGAAGTGAATGACCATATTGTTGAACAACTCATTGGCAAAAGTGTTTCCATGTCGATTATGTTTGCACATGTAGTGTGAGGATTGGGAATAATGTACCTAATAATAGGTAATGAAACTTACAAAACAACATTAGGAGTAGTGATTTAGATAGTGGGAAGGTTGGAAAAACTACTAGTGAAGATTGTTGAAATAAAATGTAAAATGACCTTCATGATACATAAAACTATCATGACTTGCTTGTTGTTATGTATTTTTAAATAATAATTGAAGTTGTAATGAATGTTGAAACATACATTGAAACATTTAGATTTGTTTAAAATTAAATAAAATCACTTCAATGCAAGTTGTCGCCTTTCAATGTCCACAAGTGTTCAATGAAGTCATTTAAAAATCTACAATGGGCATCAACATCTTTTATGGAAAATGTGCCATTCATGAAAATTCCAAATGTGATTTTTAAAAAAAACTTTGATTATGATTTTGCCAAATTAGCTCTAAATTATAACCTTCTTCATTTTCAATGGTCATGTCGTGAAGCACCACACATGCCATCAACACATTTGCTATCACCTTTTTACTCCATTGTTTATTGGGATTTGTAATAATTTGAAATCTAGCTCAAAAAACCCTGAAACAATACTTGACATCCTTTTGTGCAATCTTTTAACATTTTGCAAAATGTTATCACCTTTTGTTTTGTGATTCATGGATTGTTTGAACAAAGGTGGTGGATACCAAATAGATAAAAATGTTCATAAAACTTCCTATTCATTGTGAAGTTCACATCACTTTTTAGGCCTTGTAAGTAAAATTTGCAAACAAAGGGGATTAATCAACCATGTTCAAATCATTGTTACATCCAAGCAACCCAAAATAAACATGCCATATCCACAACGAAAAATTAACAATTGCTTTTAAAATAATATATTTGTGTTTATCCTTGTATGTGAATTGCCCTTGCAAAACAACATGGCAAATTTCCATCCATATTGTACACAATCTAATGATGCAAATGTTTTAGGGAAATTGCAATTCTCATTGATTCTAAATTATTTTTCCAAATCATCACACAATGATTATAGCAAGTATTTTCATTCAAAATTATCATGAATTGCTTTGACAAAATGTTACCAAATGGAAATACTCATTAGTGGCATTTGCTACAATGCCATATGTTACCATTCACAAGACTCTAGTGCACTTTTGGATGGAATAGAGGCCCAAGTGCCCACACACATCCTTGCATTGCACAAAATAAAAATCTTGAACACAAACAACATTCAAGATTATTTTTTAAAAAACCGTGTTTCATCCCATATCTCTTATGACAAAACTGATCATCATGTACATGGAATGAAAAATAATTTTTATTTCAAATTCATGAATGGTCTAGATATCATTAATGAGCAAAATTTGTTCAATGTCCTGGCAAAGAACCACCATGTTGCCATTTGGGTGCATTATCCACTTATGCCAACAACATTTACATGAATAATTCATTGTCATTGTCATATTCAAGTTCAACTTGCATAATTACATATAAATGTTAACACAAAACTTCCATTGCAATCAAGTTCCAAAGATGTTAAAGCCTATCAAAACCTAGTTCCAAATGCACAATCTATTTATTACAATATGCTAAAACCCAACCATGGAAAAATGAAAAAACACAAAAGAAAACACAAGCTTGACATAGCCCAATTCAACATCACCAACACAAGGCATTTTCTCTCATTATTCACTTAATGTGAAGGTTTGCAAATGATGAGTGGGGTTGAGAATTATGTTTGGTGCAGCTAATTTTAGAAGGTCGTTAAAAACACTAGTAATTAATGAGTAGTGAGATAATTACTATAGTTGTGGTGGAGATGCTCTAAGTAAACATAATATCCATCCTTTTTTTATTTTAAAGGAGAGATAATCATAGATATAAGGTACCCTCCAAATACATTTAGGAAAATTCCCCATGCGATTTACAATTATGAAAGAACAATGAGACTACCAAATCAACATCATAAAACTCAAATATCCTTTTGTAGATAGACTCTCTTGAACGACCTTTACAAATTCCTATTGAGGATTATAAAGCAAGAGTTGTAGAAAAACTTTAATCAATGGGCATCCAACTTTCTTGTGTTGACATCCAAAAGCTACCATTTGAGCTTGTGTTCCAACAATTTGTGCTTGACCCAAAGGATGGGAGACATTAAACACTACCCATTGAGTTTTGATTGACACTAGGCCTATTTTTGAATCAGTATGGGTTTGCACAATTTCTCATTCCCCCCTCCCCCCTTAAGAAAAACTTAAAAGTTGTTTAACAAAACCTTTAATTGTTCTTATGTTCTATTGGGAGACCAATAGAGATACCCATCACTAGCTGATTTTTCAGATTTCAGTGTAACAATGTTTTTTTTGGGGGCAAAACAACAATCAAAGCTTGTGCAAAACCACCTCGGTCGACCAAAGCTTGATTGGGGGGCGTCGGGGGTATTTAACATTTCACAATCCAAATAGCTAATCAGATTCCAAATTGCTTCCACTTTAGAAGCTTAGAACAATACTCTTGTAAGCATAAGCTCCAAATGATTTTATAGTCTATTTATAAGTGTAAAATCCCAATCGAAAACCACAAGATTTTGATGCCCAAAAAGGCACAACAAACCCACAAACAAAGAAACTAAGGGAAAAAACAACCTAACCCACAATTTTTTTTACTCCTACATGTTTTTAAAAATTATCAATTTTTTCCCATCCATACACCAACATTGAACAAAAGCCATTGAATGCTAATCTCTTTCTTAAATTTTGATCCTAATTAAAAGGATTAATGGGGTGAATGTATATGGCCTCTAGGCATCTTAAACACTATACAAGCTTGCTATCAAAAAGTGTATAATCAAGTACTTAGTCATTTGATATTTGATATGCACTTGTATAAATATGGAATATAGTTTGCTCAACTATTTTGCTAAGTTGGCTTTTGTTATTTTTCCAAGTTAATATTTCTCATTTTGTCAAGTGCACTTTGCCAAAAGGCTAAGTTCACACGACTTCACCACTTTGCCAAATCATCAAGTTCACATTAAAAAATGCCAATTCACATCACTAATGCTACATATGCCAACAGACCAAGTTGAGTTCATCATGCCAATGAGGTCAAGTTGGCAAGTCGGCAATGTAGCACTAACAATGTTCACATCCATAAAAGAAAAGACGAGAGGGACCAACATCCAACCAAGAGAAGTGAACCTAACAAGCATAACTGAGCAAAAACCTTATTCCATATAGAAAAGCATTTTGTTGACACAAAGTTAGATTTCATGCAAGCATTTTTCTGTATTTGTACACATAGTTATCATAACTATGGTTTTCATTATTGAATCAACTACCATTCATTTCACAAAAGATGTGTATTAAAGACCAAATCTCCAAGTACCCACTGGCAAAAAAATCTCCAAAATTCCTTTCCATTTGTTGTTAATTATGTTGTTGTTAACTCTCAAGAATTAATATTTGACATTAATAAATGTGTGTGTGTCAACAAAACATATATGTCTCCAACATTTG
>Ga0116228_10003754_pt1 | contig 13435 bp, 9 predicted proteins | sample S1TSphfallax_2_FD_89694 | JGI IMG/M metagenome (GOLD analysis project Ga0116228, IMG submission 89694) | Host-associated microbial communities from peat moss isolated from Minnesota, USA - S1T2_Fc - Sphagnum fallax MG | ecosystem: Host-associated > Plants > Peat moss > Unclassified | place: USA... | reverse complement strand
TATGCAACACATCTTTGATTTCTTCAATTGTGATTCATTTCCATTATTTTTTTGTGGAACGTGTTGCTAAAGGAAGGGGAATGTCACAAATAGCAAACTATAAAAGAAATTTCTAAATATTTTCAAAATGGTCCTTGAAAAATATGCTAAAAAACTTTTAGAAGTTTTCAAAAAGATTTTTGAAAATACGCTTTGAAGTTTATGAAAGTTTCTAAAAGGGTCCTTGAGAGAATATCGTTGGAAATTGTTTACAAGTATTAAAAGAATCCATGAAAAATAGCTTTAGAAGTTTTTAGAAGATGTAAAATCAATAAAAACTTACAATTTTTTTTTTCTAAAAAACCAATTGATAGAAATTTTAAAAATATGAATTGACAAAAAATAGTCAGCAAAAACTTATAGAAGTCATGTTCAGTGAAAGCTTATAGAAAATATGATATGCTCTAGGTGGACTATAATAGTTTTACAAAGGTTCTATTAAAAATGGCTACCTAGGAAGTGCTAGGTCTAGATGTGACTAGTTTAATTAACTTTATTTCGAAATAGGCAAAAACATTCCCCCTAAATTACAAAATTTTCATGTTTATCTTTTTCATTTTCTGGAAATTTCTTTCGCCAAATTGAGAAATTCTCCCACAAAAGCAAAAAACTGATTCTTGGCTACCTATTGGAACTTATCATAAAAATCAAGTGAATAACTTAAAAGAAATTCTTCAAAATCTAAAAAAATTTGGACCATTTTTTCAACACTAAAATTCTTTGTATGGGTTGAAATCATATTTTTCAGGTCGAAATTTGGCGAAAATTAACGTGTAAAAGAAACTCTGCTAGGGATCTTCCTCGAAACCCTAGGGGGCCCCATGTCTGGGTCATAAGTTCATAAGTCAGAACCGACCGTCAGAGCACACCCTTGAGCCTAGAAATACACTACAGAAATTTGCGAAGGTAGCGTATTTGTGTTGTCCTCTTGTACTGCGGATGGTATACAATTTTGTGCATGTGTCAAACAGTTGGTGAGCCAGCTGGGGTTTCTTTTAAGCCCCCCTAAACTGTGAAAGAAGATTGCATCGCGTGCAAAGAGGTGTGGGTGTAGTGCGTCAGTAGAGAGAGAGAGAGAGGGGTGTACGGCGCAGTGTGTTATTGCGTCATGGCGGCCGCTGCTATCCATCGAACTTCCATCCTTCCTTCAATGAGAGCGGAGGTGATTCTCGACCTGGATATCGATTTTAGTCATCAGAGAAATCTGAAAATTCACCTTGACTTCACGCTGTCTTTGGGCTTCCTTTCATCCCGTAACCCCTATTTTAGTGGTATCCATAAAGTAGGGAAATTTTATTAAAACTCAGTATGAAGTGCTGAAACTCAGCATTTAATGCATAAGGTTCGAGAGAAATTATAGTAGCTATACAGGTAGGAGAAAAGCATCAAAATTGAGTTTCACCCCTTTGAATGCTAATGTACTTTTTTGCGGGGTTTAAAAAAAATCTCACCCTGTTTATGACCTAACTCAGAGTACTGGTGCTGTCTTTTCCTGACTTCACCGATAACTCTATTATTTCCAACCTAGACCTGATCTGATGGTGAAGGTTGAGGAGCGTGTGTTGAGAGGCTTGCAAGATGTGGACGCATTGCTTCAGTCCTCCGCCAGTTCACAACACAAATCCAATGAAAACGAGTCTGGATAACCAGGCCAAGTTTTCCAACACGTTGTGGAACCAGGTCCACATTTGCCATTCGTGTCACACACATACACACCTCTTGGGCCTCTTGTTTCGGGCCCTTGTTTCGCACATTATACTGTCTATCAGGCCACAAGTGGAAGAACAAGTACCGTTGATGGTACTAGGGTTATGATGACCGAACGAACCTTTTGACATTTCATCAACCTGAACAATAGGCATCTCCGTGAGTATAATAACAGGGATCAACAACCCAGGAGATGCCGTCACTTCTATAGAGTCCTCTCCTGCTGCGATAAAGTTGACAACGCCGTATTGGTGCCAGGAGGAGACCCTATGATCCAATACATTGGCATGCACATGATCACTATGTACTTATGTTTCCAACCTTACCTGAAGTTGTTAGACTCAAGTGTACTATGTACATCTTCAAAAGTTGTTCTGTAAAGAGGATTGTGCTTCTTCAGTTACTAGTATGCAAGTCAGGTCACTGTGTCACAAAAACACAGTATTTGGTGGTATCATCAAGTGTCTTGCAAGAATGGGTGAAGAAACTCCACATCATCATCAATGTCTTCATCTCAATCTCTTTTGGAAGTGATTTTGCCGAATATGTGTCAATATTAGTCAATATTGATGCATTGAATGACATTTTCTCTTGCTGGGATTTGCTGATATCTTATTGGACTATACAAGAACCGCATGCTTGTAAGTCAGAATGATTTTGCTGTTCTGAGTCCATTGAGTGATGCTTGTCAGCTGGGGTTGAACATGCTGGATGAAGGAGGGGTCCTAACAAACTAGTATCCAGTTGCAATGCATGATGTTTTTGCCTACCTGGATAACTAAACCCTAATTCCCAGTTTGGGAGTCATGCTAGTGTTGTAAGCTCCATCTGGTTGTTGAGGTGACACAACTTTGCTGCAAGAAAATTAAAAGATTCCATATAAAAATGTAAGAAGTGGAGTCCAGGGTTTAGCATGTATGCAAAACCACATAATTTTCAGTGCTGGACTATGAAGGGTTTCCATGGCAAAGCAGTCTTTGTAGGAACCAGGGGGTTCGTTGATACAAGTTGTACTTGTGTTTTGGAGATCAGTTGAGGTCTCCTGAAAGAAGGAAGTGTTGAGGCCCAGCCATGTTGCTTGGATGTGTTGGTATGGTCCCCCAGGGACCACCATTCCATATTCATACACAAGGAGGTCTCCACGCAGAGATCAAGCTCATCATTTTGCTCCTTTGCTTAGTACATATCCAATCTTCTTATTCATCACGTTTTCTGTTTTTCTGATTACCTTTCAGCACTTCATCCAAGCACAGAGTATTTAGATTATCATCAACTCATCAAGAAGCTCACACATCATTTCTCACCAGCAGACTTTCACATTGAGTCCCACATGATTAATCATACTGAGTCAGTAATACCAGACACATTTGTGACTTCCTAATTCAATTATGGAAACTCAGCTGAATCCAAAACATGAGGCCTGAACAATTTTCCTGGTAGAATGAGTTTGCGAGCATGAGTGACATCTGATTACACTGATGGTTTATCAGTACAGCCATCCACCATTCAGAAGAGGTTCAACCCAGAGCAGAATGTGTGAAATATCAACAAACCTAACTTCACAACAAGAGGAAAGTAACACAGTTCACAACAAAAGCACTCTGAATGAACTTTACCCTGCCCCCAAAAAAAAACCTCTCTGAATCTCTGAGCCTTGTCTCACTGATCCTTTTGTTCTGTGGGTATGCAGACTGAAACTTCCCACACAAAAAATGTCTCCTTTCCTGCAAACCACCATGCTTCTATATTTATCCTTAGAGCTCTACTTTTTCTTTATTGCATCAAAATCCAAGCACTCACAAACATTATAGTGATGAGACATTCAGATTGAACATTCAAACACTGTCTCTCTCTTGGCTTGTGCCATTAATTCCCTTTGTGATCTTAACTAATGCAGGTACCAAGGCATAAACCATTCCGACACAAAAAACTTGTGACTTACTGCAAAACCATCATGCTTCTATTTGAGATCTATCTTGTTTCTACTGTATCAAAGTCTCAGCACTCACAACATTTCAGTGATCAACATTCATTGCCTCAAAGCAACTCAAATAACCATAGTAAATTTAGTATTTTGGTCTTGGCTACTTTGTGAGGGAGTCTGAATGACCTCAACTGAATTATGTTGATACTATGAAACTTCAAATGCAACCAGTTCATGAGGGGATATAAGTTCGGAAGACATAAACATATGTCCTGACTTCACATCTCACAATGCACTGTCCATTCAGACCCTTATGCAATGGATTAAAAAGCATCAAATGCATGTTGCCACAACATCTCTGAATCAAATATGCTCTTACAATGCTGCAGCCAGAAATAAATGGCACAGACTAACACTTCTCAGAACCACAATCTTCACAAGGAACCTTCTCGCCTAGTCTTTCTTTCAAAGCTTGTCCTGAGGACTGCACCATAGCCTCCACTTCATCTCAGTGCACTTTCACGAAAAATTTGCACAAGCTCCATGAGCACCATCCAAATTGGAAAACAAAACAACAAGATCACCAAGACCACAAAGAAACTGCCTGCCATTATCTCTCCACAGCAGATCTATCTCCTAATATGAATGGGCTCCAATGCTGGTCAATGTTTTAGTTCAAGATATCTTTGTACCTTACCTATTGAGACTGCAAGAGATTATCAATGTCCTAGATTGAAGACATAACAAGCCTACCAAATGAAATAGAAGCTTACCTTCAGTGAAGAATTATGTGCAAAGATTTGTTTCTCTTGGATTCTTTACTTAAGGTAGGGATTTGCTTGTGCATACTTGTGCCAAGTGTTGTTGTAGGTTTGCTGATCAACCATATCTGTGATCTGTCTTTCTTGATTGTAGTGTACACCATTCCTCCAAGTTCTCTGAGGGTATTTCACCAACAACGATAGCCATGGATTTACAGTGGCAAAAGCAAATTGCATTGCTTTCGCCTTACAACAACACGTCAACATGGCCCCACATTTGACATATTGGGATGACATGATGGGTCATGGGAATTACAGTTCAATTCTTGTTATTTTCAAATGTGGTTTAACTTTCACTCTCAACAAGCAATGCCTGACAAACTGAGTACTTTGGAATTATGATATTTTGCTGTAGAAAATTCTGAGCAACAATCTGTGAGAGACTGGACATGTACTGAATTCTGACGTTACCATCATGCAGGGGAAGATGACTTTCTAGAATGGAAGAGAGGTCCAAGTAACCCTAGTTCTGCCTTGAAACAGAAATGTCTTCATGATAAGCAGTCTGCTCATGCCTGACCAAACCCAACACCTCTGTTGGGTGCCTTGCCTTCACATTCATGTGTAGCAGAGAAGAGCATAAACTGCATATAGTTTTGTTTGTGCTGTTTGACTCATTTTTTTTGATGGTCTGTGTCCTAGGTGGATGAAGACAACGAATGTTTTATTCTTTGTGAATCTCAACAGCCACAAAAATTGGAGATATGGAGGTACATCACTGGAAGTTATGATGGACTGCACCAAGTTTGGAAAGATGTTTACCAGGAACAAGTCATAGTTCCCTAATTAGCAAAGTTTAAAGGATAGACTATGAGATACATTGAAGGAGCTAAAGACATGCACAACCGATGAGGAGGGTGTAGAAAGAGTTGTTTTGTAGAGTGATCAGGTTTGGGCACAACTCAAATTAATCAATGGACATGCAACATGGAGTGTATCGAAGAAGCAACAAAACTTGGTGGAAGGTATAACAAGTCCGTCTTATCATTCCTCTCCTAGCCTTGGCCTTACATAAGATGATATAGTAGGGTCATTAGTTATACCTCTTGCCACATCTACATGTACAATAATTGAAAGGCTAATGACCAAGTTGGAGTTGTTGCAACCACAAGCAAAGACCCTTGTCACTATGACCAACAAACTAAAACTCATGTGGAGGAACAAAAGGCTTTGTTAAATGCATACATCATATTCTTAGCCTCTCATATATAATAATGAAAATTGTGCAAAATTTGTTCATTCATAATTTATACGTTTCACATATTGATATCGTGCATTGAAAACACATTTGACACACAAATTTATTAGAAGATGCAAAATCCATGTGACATTTGTTCATTCATAGGTTCATACTTCATTTGTCAACACATTTATTCGTGTGTTAAATGTGTTTTCAATGCATGATTTGAGGGCAATTAAAAAATGCAAAGTCATTATAGATGTAAAATTCGAAATTAGGGTCAAAGATTTGTTAAACTTGTAATCAATAGTCATCATCCCAACGATGTTTTGCTGGGTCATTCATTTTGGTGTTCATGAATAACTTCGAATGTGAAATTTTGACGATGCTTATGTAAAAAGTTTGTTAGTAATGTAATTGACTTGAACAAATGATTGACTTTTTGCTTTGTTAAACCAAGACATTTCTTTAGCCTTCTCCATTTGGATTTCAATCCCCCAATGCCCCATTCCACCTTAATTTGGAAACGTGCATGATTATGTTGGAACTTAAGTAAACCAAATTCCAAAAGAACCAAAAACCAAAAACCTTAAACATAATCTTAAAATTAAAAACCCTAAACCTAAAATTAAAACCTATTTAACTTAAACCTTAAAACCTAAAACTTATAATGAAATCAAAACCCAAAAAAACCTAAAATTTATACCTACACCATAAACCCTAAACCTTAAACATGAACATAAACCTAAATTGAAAACCTACAACCTACATTTAAACTTCATAGTGAACTTAAAGCTTGTCAACAAAAGCAAAATTGATGCAAAATGTAGTAAATATGTCATAATCATTTATTGCATTTTTGTTTCAATTTCATGTGAAGGCATCATACTTACATCATAAATTTATTAGACTTCATAAGTTTGGACAAATTTTGTTGAAAATCTAGTTTTCATAAGTTTGTACAAAAATTGCACGAATTTTGTGCTATGGTTAATATGAATGATATTTATATGTAATCAATATCTTAAATATTCAAACAATTTTTTTATTTTTTGAATGACATATGTGAATGTTCATATTTAATACACAATAATTGCATAGTTGTATTCAAAATGATATCACAACAATTGCACGAATTTAGTTAAAATGTAAATTGTACATATTTTGCATTAAAACAACACAAGTAAAAAAGGCACATCATTTGTATAAAAACAATATATATATTTTTCATGTTTTTTTTACAATTTGAAACCCATGGATTTTGCAAAGACATTGTTTTACAACATTAGCACAGATTCTATTGAATTTTTTTGATATTGTAAGTTTGTCATATAATCACATTATCAAGTTTCATGTACACGATGAAATTGACCAAACATTATTCCAAGGCCAATTTGGATGGTTGCCTAGAAATGTGATGTGGTTCCCATATGGACATTGCATGATTAATAACAGTTGGAACCACAAGTTGACAAAACATTATTCCAAGGCCAACTTGGATGGTTGCTTAGAAATGTGAAATGGCTCCCATGTGGACCTTGCATGACTGATAATGGTTGGGAGCATAAGTTGTGCTAATTTTTCAAAAAAAAAAAAGAATGAAATTGGTGAAAGTTTTAAACAAACCTAACATGGCATGCATGGTCACCAAGATGTCCCACACACCTACATTGGGGTTGATTGATTGTTCACTTTCTTCCTCTAGCTTTGTTAATTTGAAATACTCCCAAGTGTTGACATATGATGGCAACCTACATTGTAATCCCAACATTTTCCTCAATTTCCTCAAACAACTCCTTGTCACCATTAGACAAACTTGAGTTAGAATGTGATAAAATAAACTTCACAAGTGGTAAGTGGAATGAACACTCAAAAAAAAGAAAAAAAAGATGGGACTTTCAAAAACCCTAAAAAGACATTCAAATCAATTGACACTCCTAAGTGAAATGAAAAACTTGAAATTGTTAAGTGAAATAAGATTGAAAAAATGGGTTAAAATGGGATCTCCCCCCACATATAACATTGAAAGCATTAAATGAAAAGTTCCCTCAACTTCATACTTCTTAAACTCTAAAAGCAAAACATCAACCCCCACCCAACCATAAAAAAGTTACAAATGTTGGGATAAATCCAAGTATTTCCAACAACCTCCAACAACAAAAATTAATATTTAACTCAAACCCATCTACTTTGGAAAAGAAAAAAACCTATTCTCCTCCCTCCCATTAATCCTTTAGGACTTTCAGGAAAGAAAAAACCCCACCCAAATCCCTTTGTCCACCTTCAAAATCCCAAAAATGTTTCCCTCAAACACTTTTCACCCCTCGTACCCATTCGAAAAGTTGAAGTTGTCACTGTTTTGGATTGTCCACCTATTTTAACCTAGTCAAAGGCGCACCCATGGATTGACCCTTGCACCTTTCTTTTTCGACAACCACCTACAATGACTTTATAGACCATTATAACTCAAGGTGAAAATAATTAGGTCTAAGATACCCTATGAAATTGTTGGTGACTTAGCCAATAACTTTATTGTATTGTGATTGCACTACGCCAACTCATGCATTTGCTCATGATTCTATCCTTTGTTCGAAAATGTATTTGTCATTTCAATTTCGCAATGATCTTTGTCAAATAAAGCAACAAGTGTTGTTCAACAAAGTGACACCATTTGAACATCTTGGATTGGTCTTCCTGGAGTCCCATAGAGTTAAGTTATTTTTAATACATAAGTGTTCATTGTTTGATTACTTACTTTGAAAATTATAAATTAATGCTTAAATAAATTATTTTTGACTATAAAAAAATTTCATGCAATTGTTAATTCAACACAAAACTTTAGGCCAATTCAAATATGAGATTATTGGGTATCAATATCAAAGCAATAGTTAAGTGGGTGGAAACCAAAAGAGTCTCAATCAAATTTGAATTTGTTGGGCTCAAATTAGCCTAACCTAGTTTTGATTAAGAAGGTTACAATGAATAAAGAAATTTTGGGGGTTAAACTTGAGTCTAAGGGATTAGGTTAAGAGGTATGCCCTTATCTGAATAGAGTTTGAGGGGTTGGCCTAGTTAAGAAAAAGGGAAGGTTGGTTGGTTCCTTGAAGACAAGGTCCAATTTCTTGTCCTTGTTTAAGACTAGCTAACCTCACCGAATAAGAAGGTATGGGCAGGGGGAAGGAGGCTTCCTAGAAGTTTTTAAGCAATTAAGGTTAGGGTAGGGAATCACTAGTGGCACCTCCAAGGAGTTGAAAAGCAAAAAACTAGTGTTGATTTCTTTTTCTTCTTCTTGAATGATGAGTGGAACATGGGAGGGAGGTTGTGAGAAAGGAGTGATGATGGTAGAGGTAGGACATCTTGGCAATCATGAGGAAGCAAGGAGGACGAAGGTGGGAGGTTACAACATCATGAACCAACTAGCTTCTCAACAAGTAGTCAACTCAACATTTGTTGAAGAATGGAGGCATGATCTTCAAATAATGGTGGTTGTGGCAGCCCAAGGGGAGGAACTCATGAGCATGGTGAGTGGGAGGTGGCTAATGGAGGTCAAACAAAGGTACTTAGACTTGCTAGAGCAAGGGGGCTAGGAATATAAAAAGGGAGGAAGTTGGAGTTTGTTGATTGTGGGACCTAGGAGCAAGCAAACAATGGTCTAGAGTCTTGCAAAAGCAAGAGAACAAGATATAGATATGAAGTAGGGCTATCTTGGGAGTTAGAAGTCAAGGGGGTTGTTTTCATTTTCGTTAGTATTGAAGGTTTTAAAGTAATAGATAGGAAGAGGTAGGATTGTAGTGAAGTGGGAGAGTTCATGGAATAGATAAAATTGAATTAGAAGTGGGAGTGGAAAAAACTTCAAGTTGGAAAAATTATGTTGTAACTTCACCTTGAACGACGTGAAATGTTTTGATGTGTAATAATTTTCCATAACCCTTGTGAAATGACCTTTGTATGAATAATTTTGGTATAAGGTTACAACAAGTTAAAGAGGGTGGTAGGAAAAAATGAAATGATTTTGTGTAACAACCAGAAATAGGAACATAAAGGTAATAAATAAAGAAAATAAAGGAATATTACTAGGTTGGACACCATTAGGTTGTAACTTTCTCTATTGTTGCCAAGATAAGAGGAAAGGGGAAAGAAAATTCTTAAGGTAAGAAGTTAGGAATCAGAAAGGAAGAGTTAAAAGTTGGCAAATAATTTGTGATTCCCCCTTTTGAAAATCTCCAAGGGGATAAAGGGAGTGACCTAGGATAAGGTGTTATAAGGTGCCAAAATTGTGCTTAACAAAGTTCACCCCTATTAGTTATTTCAAAACTCCCATCTATGTGTGAAACTAAATATTGTGGCAAAAATTTGTGCATTCTTGTTTAGTTAATGATCCCAAACTTGTACAAAATACTTCACAAGATCTATTATTTATAGGATTTTGTAGTGTAGAACCATAGCAAAAACATGACAAATAGGATTTGATTGAAAAAGACAAATTTAAAACTTTTATCCAAAACGTTCTTGGAGACTAAATTTGTGGGAACAACATATTGGAAGATTAAGCTTTCTGGTACTTTGTCATCTTAGGAAAAATGGAGTGAGATGTTGTGGATCTTTGAACAAGGACAATAAAAAGTATGAATTTTTAATTCTTGAAATTCATTTCATAACTCACAAGGTACTCATTCTTTTGGCTTACATATTGATGGACAAAAAATTGGCCCAATTAGTTCACCATTTTGCACCCAAAAATCCCCTGGATGGTTGTTTGCTGAAAGGCAATAACATGTTCCTCATGGTAAGCTATTGTGAGTGAAAAAGTCCACTTCATTGCTTACATACATTTCCTACTCTCACAATAAACGGTGATGCCGGAGGAATTGCATGTGGTAGCACTACAAAAGCTACAAACAGATGCTTAATTTAACTCACCACCTGCTCCAGCAATAGATAAGGTGACAGGCAGTTTCCACAACACAACACACAAAGCGCCCAAATTCAACACGTAAGTTACATGATCAGACAGTGTGCTTCTTTTTCTCTGTTTAGATAGATCACTGATGGCGATGATGAACCAGCCCATGCCAATAGAGAGCACTGAGAGCACTTCATGCATTCAACATGCTTTTGTCTGGACATATTCTTTGCCTATTCTTTATCCTGTTCTATATCACTCAAGCTTTTGAACATGTGTGATCATTGATGCTACTAAACGAATAACAGTTATTAATGTCATTCTGGCTGTACATGAACTAGAGTCCTAGACTCAACTGCAACATCAATCTTCCTAGTCTCCTTTCTTCTCTCATAGGTTTAAGGGATCGGGTATGAGATAGAATCCTCCATTAAATCCTCCTTTGGCCCAAACCTTTGGCTAGTGAGTCCCACCCTTTGGTATGAGAGCCAAGCAAATCACCATAAAGGACATAATGAGTAGCTCTTATGTCAGTCCTAACTCCAAACCACAATCAGTTTTATTGACCCATAGCGATCAACATTCCCATTTTTAGTGATCTCTCATCAATGCATCCCCTCTCACATGAGTCACGTGTTGGGGGAAAGGTAAGGAAAAGGAAGGTGGGAGGGAGGATTTTAACTTGGAACCAGCTTGGGGAGGGTATGAACTTTGAAGACTAACTCAGGGCATGCGGTGGGTGTCAAATGGGTATAAAAATATCAGCTTAGAATCTGAAAAGTTTATCTCATGATTAAGTTATCGTGGCTCTATAATTGCTTAGTCTTGTGTGTGCGCGTGTGTGTATAGAGAGAGAAGGAGAGAGCGTTTGGCAACATGTGATCGTCCATCTCTAGGTAAGGGATCACTAATTGATCCTTACATTGTGAGGGAGAAAGGTGTTGAAGGTGATGAACACAAGTCTATTTTTGTGACTTTATTTTCAAACCCTTTTTGGTGATTATGGAATAGTGAACTTTTAACCCTTTCATTGTAATGGAGTTTATTTGTGGACACTTTCATTTTTTCCAAGTTTATTTTCAAACCATTCCGTATGTGGGAATAATTAGCTTTCAACCCCTTGATGATGGATTGATGGTCTTGTGATCAATTTGTGCATGGAGCCTGCCTTAGTGACTGCCTGATCCTTGTGCCTCCTGAGATGGATTAAAATGGGTCTCAAAACGATGGAGAGGTACAGCATCCAACCCTCCAAATAGGCATGTTATACCTCCAGATCCATGCGTTTTATTGAATGGGGGTCGGGGCTCCAAGGTTAGTATGCAGTGCCTTGGGTGAACCAGCTATAGCATCTACACAGGTACCTAAGCCCAAATCCTTTTCTGGGTTGTTTCTTAACATAACAAAAATTCTGTCCTAAGACAAAATCAGGGTGCTCAGAGTCCAATTTCAACATTTCCCAGATTAAATGTGTATTTTAAAGCCCTAGGATGAGGGCATTCCCAAAATAAGGGGCCTAGGATGCAGGATGGTAGATCTTTGGATGACAAGGCATAGAAGGGAGAGGCTTCTTATGCCTACTCCTTAACTGGTCCATGAGGGTTTAGGGTTTAGTTGGTGCCTTCCAAATAAACTAGGAATTTCTCCAAGTGCTATTCTTAGGCCTTCTCCTTATCTGATTAAACATATTACATATATAAATAGCTTAAACTGTGCTTTAATTTTTGACCCAGCCTCCTGGCTACGCTAGGTTCAAAATATTTTTGGCTCATTCCTGTTTTGTTTGTTTGAATTACACATGGTCCATGGATAGGTATTGCTTTCAAACTTGATATTAATGTGTTCAAATTTTCACAAAGTCCAACAAAATTCTGACTTTTACATTTGTACTGTACGTCATTGTCAAAAAAAGATTGTAAGGTGACAAACAGATTTATTGCAATTCAACTTTCTCAGGCAAGTGTTATGTAAATTGTGTTTTACCCATACAGTGCAGCCTGTGCTGTTGGCCGAAGTGTGAACACATTAAGGGTCCAACTGATTTTTCCTTTCAAACCCAATTTTTGTAATTTGTTTGAATTTCTCACAACAAAATCCACTAAAAAATCAATATCTTCCACACCTTAGCTCTGAAAATTATGAAATAAAATTTCTTAAATGTGACTGGTGGATGACTTCCCTGAACAACATCAAGAATGCCTCCAAATTTCAATACAGTTTTCAGTTTTGATTTTATTTAGTTTTCATTGAAAAAGTGGTTCAATAATCAATAGCTTCCATACTGTAGCTCCAAATGGTCTCAGACAAAGTTCATGCACCTGTATTCATTGAAATAAATAAATAAATAAATAAAAGACACTTAACAAGGGAACAAGAGAAGAAAAAAGAAAAATTCAAAGTCCAAACAAAAGATAACATTCAAAAATGCAAAATGCACATTGGGGAGCCCTAAGAGGAGAAAACATGAAACCTAAAACCTGAACCCATCACTAATAGCACGAAGCAAATCATGCAAGGAGATGGGTGAAACATAACAATAGCACAACATGAAGCATTGTGATTTCGGAGATCATAAAAATGTGGCCACTTTTTTCTCTTGTAGTTGCAAGGCACATTACAGGGCATAATGCGGTGGGTGGGTGTTTCAGAAAACATAACAATCTTGGAGGGGGCAAGCATTTTTCATTTTTCAAAACTCCTTTTGTTGTCTTCAATTTTTTCCCTGCAATACCCAATCAGTATCCAGAAGCTACCCACCAAGTATCATAAATTCAGGAAAGGGCAACAGTTTTGACGATGTGTAATAAAAAGTGCAAAACATGTAGACACGATTTTGTTTTCATGTCAAGTGTTTCACCAAT
>Ga0116228_10003749_pt1 | contig 13443 bp, 12 predicted proteins | sample S1TSphfallax_2_FD_89694 | JGI IMG/M metagenome (GOLD analysis project Ga0116228, IMG submission 89694) | Host-associated microbial communities from peat moss isolated from Minnesota, USA - S1T2_Fc - Sphagnum fallax MG | ecosystem: Host-associated > Plants > Peat moss > Unclassified | place... | reverse complement strand
AATGATCTGGAAATGATCTGGAAATGAAAAGCAAGGCCATTGAAATAATAACAGAAGTGAAAATCTAATTACAATCTATTAGAGCTGTAGAATTCTATGGATTTTCTACATTTTTAGGAAGGACACTGAAATTGACTTTCCAAACTGTGTAGAACCTGATGAAAGTTTTCACACAAGGATATTGCAACTTGTGAATTAGATAACACATTGCAAGAAATTTTTGTAGGAAGGAAATTCAACTACAACAAAAATTCTATTAGCCAAAAAAATTGCAGGTTTCCAAGAAGTTTATAGACCCAAGAAGCTACAAGTTCCAAGAAGGTGAAAAAAATCCAAACCTATAAGATGGTTTCTTCGCACCACCTTTGCATTTGCAAGAATTTCTTCGCATCAAGTGCCTCGCCATGTTTTGCTCCTTCCTTTAATGTTCCCTTTCCTGGCCTAGCTCTTCTACCTATTTTCTCTTTTCACAACAAGAAGAAAGACAAAAATAAGTAATTAGAAAAGTCAAATGTAGTTAGAAAATGAAAAGAAAAAAATGAGATGAAATTTGAGAAGTGATAAAATAGAAGCCTAATTCGAATTGTCAAAACTGAAAAGGTCTGGAGATGAGAGAAATTGTATGAGGAGAGAAGTTATGAGATGGACTAGAAGAATGTGGATGAGGGGGAGGAAGGGGAAAAAATGGAAGGAATTAAGAGGGGGGTGTTACCATATGCTGCCACCTCTTTGTCTCCACCCCTTGCAATTAAAAATTTGTAAACGACAATAGGGTTTCATTATATTCATTTTTGTATTAATATGTTAAAGTGGCAATTTTTTATATCTAGGTTTAGACGGAAATCTCTTACTATTTCTATTTCGATAGCCTATTGAAACTTGTAAGAAAGATTTTGCCATATTTGAAATGTTTTTTTTAAAGTCCAAATTATTTGTCATGTCGAATGTTGACAAAATTTCAACTGATGGTTCTTCTTTAGATGTCACCATATGCTGGCCACTTTTTGATAAACTAAATGTTTTTAAAGAAGAATTTGGAAAGAATATTCCAAGTTAAATGTAGAAAGAATATTTTGGACTAATTAAGAAGGGATGTCCTAGAATAATTTTAAAAGAATATTCTAGAATAATCAAGAAATAATATTTCAGAATACTTTTGAAAGAGAAAAAATTGAGAATATTTTAATAAATTTTTGAAATGATAAATTTAATAAATATAAATATTTTATATTAATCTGCGATGTGGATAATATCCTATTGATTTCAAGGTTTTCAAGATGTTGTTTGAGTTTTCTGTCCTCAAGCTCTTGATTCTAGAACTCTTGTAAGACTTATGTCATTCCGAAGTCTTGAAATTTTGAGGGATGAAAGCTATAGGGTTTAGTGGTTGTAATCTATAGACTATTGTGTAGACCATAAGCTTAAATATTGGTCGCTTGTAACAAAGTTGATGTTTAATGATTATTGACAACAAAGTCAATGGAGATTGATCCTATAAATATCCAAATTTATTATAGGGCTAACAGTTGGTAAATCTTGATATTCTACCACTGGTTCAATTATAGTTTCTGTTTTTGTACATATTTATTTCCATTCATGCAAAATCTATAATAAAAATCCATACCTCATCCATAATATTTCAATAACCATAATATTTCCCATAGCCCAAGTATATGCACAGTTATGAATCTGTCACAATTATGTCACAATTTTACTTATCATAATGATATATAGGGAAGAATAATAAATATTGGGAAAAATACAAAAAAAAGAGATAAAAGATCATGGTTCTATCTTCTATTATTCTATTCTCTCTTGTCTTTCACTCCCACATTGGTACTCTTTTGGAAAAGAAAAAAACTCCCACATAAACTTAAATTCCAACTCAACAAGGTGATCTTTCGCTACCACGTAACTATTGATTCACTTGCTTTGTCTGCTCTACTTGCCAAGATACATGCCTAGTAGAGAAAAATAACAGAAGAGACATGTACTGAAATTGACCTGCAATAGAATTTGATTAGCAATTATTGAACATACAATAACAAATAGAGGTGTGTAAACTATAACATCTTTACAAACTATTGAAAAATTATAATGGAATTTTTTTATTGCCATCAAAATATAGTTTAACTTAGCAAAAATCAATTTTTTAAATTTCAAATTTATGTATATTTTGGGAAGAAAAATATATTTAATCATATACTACAAGAACAAAATTTTAGTTTTTCCATTTGAATTTTGGACAAATGTCAATAAGATATAAAATATCAAAATTGATGTTTATGCAATGTTTAAAATCAAATATGAGATAAAGAAAATGTATCCTATTATATTTTCAAATCAAGTAGGGTGGATTAATGGCAAAGAAATTGATATCCATCCTTCGGGTCTAAGGATCAAACTTCATAATTGGTATAGTTGTGGTCAACGATTGTATGTTGACCATATATTATTTACATAATTAAGCTACTTAACCTAGGTGCCTCTCTAGGCTTGTCTAAGTACTTCAACTAAGTGGCCTACTAAGTTACCTAAATTAGGTTTTAGCCTAGTTTAGTTAATGACACGTGTCAACAATTCATAGGATGAAAAATTTATGGAATTATCAATAGTATGAATTATTATATTGCATAATTTCTATAAATGTAAATATTTTACTTAATGTATGTGATTTAAATGATTATATTAAATCATTGAAATTTAGTTGATTTTTTTATTTTTGCCCAATATTTTATGTAGTTGCATGTATGATTTCAAGTTTTCTAATCTACATAATGACATGGTTTATTGAACCATGAAATATGGAATTTCATCAAATAAAAAATTTCATTGTTGATGGCAAGATGACAAGCTAAGTACTTATGCATCAAAATGTAAATATTGACAACATGGTACTTCAATTAAAAAAAAAATCCTAATCCACATGTACCATTATCTCCTTTCACAAATAAAAGGGAGTTTGAATGTATATAAAAAACCAATAGTTTAACATATTACATTTATCTCTCTTCATGTAAATAAAAGAAGTGTTGAATGAGTGAGGTTAGATGTGATCATGTTACATGCAAGGAAGATTTCCAATGAACTTGCCAATCCAAAAAAACATGTTAACATGTTTGATCCATGAAGCGCAGTTCATGATATGAAAAATGCTTGCAAATATGAGATGATGCTAAAAAGATAATATAAAACTAGACTTTATAAACACTAACTTAAGGCATAAACTCATCTGAGATTTTTGCTTTGCCAAAATATACATAATTCATCTCCTCTTTCCATACCTGAATCCACATAACCCCCAAGTCAACTTTTAGAATTAGGTTAAAAGAAAGGAAAGAAAAGAATATTTTGTCCAAACAGCTTGATACTTGTTGAAAATTGAAATATATATCTTCTATGGCATTTGGATAATTGATGATGGAAAAATGTTGTAACCATTAAAAGAAATCATGTTTATTATGCCATCCAAAATTAACTTTAAGAGCTTTGTCCTCCATTTGAAGCTTGATGATGTGAGAACATAAAAATAACATACTTTTTACAAATATGCTACAACTACAATACAAATGTAATGCAATTTGAACAATGTACCTCATGGCGAAACTCAACACGCATACGAGGGACATTGGTCTTGTGAATGTCATTCCCATCTGGGCCTCTTTTGAAGTAGTGCATTCCAATCCAATGTGACTGCATTTCCCAAGTGATGTTTTTTCAAGAACTAGGATATAAAATGTTTTTTTATAATTAATAAAAGTCCATAAAATTTTAATGGCTTGTAACTTTTCTACAAAGCTAGATTACAAATTTGTCTTGGTGATGTTTGTAATCCTCTAGAGATATGAAAGATTCAATTGTGTACATAATATCCATATTAAAGACATGAACAACAATCTTGTATGTTTTCTTTAGTTTTGTTGAAGATTCGATTAAAGCTTGCAATCATAGTAACAAAATCAATCCCTTAGGGACCTTGGTTGTCATTTAATACCAAAACCAAACATAAATGGTGGTTGTTTTGCCAAATCAACCTTGAAAGAGTGGTGGAACCCTGATTGATGCACTGAGTTGCGTGCAATTTCACAAAGATCACAAGAACTCAACTTCCACACCTAACTCCAAATATCCACAAAAAATTAATTTAGAAAAATACAAGCTAAATTTTTGTGACAACCAAAATTAGTATTGGTCAACACGCACACACATTGCCAATTAAATTTTCTATTACTTAACACCCAAAATTTTGTAATGCCAGAGCTTGTGTTCACAATCTCAATATTATCCACCAAGTAACTACCTACAAAATCCCAATGAAATGGAGTTATATAGTATTGGTTTGGATAATGATACCTGCGCAGCAATACTGTACTCTTCTACAAGAGGCTCCTTGGTGAAATGAATTTGGAGTGGGTCATCAGTGGAAAGAGAAACATTGAGCCCTCTCGCAAAAAACACAGGAAAAGGGTTACGGTGATAGTCCAAGAACAGATGGTTGTTGCTCAAGGGGGACATTGCCAACCCAATCTGTCCATTGATACCCCCAAAAACAAGAAGGCCAACGTGGGAAAAAACTCCTCTTTCTTTAACATCAATGAGAAGAAAAATTATTGACAAACAAAGACAAAGGATGTTGTGCATTTAACACATGAGCAAAACATGTTGATCTAGTTACACAAATGAAATTTTGTTAAGAAGTTACATAAGATTACACTATGAACTAGAAACAAGTACTACCTGTGCAAGGTAATATAAGTATTGAAGGCCAGGAGATTTGCGTAAATTGTTGCCGTGAGCTATATTGTGAGCCAACAAAAAGGTTGCTGCTAGGTGGTCCAGCTCCCCTGCCTGTTCGCGATAAAAAATTGATGTCATTTTCACAGTATTACTATCTTTCTCTCCATTGATGCAATACAATAAATGTCTTTGGTTGACTTCTAGTTGTAGTTTTGAACATATCAACAATTTCTATAATGAAAAACTTCTCTATTGTTCCATCAAAGAAATATGACCTACTCATTTGTGACTTTTATTTAATTAAACCATTGTCTATCATTTTTTTTAAAAAAAATTATTAAACACAATTTGAAACAATAAAATTGGTTGATGTCAATTAAAGGACACAAGTAGTTTTCAAATTTTTAATATTGACTTACTTCACCAGCGTGAGGTCGAAATTTTATGGTGGACATGCCTTTGGCCTCTCGTAGCTACAAGGACACATCATAACAATTTAAAATTTGTTTAAAATCAATTCATTGTGTTTTTAATCCTATTTTGAATTGCAATCTCCACTATGCTCCCTTCATTTTATACATTATTAAATTTACAATATTATAAATGTGGGTTTATAAGATCTAAAATGATGGTAAAATTTACAAATGTAGTGTGAAATTGAACAGTAATAAAGGATTCACCTTATTTAGAATGTAAAGATTTGCATAAACATAATATGCCCAATATGAATATGCAGGATTGAAGGGGTTGTTCCATTGTGCTGGTGTTGGCATGTGCTTAGTGGGTCGTCTTTCAGACTTGCTCTCATCATCAACCATGTCAAAACCCACCACCTATCATCCACCAAATTAGAATTAATTAAACATGGATTAGGTGGTAAGGCATGCAAAAGCTCATATAGCTTAGATGTGACTAGACACCTTCCCACTATTCACACTATCTAGAGATTTGTGTTTCAAGAATTATTTCTAGAACTCTCATAAAAATTTCAATTTAAAATATGAAGATGTTCATGGAAAAGAATGTTGATAAAAAGATGAAAAATTTGTTCAACAAAGTCATATGTTGCTAACCTGTTCAAGGAAGACATGGAGCTGGGGGTGGGAAGAAGGATTGACAGTGACTTCAAATAAGGGCATGAACATATTTTCTAGGATGTTTTCAAATGACCCCAAAATACCCATTTCCTTGTAAATTTGATACAAACGTGGCAACTGTGACATCCAATGCATCCCATCTTTAAGTGTTAGTTCCAAACAACATTATTAGGTTACATTTAATGAACATATATTTTAATATATAAAAACATTTTCCTCAACTTATCAATCAAGCACACTATCCTGACAACATCACAATGGGTGACCATGCATATATTATACAAGGATGAGATGATGTGAACTTTTAAACTTCTAACAAATTATGTTTTAAATTATTGCAACTATGATAATAATAGTTTTTTCCAACATCAAAATGTTCAATATATAAACAACAATCTCTCACTTGAATAAGCCATGTCACATTTTCACTGTACAATTCATTGTTGACTATCCAACTTGCCAATTTATCCCATTCACTTTGCTCCCTTCCATATATGGAAATCCTGTATTCTGCCATCTACATCATCAAAGAAATAATTAAAACTATGATTTTCACACATTCAATAATGGATCCTAAGCCAAATGACAATACTTTTTAAAAAATTATAATATAAAAAAGGACATGATTTTTTTGCAACTAAAACATTGATGAAAGGAGTTTCACCCTTAGCCCATGCACTACCTCCTTTCACATGTGGATAGTTTTCTAACCACCATAATAGGGCCAACATGATAACTTAATCTTCCCCTAAGATTAAATTGTATGTACCCAATTGTTTCTACCCAAATGGATGAATTATTGTAAATGGCATCTAACATGACACATTGGGGGGTTTGCTATAACCAAATAATATGTACCAATGAAACAATTACATGCCACCAATCAAGGAAGACAACTCAAAAACATCTACATTCAAGAGCTAACGAATCAATGTGTACACTAAGAACTAATACCAAGAATCTTACATGTAATAAGAGTCGTTATAGTGGGGAAAATGAGTATATGAAGGTGTTACATTGAGTATACCTGATATTTACTTGCAGCAAGGTCAGAAAACACTTCCTTTGTTAGTTCTGCCAAAAAGCGACCTGATATTGTAGCAAACAAGTACATAAGTTGAATTAAAAAAAAATGTAGAGCATGGTTTTGAGTTGGATGAGAGTGTCATAGTGTTGTGGGACCATTTTGTGACGTTCGACCATGGTGAACCCAAAATATGGCAAAAGAAAAGAATTGAACAATAAGAAGGTAGGATTCAATATAACATACATTTTAATAACTTGGTTGGGAGAAAATTTAATAAGAAAATGCATATAAAAGTTGAGTTGAAGATCTTGGATCTAGTCATGTTTTTAAAAATGAAAATAAACCTTGAATGAGATTGTCTTGCTTCAAGAAGATCTCTCTTAGCCTGCTTTGGCCAAATGGGTTGTACTTGAGATTGAATTTGTCAAAGCGATGAAATGTGTTTTTGTCAGCATGCACATCTAGCAAGTCCACATTGAGGTCATACCTGTTTCAACTCAACATACACCACAAAACCTTTAACAACTTGCATCATTTTTAAACGTAAAATTAAAAAGACCAACCAACATAAGGAGCACAATTTTCATGCTTCCACTATAAACTATTGGCAACTATTAAAAACCATGTGAACAAAATTGAGACTACATCATGCTTAATTTCATAAGCATGTTTTAGAGCCTACCCATAATTGATAAGATTTCAACAAATCAATCCTTCTCAACTAAAGAATTGTTTTTCCAAACACAACATCAATAACACAAACCAAAACCCTTACCCGGTTAAATCCAAACTCTCAAACACCTCCTTTAGTGTGAGATATTTGCCATCACGGAAGATTACAATCTGCAAAAAATTTAAATTCATGTAAATTTCTTGTTCCACAAAAAAGAAAATTGGCTAGTTTCAAAATATGAAAAATAAAAATTTGGTGGAGATCAGGATGGAATGGAAATAAAATAAGACTTGCCCAACTAGAATAATGAAGAGGTGCAAAATAACATCAACAAATTGACATAAACTATATCATGGGTGAAACAATTTTGGACGTCGATGTTGTATGAGATGAAATTGATCAATAGATGTAGACACAATGGGATGGAAGAGAATTATGTGTCCAACCTCATCGGGCTCCTTGCGAAGTTTTGATTTGATGAAACGCAAAAGATGTTTTTGATTCATGCATGAGGAATGGTGCACATGGGTGTCAACTTTTCGTACGTTGTAGAAGTCCCTATGTGGAGCACTCTTTTGTGCCAAAAACTCCCGATCGGCATTCAACATAAGGTGAATGCTGAATTTCTATCATAGATCACACAATATTAGCATTTTAATCAAATGAGTCCTAATAGTGCTAAGTGGCATCATCATAACCATATTCCAACTTGAAAATAATTTCTCATACTCAATCTCCTTGAATAGAAGGCCTCTCACACCCAAGACACCCTATAAGGTTGACAATTTGACATGGTTTATAACCCAATATGTTGCTTCTTCATTCCTCTCAGAATGAGTTGCAATTTCATGTCAAGGTGTGAACATATTTTTAAAATTATCTGTTAGAAATCTCATGAATTAGTAGTATTGAAAAACTTTTGTGGTGATGTGGTTTGTGGAAAAGTGACTCCAAATGTCCCACCCATGTAGCTCACCTGCTCCAAAAAACGTAGTCGATGATGGCATAACGTGCGTACATTTCCCAAAGCAATGATTTTGAGAATTTGATGCATGTCTGTAAAGAAGGTGGTGGCATCATACACTGGAAAAAGCTCCTCCTTTTCTGCATCCATTGTAAGTATTTATAAGCATTAATCAACTAGGATTTTTGCTTGGCATGATCAAATACAAGTGTAGTTTGGGAATCCATGCAATGCAACTATGTAAATCCATACTGCCAAGCATACATCTTCCTTCACATTGCCATTAAACACAATAAAAAACTATCATCAACATTTGCCAAGGAATGTAGAAAGTTAGAGCAAGTGGTTATATGAACTTGGATATCTAAACATGTGATGACAATCACAATTTCTCAAGAGAATTGTTAAAACCAATAGGGTGGATGACTTAAGTCATGAGGTCATAATGATGAGTAGGGGTGGTAGAATATGCACAAATACATGGCACACACCATGATTGTGGAAGACAATTTGGTCACTAAAGGTGCCACTCATGAAATACCATTTCAAATTAAACATTATATGACATGTACATGCTTGCCAAATGTTATAGTGAGTAGGATGTACTATAATACCACCATGACAAGTAGGTTTATAAGTGCTCCCAAGATTCGTGAGGCTTTTAAAACTCCCATGTTAGAAAGTTTGCATTTTTCGAAAACATTAGCTTTCAATTCCTCTAGCAAGAAATTGATTCCAACTCTAGATATTGGCAATGTTGTATTTATGAAAACATGGTAGGATGATGCAACTTTAGGGAACATAATTTACCTGCTTCACTAGCATAGACCCGCACAACACCATCCACCATTTTATATGCATGCTACAAAATAAAAACTTTTAGTGAGGATTTTCGCTATTAGTTATAACACAATACAACCAAAAAAATTATTAGTTTTTTTGAAGTTTGATTGTCTCGATTATGGACAAATTAAACTTTCAAATGTGATGAGTACGAAACAAAATACATAAAATATTTGCAAGTGGGGCATATAAGAATGAAGCAAAGAAGATGCAATGAAGTAACTTACAGAAGATGCTAGTTGTGCAACATAGTGGAAAGGATTAGGATTAGGTTTTGGAGTGCTTGGATCTGTAATCTCATGTTTCTTCCATGGGTGCACTTCTTCACGAAATACATATTTCTCACGCAAGGCCAAACATTCTTGCATCCAACTACACACTTCGTCTTCTTCAGCAGAAGGTGCTTCTACACAAGCCAAAATAACACATAATAATTACCATACGAATATTACAAAATTCTTGACAAAATCTATTAGGAGTAAAACCCTTTAGACAATTGAAGCTTCCATGGTGACTTTGGCTGGCATTAATGAAAATTTGACCTAAGAAGCTTGGTCAAGCAATGAAGTGGCCTTCTATGGAGCTTAAGGCATAAAAGGGGTAGAAGATGTCATGCAAGGCCAAACACTATTGCATCAACATGTAAGCCTTTGGCTCATTTCATCTAAATACTTTGTGAACCCCACCATATGATGCAACATGTAAGCCTTTGGATCATTTCATCTAGGTAACTTGTGAACCCCACCATAAGGTCTTTTTTAAGGGAGCTCATGTTTTTCCCATCAAATTGGGGAGGGGTATAATAGATAGGACTAGGGGAGAAACCGGGTATAGAGAAAAATAAACATAGTAACTATGACCAAAAAGTAGCCAATTTGGCATAACATAAGGATTGAAAGCATAACCAAATTAGGTGAAATGTCCAAAGGTGTTTCCAACTGAATAAAGAAAGCCTAGGTGCACATTTAGGCTAATTTGGTAACTCCTTGATTCTTCTCAAGATCAAAATGTTTCATTGCGATGTTAGGGCAGTAGAAATTTAAAGGAGGATTGGAGTGTACATAAAGAAAGACTAGACTTGGTGGCCCTCAGAGTGTAATTTTTTCTTGAAAAACATTTGTGATGAGATGGAGAGAGAGAAATTATATACCGATAGGTGTGACATTAAGCCTGACAAATGTCTCTTGCTCTGGTTCTTTCCGAAGAATGTCAGCAGCAATGGGATTGGGTGCATGCATCCCATGGATCTCGCCAGATATACTGTGACACCGTATCAATTCTGCTGATGATATATTTTCAGGAATGGGTGATTTCACCTTCGTGATCACTTCATCCTCCTTCAAAAAAAGAACATTTATGGATCAACAATGAAATTTAGAAGAAACTAATGTCAAGGAAAGTAGGACATGATGAGAAATCAAAATACATAATTAGTTTTTGTGAAGGAGAGTTTCACATTGGTGTATTAAAAAATGAGCAACATTGGAGTACAAATAGATTGTATACCCAACAAAAAAACAAGCTCAAGGTGCACAGTGAAAATTAGTCTAGTGTGCAGGTAAATAAACAAGTACATTTTGATCAAGGAGCACTTATTGTACACCATAGATCAGGACTAGCAATCATGCTAGTAACCAACTGCTGTCCACCATTCAAGTGTTCAAAATAAATAGGTTTGTAAAATTGCAAACAAAGAATTGCATTTGATAGAAATCAAAAGCAAGTCTCAAGAGTTTGAGCAAGAATTGCAAGCAAATAACTACATTTGAGGGAGATTAGAAGTAAGGTTCACACTGAGTTTTGAGCACACCATGAATATTGTATCTAATGATGAGAAGTTACTTCCAAGGAAGAAAATTTTGTAAAAAAGCAAAGATATTTTGATGGAAAATTTGTCCAAAGAGAGTAACTCACCAACCCATAGACTTCCTCAGAATTTGGTTTGATTTTCATGTTCACATCACCATTAGCCCCAATCATCTGCTCGTCTTCATCATTCAACTCTTGAAGGTCCTGATCTTCTTCTTCAGAGCTTTCCATGTCCTCAAATATAGTGCTATGAACAGGAGACTTTGGAGTGGTAGGCCGTATAATTCCTGCAACTGGTCGTGAGAGTTGCATTGCTGGAAGCCTTGATAAGATGTTGGAACCACCTGCATTAACCAAGAGAAGAGATCAGATCAAACTGGATGTGCAAAATCCATAAGCCTTTTAGTTCACTTGAAACCACTCGTGTCAAGTCCAAGACTCTCCAACAAGACATATTTACAACATGATGTTGTACATCAAGAACAATGTGAATTATGAAAATTTGAGGTTTGCAAGCTAGTTTTCAGTACAATCCAAACATAGACGAGCAATAGAGCAAACAATCTGGAGCTTTTTTTGAGCCAACTATGACACTATTGAGTGGGGATTCAGCTACGCAAAAGGGATGATCTTACCATCTTGTTTAATCTGCAAGTGAGGGAGACCAATAGCTGGGCGTGGGGTAGAATAGTCTAGTACTGATTTACCGTTCTCTGTGCCATTTGATGGACTTTCTAGAAGCAATCGATCATCCTTGTTGTCCAAAGAAGCTGCATCTCTTGCCACCTTACGTTGGCGAGTCGCCACAACATGATGCAGATGTTTGCGTTCTTGTGACCTTTGATGTCCAGATTCCACCTCAATCTTCGCTTTAATTTGCTCTAAAGCCCTTCTATGCAGCAAAAATGCTGATGTTGCAGCAACACTTGCCCCTACCATAGCCGCAACTGCTAGTGATAACCATGTTGCTCTTGTGTTTGTTCCCTCCATTTGACCTTACAAGGTTCTAAACGATTCAAAAAAATTTACGAATTAGAATGTCTCCTTCTGAAATTAGTCTCTTGCACCTGGTCTGCAGCTTGAGAGAGAAGCAATGACTTCACTTCTCTTAAGGTACAATTTGGTGTTGCGGAGGAACGCATCAAGATAGATATCGACCAAAACGAAAGAACCACAAAAAAGAAGCACACTAGAAACTAAACACCGATGATGAAGAAGCTTTGCGACGATGCGATGCACATAAGATAGAGATGATAAACTTGGACCAGAAATAGGCATATAACGATCATGCAAGCTAGCCACCACAAAGTTGAAACAAAAGCTCCAAAAATCAAACGAGAGAGAGAGAGAGAGAGAGAGAGAGAGAGAGAGAGAAGAAGGAAACAATTACAAGAACCGCACAAGAATCAGACAAGGATCCATCTGAAACATTTTCCAAGTGGAAAAAGAAAGTAAAGGTGTATTTCCAATGCTAGAGATGCAACTTAACATGATCGCTCCAACAAAATGGCGACAATTAAAACACAAATCCTCTAAGGATGACAAACAATGAACTCACACATCAACCAGAAAAAATTGGTTTAGAATTTCTCCATAGCAAAGGGAAGAAAAACCAAAACTCTTTCCAAATCCCCGAAAACCAGAAAGGAAGGAAGGAAGGACGGAAGAAGAAAAAGAACTCCAAAATACAACAAACAAAAACCAGAGACACCACGTCCGAACCAAATTCAAAGCAAACACGGGGACAAACAAAAGAAAAAAAAGAAAAAAGGGAAAAAAAGTTAGTTCTATGAATCGTGAAGAATTCTGGGCAATAGAAAGGGATTTCCACGTTTCCAAGAGTGCTCCGAAAGGTTCCAGGAAAACGAAAGCACCAAAGAGGAACGATGGCGACGAGGATCTTCTTCCCTTCTCTCACTCGCACTCCATCGAACTCAGTTTGCCTTGGAGCCTGACTGACTGGCTGACTGACTGACCGACGCTGGTGCGGGCAGGAAGCCGTCAGTCCCCCCCGCACCTTTTTTTTCATTTTTTTTGGGGGGGTTTTTTTATGGGTGGGAAGGGGGGGAAACTGGGGAGGAGTTTTAAAAAGATGGACCCCCCAATTTTGGGGATTATAAACTACTTGTACAATGACCCTTTCATGGGTTGGAGAGATGGGTTCTTCTTTTTTTATAAATCCCAGGCTGAAACTGGTGAAATCAAGGTAGGTACCCACTCTCTTGGGCAGGGGTATTGGCCCAGGCTGATAGTTTAAAAATAAGGGGAATATGGGCTTGGATTTAGAATTTTT
>Ga0116228_10003748_pt1 | contig 13444 bp, 12 predicted proteins | sample S1TSphfallax_2_FD_89694 | JGI IMG/M metagenome (GOLD analysis project Ga0116228, IMG submission 89694) | Host-associated microbial communities from peat moss isolated from Minnesota, USA - S1T2_Fc - Sphagnum fallax MG | ecosystem: Host-associated > Plants > Peat moss > Unclassified | place... | reverse complement strand
TGAACATAGACATGTAGCCTCAAGGGCAATTATGCTACCAATTCCCAAACCCACCCCCCTTTCCAAAACTCACCTAACTCCCATGAAGATCGAGGCTTAAATGAACATGTATTTTTTGACTAGTGAATTTTTATATATTTTTAAATAAATTTGAGGGATTACAAAATCTTATGGATTTTCAATTTGATATATAGTCAAATAGGTCTACATATCTTATACTTAAGTTCATTTACCTATTTAGGCTTAGGTTTACCTAGGTTTATGTATCTTGTACCTAGGTCTACCTATTTTACTACATACCTAAACATATTTATTTACCTCCTTTACCTACATACACACCTATTATCTAACCTTTTTACATAAATAACCATGTGAAATAAAAAACTAGACAATACTTGTCACCTTTCAGTGGTGTAATCCATTGGTAAGGAATTGGTTTATCATTATTGAAGTGAGGGGTTCAATTTTTTATACTTGTAATCTATGTGCATGGCTAAACTAATCTAATTAGGTAGGCTAGGCTAGCACCTTCCTACTTACTTGCCTTTTATGATGTACCTAAAATATTTGCTTTTGTAATAATGAAAAGTAAAAACATAAAAAAAGAAACAAAAGAAAAAAATGATAAAAAAAGAAATTAAAAAAAAAACACAAAGTGAGAAACTTGAAAAAAAAGAAGAATAGATATATAAAGGAACATTTACAACATAAAGATAAATTTGATAAAAATAGAGGAAAAAAAGGAAGATAGAATTGAGATTTTTTTATATAAATTAAAAGGAGGGAGATGTGAAACCAAATACAAAGATTTGATAGAATGAAATGAAACAAAAAATATTTAACAATACAATAAGATAGAAAAAAAGAAAAAACATATTTTAAAGATTTGATAAGAAGACAAAGGAGACAAAGATAAAAAGGTGTAGGAAAAGAGAAAGAGAAAGATTTTGTGAAAGACATAAAGAGAGAATCAACATAACAAAACACAAAGAAAAATTCTATGAATTTTAGAATATATATTAAATAAAAAAGACAAAGAAAGAAAGAAAGAAATATGAAAAATCAAGATTAAGAAAAAAAAACCACATGAAAGGAAGATATAGAACTACATTAGAAAAAACAAAAACAAAAAATAACACAAGGAATGAATATACAAAAAGATTAAAGTGATTTTTTACGTATAATTAGTAAATTGAAAATTGAAAACATAAAAGGATGGTTTAAAATTTAAGTATGCATGCAAGATTATTTTACATCTTCCACTATATTAGTGAAAACCTCTCAAGAAACTTGAACCTTTTTGCTAGTGGCATTTACATATATAAGCAAAAATGTGTAACATGATAAATCAAAGGACAAAAATTCACCATCGAAGGTGTTGAAGTCTAGTGAAATGGTCCCCCATTTTAGATACAAAATGTTATGATTATTATCAATCAAACTTTGGAAGTCTTTGAACACATCAAAAAGATTTCATTTTTGAATCCACATAATGAAAACATAATTGACCCCAACATATTTTAATGGCTACAATGCATTTGTAGACAAAAAAAAAGTTTCTTTTGTGCAAACTTGATCAATGAATTGATTAATTTTAGCATGAACAACAACCAAGAATAAAGATGATCAAATTTAAAAAGAAGCTGGAAATTTAGTTTGGTAACCATGATTGATGGATGTTTTTTAATAATCTTTGCCACTAGTGCATATACAATGCCATCATCACCTTTTTTGTTCAACTAAGCATGTTAATCTAATATGTTTTGACATTATGCAAAATCTTATTCCCCTTTGCTTTCATAAAAATTATGAACTTAAAAAACTCAATGTGTTATTTTGGGTTGTGAGAAAAGAATGAATATAAAGACTATCATAAATCCTTTACAAACTTTACAATATGGATTTGAAACAAAGTTTGCACATCCATATTTGTGCAATGCAATGAATGTCTTCCAAATGGGGATTATACTTATTTTGCTTTTGGTGGGCAACACCATTGTGCACCCTTTGTAAAACATTCATGCCTTTAGCCCTAAAAGACATTAAGTTTGCAACATCTACATAAAAAAGACACCATATTTTTTCAAAACACTTACAATAACTTTCGTTAGATATTTGAAACCCTCATTTTGTAATTTGTTCTAAATAAATGAATATAAGTAAGTGACACCAATTTTGAATAACATACTTTAATAGATAGAAATGCATGATTGATTATTAATTGAGGTTGCCTTGTCATAAAACTATGCAAGGTATTTTGAGTTGGCAATGAACTTTTTCATTTTCTCAATGAATTGTTTATGCATATATTTAGCCATTGCCCATCTAATTTAATCATTCCAATTATGTCTTGGAAACATGAGAACATCCAAAAAAGAAAAGAAAGGCTTCAAAGCTTCAAATTCAAGCATGGGTCATATTTGTTTTAACAAATGCAAAATTGTGGCAAACTATTGTTGATTTCTACCTTGTTCCCCTTCGAGCCCTCAAACATGTTCAATAGTTGTGATGTGACTTTTCTTAAAATAAATGACCTCATTTTTTGCATAATTATACTTATTATTGATATACCATTATCCATGTTATTTTGCTTAAGTGTGACTTAAGTGTGACATGTTCAAACAACCTTTGTTTTCCTTAAATTTCAAGAATGTCAACCTTTGGTCCTGAGGTCACATCCTTGGCTTTCACAAATGAGTAGATCATGCATTTCACATGGTGAATTTTTCTATTTTCACTTTTCAACATCTATGCACAAAAGAAGTTCTTTTTAAGCTTTTTAGGTAGGGGTGACTTTCCTTCTTCCTTTATAATAACATAGATCTTTGATGCATTTGGCACGTGGGCAACAAAAGTGAGTGATCCATTAGACAAATAAACTACATAACATTATTACTATGTTTTAAATCAAAATTTGAAATGATATTGTTTCTATTCACACTTGTTTCAGATGAAGGGATTGGTTTAAATTAAGGATGGATTACAAGATGAGAAAAGTCTTCAATTTTGTTATAGTGTCCTTCTTTCATGTAAATGTTGGTGCCATTGCCCTTTGACTTCAAAGTGCAATCATACAACAAAAAAATAAAATAAAAAGACACAAACATGGCAAGTTTGTGAGCATTCGTCATTAATCCACTTAAAATTTTACAATTCAAACTCCAAAATTGTGTCAAAAGTAAAATGAATTATGGAAAAACCCTTGTCTTTAGAAGTCATCAACCTTAGGAGTTGTTGAAATGTAAGTTTGATAAATATTACACCTTGCTTGACAAAAATGTAGAAAGAACAATTTTTTTCTTATCAAGGTTTAGACTCCAAGGACACACAAAAGCCCATGTTGATAAGCATGTTGCACAATTTTCAATATACTCAAACAAACTCCAAAGTTACATGTTGAACAAATTATAGTTTTAAAACATTTTTTCCCTCTAAACATCTAGAGCCCACTAGAGACTATAAAGACCTTTCATTGTTGGATCTAAAGGTGGTGAATGCATCTCAATAATAATTATAATGAATTGTGATGATGCCATGAAAGTTGTAAAAGGTTGTTGGTGATCAACCTAAATCCAATTATGACCCTTGAAATCACAATTTGGTTATTAGGACACCATATGACATGATCACAATAAGTGAAACATTTCACGAAATGTGTGCAAAATGGTGATCTAGATTAATGACATTGTCATGATTCAATAATTTTCCCATTTTTAAAGATTTCTCTTTAATCAATTTCACAACCATATTTCTCCATTGCTATTTGGAGATAAAACAACAATTTAAAAGAAAATGGTTAGGGAGTCCAATTTTGGTTCAAATTTTGAAAATCAATTCCAATTTTGATTTGGTTCTTATGAACTAAAATAAGATATATCAATTTTGAACCACCATTGTAGGGGAACACACACCTAACATTGAAAATAACCAAACCAAACAAAAAATTAAAATGTGATAGAAAGCCTCTATAATATACAACTAACTTACCTTAGATATGAGCTTTACAAATGTAGCAAAAATGCTATCATGGGAGGGGTCACTCCTTCAAATGACTCTTTTCAACCTCCAAAGGTTCTAAAACTTCCCACCAACTAAAGAAGCAAAAAGAGCCTTAAAGAAAAGTTTGAAAAAAAATGTCACACTAACTTCCCAATACTAAATTGGTTTTTAAAAAAGGAAGCCCCACCTTTCCCCCAAAAGGTGTAAAGAAATGGTCTAAAGTAGTTCAAGGTGTTGCCATTTTTTCCTCCACCTTGGGCTAGTGTGAATGAGCATAGGGTTTAGGGTTTCAAGGTTTAAAACCTAAACCCTAAAAACCTTCTTGAGTAAGGCTTTTTTATTAAGCTAATAATTAATTGAAAAAATGTTAATTTTCGACTCAATTGACTTGAAGTAGTCTTGACATGGTATTTATGTATGAAGGAAGGTTGTTTGTTTGTTTTGTATGTTTTCTTCGTCACATTGAAAATTTTCTAAATCATAATCATGGTGTCTCTTGCCACACTCTCCATTTTTTGTGAAAAATTTATTAAAATATTGAATAAAATTTTCACTGAAAATTTATTTAAATCAACAATAAAAAAATTATAGGAAAAATTTGTGTGTGCTCTTGATATTGTTGAAAAACACTCAATGAATAATAGGATTTAGTAAGGCGATTAGGGGAAAGAAAGAAAAACACCTAAAATGCACGAGAAATTGAATTTTGAGTAATTTATGTCATTTAATTTAACTACAAAAATGATTTTGAAAAAAAGAAGTTAAATTGACCCTGGTTTAGTCTAATTGGGGGGCCATTTGTAATATTTAGAAATAATTTAAATGGATTTTGAGATTTTCACCATGGTTGGATTCGAACCCATCACCTTTTTCTACAAAGTGTGGGGGGCTCGAGTGTCGTCCCCACCACTACGCTACGTGGGGTTCCCCGAAAGAGGAGCCGAAAGCAAACTACGAGCTGCTTGCGAAGCAAGCTCGCGCGCGCGCACACACACGCTCTCTCTTTCTCTTTCTTGGAGATCGTCGTCGTCGTCGTTATCTGCTCCGGAACTCCAGAGGAGTAGCAGGAGGAGTAGGAAGAGGAGCAAGAAGAGGATTGCAAAATCTGGTCATAATACTCCTCTATTTCCCGCAATTCTCAAGTTGTTTCAACTGATCACATGTCCCATGCTCAACTTGTTCATTCTCAATTTGTTCATGTGCTTTTGTTGTTATTGTTTTTAGGTCCAAGAATCAATCGATTTTTTTTTTCTTAGTTTAGAAACTATTTTTGTCGTCGTCGTCGTCGTTGTTTTAATTTTTATTGTTTATTTTTGTTTTAATTTTTGTGTTGATTTGTTGTTTGGTTTTGTCAACTAGTAATCTGCATCCAGGGCAGGAAAAAAAAGGTTTGATTCTGAAAGAGAGATGAGAAGCAGCATGTGTAACACATGTGCTTCGTTGTTGTTGTTTTAGATGCAAGAATCAACTGAACTGTTTTGTTTTGTTTTTTCGTTTTTTGTTTAGAAACCGTTTTCTTGTTGTCGTCGTTGCTTTTCCGATTTTTTGTTTGTTTGTTTTGTGTGTGTGTGTGTGTTATAAGCCAGCAGTTATTTATATCGTGAAGAGGAGATCTTGAAGGTTCGATTCTCTGAGAGAGAGAGAGAGAGAGAGAGAGAGAGAGAGAGAGAGAGAGAGAGAGAATGTTTCCGTGAAAGGATGATGAGATCATCGGTGGATGTTCTAGTCATGAAAGTGTTATAGAATCTAGATACAACAGAGGAGAAAGGAGCACACAAAAAGAAACAGCAGCAGGAGGAAGAAGTAGGGCGAGAAGAGAAAGAAAAATTGTTTTGGCGGTTTCTGATGATATCAGCCGGTGAGACGGTTTTCGCTCCAACTTTTTTCTTTGGTTTTGGTAGTTTCTATTGTTGTTGTTCGAAGGAAGTTTTCTTGTGGAAGACGGAGTAGGAAGAATGGAGAAGGATTTACCCCGAAGGTGCAGCAGCAGCAGAGGAAGGGAAGAGGAAAGTGTGAGAGAGTAGTTTTCTTTAGTGTCAGAATTGTTTTCTTATCTATTTTTGTATGGAAGCTGAAAGAAAAGAAAATGGCTGGAAGGAAGGAAACAAACTGCTGCTGTTGCCAATTATTTTGCAGAATTTCTGATGCTGGAAGGAAACTTCTTGATTGTTTGAGACCCCTCTTTTGACGGAAAATTCTCTACTTGCAGAGACTTTGAGGAGCTGCATTGATGGCAAATGTGATCAGTTGTCACAATGAGGATGAGCAGACGATGGTCATTATGATATTCCACAACCAAAGCAAAGCTAGATTGGTTGCTGCAACAGGTGATTTGCAGATCAGTTGTGGAAACTGGCTTAATATTGATGCTCAATGCCCAAGTCCATAACAAACTCAGGACAGGGGAGTCTTCATCCAGGAATTCGGAAAAAGTCAAAAGTAGAATTGTATATTCTCCATCTTCTGTGATTTCATGAAGGTTACAGCTTTACTATTCATCACAGGATTTTAGCTAGTCCAAGAGGAGGATAAAGCAGACTGGTGGCATAACACTTTGGTCCATACAGGACAGCTAGAAATTCTAGGGCTGCAACTCATGACAGGTGAGGAGCAGGAGAGCTACAAATTCTAGGGTTGCAACTTGTGACAAGTGAGGAGCAGGAGAGCTACAAATTCTAGGGTTTGCAACTTGTGACAGGCAAGGAGAACACTAGTGTGGCAGAAATCTGCTTATCAGGTTCTCAACGTGCAGGTCATCCATAGCTCAATTTGACAGGGACAGAGAAACAAAAACCCGTGAGGTTTATCCGGAGGATTAAAGGAATTCTTTTTGGGGGGTCTCATGGGTGGTGGTGACACAATGACTGTTAGAGAGGTGAGTGGAGAATGGTTTTCAGCCTGGGCCAGTTCTGTTGAACAGTGCCTTGAACACTTTGGTGTGGATGCCAGAGAAGGCTTGAGTAGCAGTAGCATTGAGAAGCAAAGGAAGCAGTATGGCTGGAATGAGTTGGAGAAGGAGCCTGGGAAGCCAATGTGGAAGCTAGTTCTGGAGCAGTTTGATGATTTGTTGGTGAAGATCCTCCTTGTAGCAGCATTTGTATCCCTTGTTCTTGCATACATAGACGGCCATGCGAGTGGTGAGTTTGATTTGACTGCATATGTGGAGCCTGTTGTGATTGTCCTCATTCTGGTACTCAATGCAATTGTTGGTGTTTGGCAAGAAAGCAACGCTGAGCAAGCATTGGAGGCTCTCAAGGAGATGCAATCAGAGCATGCAATAGTGATTCGAGATGGCAAGTTGATCTCTAGTCTGCCTGCCCGAGAACTCGTCCCTGGTGATATTGTGGAACTTGGGGTTGGTGACAAAGTTCCTGCTGATATGCGTATCATTTCACTGAAAACCTCCACTGTCAAAGTTGAGCAAAGCTCACTCACAGGGGAGAGCAACCCAGTGTTGAAATCAAATCATGCTGTGAAAGAGGATATTGAGCTGCAAGGAAAGGAGTGCATGGTATTTGCAGGTGCAACTGTTGTTAATGGTTCATTTATCTCAATTGTGGTTAGCACTGGCATGGCAACAGAGATTGGTAAAGTTCAGTCCCAAATCCGAGAAGCATCCCTAGAAGAGGCAGACACACCACTGAAGAAGAAACTTGATGAATTTGGTCAGCGACTAACATCTGTTATTGGTGTTATCTGCCTCCTTGTCTGGATCATCAACTACAAATACTTTTTCTCTTGGGATAGGACTCCGAACAATTGGCCGACAAATTTTCGATTCTCGTTTGAGAAATGCACCTATTATTTCAAGATTGCTGTCGCTTTGGCAGTTGCAGCAATTCCAGAGGGATTGCCTGCAGTAATTACAACATGTTTGGCTTTGGGGACACGGAAGATGGCAGCCAAGAATGCCATTGTCCGCAAACTACCCAGTGTTGAGACCTTGGGGTGCACCACTGTGATTTGCTCTGACAAAACAGGTACTTTGACTACCAATCAGATGGCAGTTGCAGAGCTTGTTCTCAATGGTGACGCAGCAGGCATCATGCGGGATTTTCATGTTGAAGGCACCACATATGGTCCACTTGATGGGTTGATTCGAGACCTACAGCCAGGAGTGTTGGACAAGAATCTTCAGAGCTTTGGGGAAATTGCTGCACTATGTAATGATGCTGGAGTCTCATACAAAGGCCATCAATTCCGTGCCACTGGTTTGCCAACTGAAGCAGCTCTCAAGGTTTCTTTTTCTATCTCCAATTTCTTACTTAGTCTTTGTCATGCACACAGTTTTTGCTGCAGCCTATATGTACTTTTTGGATAATTTTTTGAGTGAGTAGCATTGTCAGCAAGCTGTTGGACTCTTTTTAAATCTTGCAGGAGTGACCTAATCATAAGTGTATCATGGGTTCACCCTTCAGGTTTGAGTAATATATATGGATTGTCCTGTTTTCTTGTTTCTGTACTTGTGAATTGAAGGTCTTGGTTGAGAAGATGGGGGTGCCAGACGAATCAGCACAACGTGTAATACTTTCACAGAGGACTTCAATGGGTCATTCAGCAGATGAGGCAGTTGTTGATTTGGGTAAGTGGGTGGTCCTCTTTGCGCAACGGTCTGTTTAGGGTTGTGCCGATTACAATGAATGCTGCTGGCGTTTGTGTCTGGAGATATGAGGATGCGTATACATGTTGAATATGCCATCAAACTCTTGTGGACTCCTGCTGCACTTCCATTTTGTGTGGAATCAAGGATTTGGCATCAGTGCAAATAGTTTCTATTAGGGGTCTTGACTGCATGGTGTGTATGTGCATGTGAAGTGAAACTTCAGGTTTCTGGAATGAATGTGTATACTGTTAGACTTCTTCTGGGCTACAGGTTTTCTTCCTTTTTCACCGAAACCTTGAGCTGCCATCTCTTTTGACAACAGTATCAAAGGATTTGCTTGCTTGTCAACTTGGTTGTTTCTCTTAGAATAATACTTCCATTTTATAGTTGTGATGTAGAGGACAAGGGTTTAGTCCAACCCTAAAAGCAAAGCTTCAAGTGTCCCAACATGCAGTCTGGGCTTGTTATAAGTCTTGCATAAATTGCTTGAGAGTGGTTGTAAGACATCAATCCGCACCATTGAATTGTGACAATCAGTATTCTCTGTTTGGAGTAAATTCCTTTTTAAGATATCCTCTGTGATTCACTTCAAGGCAGTTTTTGACATATGCTAATTCACAGGGAGGCTTGAAGAAACCATGTCTGCTGTCTATAGGGTGACATACTAGGTTCTGTGAAGCTGGACTTTATGGAGCAGCTGATGGGTTGACACCAAAATTTTCTTGCAGGTTGTTGTGAATGGTGGAGTAGGAAAGAACCCCGGGTTGGCATCCTTGAGTTTGATCGCAGCCGTAAGTCCATGAGTTGTCTTGTCCGTACTGAAAATGGAAAGACCAGGCTACTTGTGAAGGTAATCAGCTCACTGGAGCACTTGTTTTCCTGTACATTAGCTTGATTGCAGTGGAATGGTTGATGTCTCTTTATTTTACTTATCAGGTTGCAGCTTAGTTCAGGCATTGAAGGGAAAGTTGATGGATGCAATCAGGGGGCTGTGGAGAATATGGTAGAACGAAGCTCACACTTGCAATTACTGGATGGCACTGTGGTGGAGATGACTGATTCTGCCCGTGAGGCCCTGCTGTCAAAACTTAATGTTTTGAGTTCAAAGTCTTTACGTTGCTTGGGCTTAGCTTACAAGGATGAGTTGGAAGACCTTTCTGACTATGATGGTGATACTCATCCTGCGCACAAAGTTTTGCTGGAACCTGCCAACTACAATCGGGTTGAAACCAACCTGATTTTTGTTGGGATGGTTGGATTGAGAGTAAGTCCCCTTTCTCAGCAGGATTTTTGCAAGTTTTTGGGCCCCTTTGTATTTAGTGTTTTTTATCTAAGTAATTAAGTGGCAATGTGCAGGATCCTCCTCGTGAGGAAGTACGTGGAGCAATTAATGATTGTAGGGAGGCTGGAATTCGTGTGATGGTCATCACTGGAGACAATAAAAACACCGCTGAAGCTATCTGCCGAGAGATTGGTGTATTTTCTGAAACTGAAGATCTGACAGATAAGAGTTTCACAGGCCGTGATTTTCTTGCACTCCCTGCCAGGGACCGCCGTAGAATTCTGTCAGGCACCGGTGGCTGTGTGTTTTCACGTGCAGAACCAAGGCACAAACAAGACATAGTTCGCATTCTTAAAGATGCAGGGGAGGTTGTTGCAATGACTGGAGATGGTGTGAATGATGCCCCGGCTCTGAAGCTAGCTGACATTGGTATAGCCATGGGCATTTCTGGTACTGAGGTAAGATGACATTATATTAGTGGTGCAATATGCTCAAGTTTTTGCCATTTGCTTAAAGTCACTGCCAGGGTGACTTTGGTGGAAGTTTGGATGTGGAATATTTATTGATGGAGCTGCAAAGAACTTGCAGTTGCCATCTTTTATTAGCCTCATAAGTTTGCTTTAAGGATATGTTCAGGGTGCATGAGGCCCCACCCACCACCCTCTTCTTTGACCTCTCTATGGCATAGACTTAGATGCTTGTTGTATAGGGGAAATGATTTGAGTGTACCCTCACAAGCTTGTTGCAGCTTTAATGAGGATACTATCAATTTTTTTCATTAGCTTGGCTAGCCAGTGCCATGCCATTGCACTTCCAGAAGTGCAACAGAAACTTAGGATGGAGATGTTTGTATAATGGTTTGCCTGTATTTTTAGGCAGATAATTATATACTTATCCTCGCCCCTGTCAGGAGCCGATGAAGTCATTGGGGAGTCTGGTAGCTTATCACTGCTGTTCATGATGAAGATGGTAGTCTTGCATGTTGTGAGTGACTCTCATAAGGTTATGATGACACTCATTGTTGCGTTACATTCATTCAAAGTGTTGTTGTGGAGTTCTCTCTGCAATCTCATAGATATATTCATTAATGTGGGTCCTATAATATCATTCTCCAATGAGCTGGATATTTTGACAAGTTTCCTACTGCACAGGTTGCCAAGGAAGCATCAGACATGGTCCTGGCAGATGACAACTTTAGCACAATTGTATCTGCTGTTGCTGAAGGCCGCTCCATTTACAACAATATGAAGGCCTTCATCCGGTATGTTTTTCCATCAAAGGTGTGCAATAGATGCAGCTAGTTGTTGAGAAGTTTTAATCTCCATGTTGCAATTTCTAACATTGAACCACCAAACTCACAGGTACATGATCTCATCAAACATAGGGGAGGTGGCATCAATATTCTTTACAGCAGCACTTGGCATGCCAGAAGGCTTGATCCCTGTGCAACTTCTCTGGGTGAATCTGGTGACTGATGGTCCTCCTGCCACTGCACTTGGCTTCAATCCTCCTGATGTGGATATCATGAAGAATCCCCCACGAAAAAGCAATGATGTTCTGATCAATACATGGGTGTTTTTCCGCTACATGGTAAATTTGTCCACCCTCTCAAAAGCTGGGAATGGCTGTATGTATGATAATATGCCAGTAAGATTGTTTGTGTGTTGGTGCCTGTGGTAGTCTCTTTCTTTGCTCACATCATTAGCATTCTCTTAACAGGGCTATATTTGCACTAATTCAACAAACTTTCATTATGCACTTTTCTAGCACCATGCTTGTTAGAGAGGAGCGGTGTGAAAGGTGTTGACAAGTAGTGATTTTGCCTGCATCCAATAGCATTCTCTCTCTGATTTGTTTTTTGTCTGTGGCCATGATGCTATGGCTATAACATAAGGCTAAACTGGAGGTTGGAGCTCTAGGGCACCCTAAGGCTTCAAATACAGTCTTATGAATATGGTCCCTTATGCTTGATGTTTCCATTTAGGCTATATTGTGAAGTGGTGCTGGGTCTTTCAGCTCAGCCATCTGCATGTGTCGATCACTCTTTCTTTACTGTCTTCATAGTGGAAGTGACAGTCCAATACTTTGTGAGTGACACTTCAAGGTTATGACTGCACTCAATCTTGTCATATATATATATGAACCAGGACTGATGAAACAATGGTTACCTTTCTAGTGTTGTTGTGGAGTTTTCCCTGCAATCTCATTTATGTATTTATACTTCCTTAATTTTCACCCCATTGACACCCTGATCTGCCTGTGGAAAGGAATATAGTTGACAGGTTCATCATTTTCATCCTTTTTTTCCTCTTCTTCCTTTGACTTCTTGCTCTTGGTCAGATGGGTGAAAAAGTGAATGTGGGAGATTATCTGGAATTCAGCATTGCCCCTGCTTGATAGGCTAAACTAGCTGCATCATTGCAGACATGTAGTTGGTCATCCTGACTGAAGAAGAGTCATGCTGCTTGGGCAGGTGATTGGATCATATGTTGGAATTGCAACAGTTGGAGCATTTGCAGTCTGGTACACACACTCTTCCTTTCTGGGCATTGACTTGTCAGCAGATGGACACACACAAGTGAGTTTCTCACAGTTGACCAATTGGGGTGAGTGTTCCACATGGAAGGACTTCAAGGTTTCACCATTTACAGCAGGCTCTGAGACACTGAGATTTGACAACAATCCGTGTGACTATTTTACAACAGGGAAAGTGAAAGCAACTACCCTTTCCTTGTCAGTGTTGGTGGCCATCGAAATGTTCAACTCATTAAATGCACTTTCAGAAGATGGGAGCTTGCTAACAATGCCACCATGGGTGAACCCGTGGCTGGTCTTGGCTGTGTCTACATCATTTGCCCTCCATTTCCTAGTTCTCTACATACCCTTCTTGGCCAACATATTTGGCATTGTGCCCCTCAGCTTGAATGAGTGGCTGCTAGTCTTGGTAGTGTCCCTTCCTGTGATTTTGATTGATGAGATACTCAAGTACATTGGTAGGAGAATGTCGGAACAAGAGAGACACTCTAGGAAGGTAAAACAAGAGAGACGCTCTAGGAAGGCAAAGCAAGCCTGATTGTCTGTAGACTGAGAAGTCAAATGTCCCCTGAGCCTAGCTATCTATTTTTTGAGACTCTCCCTTCTCAGGGTTCTAGACACCATTCAAAGAATAGGCAGGCTTCTTTAAATTTCAGAGCAAGTTTCAGTGATGTTTGAGATCAAATTTGAGGGAAAACAGAACCATTGTTTCTGATTGTATATGCATCCCAAGTATTCACCGGTGGTTTGCTTGAAGGAAATCTTCAGGTTCCAGGAGGCCCACAACCACTAGTCTTCTATGTAGGCCTCTCTATACATTTGGCTTAAATGCTTTCTCATATATGGGCAAGCTAAAATCAAATCAAGTGTTACTTTCACAAGCTGGTTGCAGCTTGGGTAAGGATACTATTGGCATTTTCTTTTGAAGGTATGTCTCGATGCCCAGCATCATTTCTGAGTCTTCCTATTGCTTCCAGAGATTCAACATAAAACCTCAGGACTCAGTTGTTTGTTTAATGTTATGC
>Ga0116228_10003747_pt1 | contig 13446 bp, 15 predicted proteins | sample S1TSphfallax_2_FD_89694 | JGI IMG/M metagenome (GOLD analysis project Ga0116228, IMG submission 89694) | Host-associated microbial communities from peat moss isolated from Minnesota, USA - S1T2_Fc - Sphagnum fallax MG | ecosystem: Host-associated > Plants > Peat moss > Unclassified | place... | reverse complement strand
TCTCAGTCATTTCCGATTTCTTTTTTCTTTCTTTTTTTTTGGGAGCGGGGTGCAGGGGGTGGGTTTGCTTTTTCAGGAGGCTTCTCTTTCTTGTCTTGTGTTCTTTTTATTTTTTCTTTCCTTCTGGAGTGGAATTTTCAGTTCTCTACTCTCTTTTGTATCTCTTGTTGTGGTCGGATAGGGAGGGAAAAAGAGTGTTTTTTCTAGTGTTGTTGCGGGTCTGCTTGCTTGGAGTTTATGTTTATCTTTTTTCCTACTTACTTTCTTCTTTTTCCCTTCGGAACTTCGATAATTTGGATTCAGAAGACATTTGGAGGCACAGATCTCTTCATCAGTTTGACTGATGCTGCATTGTGCAAGCTAATCTTGTTTTGGCTTTATTGGGATTTTAGGGTTATGGCCACTATAGCAGTAGAACTCTCTCTGTGTGACTTCCGTTGTGGATAAGAGGACTTGCTTCTCTTTCATGCACATTTTGCTCAAAAGTCAACCCTTGCAAAGAATACTGGTTGCTCATTTCACAAGATCTTTCTCATAAGAAAATTGCCTGTGTGTTGGGCACGGACATTGGTGGCAGAAATAGGTGTGTATGTATGTATCTTGGAGGTTGCTTGAATTGGCACATCCTGAGCTTACCTTGCTGCTGTTGTTGTCAGGGATCTAGGGTATTCATTGCAACATTGGGATCAGTGTTCCATTGGAAAGTTCTTGCTTGGCCGGAGCTCAAATCTAGCCAGAGAGAGGAAACCACTCACTTGTTGCCCTCATTGATATGCTTCGGATGTGACAGATCAACAGTGCCAGCTGTAAGATCAAAAGTAAGTGACAAAGGGTCTTTTCACACATGAAAAAACATCCTTTAGTGCTGTTGGGAGTTGGAGCATCTGAGCGGTGACAAACTTGACAGAAGGTATTGAGGAGATGGGTACTTGCTGATGATTGTGAAATGCTACTACTCCAAGTCATGATTTCTGGAGGATGACATCATCAGAATCCATGATTCTTTCATGGTTGTACTGAGGCACCATCACAGAGTGGCTCAATGGATGGCCCTGTTTTACCTGGGATGCCTTCAACTGAGTTGCAAAGAAATGGAGGTTCAAGCTTAAGTAAAGCTGGATCAAGCATCAAACATGGTGGCACCACTGCACTGAGCAAGCAGTCCTCTTCAGGTTTTGCAAACCAGAGTGATGCAAGTCACTACGGGCAAAGTCTTGCATCGGTGCTCAATAATCCACACCTGGGGAAGTCTGGAATCTATAGCAATGATAGTACTTGGGGAACATGGCTCTTTCCTGTTCCAAATGACCTAAATGCTGAAGCTGTGCCGCCAACTCTGCCATCTGGGACCCTCACAGAGATTTCTAAAAGTGATTTCAAGGTCTACTTGGACTTGATCTCTGAGCCATACAGTCGTTTTGCGGATGTAAGAGAGCATGCGAACCGAGAACAAAGCAATGAAGGTAATGCAGTGGCAGCAGCAGATCTGGAAGCAGAAGGGCGGGGAACGCAAGGGGAAGGGCTTGTCGCTTGTCTCCGAGAGATTCCATCTCTTTACTTTGATGAAGACTTTGCACTTGAGAAAGGATCAACATTCCAAGCAGCTTGTCCTTTCTCTTCCCTTCCACAAAATATGCTTCTCCAAGAAAAGTTGTCTCATTACCTTGATCTTGTGGAGGTTCACTTGGTCAAGGAAATTTCAGCTCGCTCCGACTCATTCTTCAAGGCACTTGACCAGCTCGAAGATCTCAACAGTAGAATAGTGGGCTCTTGTGATCAGATTCATGAACTTCAAGCCACTGTAAATGTTCTCAGCGAAAATCTGATTGAACCTGCTCGGCGAGTTCAGTCTCTGGAAATGCGCCGTCATAACCTCTTGGCTTTGATTGAAAAGCTCAAGTTTGTAGAGTATGTCAATCAGGCCATTGCTGCCATGCGACTGGTAAGATGTTTTTTCAGATAATGGGTTCCTTGCTGCATACTATTTTAACAACTTGATAGAGTGCCAATGATCTGTGTGTGATTGCTTGTTCAACAGCTTGTAGCAGCTGCAGATACTGCTGGCTCCCTTGATGTAATTGATGACTTACGCCTTCTCCTGGTATGCTCCTTCCAGGTTGCCCTTTGATTACAGATTCTTAGGGCTTCTTTAGAGAATAAGACCTGATCACAATCATGTGCCAGCCCTCTGGATGGATTGCTATGTGACACATTTTAAAGAATTTGCTATGCATGTCAGAAAGTGCAAAGCTTGAGGCAATCATGTTCAGTTTCCTAATGATCCTGCAACATGCAAGCTTCATGTGTCTGGTGTCTTAGTGTAGATAATTGCAGCCACATCTAGCTATTGTTGTACCCCAGCTGAGAGATATTTTTGTTTCTGTATGGGCAGGAAGGTGATGAGCTGGTTGGACTCCACTGTTTCCGACATCTGGGTGACCAACTAACGGCAGCCATGGAGTCTGTGAATAGGTAACAACCTTTGATAGCTAGCCATGATTCTTTAAAAGTGCTTCCTGTTCAAAGTGCCCCTTTTGGGTTCATAGCAATGACATCACCTGTCTTTCATATGGGTCTTTTTTGCAGTGTGCTGGCTGCTGACTTTGTGAGGGCAGCAGTTCATGACTCAGCAGATTTGGAATCCAGTGCAATTATGGCCAAGTTCAACACGAAAGGAAAAGGTTTTGTAGTGAAGGAACTTGCATTGTCTGAGGTACATCCAAGTTGCAGGCACAATTCTCTATAATTATGGTTCTTGGTATGAATGGAACATGGAGTTCCTCAAGATGTGCAATTATAATGCTTAGCCATTTTTCATCTTGCTGCAGTGCATTTGTTAGAAATTCTATAACAGTATAGGGAATGGTGGTTGTGTGCGTTTCTCCACTAATTTCGTGTAGTATTGAAAACCTTGCAAAGAAGTCTCTGGTATACAGTCTCCCCATTACAAAGCATCCGTACTAGGATGTGTTCATGGACTAGGGTGAAGCACATTGGGTATTGTTTATTCTTGCTGTGACTGTTGAACTGCTGTCTGCAATGGTTTTTGTTTGTCCTTTACTGTGCCCCATGTCCTGAATAGGAGTGTCATTGAAGGCTGGTTCATGGTGGTTCCCTGCAGGTGCATGTAGGCGATGATGAAGAAAATGGCTTAAGAGACCAACTTTTGCCAATTGTGGTTGGCTTGCTAAGAACAGTGCGTAGTCTACACATTTATATATCTCAGTCATTTTGGCAGTTCTCAATTCAAAACCCTAATTTCCTGGATTTGTGTTCTGTGTGCCTGAATGTGGGTTATTACAATCAATGCCCAAGATTTGCATCTTGTGATCACTCAACACAAAAGCTGGTGAATGCTTGGATGTGAGGAGATGTTAAGCAGAGAAGGTTTTTTTGTGGTTGTGTGGGAGCAGTCAAAGCTGCCTGCAGTTTTGCGTGTGTACAGAGACACACTGAACACAGATATCAAGGCTGCCATCAGAACAGTCGTGGCTGAGCTTCTTCCAGTTTTGTTTACACGTGCACCTGATGGCGATCTTCCCTCTGCTGACCGACAAGCGGACATGGAAGGTGTGTGAGCTTTAGATTCTTTAATTGCTCCAGAAGGTTTGTCAGGGGTTTCATGACTTTCCTATAGATTACACATGTGACCTTACAACAGTTCATAAGCAGGCTAGAGATCCTATTCTCTGGGATAAGAGTTGGATCTTCAAAGGTGTTTTGCTGGTTCACACCTTGCCTTTTTGCCTTTGCCTTTTGTGTTCTTGGTTGCTTTGATGGAGTATTTAGTGTTCCATCCAGGTTGATGTCTCTTTTGGTGGTGCAGTTGGGGGTGTATCACTGGCATACAAGTTGCGGGGCTTGTCAGCTGAAAGCTTTGTACAGTTGCTATCTGCTGTTTTTGCTACAGTCCAGGTATGGTGATGTCTCTCCTTCTATTTGTAAAGATTACTTTGTATGAGCAATCTCTAGGTGTCTATGGCACCCATGCCCTAGCAGTATTCCTTTTCCGAATCAAACATTGTTTGTTTGGGAAATTTTTGAAAGTCTGCAGTTCCCAATATGGACTTGCTATCCAAATTAGCCTATTGGGTGTTGGCAAAATCATGTCATGACATTTTCATGTGTACTGGTGGCAATTTGATAAAATGTCCTTCAATTAGATTCTTTCCTTTGAGCCATCACCACAAGAATGAGTTCCCGATAGCCATGTTGGGTCCAGGATCCACATCCCTGGTGACTTCCATGCCTTGCATGGATCCAGAATCATGATTGTGCTTGTGTGATGATGACCTTTAACATGGCTACCACTCCTGTTATGGGGCTTTATATGTGAGCAGCAAGACACCAAAGGAAGACCACATGATATGGGCTCTTGTATAGCTTGTCCAAACAAGTTTTGGTAAGAATCAAACCAGGTCATAATTGCTGACAACTCCAAGAGCCAACCCATAAGGGAACTTTTGGAGAAAAATGGGCACAGAAGTTCTTGCTGACATTGGATCAAGAGATAGTCTGCAAACCGGTGACTGACAGTTGACAGTGATGGGAGATTGGAAACAGGCAAGATTGGTGCGAGCGGCAGAAGTGAGGCTTGTGATAGAGCAGATAATTGGAGGGTTACAAGGGAGTTTTGCAGCAGCAGCTGTGGCAGCTGCTTTTGCATCAGGTGCTGCTGCAGCAGCAGCAGCTGAAGCTGCACAAGAAAGCCAGTCAGGGTCCTCAAGTAGCAGCTCCTTGACCAGGGCAAATTCAATGAGTATCTCCCAGCAGTTCCGGTGAGCATGTTTGGCATTCCTCAAGTTGTTACCTCCATCTGCTCTGCAATTGCTTGCTCACTGTGTACATTACTTTTCTTTTTGGATGACAAGAGACCTGTTTTTGGGTTTCCAGAGTTGATGTCCTTCGAGAAAATACAGAGGCAGTATGTGCAACATGTGATGCTGCACATGGAAGGTGGGCCAAGCTGCTGGGAGTCCGTGCTCTCATTCATCCAAAACTGCGTCTGCAGGAGTTTGTAGGCATTTATGAAATAACTCAGGAATTCATATCAGCCACTGAGAAGGTATCTGCTAGGATCTGTAAACTTGTTTGTGCACATCTTCTAGATCTGTCTTGTAACTATCAGGGTTCATGCTCTGTGTTTCTATGTGTTGTTACTGCTTTGTCTGTTGTTTTGTCTCTACTAGCATGAACCTGTCTGTAACTCTGTTTGGAGAGGGCTGCATAGTGCTATAGTTGTCTACAGTATAATGATACTGTCATTTCTAGTTTGCAGAGTCTGACAAGTTATTACTGCCTCACTCAGGTTGGGGGTCGATTGGGCTACAGCATTCGAGGCACATTGCAGTCACAGTCCAAATCCTTTGTTGACTATCAACACACCCTTCGAGTATGTCTTCTTTCTCTCTTGTATGGTAGTGGGTTGTCTTTTCTGTGATGTTTTCTGGTGTGTGTAGCTCATTGAGCCAGCCTTCAGTGGTGGTGTCAATCTTCTTTCCAGGATTTGCAGGTTTGCCTCAGAATGACTTTAAGGGCTGCTATGATGTGTTTTTGCAGATGTCAAAGCTTGCAGCTGTTTTGGAGCAAGAGACATGGGTAGCAGTTGATGCACCTGATGAATTTCAAGCAATTGTAGACTCTCTCACTTCAACAGAAAGCAATGGCATTATTTCACCAAGTGAGGAGGCTTCCCATGGCTCAGCAGCAGACTTACTTGACCGATTTAGTGATGCTCCAGAGTCCTCCATACCAGAGGAGACACCGGTTCCTGACAGCACTATGAGTCAAACTAATGGAAAGGTGAGGCTGAAAATTAGGACCTTGTCATGATATTTAGCAATGTGCAGAACTTAAAGGATGTGAGAACATGAGAAAATAATATAAAATTTGATGCTGCTGAATAGTTTCATTCAGTACACATGCTATGGGTACTGAAGAGAAGAAAGGTAGACTCAGTTAAACAAAATGCTTAGGATCTACTATTTTCAGAATGGGTACAGAGTGCTGTAGTGATATAAGTTTTATCCTAACACCTGATGAAGTTGAAGCCTTAGGATTTAGGGTTTGGATGGTTGTAAGTTAGTGGTTGGCAACAGCTACCTTTAAACATGTATACCTGTAGTTGAATCTGATACAATGGCTTGAAATTTTGTTCTCCCAGATCATTACAGCTGAAGATACAACAGACCCAGGTATTCAAGCTGGGAGCTCTACAACTGAAGGAGGAGAAAACCCAACTCCAAACAACATAAACACAGCAGTCTCGACACCAAACCCATTGCCCAGTGAAACATTGTTGTCAGATGCAGTTGCTACTAAAGGGAAAAAGGTTCGAGAGAAAGCATCTGTGAAGACTCTTTGTGTCCAAGGAATAACATACCACTGTGTAAACTGGTAGTCAATCTTTACCCATCAGCATCACAGATGTCCTTTTTTCCATCTGAAGTTGCATTGTATGATGGTGACCCAGCCTTTCTCTATTTGCTTATGGGAACTGCATTTTATGAATGCAGTGGGCTCATACTGTTGAAGATGATTGCTGAGTACATGGACATCAGCAATGCTCTCCCCTCTTTGGCCACAGAAGTTGTCCACCGTGTAGCTGAAATCTTGAAGCTGTATAATTCCCGTTCTTGCCAGCTGGTGCTTGGTGCTGGGGCCATGCAGGTTTCTCTCCTGATATCCACCTATGAAGCTTGTTTAGTTCCTTTGTTCTTTGTTACTGTCTGATTGTTGGATTTCCAGTCCATCAACCTTTTCTTTGTCAGCTTGTTTCCTAGACATTGATGATACTTCATTCTGGGCGTTATTCATTTGGAGGGGTAGCTATGAAGTTTACAGTGCAACTGTGGCATTTGTTTTCTGCATTGGTTCCAATTTCATGTCAGCCAGTCCACATCCTTTCTTTGTCTAAAGGGTTATTTGGGGAGCTTGAATGCTTCTGTAAGAAATCTCATTAAAACTGATGTAGTTGGTCACAAGAAGTCTGAAAGGTGATTATTTTTCTATTTCCTGTTACTTTTCATAATAGATGCAATTGAGCTGAATTCCTGGACCTTTTGGGCTGGTTGTTGATCAGGTTTCTGGGTTAAAATCTATCACAACAAAGCACTTGGCATTAGCCAGCCAGAGCATCAGCTTTTTTTACTGCCTGATTCCTGGTAAGATTCTTATCTTTCATTATCCTGATCCTTTCTATTTGAACTGAGCTCCTTGAACAGATCTTTCCAGCAGAGTCTTGTAAGATTGATTGCCATGCATCTTACTCATGCCAGTCAAGGTCCTACTTAGACCTAACATATGGCCAGAGGGTCAACAAGTAGTGACATTTGCAAGCTTCACATTTTTGAGTACCATGTGCACAGCTTACACACACAGATAGTGCCAGAGCTTCAATTGGATCAGATTCAAAACAATGCAAAGTGTCCATCAGTCTGATGGGGGTCCAGTTGTGTATTTGAGGGTTGGGGCTCAAGTGATTGTAGTCCAGACTTGGCCTTAAGAAGTCAGATGTTGATGTCTCAATTATATATATGGCTGGATATGGCAGACATCCGGAGGCGTCTAGCAGCTCACATTCCAGAAGCACGAAAGGCACTTCTATTGACTGAGATTGACCGTGTTGGACAGGTGAATCCAAATTTTTCTACTGTCCTTGACACTCTTTTGTATGCTCTTATCATTGTGCCAAGTGAACTAGAGCAAGACTTGCAAAGGGTGTTATTTTGGACTATAGTCAGTAGGGTCAGTAGCTTGGTAAGTCTATGACCATTTGGTAATCCTTCTCTGCCCATCAGTATTTTCAGAAGGTTTTATTACTGTGTAGAAGTATGGGTAATGAAGGGATAGCACTTGCATGATACTATGTGCTGTACACCTTGTTTGCTTATGGTGTCTATGTCCTTTATCCTTTCGCTAGTAAAAAAATAATAGAATTCATTGGTTTTGGGGTTGGAGTGTTTCAGGATTACAAAGTACACAGAGATGAGATCCACTCAAAACTTGTTGCAATCATGAAAGAGCGATTGCTTGTGCATCTCAAGACACTCCCTCAGGTTGCTGAGACCTGGAACCGGCCTGATGATGGTGATAATCAGCCCAGCCAGTATGCCCGGACTTTGACTAAGGTGGGATGTTCAAAACCAACTGATCTTTTCATTCAAGAGCAATCAGAATTTTCTATGGACTCTAGACCCTAATCCCTAAGTTTAAAAACTCTAAACTCTAAACCCTGAATCTGGGCATTCAAGAATTTCCAAGAGTGCTGCATATGTCATGCTTCTTGTCTGTTCTGGTGGTCGATTGTATGCAGTTGTGTCATTTATACTCTGCCTCACATATGTAGTTGGGTGACACTGATTCTATTGTACGCAGGAAGTTGGGCTTCTGCACAAAGTTTTGTCACCCCTGCTATTGGATTCAGATTTGAGATCAATTTTTATGTAAGCATCCATTGATAGCCCTTCATGTGATTAGGAAAATGTCTGTCAAATCTGCAGTTGCTTTTGTCTTTCAGATTTTGCTAAATACTTATGTACTCTAGGACATGTGAAGGAGCAGTGAAGATATGATCTTCTGTAATGTGTTTTCTGCTCTAGGTTTGTAGATCGTGACATGTCATTTTCTTGTTGACTAAATCTTAAATGCAAGCAAAATGTAGTGGGCTCCTAGTGATGCTTGAGTAGGTAACACTGACTTGAAGCTCATGGCTGTATGAATCTGGTCATTAAGCAATTCTTCAGGGGAGGAATTGTCAATCACTGGTGCACATAGAAATCCCAATCAGTTGGTGGAGGAATCTTTCTTAATTCATTCATAGTTTACTGAGTTTCAGGATTGTTTTGACAGGCGGATTGTTCTACTCTTTCACTCTCAACTCACGACAGCATTTTCCAAGTTAGACATAACCACCCCCCAAGCAAACCGCAGGTACATATATCCAAGCCTTCCAGACTCCAAACAGCATAACTAAGGTATATGCTTGCAGCCGTACAGTGGTCAGGAGACATATTTTCTTCCAGGTTGAACTATCAGCAGTAAGCATGCTATCTGCCACAACTCCCTCTCTCTCTCTCTCTCTCTCTCTCAGGGACACTAACAGTATGTGGTTTATGACAGATTGTTTAGAGACGTGCATCTGATTTTGTCATGTATTCACGGATTACCATCAAATAACATGGATGCTACTGGAGCTCAGAAACCAGGGCAGCTTGACGAGTTTTTGTCACAGAGATTTGGGAGCAAACCGCCTCCATAGAGAGAAGGAAGTGCACTAACCTTGTTGATGATGTTAAATGGAGATGATACAAGGGATATAAAAAAGGGGGCATGAAGCTCCACTAGAGTACTTAGTATTTGTTGGCAATTGGCTTCTCCTTTCTGTGGAAAAAAGAAACCATTCTCTACATGACTTAGATGTGCATTTGATTTTGTCATGTAGGTACCAGTAGTTTAGTTAGCAGGTATCATTCTTTTGGATAAGACACTGTGTTTTCTGTCGCTCTGTGATGTCATATGGTGCATAATGACAACAGCTTTGCTCACTGTTATTATCTTTAGTGCACAGAGACACCGCCATATATGTCCTATGTACAATTCTCCAACATATCTTTTTCATTCATTGTAGGGTGGAATTCTGCCAAATGGAAGATCTCATTGACCTTACATCTCATCGACCTTACATGTATCCACTTCTTACGTTGTGTTCATGGCAATGAACGCATAGGAACCCATTACGTAGTTTGTAACACTTTTGTTGCCATTGCCTGGGATGTTGGCTTCCACATGAGGTGAAAACAATTACATGCACTTCTTTCAAACATGTTCAACTCTTATTGATGAATCGACATTGTGCTCACCAAAGATGACATTCACACCTTTATTGATGTTGTCATTACCGACCCAACATGAACGAATTCACTTCCTAGATCTTGTCCCACCCAAGGATTTATTGTTTTCGATGTGACTCAAGCCAAAAAACAAAGATATCACGAATGACACCTCTCTGATCAATTCCTCCCCTTAGTAATGAAGATATTTGGATGTTTACATAAGCAAGTAGATGTGTTTTTACACAATTATGCCAATGCCATTTAGAGCTTGAAAAAACCAAAGGCCTTTCTTTTTTGTTTTGGTTAGTTTTCTTTGACAAAAAAATTCAATCAAATTGCAAAGGTTACAAGCATCTTCCATCTTAAGTTGAGCAGTAGCTGTTGGCCTAACTACTTCTTGACTTCCACCCCATCAAAACACACCTCCCATCTCCACAACCAACTTATTACAAGCAATTGATTTTTGATATGAAAAAAATACAACCAAACCTACTACAAGCAACCGATTTTTTGACATGGATAGGGTTTGACATCTAGTTTGAACTAACTTGACATCTTGTAAATTCTCCCTTTTTTTTTCTTATGCCTTTGTACATTTTCCTAATCTATTGTGTCTATCAATAAAGTTTCGCAAGCTTGAATCAAAATTTTAGCAACACCAATCTTCTATCATGAATTTGTACAATTTAATATACATCCACGAATCATTATCTAGATTATTTAACTATGTCAAACTTTGTATGAATAAATCACTTCAAATATAACCTAGACATTCATTCAAAATTTTGCATATTCCCACTACAAATTGGTTTTTGCCATTCCCTTCAAAATTTCCTCCAAAACACAAAACCTCATTTACCCTAATAAATAATAAGCATTCTCCTTACTAGCCTAGCCCCCCATTTTCTGACTACCCATTGTTTCCCCAATGTTCTCATCTCACATCCACCATCACCCAATATCATCCATCATGGCAACATCAATATTACCTTGACATTCATTCAAAAATTGTGCATTGTCCAACTACAAATTGGTTTTTCCCAATTCCATAAAAATCCACCAAAAATTCCCTAGTGTATTTTGGAGTGGGCTTTACAATTTTACTAAGCATTTTCATTGCTCTTGACCTTGGGCTTCATCCAAAACATCAAATTCCATCCAAAACATTACAAAAGTTTATTACTAAGCATTTTCATTGCCGTTGACCGTGGGTTTCATCCGACACGTCAAATTTCATCCAAAACATTACAAAAGTTTATTACTAAGCATTTTCATTGCCCTTGACCGTGGGCTTCATCTGACACATCAAATTCCATCCAAACCATTACAAAAGTTTATTCCTAAGCATTTTCATTGCCCTTGACCGTGGGCTTCATCTGACACGTCAAATTTCATCCAAAACATTACAAAAGTTTATTACTAAGCATTTTCATTGCCCTTGACCGTGGGCTTCATCCGACATGTCAAATTTCATCCAAAACATTACAAAAGTTTATTACTAAGCATTTTCATTGCCCTTGACCGTGGGCTTCATCCGACACGTCAAATTTCATCCAAAACATTACAAAAGTTCATTACTAAGCATTTTCATTGCCCTTGACCGTGGGCTTCATCCGACACGTCAAATTTCATCCAAAACATTACAAAAGTTTATTACTAAGCATTTTCATTGCCCTTGACCGTGGGCTTCATCTGACACGTCAAATTTCATCCAAAACATTACAAAAGTTTATTACTAAGCATTTTCATTGCCAAAGTTGGGGCAGTTATTAGAATCTGCTATAGATACCCGCTGGTTATCAGCCCAGGTATATATATTCTCACTTACCTGATTGGGGTGAAAAAAATCCCCAAAAACCAATTTTGGTATATATAACCATGGTTCTCAAATTTTTTTTGGGGAAAAGTTATAATTTAAAAAACCTGCCTTGATATAACCACTTGTTTGTTGCCGGTTCTTTGACGTTTGTGGAATAATCAGAACCGGCGGTTCTTTGATTCTGATTTTTCTTCAAAAAACCAGAACCCTTGATTCTTTAATTATTGATTTTTAAAAAAAGAATCAGAGCCATTGATTATTTTTTTAAAAATCAAATAACCGCAAAACTCCGCTCTAGGGCACCTTTGCGTGACTAGATAGATAGATACCCATCTCCCTGATGTTATCATCTCACATCCACCATCAGCCATTAATCATCCATCAAGCTAACATCACCATCAGCCATTAATCAGCCATCAAGCTAACATCACCATCAGCCATTAATCATCCATCAAGCTAACATCACCATCAGCCATTAATCATCAATCAAGCTAACATCACCATCAGCCATTAATCATCCATCAAGCTAACATCACCATCGGCCATTAATCATCCATCAAGCTAACATCACCATCAGCCATTAATCATCCATCAAGCTAACATCAATACTAGTACGTAGATATTTCATCCAAAACATGGGATTGTCCCTCTAAAAATTGGGTTTTCCTCTTTTCTTTTAAAGTCCCCTCTAAAATATTTAAAAACATTCATTCTGCTTAACTAGCCTACAGACGCCCAACCCCCTCCTTTGTGTGACTAGGTTTACCCATTTCACATCCATCATCATCCATTATCATCCACGAGCATTCATAATCATCCATAATTGCCCTTTGCCAAGGGGATGTGCAGCGAGTGACTGCCTGCTGGCCTTCGTCTCTCTCTCTCTCTCTCTCTCTCTTCGCTCTCACTCTCTCTGCCCTCTCGCGCGATCTCTTCGGTCTTCTTGTGTTGTCTTCGTTTCTCGAGTGTTTTTCTTTCTTTTATTTTTGTGGAGCGTTTTGGCTTTCGCTTCTTCTTCCCTTTGGAGCTTACCGTGTGTGTTGTTGCAATGCAGGTTGTAGGCGGAGGCGGCGTTACCTCTGTTTTCTCCTCTCCGCCTGTCGCTGCTTCCTTTCGACAATCATCTCCTCCTCCTACTCCTACTCCTCCTTCTCCTTGTTCTGTTCCTCCTCGTCTTCTTCTTCGTCTTGTTCCTCCTCGTCCTGCGTGGGCTTCTTCGTCAATTCTGTACCTCAGATGCAACAAAAAAATTCCCCTCAGGATATGTTGCCGTGGTCAGGAGCTCCCGTCTCCGAGGAGGAGGACGACGAGGACGACGACAACGATCGGTGGTCCTGAACTCCCGCAAACATCATCATCATCATCATCATCATCTGGATTGCAGGATCTTGACAATTGGAAAGGAGATGGAGAAGGAGAACGTGGCTTTGAAGGAGAGAGACACACAAGCGATGGAGAGGAGTTGTTCCATTTATACGGTGTGGCGCCTTTGGTGCTAGTTTATTCTGCCATAGCTGAGGCCGGGAGTGGAGGTTACTCGCAAGCGAGCTACTACACTTCGCTCGGCCTCTTTTTGTTGTCGTTACCAGGCGTATGGTCCCTCGTCAAGCGGTCGACGAAATCTAAGGTCTGTCTGTCTGTCGCATCCTTTTCCTTTTTTTTTTTTTTTTTGGCATTTTTTTAAAGAGAAAAAGGTGGAAGATTTTTTTTTTGTCTATTAAAAAAATAAAAATTGTGCTGTTAAGTTTTTTTTTTTTTTATTTTGTATTTAAAGAACATAATAATTGGGATTTG
>Ga0116228_10003746_pt1 | contig 13449 bp, 16 predicted proteins | sample S1TSphfallax_2_FD_89694 | JGI IMG/M metagenome (GOLD analysis project Ga0116228, IMG submission 89694) | Host-associated microbial communities from peat moss isolated from Minnesota, USA - S1T2_Fc - Sphagnum fallax MG | ecosystem: Host-associated > Plants > Peat moss > Unclassified | place... | reverse complement strand
TGATGAAGTGGTCAAAGAAAAAACTAACCCCTCACTTTTACCACTGCACAAAGTAAACCTGATCAACATCAACCCCCCACGAGAGCCCCAACCAATCCAATCCCCCCCCCCCCCCCAAGATCCCTGAACGAACCCCTCGGAGTGGGTTTTAGACCTGGAGAAGTGATTTAGAAGACATGGGCGGTCCCAACTCTGTGTCCAGGAAACCAAGCAGCCGTTGAAAGCGTTGGACGACTTCACAATGGAAAGGAAGAGGAGAATGGTGATGGTGAACATGTGTGAGGGCAGTTGTAAGCCAAGAAAGTGCATGCATCTCAGATGCAACAACTTGCAATGTTTTGTGGACCTCCAGAGACTGATCTAATTTACTACCATCACCCATTGGTGACTTGAGTGGTTTTGAGTTCCCGGAAACCATGTCTAATCGTCCACTACTAGGAGGACCAACAACGTCCTGCTGAGGGCACGTGCCTCCGACTCTCGGAGACCCACCACCGTAGTGGGCAATCAATCCAATTTGAATTGTTGAGGGCCAATCCTCCTTAATTCCCCTCTGCAGATATTCTGTCATTGCCGCCTGTGTTGCACCCAACACAACAAAGGCTGAAGCAACTGGGCAGGCTGGTCCGCTACTGTGTAGGCAATGTGCCAGACTTGGTGGATGTTCATGGCATGCTGAGCTTCCACCAGGTGGAAGCTGCTGCAGCACTGCACCAGGAGCCAGTAAGCGGGACTCATGTGCTGGGACTACAAGATATGCTGCCCCCACAGATGCAAGGGTACGAACCGTTGTAATGCCAATGCTCTGAGCCCCACTTGAGCTTGTGCCAACAGGCCATGATAGTGGTGAGACCCCTCCTGGAGGTGCACCTGCACACACAATTCAAACTAAGATGCTCAAGAACAGTACCTACCAATTAAGCTTTAGAGAAGCTCTAGTGCAAACAATTATGCTCAATTCAGGACTGGAGGATGAGACACACAGCAGCACACCTGATATTGACAGGCCATCAGGAGTTGTAACAATCTGAAGGCTTTGGTCCACACACAGGGAGACAAGGCTTATGCTTTGAACCCATTGAAAAGCACCCTTGGGTGGCTCCGGTGGTGCCACCACCTGGTTGATCACCTGCCCTCCTTGTCTTCTCAAGTCAGATCCACTGCCTTTTCCATAATTCGCTGTGGTTGTCTTCCCTCGCACACCAAATGAAGAAGAAGGGTTGGGTGAAGCAGGTCCACTGCCGGCCAGGCCCAAAGCACTGTCGGAAAGCATTCCGACTTCTGAGCTGCATGCCATTCCTCCCAGACCCCCAGTAGAAGAATCCTGTTGAGAATGTCGGATCTGCAGTGGCCACTTGCACACTTCATCACCCCCTATTGACATGATGACCCGATTCCACTCTGCACATAAAACAACAAAATTCAAGGATAAGTAATGCAAATTGTAAGCTCCAAAAGAGGAGCACTCATCAGTGAGAAATGCGCTGGTTCAAATTTTCAGCACTGAGGAAATCCACAGAACTTAACTTGGCAATCCTCAAATAACCCGACACAACCATGTTGGAAATCCATCATCAAAATTTACCTTGGCACTCCTTCTCAAAGAATCCACCGAGACGTGTAATTGTGATGCCACGAGGTTTACGGCTACCAGCATCCACTGCCATAGTGAGCAACTGTAGACCTTGCTGCAACACTTGGTTGAAGAGCCCATAAAGTCCCCCCGCTCCTTCTCTTTGGGTATCGACACAAGCCAATGGCAACACATGTGTGTCAAGGAGTTCTCCCCGAGCGTCTGTCCACACAGAAACCATCCAGTGCCCATCTTCTGTCCATGCATAGCAGCAATGAAGAGCTGGAGCTTGTTGGCCTCTGCTGCCACTTGAATCTCCATCTAAAGCTTCACCACCGGGTGTTGTATTTGAACCCATATCTGGACCACCACCACCACCACCACCTCCTCCGGCCACACCTGAGGCACCACCATGTGTGCTTGCTGAGGCTTCATCTCCTTGAACACGTGTTGCATCCCTTCCTGCCGTTCGTGCAGGGGCTAGCCCTACACCCACATCAGGGGTGCCAGCCTCTGCAAGGATGAAAGCTGGTTCATACAAATACCGTACAGCATCATGTGTCACATCGGCTCCCAAAGTACCTGGAACAAGAGTTTCAGGTTTCAGCACAGAATGAACTACCTGTTCTCTAAAAGAGGGAGCAGCTGTCTACTATAGCTTGGAACTGAGCATATAGGAGATGGAGAGGACCTGTATCATTCTCTGTCAGACGTGCCGATGATGATTTCCATCCACTCTCCCACGTGTTGCGGGGAGTGGTGGTGGTGGTGGTGGATGATTCCAAGTTTCCCCCTGCATCTGTGCGGGAGAGAGAATTTCCACTGCTACGTCCAGAGCTGCAGTCCTTCCACAGTCCGGGCATCGGTGTATTGCTCTGCAGTAATGAAGGCCCAGAGCCAGCAGCTGCTCGAGCCCGTGTTCCCAAAGCAGCAGCAGCTACAGTTCGCGAGAATTCAGTCACAGGTGCTCGCCGAGGAATGCGACGTAGCTTGTTATATACTCCCAAAGCGATTTGCTTCAGAACATCAAGACCTGATGCATGTGGACCATTTGCCTTGAAGATGGTTCCAGCAGTAACCAGTTGGAGGGCAAAACGAGGCACTGAGAACCCAAGGATGCTTGACACAAAATCTTCTCCTGCTACTGCTGCTGCTGCTGTACCTGCTTGAGAATCCTTGTCTGAAACTGCAACTGCTGAGCCCAAGCTCTGGCAAGCATCCACCATTGTTTGTAGCAACCCATGTGGCTCCAGAACAGGACAAATCACATAGACTACCTGTGAACCCATCTTTACATTAGAAAACTCACATCTTGAAAAACAACACAACAATGGTTACTGCAGTGAGACCAGATTGATTCTATGGCAAGAATGAAAGGAAGATGAGACCCACCGTACAAGGGCCTGGTTCTGGATCCCGCTGTGTTGTTGCAGATCCAGCTGAAATAGGGAGAGCCTTGCACACCTTACAGAGAGCCTTCCGATACTGTGACAAATTCCAGCTCCTGTTCATGCTTGCTACAAAATCTGTTGCCAAGTTAATGGAGGAAGAAGCACTACTGGACCCATCCTGGAAGGAAGGCGTGGTCGTGGTGACTCCGGGTACATCAACTAGCATGAACCCAGGTGGTGGGGGGGTCTGTGTACCAGTCAAGCTTGAACCAGGTAGTAACCCTGACTGACCTGCTGCTGGCATGTGAGATCCAAGCCGACATGCTTCATACACTGTCCCAAAGAAGTCCCATCCAAAAGCATGCAGTTTGGGTTACTAGATCTGTCTGTCACAGCATGTTCCAGATCATCATTTCCTTCTGTCCATCTATGCATGATTGTCTCTCTGTATGCACAAGGAGGAGCTCCAAGAAAGAAAGGCGGAAGAGGACTTCAACAAGAACAAAAGAACCAAAAGTGGCAGGCAGACATACCTGAACTGAGTTGTTGGAAGAAGTTGGCTGCAGCCATCACAAGTGGTTCTGAAGCTAGACAGACAACAAGATAATTGACCTGACAAGATAAAAGGATTCACAGGTAAGAGTCTCTTCAATGGCCATAGGTACCTTGAAACCTTGCATTTGTGGAACTTGCACATCCTGATAAAAGAGCCATGTGAACTGTGTGAACCCATCACAGCTGAGATCTTCTAGAGTGAGATACCTGTTTAGGAGGAGCGTATGGTTCAAGTGGTGCTTTCTCCCAGAGATGAAGGGTGCTTGAAGATGTCTTCAGCCAGTCATCTTGATACCTACACCACAGTTTTTGCCCAAGATTTCAGATTCTAATGGCCTAAGTATTCACTGCTGCTCCTAGTGCACTCTCACTCTCCCAAAGGGTTTTGTAGTTTACCCCACAAGCAACGCAGGTATTGGAAGAGCTAGGATGGTTGGCCCATGGCTTGTCAGGACATCAGACTCCAACATTCCAAGGTCATCACCTAGGCCTACTCGCTTTTGACAGTTTTCAGTCTGTTCAGAGAGCGAGGAATTCTCCAACACCCGACTGCTGCTGCTGCTGCTGCTGCGCCGCATGTCAACATCCATGTCTGCAACAGCTTTCAGACCACCACCCAACTGTGGAGGGGTGATGGGTTCACCCACCACAGTAATTGTGCTACTAACTTCCTTTGAGTCTGTCACTGTGCTCTCAGAGAAATGGCCACCATCTGACATCTGGACCCGGCCTCTACACCAATCCACAAGGGCTAGAGGGCCATCCATGCTGGTTTCTCCGAATGCATTTGATAATGCTATTCGCACATCTGACTGCAGCAGGCTAGCTACAGTGGCTGCAGAAACCTGCACAGGAGTCAATCCAATAAAAAAGAGTTGGATCCCCTCTTTGTTTCAGGAAATTGGCTGCAAAGAAGCAAGAAAAAGTTCAAACTGCTGCAAGGAGATAGAGAGGTGATCACACCTCAGCAGTCAAAGGATTCATCAACTCCACCCCGGACTGATCAAGGCAATGGGCAACTGACAGCATGCCACCACAACCCACATGATTCCCACAAGTACGCTGCTGCTTCCTTAGTTCTTGAGAAGCTAGCCAGCTCAAGGGACCATCACCATAATCTCCATCAAGTGCAGCATCCACAGTAATTGATGCTTGCTGAGCCAGAAGGGGGAGAGCATTCAAGACTTCCTGCCACTGACTCTGTCTTGCTGCTGCTCCAGTCGCTGCACAGCCCTCATCAACTCCAGCAGCAGTTTCTGCTGCACAATTACTGTTGCTCAACAGCCCAAGCCTTGACTCAGCAGCCATACTGTTATGGGTAGTAGTAGCTGTAGTAGTAGCATTTGATTGCTGTGAGGAGGGCGGCTTTGGAGCTCCAACAGGTCGCCACACCCCCACTTGGGCAGCCCGGGATCCACCCTCATGCATATCTTCATCTGCTCCATGACCTGCAATTCGTTCTGGCACCTTCTTCCGGCGCTCTTGCTGCTGAGGCCTTGATAGGCTCCTCCCTGACTGGAGTGCATCAGATTGTACCTGTTCAAAATCCGGTTTCAGTCTTGCAGTTCCCAGTAGTAACAAGCATAACCAAACCTTTCTCAGCTCAGGGGGGGATGTCTAATGCTGTGGAATGGATATAACAGGAAGCCAAACAGAAAATGACAATCATGGCAAAAAAACACATCCTTCCTGAGAGGAGAGAGCACAGCACCTGTGTAATATCCGAGCTACTCTCTTTTGCAAGCATTGGTGTGGCTTTTGCTGTCACACTGCTTGAAACAGATGACGAGGTATCTTGAGAGCGACACATGGCGACTTGCAAGAGTGCACACTCCAGCTCAGTTGCTAATGTAGCCACTGGTGATTGGACAGACGACGACCTGTCACCGTTCTTGTTCGATTCCAGCAGAGATCCATTGCCGCCACCAATTACATTTGGCGAATCTTTCTTCCCCGGGGCCTGCTGGGTCTTGCCTGCAGCTAGGTCTGCATTCGCACCTTCCATAGCAGATGGCTGCCCAGTTGGAGACCCTTGCTTATTTCCAAGTGTGCCAGATACAATATGATACTCCCTGCCGGGATCAGCCTTCTTTTTGCTGTCAGCGTTGTCTGCAGGTTCTTTATCAACCTTGTCGTCAGGTTTCGCTGTGTCTAAAGTTTCCAACTTTACAGTCTCAGGTGGCATTGCACTGTACACATAGGCCTCAAGTTTTGGTGGTGACTCCACAGAGGCAGTTTTGGATACCGGAATGTAGGGGGCCCTACAAAGATCCAAACCTTTCAGAAAGTTTACATCAACCCAGAAGAAGCTTTGAAACCAGGTAGAAGCTTTGAAACTCACAGAAGCAAAAGAAAGAAAAACTGACCTGGAAATCATTGAGCTAGCAGACACCTCTTGCACTCCTGAAAGGTCCACTGGCTCAAATCCTGGAGCAAACAGAAGCATGGCTTCTGCCTTGGGTCGAGTCTCAAGAGCCACGGGAAGAGGAGGAGGTGGTGGAACAGGTGACAATCGTGCACCAACAACACCTGAGGCTTGTGGGTTGTTGTTGTCCTTGAACATATTTGCTTTTGTACCACGAGCACTCAATGGCTCATTTTGTGGTGGTTGTGCTTGGTGTCCAAAACCTTCCAACATTGGGAAATCAAGAATGGGAAGGAGCATTGGATCTGAGGTGTCCATTGAGCCAGTGCCAGGTGTGTTTGTGACCTCTCCACAGTCAAATAAAAAATTGGGAACTTGTGACTCCGCTGTCCCGGGTGGCTGCCAAGAGAGACACCCACCTTTCAGATCACATTCCTGATTGATTGTTGCTTCCAATCCTACATAACTTTGTCTGAGGAGATCAAACTTGCAATTGGGTGTCAGTGGGTCAGAAGTAATGGGAAAAACTACACCAGCTGAATCCTGCTATTGGGTCCTTTTTGAACTTTCATACCAACCCAGTCCTGATTTTGGGTCCAGCATTTTTTAGGGGTGGCCAATTCTCACCACATGGTGACTGAAAAGAAAAAGCCAATATTATCTCTACAGAGGACTTTTCTGCAAAAAATGGCTAAAAGTCACCAGATTTTGAGGGGGGAAAAAAACATTTGCCAGATTTAGACAAAAGGTTCCAGCATGTCACCAACCTATAGCAGGATATCCTAAAATTTTCCAATTTCCTCTCTGACCTGTAGCCAAATTTGGCTTAGTCCTCTTGTGGATGTAGGGTCCTTGATAGTAGTATCAATACCAGCATTGATGCCAAGTGCATACCAGACTGACACTAGTAGTAATAAAACAGAGCATTCACATTCATGATGAAAGATTGACTGACTGACCTCTCCAAAGCCAAGGCCATCGTCTTCAAAAAAATCTCCAAAGTCACCGAATTCGGCCAAGATGTCAGCATCACTTTGTATATCCATGCCCATGCCAAAGCCGACACCCAAGCCATGCTCATCATCATTCCACTGGTCCCATGGATTTGGAAGCTGGTTACTGATGACTCCCCTTGGTGTACCCAATACCATATTTGAAGACAGGCCTGCTGCAAATGTACTGGTTTCCCCCGGGAAACCACCACCACCTGCTTTTTTCTCATTTATGGTTGCATCTAGAAGTGCTGACATATCGGCTCCAATGCTATTGCTTCGCTTCACAGCTTTCACTGTGGAGTCACCACCAGTTTCCCCTCCAATCGGTTTTGAACGCCCACGTTTCACTCCCTATACATTACCTTGGACACCATCAGTGATCACCACAATTTTGGAAACTCAGAAAAGGAAGGTAACAAAATGAGAGAGAACCACTAATATACCCAAAAAATCATTTACTACATGTATAGGCTTGGCACATCGGGTTTTTTTTAACATTAAACAAATGGCAGGCTTTCTATGAGAGTACCTGTGATGCTTTTACATCAGCAATAGCAGAATCTGATGTGGGACCCAAGGCATGCATATTGTGCATCAACAATGGCATTGCAGCAGCCTTGCTGCCCAGAGACTCTGCATCTGCCTCCAGTTCTGCAGTACCTGCAGCAGACTTTGCACTTTCATTTACAAAATCAACAAAAAAAAACCATGCATATGGAATCTAAAAGCTCTATTGACAAGAAAATTCCTAAAATTACCAAAGGTTGAAGTTCATGTCATTGAACTCATTAAGAAGTTGAATGCTATACATTACGAAAAGGTAGTAGTAGAAGTGGCACCTGCAGCATCAGCCTCACTAGAACTGGAGCTGCCACTGCTGCCCTGGCTACTGCCACTGCTGTTGCTGCTCCCACCACTCCCACTGCTGCTACTGGTGGTCCCTCCCCCACCACTCCGGGCAGGGCCTAACCCATTTGCACCCACTCCTCCAGTAACACTTGACTTCTTTCCATCTCCATCCTGAGTCCCATACCTGCATCACAAGACCCAAAAATGAGACTCCCAAACAATTTATTAATTAGCCTGAAAGGCTTGTGATAACAACATTGGTTCCTGGTCACAAACAGCAAAAGATTGCTTTGTGACAACATGGAAGCAAAGGGAATGTAAGAGATTCAGAACTCAAGTCAGAAAGCACCATTCAGATACTCTATAATAAATTGCTTACTTTGCAGGTGCACTCTCCTCTCCTTCCAGACCATCTTCCAGCCATTTTGTGCCTGCCCAATCCTGAAGCAAGGCCCTACACCACAGAGTAAAACCCACTGGTCAATCAGATTTAGCTTGCAGTCAAACCAAAACGTGGCACTAGTATAACACAACCCAGCACAAGTTGGACATCCACCAATCAGTAAAAATCTTGTGGATGATCAAAAAGGAAACTTAGCAGAATTGCCACTTGGTAAACACCAATGAGAGTAGGTAAATTGCAAACCTCTGGAGGTAGGTATGGCTAGGAACTGGAGGTCTCATAAGAACCAACACTGCATCCAATGGGTATATCAATGCCTGCCCAACTTCTCTTTGGTTGTATGACCTCCGTGTCTGATTTCCCCATGAATCCTGAGAATGGGTCAGCAGCAGTTTCACTGATTCTCAGAAGAAGGGATTATCCACACAACTCTCAGGATCATTCACACTCTTTTTAAGATCAAAGCTCTCAGATTTCACATCAAAGTGAGAAAGTAACCACTCACCCCAGTTGGAGACTGCCTTGCCAGCCCCAAGCTCCCCCCTGGTGATGATTGGCCCAGCCAGACCTCTGCATAACATGCCTGCCCTGATGTTGTGCTTCCATTTGCTGAAGAGGATGCAACAACACGAAACGGCAGAGATGATGCAGAGAATGTCTGCTGCTTGCTGCAACCATAGGATCCGGGAGCAAAAAACTAGAATCAGTGGGTGTGGAGTTTCCTGGCATGGGTCTTGCCAGCCCAGGAACTGCAGTCCTCTCCATTGGAGGTCATCGGTCTTTCAACAACAGTAAGCTGCTGGAATTGTAATCCCTTTGATTCTGCTCCTGACCAGCATAGTCATCTCTACACATGTAAATTTGATGCGCTTACCTCTGGTGTAGCTGAGTTACTAGATCATTAAGACAGCAACCGCTCAATCGCCCACTCACACCATGTGGGGCTACCACAACTGCAACAAACCAGCATCCATGTCTTGTGTGAGAACCCTTCACATATCTCACAGTACACAAGACATTGGAGCTCAGGTAAAATGCAGTTTGCTTATCTCCTCAACAAGTGCCACCTCATTTCCTTCTCATGCAGTGAAAAAGCACACAGGATAGAGAGCCTGAGACAAAACCTGCAAGACTGTTGTCAGACGGTGACACATTTGACCTTTGCTGGGCAAGCGCCACTTGCAAATCGGTGATTGACAACTGTCGTACTCTCCTGCACAGCAGCAACAACTTTTGAGTTTCAACATATGTATGACAGGACAGCAAATTCCTATAGGCCCCAAATAGATAAAAAAAGGTAGTAAATATCCACTTGGCACATCTGAACTGTCCATTGGCGCACAACAGCACAAAGTGAAAACCTTGTTCAAGTTAGAGAAACACAGCTACAATCTAGTCAAAATCAAGAGTGCCTCACAAGGTGCTCTACGCACTTTCGGCGCACAAGTACATGCACAAAGATGGCCTCCTCGCTTGCCGTGAATACTAACTCACAGCTTGGAAGAGGTTTCCTGCCCACAAGAAAAAACAGAAGCAGTGTTATTAGTCATCTTACAACATTCCAGAGCTGGCATCTCACAAGAATGATGATGGCACAAAATGAATAAAAAAGAAGCAAGCAGGCAAGCACTTATAACATTATTGCAGGTGTGCATGCCTCCTACAGTAATGAGCATTATTGCTTTTACCTCAAACTCGGGTCACTAGCACCTTGCCGGCGGCATTTGATAAACACATTCCCAAACCGCACATAAGACAGACTTTGAAATGCCCTGTAACACACACACAGACATGGTGCAGCATGGTCTTGTGTCAAGAGGCTGCTTGCAAATGACATGTCTCTGACAAAAAGAAACAAATAGGTAACCATCTTTGCATTCTCTGAAAGACCAAATCTCACACAAATTGCAGTGGTCCGATGACTGATATCATGCTTCAAGAGGTCCTTGAAAACACAGGGGAAAAATACCCACAACTTCACTCCACCCTGCCAGGTATAAAAAAGAAAATCCACCCTTACCTTTCACAGCGGTTCTTTAGTGCTTGGGACAATGCGTTGGACACATCATTGCAATCCCCAGGGGCACGCCACAACCCCTGTCCCACAACTACCATGTCCAACAGGTGACGGTTAAACTCTGACTCATTCAAGGGAATATTTTTTTTTTCCCTCAAAGCAGTTGTAAAACCATTGTTGTTCTTAAGTGTTGTTCCAGGAAAGGGGGAGACTGACTAACTACAAAGAAATTCTCATGTTTCGTCTTATAGCGATCAATTCCATCATCCTCTTCCTCTGTCTGTGTCATCGTCAATTCATCAACTTGAGTTTCTCATCAGGTTGACTTGCAACTTGATTCTGGGAAATTCTTGGATTAGAAACTGAAGCCATTTGATAAAACCTGTAGTTGGTCCCAATCTTCAACAAGAAGAAGAAAAGTTGGCTGATTCAGGTGGCATGCTTGCAGAAAAGCTGTGATAGAGGAGGGCCTGATTTTGCATCTGATTTTCTCCTTCTCTACAAAAAAATACAGAGGAGGATGCCTATTTTGGGAAGCAGGATTTTACAGTAGTGTGAGATCCAGAGCTTTTCTTGGGAGTTTAATTAATCCAAATGTGAGATTGCTATGAATTCTTTTATGAAAAGAATTTGGTCATTGAAGTTGTTCACAGCCACCACAATGGGCCCATTAGGTTCTTCTCCTTCTATAGCATGCTACACGTTACCCTTCTTGATCGAGAAACATAGAGATTTTATTGACCCATTAGTTAGATCTCTCACAGTGTTCTTCTTTCATCACTGTGAGCTTCTCAAAAGTCTCACCTTTCAGACCATTAATGGCAGTGTGCGTTGTTGCAGAGTTGAAGCTTTCGTGCCGACCTGGTAGAAACAGCCATAGCTTGACCTTGTCCTCTGCATGGGACATCCATTCACAAAAAATGGCATTAACCCTGGACACAATAACCTATTATGAACCACCCCAAGGGGAAGAAACAGCCATAGCTTAATGACCTTGTACTTTTGCATGGGACATCCATCCACAAAAATGGCATTCAGCTCTGGACACACTCACCTACTCTGAACAACTGCGCCAAAGGGGAGAAAGCTAAAGATCTCTATGGCTAGATCAAAACACAAGTGAAGTCTGTACCTGAGAGAGTCCAGGTACTGAAATGGCCCTCCTCTTGTAGAGACATGTGTGCCCTCATCACCTGCAAAGCTGCTAGATCTTGCCATGTTTGCTCCTTCCTGTGAGAGACCATCCAACCAACCGCAACAGCAGCAAAATCCCAGTCACATGGGTGGGGTGGGTCTGATGGATGTCAAAAGAATTTGGGGAATCAACATTTCCAAATGGGCCAACCCCAAAAAAAGAAAAAAAAAAAAAGAGAACACACACAGTGCCTCGAAAACCCCACCTGGTCAAGCTTGGGGAGGAGGAGGAGACAAGCTCTCCTTCGGGAAGAAGCTGGAACCACGACACTTGTTGCAGCCCTCCCTGGACCCACCCAAAACAAAACACGGATTAAAAACATAAATACGTATACTTGAAGAAGCTCTTGTGGTTGGGTGGGTGGGGTGCATGCATGAATGCACAGTCTTTTTTTTCGCTTCTTCAAAACTGTTTTCTTCCACGAAATCAAGTAAACCCATCACTCCAAATCCTGAGCTGTGCACTTGAGAAGAAGAGAAGACTTACAATGCGAAACACGTTGGCGAGCATAGTCGCAGCAGCTCCGGGCCGAAACCCCCAGCTGCCCAACACCCACAAAAGCCACGGCTGCTTGGAACTGTGCCAAGAGCTACTGCAGTTCTATTTTCGTTCCTTCCCCACTTGTTTCTCCTTCTCCTTCTCCTTCCTTCTATTAAACCCAGTATTCCATCAAAGAAAAAACAGCTCCCCGGTTGTTCTTCTTCTTCGTCGTTGTCCCCTTGTCTTCTTCAGCCATACACACAGAGAGAATAAACAAGCAAGCAAGCAAGCAAGCAACCGCCGCCAACCACCCCCACCACACTCCTCACTCCTCAGCAACCCCCACTTACTTGGGTTTCTCCCAAATTCCACACAAAACTCCTCAAATCCCACAACAAATCCCACACACTCCAGAAAAAGCCTCGGCTTTGTACACGGGCTTGTTGCAACTAACTGAAGACCTAAACTGTAAGAAAACTCCAGAAAAAACTGGAAGGGAAAAACAAATGGGTAGAGGAAATTTGTATTTAGTACAACAATAATAACGAAAGTACAACAAACGATCCTCAAGAAGGAGGATGAGGAGGGTATGGAGAGATGAAGGTAGTCGAGAGCGAAGGTTTCTAGCAGGGACGCAGAGAGGAGGACGAGAGAGAGAGAGATGTGGCGATGGAAAAGCAAACCCTAAGAAGAGTAAAAGAGTTGGAAAAGAAAGAGCAAAAGTGCAAACCCCGCGAAACACACTCTCTTTCCGCGCACTCCGCGCTACAATCTGGGAACGGGCGAAAGGGCGACCACGAAGCTGACGTGTCGGTCATCAAGTCTACGTGGCGGTTCTGGCACCTGAGTTTTGCTACAGGTCAGCGTCTTTTTTTTTTCGGGTGCGAAATTTATTTAATGCGAAAAAAAATCAAAATTAGGAATATTATTCGGTGGAATATTCCCTTTTTGAAATGGGAAAAAAATCGCCAGATTTCTCTTTCCTTTTTTGAAATGGGAAAAAAAAATCGCCAGATTTCTTTTTCCTTTTTTTTATTTTTGGATTTTATTTAGAAACTTTTTTCTGTCGAATTTGGCTCTCATTTTTAATTTGATAGCATTCAAATTTTTTTTAACTAGTTTTTTTTAAAAATTATTTAGATAGTTTCTAAAAACTTCTCACCATTTAATGTGAAATCCCTCTTTGGAAGTTGGGATGCTAGCCAATGATGCAACATAAAATTTTAGAAATTAGAATTAAATTAAATCACTTTTAGTTACTTGCAATTTGTTATTTGTTTTGATTTACTATAATTACCAAGCATACATTTTCAAACTAAACTAAATACCACCATCCTCCCCCTCTTTCCTTTAATTTTTTTTTTTTCTTTTTGTTTCTCCCTTTAATGTTCCCATATGGTTCTCAATAATCCATTATTATTTATGCCATATGTACCTCAAAATTGTAATGGAAGAAGGGCTTAAGTAATAGGCTTAAAGAATTAGGTTATTATTAATTTATAGATAACATTGACATGAAAAGCACATGTTAATTTGTTTGTGGAAAGGTAGTTAGGTTTGAAATTGATGCCTTCTATTTTTAATATATAGATAGATGTGAACACACAATATTTTACAAGTTTACAC
>Ga0116228_10003744_pt1 | contig 13450 bp, 7 predicted proteins | sample S1TSphfallax_2_FD_89694 | JGI IMG/M metagenome (GOLD analysis project Ga0116228, IMG submission 89694) | Host-associated microbial communities from peat moss isolated from Minnesota, USA - S1T2_Fc - Sphagnum fallax MG | ecosystem: Host-associated > Plants > Peat moss > Unclassified | place: USA... | reverse complement strand
TATACCTGTCACTTCGTGCGCCCGAACTGGAAACTGCCGCAGCGCGCTGCGGCGCCCGCGAACTAAGCCGCGCCGTTGGATCTGCGGGGCAAGACCGTCTGCGGGACGTTTTTCGAAGCGCCCGAGCCGGACGTCGTGACGTGTTTGCGCGATGTGCTCGTCACGATCGACGATGCGGGTCGCATCGCGAGCGTCATCCCGTCGTCGGCGACGGAGTACGATCGTCGCCGGCGCGAGGCGCGTGATGCCGGCCTGCTCGTCGTGCTGCCCGGCTTCGTGCTGCCGGGCTTCGTCGATCTGCACGTGCACGCGCCGCAGTATCCGCAACTGGGGAAGGCGCTCGACGAACCGCTCGAAGTGTGGCTGCAGCGCTACACGTTTCCGCTCGAGGCGCGCTACAGCGACCTTGCCTTCGCGGCGAGTCGCTACGCGGCGCTCGTCGACGATCTCCTCGCCGGCGGTACGACGACGGCGCTCTACTTTGCGACGGTCGATCTCGCTGCGACGAAGCTGCTCGCCGACATCTGCCTCGAGAAGCGGCAACGCGGTCTCGTCGGTAAGGTCGCGATGGACAATCCCGATTCGTGCCCGCCCTTCTATCGCGATGCATCCGCCGCGACGAGCATCGCGGACACGCGCGAGCTGATCGCCTACGTCCGCGGGCTCGACGCTGCCGGCGACGCGGTGCTGCCCGTCGTGACGCCGCGCTTCGCGCCGTCGTGCACGGATGAATTGCTGGCTGGGCTCGGAGCGCTCGCGCACGAGACGGGCGCGCACGTGCAGACGCATTGTTCGGAGAGCGATTGGGCGCATGCCTATGCCTACGACCGCTTCGGCCGAAGCGACGTCGAGGCGCTCGATGCGTTCGCGTTGATCGGACGGCGAACGGTGCTCGCCCATTCGAATTTCATGTCGCCGGACGACATGGATCGCGTCGCCGCGCGCGGCGGTGGCGTCGCGCACTGCCCGTACTCCAACGTGTACTTCGCGAACGCCGTCTTTCCGTTGCGGGCGGCGCTCGCCAAGGGCGTGCGGGTCGGTCTCGGCACCGACGTGTCGGGCGGCCCGAGTGCGTCGATGTTGACGACGATGCGCATGGCTCTGGTCGCCGCGCGCGCGCTCGAATCGGGCGTCGATCCGGCGCTGGCCGCCGGCGTGCGTGGTCGAGCCGGCTCTCGCATCAGCGTTGCCACCGCGTTCCATCTCGCAACGGCGGGCGGCGGCGACGCGCTCGACCTGCGCGTCGGCCGTTTTGCGCCGGGATACGCGTTCGATGCGGTGCTGGTCGATCCGGATGCGGCCGGCGGCTCGATTCGCCTCTGGGACGAGGCCGACGACGAGCGCATCCTGCAGACGCTGCTCATGACCGCCTCGCGCGCCAATCTGGCCGCGGTGTGGATGGGCGGACAGCCGAGCCGAACAAGCGAGCGGGCCTTCGCGAAATCGTAACGATCCGCGCCCGTTCCGAGGAGAAACCTAGGAAGATCGGCTACCGTTCGCGCTGATGGTGCACCGGGTACTTGCCGCTGTTCTTGCGTTTGCTTTATTCGTTTCGCCCGTCGCGACGCTGGCCCAGAGCGACACCGGCCAGATCATGTTGACCGTGGTCGACACCGAAACCGGCAAGCCGCTCGGCAACGTGCGCACGTTCTTGCTCGGAGCGCAGACGGCGAACGCGCTCACGACGGCCTCCGGTGCCATCACGTTCACCGACGTCCCCGTCGGGATCTATCGCATTCGCCTGCAGTTGCGCGGATACGACGGCGCGAGCACGCGCGCGTTCGACGTGCTCCCCGATCGCTCGGTGCACGTCTCCATTCGGCTGACGCAGCACGTCATCGGCGCAACGTCGACCAGCAGCGCGAGCACGGCTACGAACGGGTCGAACACCAACAAGGTCATCGGCACGGTGTCGACGCGCAACGCGATCTCGATCACGAGCAACGACATCAACGCCGATAGCCCGGTACGCCGCCTCTCGGATTCGCTCGCCGATGCGCTCGACAAACTCGCCGGCGTTTCGGTCACGACCGATGCCACCGATCCGAACAGCCCGATCCAGATCTCGCTCAACAATCAAGACGAATCGCAGACCGCGCTCAGCCTCGACGGTATTCCGCTCTCCGCGCCCGGCTCGGCGGGCAACTTGCGCGGCGTCGGCACCGATCTCTTCTCCGGTTCGTCGGTGAGCTTCGCGCCGACGGCGGGCGGACTCGCGGGCAGCGTGAACTTCAGCACGTTGCAGCCGACGCAGGCGCTCCAGATTCGCGGGAACGGCACCGACGGCACGTTCGATCGCTGGAACGACGGCCTCGCCGCGACCGGCTCGATCGGCGCGCTCGGCTTCGTGATCGAGCATACCGATCGCGGCTCGAATAGCCCGCTGACGTTTCGCGATTACGAAGATCAGAGCGGCCTGACGTACCCGCACGGCGGCGAGTCGTTCACCGAGAGCGATCTCCTCAAGCTGCGCTACGAACTCGGCGACGAACGCACGAGCATCACCGCGACCGGCCTCGACACCAATCGCGACTCGGCGGCGATCTGCGCGCAAGACGTGACGATCCTGCCGTGCGGCATCGGCCCGAACAACACGTCGTACGGGCGCTATGCGCTCGGCTATCTCACGGTCGCCTCGTTGGTCGGCAATATCGAAGCGACCGCATCGGGCTACGTCAATTCCGGCACGTCGTACACCGACGATCTCGACCGCTACGTCCTGGCGCTAGCGCCGAACGCGACCGATCCGTCCGACCCCATGTCCTACGAGCCGACGCTCGATCCGTCGTTCTCCTACAGCGACACGTTGACGCGCGGCATCGCGTACAGCGCCTCGCTCGCGCAGGGCAACCACACCTTCATCTTCACCGGGAACACCTACTCGGCGATCAATTCGTCGACGCCGGTCGTCGGTTCGCCGTACGTCACGGCCTTCACCAACGCGGCGTCGTCGACGCGCTATCAGTTCAGCGACGACATCAAGTCCAACGATCATCTCACCCTCTCACCCAACGTGTCGTTCGCGGACACGACCGGCGTCGGCGGATCGTTCCTCGCCGGCCTCAGTTCGACGTGGAAGCCGAAGCTGCACGATACGTACGCCCTCGGATTGAGCGTCGGGAGCTCGCAGCCGAACCTCAGCGCCGTCGCGTCGTTCTCCGATCCCGTCTCCGCACGCTTCAACTGCCAGGCGAACACCGCGGTCGTGTCCGGGCCCGGCGACACGGGTGACGGCGTCAAGCAAACGGCGTACTCGATCAACTCATCGTGGCTGCACCAGTTCAACGGCGGTGCGACGATCACGGTCTCGCCGTACACGGGGATGCAATCGGGCCAGCTGATCAACGCCGAGATCGAAGAGCCCGCGTCGTATTTCGCCGCAGCCGGCGTCGGCTATCTGCAGAACGTCGACGCCGCCTATCGTTCGCCCACGGTGTGTGGCGTCAATGCGCCGCAGCCGACCGTGCTCGTGAACGAGGCGGTTGCCGGAACGCGCCGCCTCTATCAGGGCGTGAACATCACCGCGCGCTTCGAACTCTCGCCGTACATCGCGCTGCTGCCGTCGTACTCGATCAATCAGGCGGAGTTGCTCTCGGCGAGCCCGCGGCTCGATGACGGCCCCTCGACGACGATCGTCGGCGCACAGCTGCCGAACCGGCCGATCCACAAGGGAAACATCACGCTCGACGGTCTCATGCCGCGCAGCGGCATCGAACTCTTGGCCAACGCACAATACGTCGGTGCGAACAATCAGCAGAATCTCGGGCCGTACATCAGCGTGAGCTTCGGCCTCTCGCATCGCTTCGGTCCGGGTCAGCTCACGCTGTTCGAGAACAACGCGTTCAACACGTACGCCGGCGACTTCGCGACCAGCGAGTATTCGCGTCCGCTGCCGCTCTCGTTCGGTGGATCGCTACCGGTTGCCGCGACGCCGCTCACGCCGCGAACGATCTTCCTCTCGTATGCGTTCGTCATCGGCGGTCCCGCGCCGGGCCCGGCGTTCCGCGGCGCGCGCAACGTCGCACTCGGACCGAAGCCCTCGCCGAGCCCGAGTGCGAGCGCACCGCCGCGCTTCCAGCGCATCACGCCGTATCCGCCGCCGCCCGGAACCGATCCGCTCTCGCTCGCGACGGCGCGTGACTCGTGCCCGGCCGACGCGCAGGCCGGAGCTGCGCCGATCGTCACGGCGCTGCGCGCGTACGTCACGGCCTACGAGAAGGGTGAGAAGCCGCCGGAGGTGCCCAACCTCACGGTCGAGGCACACAAGACGGCAGCCGGTTCGGCCGTTGCGTACTACGTCGATCTGCGTCCGCACTTCGAGCGTCCGCCGGGCGCGCAAGGCGGCGGTTTCGGCGGCGGTGGCCGTCGCGGTGGCGGCGGTGGATTCGGCGGACCGGGCGGGCCGGGTGGACCGGGCGGCCCGGGCGGCCCCGGTGGTCCGGGTGGACCCGGTGGCGGCCCGGATGGCGGCGGCCCGCCGATCACCAGCGGCGAGGTGACCGCGCAATCGGGGCCGGAGTCGAACGCGCAACCGCGGCGCCCGAGCGCGCAACAGGAAGCGGCGTTCGCGGCGTTCCGCGATTTCGTTGGCTGCGCCTACGTGAGCGTGCTGACGTCGGACCAGGCGAAGGCCAAAGGCATCGACATCCAAGGCGGGCGCCCCGGACTGATCTACGTCCCCGGGATCGGCATCACGTTCGTGGAGCCGCGCGAATTGCCGCAGGGCGGCGGAAGCGTCACCGGCGCGCACCCGGCGCCGTCGGCCTCGCCATCACCGTCCGCATCACCCTCTCCGCTCCCGTCATCGTCCCCATCGCCGAAATGAGCGCGCCCGCCCTCCCCAGTCATCCCGAGCAGCGGTTCGCGTGCAGCGAACCGTCGTCGAGGGACAGCGATCAGCTCGCCTTCTCGGCCGCGATGCACACGATTTCGCCGTGCGCCGGCGAGCGGAGATTCATCGTAGCCGAATAAACTGCGCATCGGTGGAAGGTGCTGTGCCGATGGCGGTTTTCGTCGATTTCGACGGCACGATCACCGACATCGATACGGTCGACGCGATGGCGCGTGCGACCGTGGGCGATGCGTTTGCGAACGAACTCGAAGCGGATCTCGCGGACGGCCGAATCACCGTACGCGGCGCCTTTCTGCGTCAAGCCAAGGCGATGCGTCTCTCGCGCGCGGAGACGCTCGGGTGGGTCGAGCGGCATGCCCGTGTCGATCCGACGTTCGGCGCCTTCGTCGACGCGGTTCGCGCGCACGGTGCTTCCATCGCGGTGATCTCGAGCGGCATCGCGACCGTCATCCACGATGCGTTGGCGCGGTCCGGCGTGAGCGTCGACGTGCTTGCCAACGACGTCGATTTTTCTCCGGATGGCTGGACGATCCAATTCATCGACGACTCGCCCAACGCGCACGATAAAGCGGCACGGGTCCGGGCGGCGCGCGATCGCGGCGCGCATACGGTCTACGTCGGCGACGGCATCAGCGATTTCGAGGCCGCGTCCGTCGCCGACGTGCGCTTCGCCAAGCGCGGCCGAGCCCTGGAAGCCTACTGCCGTGAGCGCGGAATCAGCGTGACGGCGTTCTCCTCGTTCGCTGAAATCGCGCATCAGCTCTTTGGCTCAACGCGCTGACGAGCGCCATACAGGACGCACCGTTGGAGCGGCGTTTCGAGGATCATCCGCATTCGCGATCGGGACGACGTTGTATCATATGGCGCAAAGACTCGCCGGAACGCCGGATAAACGACGAACGCATATGAGTTTGCAATCATCTGGGATACGCTCGATTTTGCGTGCCGTCATCATGACTGCGGCGTTTGTCGCCTGTGCCGGGGCGTCGGTGACGCGTGCGGCCACGACGCCCACGCCGGCGGAGCGCACCGAGGCGGCGCTCGCGGCCGCGGTCGCCGCGTACCCGCAGAACCCGACCGCGCTGACGCTCTTCCTCGAGAAGATTCCCAAGGGCGGCGATCTGCATCACCACCTCACCGGCGCCGTCTACGCGGAGAGCTACATCGATTACGCGGTCGAGGACGGCGATTGCATCGACAGCACGTATTCGATCCTTCCGCCGCCGTGCGATGCATCGAAGGGCATCTTCCCCGCGCAACACGCGATCGACGACCTGCAGTTCCGCAACAAGACGATCGACGTGCTCTCCGCGCGCAACTACGTGCCGGGCAATCTCGACAATAGCCCCGAGATCCACTTCTTCGAGACGTTCTTCAAGTTCGATCTCGTCGTGAACAAGCATTGGGGCCAGGAGCTCGCGCAGGTCGAGCACCGCGCGGCGCTCGAGCACGAACTCTACATCGAGACCGATCTCTCGCCCGACAAGTTCAAGTCGATGGCACTCGGCGAGAAGGTCGGTTGGACGCCGAACTTCGACCAGATGCGTGCGAAGCTCGATGCCGCGGGCGTGCCCGAGCTCGTCGCCGAGAGCCGCAAGAATCTCGATGAGGGCATCGCCGGCAGCCGCAAGATCCTCGGCTGCGACGGACCGACGCCCGACGTCGGCTGCAACATCACGATGCGCTACATCTTCCAAGTACTGCGCGACCGCACCAATGAAGTCGCCTTCGCCCAGATCCAGACAGCGTTCGAACTCGCCAACGTCGACTCGCGCGTCGTGTCGGTCAATCCGGTCGAATCGCAAGACGACTTCAAGGCGCTGCGCAACTACGACATCCAGATGCACATGTTCGCGTACTTCCACAAGCTCTACCCGAAGGTGAAGCTGACGATGCACGCGGGCGAACTGCGGCCGGGTCTCGTGCCGCTCGAAGACATGAACCAGCCGGGAGAGATCCACGAAGCGATCGAGCTCGCGGGCGCGACGCGAATCGGCCACGGCCTCGACGTGCTCTACGAACACGATCCGGAAGCGCTGCTCGCCGAGATGAAGCAGAAGGACATCATGGTCGAGGTCGCCGGCGGTCACTACATGCTGCCCGTCTACATCGCCGCCGGCGTGCCCGTATCGATCGCGACGGACGACGAAGGCGTCGGCCGCATCGATCTGTTGCACATGTTCGACTTCGATACGCGCACCTATCACCTCGACTACTACGAGCTGAAGAAGATGGTCCGCGACAGTCTCGAGCACGCCTTCATCGGCGGCGCCGACCTGTGGAGTCAACCCGAGGGCTTCGGCACGATGGTGCCGGCATGCAGCGGTCAGACGCTCACGGACGTGCCGGCGGCGCCGGCCTGCCGCGCGTTCCTCGCCGCGAGCCCGCGCGCAGCATTGGAGTGGAAAGAAGAGGTCGCGTTCGACGCGTTCGAGCGTCAGTTCTAGGTCATGCCGGGAGCGGCACGACGTCGACGCCGACCTCGACTTCGTGCTCGCTCCCGCCGGTGATGATGCCGTGGATCGGTGACACGTCGCCGAAATCGCGGCCCCAGCCGATCGTGATGTGCTCGCTGCTCGGCAGCATGTCGTTCGTCGGATCGAAGTCGACCCAGCCATAGGGCGGAATCCACACGGCGAACCACGCATGGCTCGCGTCGGCCCCGATCAGCCGCTCCTGACCGGGCGCCGGTTGCGTGAGCAGATACCCGCTCACGTACCGCGCCGCGAGCCCCATCGAGCGCGTCGCGGCGATGCCCGCGTGCGCGAGATCCTGACACACGCCGGCGCGCAACCGGTAGACGTCTTCGACCGTCGTGCGCGTGTCGGTCGCTTCGCTGTCGTAGCGGAAGTCGGCGTGGATGCGCGCGTTGAGCTCGAGGGCGCACGCAAGGAGCGGGCGGCCCGGGCGGAAGATCGCGTCGGCGTAGGCGAAGACGTCGGCGTTCGCTGCGGTGAGCGGCGTGTCGAAGACGTACTGCACGACCTCGCGCGTCGGCGCGTCGGCCGGAAACTCGAAACGCCGCCGCACCGCTTCCCACGCATCGGTCGATTCGGGTGAGAGTTCGGCGAGCGGCTCGACCGCGACCTCGCTCTGCGCGATGATGTCGAGCTTGTCGTGCGGCTCGTCGATCGTGAACCAGCTGGTCGTGTTGCCGAAGTAGTCGGAGCGCTGATAGCGCTCGAGCGGCCGCGGCGTGACGTCGACGTCGAAGCTCAGCGGACGCTGACGCGCCGTGGCGCGCGGCACGAGGTGCGCGATCAAGCGCGAGTAGGCGACGTTGCGGCTGTAGGTGTACGTCGTGCGGTGACGGACGCGGTAGTGCATCACGCGCGCAGCCGCGGGAGATGCTGCAGGTAGGCATCGCCGACCGCATCGGCGATCTTGGCGATCGTGTCTTCCACCTCGGTCAACAGCGTCGCGAGCGCGCTGCGTTCGCCGCCGGCGTCGAGCGCGGCGAGCGCGAACGCATCGCCCGAGGCCATCGTCGTGTAGAGCCGGCCGGCCAGCGTGCGCGCGCGATTGCCACGCTGCACGTCGGTGACCATCGGCAGATCGAGCGTGTGGTCGACGATCGCATCCGCTTGGAAGGCGATCCCGCGCGGGTTGCTCGCGTCGAGCACGAGCAGATCGATCGCGGGCGCGATCTGGAACGCGTTCCGGTAGCGATACGAATAGGTCATCGAGCTGTCGGCGATCTCGAGCGCGACCTGCACCGCCGCGCTCTCGCGCGCCGGCGTTCCGACCAGCGTGTGCCGCACGAGATCGCAGATCGAGAGCGCCCGTTCGATGCGCCGGCCGAGGTCGAAGAAGAGCCAGTCGTTGCCGCGCGTCATGTTCTCGGCGGCGAGTCCGGAAAGCGCGGCCGAGCGGCGCACGAGCATGTCGAGATAGGCGCGCGCGCCGGTTCCGTCGAGCGTCGGCGCCGGGTCGTGCCGGCGCTCGTCGAACGTCGTGAGCGAGTAGATCGCGCGCCACGTGTCGAGCGAAAGCCGGTCGCGCGCCGCCCATGCGGTGCGGCTGACCCGGCGCAGCAAATGCTGCAATCCCGTCGGCTCCTTGCCGTAGATCAGTTCGCGGACTTCCGCGCGCAGCAGTGCATCGTCGCCGGCCGCCGCTTCCGCGATCGCCGCTTCGCTCACGAGCTCGAGCGGCAGCAAGAGGCGTCGCGCGAGGTCGACGGCATTCATCGTCGCGGTGAACCCCGTGTCGCCGGCGAGCCGCAACACGACCGCGCGCACCGCGCGGATCAGGTTCTCCGTGCGCTCGGCGTAGCGCGCGAGCCAGAAGAGGTTGTCCATCGCTCGGCTCGGCGCTTCGTTCCCCGATCGGCGGATTTCCACGCGCGAACTCGGCGGCCGCAGCAGGCTGAACGTGTCGACCGGGCCGCGCGCGAGCGCCCACACGTCTTTGCTCGCCGCGCCGGACTGCATCGAGAGCGCGCGCACCGTGTCGTCGGCGGCGATGCGCGCGAGGCCGCCGGGCATCACGACGTAACCGCTCGGCGTCCACGCGACGAAGACGCGCAACGTCATCGGGCGCGACGCGAACGTCCCGTGCTCGAACGTGGGCGCGACGCCGGGGGGCACGACGTCGTGCACGACGACGGCCGGGCCGCGGCGCTCGAGATCGGCGCTGAAGCGCGCGATCTCGTCGTCGCTGAAATCCGCGCCGAAGCGCGCGGTCGAGCCGCGCGAGAACAGTGGCGATGCATCGAACGCGTTGCGGACGATCCCACGGCGCAGGCGGGCGAGCCCCTCGGCGCGCCCCCACGCGGTGCCGCACCAGACCGTCGAGATGTCCGGCACGAGCAGATCCTCGCCCAAGAGCGCGCGCGCGACGTTGGGCAAATAGGCGTCGAGTGCGGGCGATTCCACCACGCCCCCGCCGAGCGCGTTCGCGACGACGACGTTGCCGGCGCGAATCACGTCGACGAGCCCGGGAATGCCGAGCGCCGAATCGGCGCGCAGTTCCAGCGGGTCGGCGAAATCGGAATCGAGCCGGCGGAAGATCACGGCGACGCGCGCGAGGCCGCCGAGCGTGCGCAAGTACACCTGGCCGTCGCGCACGGAGAGATCGTCGCCCTCGACGAGTTCGAGGCCGAGATAACGCGCGAGGTACGCGTGTTCGAAGTACGCTTCGTTGTACGGTCCGGGCGTGAGCAGTACCGCGTGTCCGCCGTTCGCATCCGCGAGCCCCGTGACGGCTTCGCGAAATTGGCGGAAGTAGCTCGCCAACCGCTGCACGCGCAACTCCTCGAAGAGTTCGGGAAACGTCTCGCTGACGACGATGCGATTCTCGAGCGCGTAGCCGAGGCCGGTCGGCGCGTCGGCGCGGCTCGAGAGCACCGTCCACGAGCCGTCGGTCGCGCGCGCGATGTCGGCCGAGTAGAGGTGGACGTGAACGCCCGACGCGGGACGCACGCCGTGCAGGGCGCGCAAGTAGTGCGGGTGGCCGAGCACGAGTTGCGGCGGGATGACGCCGCTTGCGATCAAGCGCTGTTCGCCGTAGACGTCGCGCAAGATCGCCTCGGCAAGGCGCGCGCGCTGCGTCACCGCCGCCTCGATCACCGACCAGTCGTCGGCGCTGACGACGAACGGCGCGATGTCGAGCTGCCATTCGCGCGCGAGGCCCGAGGCTTCGTCGTACACGTTGTACGTCACGCCGTTCTCGCGGACCATGCGCATCGCCGACTCGCGCCGCTGCGCGTACTGCTCCGGCGACATCGCCGTCAACGCGGCGGCGAGACGCTGCCAATGCGGCCGCACCGCACCGCTGCGATCGAGCATCTCGTCGTAACGGCCGAGGGCTTCTTCCCCGAAGAGCGGTGCGGCGTTGGCCATCGATCAGGGACGCCGGAGATCGAGCGTGTGCGGGAAGTCGAGGTTGGTCGACGCGGGCGGCGGCGTGAACGTGCCGGGCGTGAAGCCGAACGGCTCGAAGCGCGCGAGCCGGCGACCTTCGGCCTCGTAGGCGTTGATCGGAAACGTGGTGTGATTACGGCCGCCCGGATGCGCGACGTGATACGTGCAGCCGCCCAGCGACCGCTGCACGTACGCATCCCAGATCTCGCAGACGAGCGGTACGTTCGGCGCGATCGTCGGGTGCAACGCATGCGGCGCGCGCCAGGCGCGATACCGCACGCCGCCGATCGCGGCATCGATCGACGTCGCGGTGAGCGGCACGCGCCGCCCGTTGACCAGCACGTGATGCCGTCCGACGGTGAGGCCCGAGATCGTCACTTGCAAGCGTTCGAGCGAGCCGTCCACGTACCGCACGGTGCCGCCGGCCGATGCTTCTTCACCCATCACGTTCCACGGTTCGAGCGCGCCGCGCAGTTCGAGTTTCACGCCGTCGTACTGCACGCTGCCGTATTCCGGGAAGCGGAACGTCCAGTGCGGACGGAACCATTCCGCGTCGAAGGCGAAGCCGTGATCGTTGAGGTCGCGCAGCACGTCGAGGAAATCGGTCCACACGAAGTGCGGCAACATGAAGCGGTCGTGCAACGCGGTGCCCCAGCGTACGAGCCCGTTGTCGTACGGATCTTTCCAGAAGCGCGCGATCAGCGCGCGGATGAGCAGCTGTTGCGCGAGGCTCATCTCCGCGTGCGGCGGCATCTCGAACGAGCGGAACTCCACGAGGCCGAGGCGTCCGGTGGGGCCGTCGGGTGAGTAGAGCTTGTCGATGCAGATCTCGGTGCGGTGCGTGCTGCCGGTGACGTCGATCAGCAAGTTGCGGAAGATACGGTCGACGAGCCACGGCGAGACTTTGGCGATCGTGCGCGGCGGCACTTCGGCGAACGCGATCTCGAGTTCGTAGAGCGCGTCGAGCCGCGCTTCGTCGACGCGCGGCGCCTGACTCGTCGGCCCGATGAAGAGTCCCGAGAACAGGTACGAGAGCGACGGATGATTCTGCCAGAAGCCGACGATGCTGCGCAGCAGGTCGGGACGGCGCAGAAACGGGCTGTCGGCCGGCGTCGCCGCGCCGACGACGATGTGATTGCCGCCGCCCGTGCCGGTGTGCTTACCGTCGAGTTGGAATTTCTCGGTGGTGAGCCGCGACTGGCGTGCCTCTTCGTAGAGGGTGGTCGTGATCGCAACCGACTCGCGCCAACTGTGCGAGGGGTGCACGTTCACCTCGATCACACCCGGATCGGGCGTCACCTTGATCACGTTGATGCGCGGATCGTAGGGCGGCGGATAGCCCTCGATGTGCACCGGCTTCGCGAGCTCGGCCGAGGCCGCTTCGACCGCGCCGAGCAGTTCGACGTAGTCGGCCGCCGATTCGGTCGGCGGCATGAAGACGCACAACCGGCCGTCGCGCGGTTCGACCGAGATCGCGGTGCGCACCGAGCCGTCGATCGCGATGCCTTGCTCGACGAATTGCTGGCGCGCGCGTCCGTCGACGGTGCCGTTGCTCACGAACGCCTGCGGCGGCGCATACGGATCGTCGTCGAGCGCGCCGAACGATGGCGGCTCCGGCAGCGGCGGCAGCGGCGCGAACGGATCGCGCGGCGCGACCACCGGCCGGTCCTCTTCCTCGAGATGCGGCAGCGACGCGAGCGGCAAGCGCAGCCCGGCCGGCGAGTCGCCCGGCACGAGTTGCACGCGGCCGGCGCGCGTCGACCACTGCTCGGATTTCCAGCGGCCGCGGTCGGCGACGTTCCAACGTTGCACCGGCAACACGTAGGCCGCGGGCGTGTTCAAGCCGCGCCGGAACGAGCGCGCGAGCCGCGCGCGTTCTTCGGGATCGTCGAGCTTGGAATCGAGCGCGGTGACGTTCGGCGGCAGCGCGGCTTCTTTTTCGACCAGCGTGCGCGCGTCTTCGTAGGCCGGCGCGACGAACGCCGGGTCGACCTCGATGCGTCGCGCGATGCCGCGCGCGAGCGCCGCGGCGTCTTCGGTCGTCGGCGCGTCGTCGGTCGCTTCGCGTGCGATGCGATCCGAATCGTGCCACAGCGGCAGACCGTCGCCGCGCCAGTACAGCGCGAACGCCCAGCGCGGCAGCGATTCGCCCGGATACCATTTTCCCTGACCGTAATGCAGCATGCCGCCGGGCGCGAACCGATCGCGCAGACGGCGGATCAGCGCGTCGCCGAACGCGCGCTTCGTCGGCCCGACGGCGGCCGTCGTCCATTCCTCGCCGTCGACGTCGTCGATCGCGACGAACGTCGGTTCGCCGCCCATCGTGAGCCGCACGTCGCGTTCGCGCAGCGCGCGATCGACGCGATCGCCGAGCTGATCGATCGCGGCCCACTGTGCGTCGGTATAGGGCTTCGTGACGCGCGGCGGTTCGTGCACGCGCGCGACCGACATTTCGAAGGTGAACGTCACCTCGCACGGATCGACCGTGCCGGAGATCGGCGACGCCGACGTCGGATTCGCGGCGCACGCGAGCGGAATGTGTCCCTCGCCCGCAAAGAGGCCCGACGTCGGATCGAGTCCGACCCAGCCCGCGCCGGGCAGATACACTTCGCACCAGGCGTGCAGATCGGTGAAGTCGTGCGACGCGCCCGATGGTCCGTCGAGCGATTCGACGTCGGGCTTGAGCTGGATCAGGTATCCTGAGGCGAAGCGCGCGGCGATGCCGAGACGGCGG
>Ga0116228_10003742_pt1 | contig 13454 bp, 8 predicted proteins | sample S1TSphfallax_2_FD_89694 | JGI IMG/M metagenome (GOLD analysis project Ga0116228, IMG submission 89694) | Host-associated microbial communities from peat moss isolated from Minnesota, USA - S1T2_Fc - Sphagnum fallax MG | ecosystem: Host-associated > Plants > Peat moss > Unclassified | place: USA... | reverse complement strand
TTTGCTGGCATGGAGTGAGAGCGCTGTCTCCTCGCGCAGGGTTCGCCTCTACGTACTCTTGGCATGCGGAGCAGTCTGGGATGGCCACCGAACACCACTCCATCGCCATAGACGGCCGCTGCGGCTCACGCGGCCGCCTGCTGTCTCTTCCAAAATCAAACCGCCCCGGCATGCCGAGGCGGTCGTGATGGGGTGGACGGCAGTCTAGAAGACGTGCCGGAATATCCAGAACAGACCGGCCGATAACAGGGCCGCTACCGGCAAGGTCAGCACCCAGGCCATGGCGATATTCCTCAGCGTACTCATCTGCAGGCCGCTCTTGTTCGCGGCCATTGTCCCCGCAACGCCGGACGACAGCACATGCGTGGTCGAGACAGGCATTTTGTACTGGTCCGCCAGAATGATCGTCGTCGCTGCGATGATTTCCGCCGACATTCCCTGTGCATACGTCAGGTGGGTCTTGCCGATCTTCTCGCCCACCGTTACCACGATGCGCTTCCAGCCGATCATGGTGCCCATACCGAGCGCCAGTGCGACTGCCACTTTCACCCAGGTCGGGATGAACTTGGTCGCCGTGTCCAGTTGCTTTTTGTAGAGCGCGATTGCCGCCTCGTCGCTTGAGGAGAACGAGGGGTTCTTCAACTTGCCCATCACGCGGAGTGCTTCGCTTTCGAGATACATATCGTTGCGCACGTTGCGCTGCATATTTGCCGGCACGCCGCGGAGCGACCTGTACTGGGTGACCTCGATTTCAATCTTGCGGGCCAGATCGGCGACAGCGCCGGTCGTGGATGGCGAGAATTGGCGGTCGCTGATGAAGCGCTCCACTTCGCCGCCTTGTGTGCCATTCAAATCGCCGCCTTTGGCGGGATCCGCAGTGGTCCCGGTCGCCTGCGCCTTGCTCAGGATGTCGATGGCCTGGTTGGAGGATGCGACAAAGGCCGGCACCTGGTCGGGACCAACCGCATGGTTCAGCGCATACGCCGTCGGCACGGTGCCGATCAGGATCAGCATGATGAGGCCCATACCCTTCTGGCCGTCGTTCGATCCATGCCCGTAGCTGACACCCGTGCAGGTCAGGATCAGCATGCAGCGAATCCAGAACGGCGGCGGTTCGTTGCCCTTTGGGGCTTCGTATAGTGCCGGGTCTTTGATCACAAACTTCATCAGCAACAGCAGCAGACCGGAGAAGACAAACCCGACAATGGGTGAAATCAGCAACACCTTGAACACATTGGTGACTTGCGACCAGTCCACTCCCGAAGTGTGCGTTCCCGTGGAGGCCATGAACTGATTTGCCAGACCGACACCGATGATCGAGCCGATCATGGTATGCGAACTCGAGGCCGGCAGACCGAACCACCAGGTCGCCAGGTTCCACATGATCGCCGCAATCAGCAGGGCAAACACCATGGCGAACCCGGCGCCATAGCCCACCTGCAGGATCAGCTCCACCGGAAGCAGTGTAATGATGGTGTAGGCCACGCCGCCGCTCGACAACAGCACGCCGACAAAATTCCAGGTCCCGCTCCAGAGGACCGCAAAATGCGGCTCGAGCGAGTGGGTATAGATGACGGTTGCGACGGCATTTGCCGTGTCGTGGAAGCCGTTGACGAACTCAAAGCCCAGGGCGATGGTCAACGCCAGCCCCAGCAGCATAAACGGCCAGATGGTCGCATTGTGTACGCCCGACAGGTCCGAGGCAATCCGCGTGGCCACGTAGGCGATACCAATCACGAACATCACGCCAGCGGCGATGATGCCCCACTGTGCGGGCGAGCGTTTTGCCTTCGGCGCCGAAAATACGGGCGACGTCATCTTGGGAACAGCGGTTGCCATAGTGGGGTTCTCCGTTGGGTTGGTCAGACGTTGTCAGAAGAACAACACCTGACAGTACCGAAGTCCCGCCGGGGCCTATGTCAATGCCGTGTGAACGCCAGATGAATTTCATTACTCCGGAATATCATCCAACTCCAAAGTAATGGCAGAAATGGGTAATAGCCAAAGTGGTGACTAAGGTCGTACTCTCGCTTCCATAAACCTCAAGTCACGAGAGGCCTAGGCAGGGGTCCGCGCAATGCGCCGGACCCTCTTTTTTTCGCTGTATCCCTAGGTCTCCTGCTAGAAGTTAATTCTGGCTGTGAGTTCGATATTGCGAGGTCCCGCGCCCTCTGCTGTCTGCAAGGCGGTGATGACGCCGAAGCCTCCTGGGCCGTCGTCGACGTTCATGTCCGGCGTTTCGTAATTCCGATGATTGAAAAGGTTGGAAGCTTCTGCGCCAAAGTTGAATTTCACGCCCTCAGCCAGGGTGGTCTCTTTGATGATGGACATGGAGACGTTTTGGGTTCCCGGCCCGACGACGTTGCCTACCCCGGCATTGCCGAAGCTGGCGCTGTTGCTGACCGGGTCGACGAAGGCATTGGGATTGAGCCAGGTCGGGTCTGAGGTGCGAGGACCTTTGTAATACGGGTACATGCCCGGGACAATGTCCGCCCGCGTCGAACCGTCATTCTGAAGCAGGCCGGTACCGCCGGGATCGTTCGTGACCTGATAAGGCGTCAGGAATGCGCCGCCCTGGAAGACCAGGACACCACCGACCTGCCAGCCGCCCACGGCATAGTTCAGCGCATGGCTGTTGGCCAGGAATGGCTTCCCTTTGCCGACCGGCAGTTCATAAAGAAATGTGGAGAGGAAGCGGTTGCGGCGATCAAAAGCGACGTTGCCATAATCAAGTCCGGGATGGAAGCGGTTGGAAGTGACGGCGCCGCCCTGCTCGGTTACGATGCTCGAAGGCGCATAGCCCTGGCCGTCGGACAGATCGCGCGTCCACATATAGCTGGCCTGGAACTGCAGGCCGTTGGCAAAGCGCTTATTGAGCTGGGCGCTCATGCTGTTGTAATTGCTTTCCGCATCATTGGCGATGCTTTCGACGTATCCCCAGCTTGGGAAGGGTCCAGCGGAGGGGTTATAGCCGGTGGTGTTGGGTTGAAGCTGGTTGTCGTCGATGAAGGTCTCCAGGTTGGATCCGTGGCTGCCAATGTAGGAGAGACGCAAGCCAATACTGTGGCCGAGATCCTGTTCCAGCGTCAGGTTCCACTGCTGGACGGATGGATCGATGTACTTGATGGGGAAAGCGTACTGGAAGGATGCACCGCCGGGCACAATGGTCGTGGAAAAGGGGCTGGGAAATGAAATAGTCGGGTTGTTGTTCTCGTCGAGACTATTCCCGGTGTAGTTGACGAAGCTCGACGCCACGGCCCAGCCGGAAACCAGCGAGAAGCCGAGCGGCTGTTCGATAAAGCGTCCCCAGCCGCCGCGCAGAACAGTCTTATCTGTGCCGAAGGCGCGCCACGCGAAGCCGATGCGCGGGCCGAAATCCTTCTTGTAGGTGTAGCGCAGGACCTGAGGAACACCGGCCTGCGCCGCGGTAAGGATCGGCGAGGGTGCGATCGACGCCGCGAAGTCAGACGAATCGTAGGACTCGGCTTTGGCATTCGGCACAACCACTGCGCCGATAGCGCCGTTCTGGTTATACGAGGGCAGAAAATCCGCCGTGTTGTAGTCAATGTCCTTGAGCGGCGGATGGAGTTCGTAACGCAGGCCCAGGTTCAGGGTGAGCCGGTTGGTGATCTTCCAGTCATCCTGGCCGTAGAAGCCGTAGCCATAGCCGAGGCCGTTCATGGCAGGATGGGTGACCTGCTCTGCATTGTAGGTATAGTCCGGATAACCAAGCAGAAATTGAGTGAAGGTATCGCCGACGCCGAGATCGGCCGAGCCGTCGAAGTAATACTGGCCCGACTGATAGTTGGCAAAGACATTGTCGTCGTGGTCGGTCATGCGGCGCACATCGCCGCCGAACTTGAAGGTGTGCTTGCCCTTGCTCCAGGTCAGGTTGTCAAGAAACTGCAGGATGACGCTATGCTGCACCGAGGGATTGGCCCCGCCGGTCAACATGAAACCGCCGCTGATATTGATGTCCGGGTTGGCGCCAGCGGGATCGGGAACGATGCCCTCGATGCCTGCCTCCTGAAGATATTGGGCAGATGTGCCTTGCAGCATGGCCGTCGTGAAGTGGGTTCCGTTGAAGCCCGCGCGGAACTCATTCACGATGGAAGGTGTAATCGCGTAATTGTGAGAAAAAGTGACGCCCTGGTCTGTCTCCGGTTGGCCGTATGCGCCGTTTATCGGCGATCCCGCGTTGACGCAGTAGCCGGCGCAATTTGGGTTCGGCGGAGTGACAACAGACCGGATCTTGTAGTTCCCGCGCACAAACATGGATTGCTTGGAAGTCAGCGTGTAATCGAGACGCAGGTCAGCCTGGTCGCTGGAGATAGGCGCTGGATAGTTGACCCGGTAGTTGTTCTGAGCGAAGACACTGGGGTCGCCGTAATTGGGAAGCGGAAAGAAATTCTGCAGAATCAAAGCCGAGGAGGGATTGATCGGCACCGCTGCAGCATTGATCTGATTGCCGTTCGGATAGTAAACCGCAGAGACCCCTTCTCCGGCAAGATAGTTCGTCAGGTTGCCGGCGCGCATATCGGCGGTGGGAACGGTCGTGATCAGTGGCACTTCGCGAGGCAGGCGCAGTCCCTCATAGCTCATAAAGAAGAAGGCTTTGTCCTTGCCGCTGAAGAAGTGCGGGATGGTCAATGGCCCCCCGAGGAACCCGCCGAAGTCGTTCATGTGGATGGGCGTGTTGGTGCCGGTGAAGGGATTGCCAGCATTCAGAGCCGTGTTTTCGAGGTTTTCGAAGATGCCGCCATGGAAATTGTTTGTCCCGGACTTGGAGGTCGTCGTCACGTCAGCGACGCCGCTGAATTCGGCATTATTGTTACTGCCGCTGATTGTTATCTCGGAGATCGAGTTGAACGACGGAAACAATTCGTTGATCGGACCGCTGTTTTCGACATCGACACTGCTGATGCCGTCGATCGTGTAGGACATCAGCGCCGGGGTGGTGCCGTCGATGACCAGGTCATTGTCGTCGTCGACCTGCACTCCGGGCTCGGTGCTGAGGGTGTCGATGGGGCTGGTCGAGCCGGTGGAGCGCGAGTAAACGGCAACCGGGAGCGTGGTGAGCTCGAGACCCGTCTTTGTCTCAGTCAGATTGGAGACGTCCGTCGTGATGACGCCGGCGGAAGAGCCCTGCACCGTTACCGTTTGAGAAGCAGCACCAAGAGCGAGGGACGCGTCGACACGCTTGGTTTCCCGGGCCTGCAGATCAAGATCGGAAAAATCAGTCTTCTCAAAGCCCGGCGCGACCACCGTCACTTGATACTTTCCAGGATTGAGATTGAGAAAGCTGTAGTCCCCGTGCTGGTCGGTCGGCGTTGTTTTGATGGCCGCCGTTCCGGTGTTGGTCAGGGTGACAGAGGCCCCCGGGACGAGTGCGCCAGATGTGTCCTTGACAGTGCCGACGATGGAGCCGAAGGTCGACTGGGCCGTGAGCGGCGAAGCGAAGGCAACGAGCAAAGCAAGGATGCCAACGAGCATGGCGGTCTTGAGGAATCGGGTTGTCATGGGTGGTTTCCTCCTGATTACGAATCTCTTGCAAAAACAATGGTGTTCACTGCACCTGGCTGTGGTCCCTGATGGCTGCGGGAAGCAAATGTAGAAGGGAGCGGGCGTCAATCTTCCGAACACCCGCTCCCTCTCTCGGGGGAGAAGAAGAGCGTTACGGCTTCATGGGCAGATCCATCAGCGGACTCTTGTCATAGAAATCGAAGGGCCGAATCGTCACGTCGTGCCACATGGTCGGCATCTGCGGCCAGTCTTCGGGACGCGGTACGTGATGGAAGCCCATGGTGTACCAGGCAACGATGTCGGTATCCATGATGTTGCGGTCCTTCTTCGTCCAAACCGCCAGGCCATCTGTGCCCTTGCTTCCAGGCACATAAACGCCCGCCGCGTACCGTTCATCCGGTGAATATGGTGTGACCCAGAGGACGTGCGAAGAATAATTGCCGCGGATCTGCGGCCAGTCGTCGGGTGAGAGCAGCGAAATGCCCGTCTCTCCAGCCATGATCTCGAAGCTTGTTGGGTAACCGAGTGAGTTTTTGACCGCAGTATTCGCAAAGCGCCACATTTCCGGGTGTTTCGGATCGATATCGCGGATGGCTTCGCTTTCCTTCATCGGCATCGTTGGCTGCATGGCCCAGATCGTCTTGCGCCCGGTTGTCGGGTTGAGAGGGAACTGGACCAGCTTGTCGTCCATAAAACTGTTCTTCGTGCCATCCACATCGAGGTCGATGCGGAAGGAAAAGAAATGATCGTGGTCGACGCCGTCGATGCCGGGATCAACCAGGTGGCCGAACTCCAGCGGATTGCCCTGGGCATCTTTGCCCGTGAAGTCGCCGACATGTTCGTCAGTAAATTTCTGCTCTTTGACCGGCTTCACTTCAAGTACGCCGGTAGCGCCGACAGCAATCTTGATCGACCCCTCCTGCTCGAAACGCCAGTCCAGCACGTAGTCGTAATTTCCGACGACGGCAACAGTGCGGAAGACCAGTTCGCGCCCGGGGCGGCCGTAGATCGTGCCATCGTCATCCATGTGACGCCAGCTCGCGTCTCCGACAGTGCGTTCAAAGATGCATGCCAGCTGCGCCCGCTGGAAGGGCAGGCCGGACTCCTTGTAGAAGGTGCCGCTGACGAAGGTGGCGTACTCGGGGCAATCGATGCCGGGATACAGCGGCTTGATCATGCCCAGCCCTGTGTCCATGAAATATTCGCCCGCGTCGAGGAAGACGTGCGAGTTCCAGGTCTCCTCCGGGTCCTGGTAGGGAACGAACATTTCAGAGAGCGAGCCTTCATACAGAACGGAGCACAGCTTGCCTTTGTCCATGAGGCCGGCTTGTTGAATGATCGGCCCCACGCGCGGGTCGAGGCGATACCGGAAATGCCAGTTCTGCCAGGTGACTTCGCCATCCTTGATGGTGAAACTGGGACCGCCCGGTTGCGAGACGACGATGGGCCTGGTGCCTGGAAGCGCGGGGGCGCCATCGTTGTCATAAATGCTTGAGTTGGCAGGCATGGGGACGATGCCATAGTCGCGGACATCGAGCACCTTATGCGCTGCCATGTCTTCGACGGTAAAGATGCCGCCGATTTCGCGGTCCATGGGATGTGTCATGCCCTCGGCATAGAAGCAGCCACCCCAGCCGATGCGGCGGCCATCCTGTTCCTTGCGCCCGATGTAGCCGGCGGCGCTGGTGTAGCACTCCACCAGGTTCAGATCGGTGATGCCGCGTTTCTTGAGTGCCTCGACAACGCGAGGATCGTGCTTGATGATGTCGTCGAACGCATGCTCTTCGGTCGAAGTAAAGGGCGCTTCCGTGCCCTTTGGCAGTTCTTTGAAGTCAAGGACCTTCTGGTTGGTGATGTCGACGGTCGCGGCGTAGGACTTGCCATCGTCATAGAGGACAACATCCGCTTTACGCTCAATCGGGTCACCAGGCTTCCAGGCGAGAACGTAGTCTTTCGGAGGCTCCTGCAGCAGGATGCTGGGATAGAGCGTCTTCTCATGCGAATGCCCGGCGGCGCGAAGGACTTTGTAGATCGTCCAGTATTCCTCCGGCGTGAGCGCATCCGTCGGGCTGTAGACGGCAGGGGCCAGAGCATGAACGGGCGTGGGCTGAGCAATGGCAAACGCGAGCGCCATGCAAAGAGCGGCGCTGGCAACAGAGCTGGCAATGGAAAGGCGTGAGAACACCTGAGGTCCCTCCTGACAGGACGAGCTGGACAAGAACGGATATCCCCGGCTCACGCCGCAAGCGAGCGCGAATGGCGAAGTAACGATGAGGGCCTAAAGGAAGCCGGCGGAGCGGGGCACGTCAAAGCAAGACGCGCAGACAACGATCCAACATGGGAAGGGCGAAGCGACGGGGCTTCAAAAACGTAGTAAAGACGCGAACACGACAACGCGAAGATCGCATACAACGTTTGGGTTATGTGTTGACTTACGATACACAAGCACTTCTATCAGGTCAACAACTTCCAGGCCATCCTGGCGAGCAGAAGCGGCTGCGTCAGGACGGCTTACCGGCGATCGAGATAGCGCGACAGGCGGTCCCCGGCGAACTGCAGGACTTGGACCATCGCCACCAGCACGACCACGACGCTCAGCGTCACATCGGGGCGGAAACGCTGGTAGCCGTAGCGGATCGCAAGGTCTCCCAGGCCACCCCCGCCGATCGCTCCGGCCATCGCGGAATAGCTGATCAGCGTGATGGTCATGATCGTCAGCGCCCGGATAAGCGCCGGAACCGCTTCTGGCAAATAGACACGCGTGACGACCTGCCACGGCGTGGCGCCCATGCTGATGACAGCCTCCACAACGCCCTTGTCGACTTCAAGCAGCGCGCTCTCCACCAGCCGCGAAACATAAGGAACGGCGGCGAGGATCAGCGGGACGATGGCCGCATCTGTGCCGATCGATGTGCCGACGATCAGGCGCGTCAGCGGGACGACGGCAACCATCAGGATGATGAACGGAATACTGCGTCCGATGTTGACGATTGCTGCCAGGCTGCGATGGAAGACAGGGGCCGCGGCAATGCCATCTTTTTCCGTGGCGACCAGAAGCACACCGCCGACCAGGCCGCCGAGGGCGCTGAAGAGGGCAGAGATGGCCACCATATCGACGGTCTCGAGGGTCGCCTGCCAGAGCAGTCCTGCCAGCTCGCTCATGCGCTGGCCTCGCTGGCCACACGGTTCACGTGAATGCCTTTCCGGATAAGACTGCCAATCGCCTCTTCTACCGACGCCTGGCTGCCCGCAAGCTGAATCACAAAGAACGCGTAGGCCGTTTGGTTGAGTCGATCAATCTGGGCGCGCAGGATATTCACCTGCACACCGTGGCTTGTCGTCAACTGCCACAGGAGCGGTTCGGCCGCCAATTCGCCGATGACCTTTACCTCGATCACCGTTGCCGACAACTGCTGGGGGATTGCCGAGGCGGGGTCGAGCTCCGCGCCGGAATGAACGAGACGCCGCGCGGCGCTGCTCTTCGGCGCAAGCAGAACGTCCTCAACACTGCCCTCTTCGGCGATCCTGCCTGCTTCGAGGACAGCCACGCGGTCGCAAAGGACGCGCACCGACTCGAGGTCATGCGTAATGAGCAGAATAGTGACATGGAAATCATCACGGACACGGCGAAGCAGGTTCAGCACAGATGCTGTCGTTTCGTTATCCAGCGCCGAGGTGGGTTCGTCCGTAAGCAGCACGGCGGGCTGCAAGGACAGCGCACGCGCGATGGCGACGCGTTGACGCTGCCCTCCTGAAAGCTGCGAGGGATACTGCGATGCTTTGTCTTCAAGGCCAAACCAGGCTAGCAATTCCGCGACACGGGCGCGAATAGCTGCTCGTGGCTGTCTGGCCAGTTCAAGTCCCAGGGCGATGTTGCCGGCAACCGTGCGCGAGCGAAGGAGATTCAGGTGCTGGAAGACGACACCGATCTGGCGACGGGCTTGCCGGAGTGCATCTCCCTGCTGGTGGGCAAGATCGGTGCCCGCGACGATCACGCGGCCTGCTTCCGGCTGCTCGATCCCGCTGATGCACCGCAGCAGCGTGCTCTTGCCCGCGCCGCTGAAACCAATCACGCCCTGGATCGTACCGCGCGTCACTGTCAGGTCGATGCCGGCCAGTGCTTCAATCACCTGGCCATTCTGCGCGTAGAGCTTGCGTACGCCCTCCAGTTGCAGGATCGGGCTTTCTGCCGAGGCATGCATAGCAGCAGGATAGATCGTCAAAACGCCGGAACGAGCGCGCCCTGATATTTGTCGAGGATGAACTGCCGCATGGCCGGCGTGTTCAGCGCCTGGGCGATGGCGCGGATGTTGGGGTCGTTGGCATGCCCGGCATTCACTGCAAGCACATTCACGTAGGGCGACTCCGGGGTCTCGCGGAAAAGCGAATCCTTCGCCGGGTTCAGCCCGGCCGGCAATGCGTAATTCGTGTTGATCACCGCAAGGTTCACATCCGGCAGCACGCGCGGGACCTGCGCGGACTCAAGCTCGCGAATCTGGATATGTTTCGGATTGTCGGTGATGTCCTGGACGGTCGGCGGCCCTATCCCGCGCGTCGCCACCTTGAGCAGACCGGCAGACTGCAACAGCAGCAGCGAACGACCGGCATTCACCGGATCGTTGGGAATGGCAATGCTGGCGTTGTCTGGCAGCGATGCCAGGGTTTTCGTGCGGCCGGCATAGATGGCGAGCGGCGCGATGAAGATCTTTGTGACCGCGACAAAGTGCGTTCCGTGGTCCTGATTGAACTGCTCCATGAAGGGAACATGCTGGTAGAAATTCGCGTCCAGCTCGCCATTGGCGAGAGCGAGATTTGGCTGGATGTAGTCGTCAAAGCTGACAATTTTGACGTGGATGCCCTGTTTCGCGAGCGGTGCGACCGCCTGCTCCAGGATCTCGCCATGCGGCACCGGGCTCACGCCAATGCGCACCACGTTTGCATCCTGGCTGCCATGGCAGCCCGTGCAAACGACGACGACGGCGAGCAGCAGTGAAAAAGCTTTGCTAGTCGAGAAGATCGGGCTGCTCCCGGACGATCAGATCATAGAGCGGCTGATACTGGAACCAGCCGACGCGCGCATTCCCGACCTGCTTCTGCGCCACCAGTGCTGCTTCATGATGGATCGGCTTCGGCTTGCCGGCTGCTTCCGCCATCAACTGCGATTGGCACGAACGGTCCATTGTAATGAAGAACCACGCGGCCTCATCGACGGTACTGCCGACGGTAAGAATGCCGTGGTTCTGCAGGATGACCGCCTTGCGATGACCCAGGGCCTCGGCGATGCGATCGCCTTCGGACATGTCATAGACCACGCCGGTGTAATCGTCAAAGAGGCTGTGGTCTTCGTAGAAAGCGCAGGCATCCTGCGTAAGCGGGTCGAGCAGACGCCCGAGCGATGCCCAGGTCTTGCCGTAAAGCGAATGTGCATGGGCTGCGGCCACCACATCCGGCCTTGCCATGTGCAGCCGTGAGTGGATCGCGAAGGCTGCTTCATTCACAGGTCGGTCGCCTTCGACAACGTCACCTTTTTCATTCACGAGTAACAGGTCGGAGACGCGGATATGCGCGAAATGCATGCCGAACGGGTTAACCCAGAAATGGTCATGCAACTCGGGATCGCGGGCTGTGATATGCCCCGCCACGCCCTCACTGAATCCAAACTTGGCAAAAAGTCGAAAGGCCGAAGCAAGGCGCTGCTTACGATGCAGGCGCTCTTCTGCCGGGGTACTGAAGGTGGGTAGCGGCGGCGTCTTCGCAACTTTTATTTCGACCGCAGTGGTGACCATACGCAGCAACTCCTGTGAACAACAGTGTTCTTCTTGATATTAGACGCATCCTGCCGGGTTTGGTAGGCTGCAACCTATTCCAGGACAGCGAATCTACTAGATGATTCGATGCGAGTATGGCTGCAGAAAAATTATTGAGAATCGATCCCCGCGACAATGTGCTGGTGGCCCTGACGGACCTGCGCGGCGGCGAACCCGTGCAGTTTGGCGGAGAAACATTTGTGCCGGCGATGGACATCCCGGCAAAGCACAAGTTTGCCATTGACGCGATGCCGGTGGGCGCGCACGTCCTGATGTACGGCGGCGTCGTAGGCCGCGTGCGCGAGGAGATTCCGCGCGGCGGCCTGCTGAGCACCCGCAATGTCCAGCATGACGCGACCGACTTCGCACGCAGAGACACGCACTTCGCCTGGACGCCGCCCGATGTGGAGCGCTGGAAGACGCGCACTTTCGACGGCTATCACCGCGCCGATGGACAAGTGGGAACACGGAACTACTGGCTGGTCATCCCGCTGGTCTTCTGCGAGAACCGCAATGTCGAGGCGCTACGCGAGGCCTTTGAAGAAGAGCTCGGCTACAGCCGTCCGAAAAAGTACGGCCAACTGGTCCGGAAGCTGGTCGAGAAGCATTCGCAGGCGGCCCCTCAGCGGGCCCTCCCGTCGGCAACACGCGAGCGTATTTTCCCCCATGTCGATGGCATCCGCTTTCTGATGCACGAGGGCGGTTGCGGGGGCACCCGGCAGGATTCGCAGGCACTGTGCGGCCTGCTGGCCGGATACATTCATCATCCGAATGTGGCTGGCGCGACTGTGCTCAGCCTCGGCTGCCAGCACGCCCAGGGCTCCATGCTGATGGAAGAACTGCGCCGGCGCGATCCTGCGATTGCCAAGCCCGTCCTGCTGTTCGATCAGCAGCAGTCCGGACTGGAAAGCGCGATGCTCGCGCAGGCCATTGAAGCGACCTTTGCCGGCCTTGTGGAAGCGAACAGGCTTACGCGTCAGCCCGCACCCATTGCGAAACTCACAGTCGGCCTCAAGTGTGGCGGCTCCGACGGCTTCTCCGGTCTGTCCGCAAACCCGGCTTTGGGGCAGGTGTCGGATATGCTTGCAGTCCTCGGCGCGCGGTCGATCCTGTCGGAATTTCCGGAGCTCTGCGGCGTCGAACAGAACCTGATTGATCGCTGCGAAAAGCCGGAAGATGCCGACCGCTTCATCCAGTTGATGCGCGATTACAACGCGCGCGCCAAGGCAGTATTTTCCGGATTCGAGATGAACCCTTCGCCAGGCAATATCGCCGACGGGCTGATCACCGATGCCATCAAGTCGGCCGGCGCGGCGCGCAAGAGCGGCACGTCGCCAGTGCGTGGCGTCTTGGATTATCCCGAATACGCAACAGCCGCTGGACTCAACCTGTTATGCACGCCAGGCAATGATGTCGAGTGCGTGACCGCGCAGGCGGGCGCCGGCGCGAACATCGTGTTGTTTACGACTGGGCTGGGCACGCCGACCGGAAACCCGGTCACGCCGGTGATCAAGGTCGCAACGAATACGCGGCTCGCGCAGCATATGGCGGACATCATCGACATCGATACAGGCGCCATTATTCGCGGCGAAGCGACACTCGAAGAAACCGGTGATGCCATTCTCGAAGTGATCCTGAGCGTAGCCAGCGGACACATGCTCACCAAAGCAGAATTGCTCGGCCAGAACGATTTCATCCCCTGGAAGCGCGGCGTTTCCCTGTAGTGGCTGCAAAGATGATTGAGCGCCTAGATGCAGCCGTGAACGAGTTGGTCCCGGACGAGCCCCGCCTCGAGCGGATCGCGACTGGCTTCACCTGGACGGAAGGGCCCATCTGGCTTCCCTCGGGCCGGCTACTCTTCGCGGACATTCCCAGCAACAGCATTCGTCGTTGGGGGCCCGGCGACGGCGACACCATCTTCATGCAGCCGAGCGGCTACCTGGGAGAGGCTGCCTTTGGCGGACGCGAACCGGGCTCCAACGGCATGACGCTTGATCCCGCCGGCCGCTTAACCGTATGTGGACATGGGCAGCGGAATGTGTATCGCCTGGAAGAAGTAGACGCAAATGCGCAAAAGACCGTGCTCGCTGAAACCTACGAAGGCAAGCGCCTCAACAGCCCCAA
>Ga0116228_10003740_pt1 | contig 13454 bp, 12 predicted proteins | sample S1TSphfallax_2_FD_89694 | JGI IMG/M metagenome (GOLD analysis project Ga0116228, IMG submission 89694) | Host-associated microbial communities from peat moss isolated from Minnesota, USA - S1T2_Fc - Sphagnum fallax MG | ecosystem: Host-associated > Plants > Peat moss > Unclassified | place... | reverse complement strand
GAGGGAATTAATTTCCCATTTGAACCGTTTGGCCCTATGCACAACATGATCCCTTTTCTTGGGTGCTAATCCAATTGAAACTTCACATGCTTGCAAATATGTAATGGCAGGTTCATCATCATAAATATCCAAGGCATCATTGCCCTTTGACTCCATGTCAACATCACGGGGATCTCCGTCATCCATAATAGTTTGAGGTACATCCCTATAACACTCCAATAAATTACAAAGGTATGCAAAGGCATGCCATCATGGTATTGCCTCCAAATCCACATCACCATGCCATTGAGCCCAAGTGGTATCCTCCTTGTTGGAACTTGGGTTCCAATGCAACCCATTGGCATCTTGATTGACCTTTCCATGCCTATGAATTATATCAAAGTCATATTCTTGTAAGATAAGTGCCCACCTGGCCAACTTTCCTATGAATTAGTTTGATTCCATAAGGAATTTCAAAAGTTGGTGATCAATAATCAAAGTGAATGGATTACCATAAAAATAACATTGGAATGATGAAACAACCCAAAAAACTATAAAGCACTCCCCTTCATACGAGTTATACTTGGCCTCTATTTTATACATAGGTTATGTAAGACTATATCTAGGTTATATTTAGGTGTTGTAGGATATGTATGGCTATACCTAAGTTATATAGGCTATACATAGGGATGTATATTGACTATGTAAGGCTAGACTTCGGTTATATAAGTGACATAAGGTTATACAACTAGGGCTATATGAAAACTATATGTATGGTTATACCAATGTTATGTAGGCTATATCTTTAGGCTACATATGTTATAAATAGTTATATAAGGTTATAATAGGCTATGACATAACATTATAAATAAAGTATGTACAATTATACCTATGTTATACTTAGGTTATATCTAAGGTATGTATGTTTAATATACCTAGGTTATGATTACTTATAAAATATATTTATATAAGTTTTATTGGTACAATATAATGCCTAAGTTATGTAAACAATGTAAGCTATATATACCAAAGTCATTATTAATCATGTAGGCATAATCATTAGTCATTTAGTCATTTAAATGTATATAGTAAAATCAATGGTAGTGAATAATAATGTTCTTATAATATTACATGATCAAATTTAGATTTTAGTTGCAAATTGTTTTAGTCATAAAAACCATTTCTTCTAGTAATGAAACTTTGGCCAAATGTAGGTTAAACATCCATTAATCTTAAATTTAATTTATATTAACCAAGGAAAAACTTGTGTTACTTCAATTAAACATAAATTAAACCTTAATTAAATGTAGGTTAGACTTAAACTTAGGTTTAAGTTAAGTTAACCAAAACAAAATTTAACTAAGTTAACCTATGCTAATATGGTTAACCTAGATTAATCAAGGTTAAACCAAAACTAAACAGAAACCAAACCAAAGTTAATTAAAGGGTTACAATTAAGTTAGTCAAGATTAAACATAGGCTAATTAAGGCTAAATTTAGGCTAAACCTTGGTTAACCAAGGTTAAACCTAAAATAACCTAAGTAAAACCTATTTTAACCTTAATTAACTAAGGGTAAACCTAGGATTTTAGGTTAAGTTCAATTAAACCTAAATTAACCAAGGGTAAATTTAGGATAAACCTAGATTACATTTAACATTAATTAAACCCAAGTTAACCAAATCTAAATTTAGGATAAACCTAGGCTAAATTTCACTTAACTTCAATAAAACCTAAATTAACCAAGACTAAATTTAATGTAACTTTGGTTAAGTATAAATTAAACTTTAGCTAAACCTAAGTTAACCAAAGCAAAACATAAGTTAACTAGGGCTTTAAACCTTAATTAAACCTAGGGTAACCTAGGATCACATAGGTTCACATAGGCTTACCTAGGTTAACCTAGGTTCATGTAGGCTCACATGGGCTTACCTAGGTTAACCTAGGCTTATGTATGATAGTGTATCATGTTAACTCATTTAGGGTAATTTAAGATGGCTTATATTGTGACAAGTGTCATCTTTGAAAATGACTACTAATCATGCAATCATAATTATAGTCATATAATCATGTTTATCACCATAATTATATAAATAATAATGACTAATACATTACATGATTAAGTTTGGACATTAGTTGTAAACTTCATAATAATGAAAACCATGTTTTGACATAATGAATAACATCCTTGTAGGAAATAAATGAAGAATAATACATGTTGTAGACCTTAACATTATATCATGTTGTACATAGCAAAGATTTCAAAGATGGAATCCAAAGTACAAGAGGGGGTTTAGGGTTTAAGAGGATGAAATGGTTAGAACACCAACTATTAATTGGAGTTAATAGTTAGTTATTATATTTGAATTTTATTTTTGGAGAAAATTTTGGAACTATTTCTTCTCCTCCTTGTTTTGTTTTGGGTTTATAATCGATGAAAAACACTAAAGATTTAATAACTTTTGCATGAGTATGGGTATTTAAAAAATAAATAAACATCCAACTATAACCTTTGGCTAAACATTAGGAATTCACCTTGCTTCACCTTCTCACCCCCCACAATTTCAGAAGAATTCGTGATGGGGTGAAAAATGTGCCATTACATTTTGAAAAAACTTTGGGGGTCCTCACAACTAATAAATACATGCCACAATATATTATTAGGTTCGATACTAAATTTGTGATTCGAGTTTCAATTTGATGAGTATGAAAGTTTTTTTTAAAAACCTTATTTTACGTCATTATTTGAATCCATCCAAAAACATTTTAAAATCTTACAAAATGAACCAAAACAAAAATTCAAAAAAAAAAACAAAAAAACATTGATGTACATGCAAATTGAACATGAACCCATGTCTATCAACACAATAATTGTTTGTTATTTGTTTTATTTTGGCTATTGGTACTCGGTCACTAATATTGTAATACCTTTTAAGCTTTGTCAATAATTAAATTATTTTTGAAAATCTCAACCTTTTAGAAAAATTACTTGTTTGAGATGTCAAAAATTTAAGGAAATTATTATGTTGGATGTTAAAAAGTATGGGAACTAGGTTTAATTGACCCTCTATTCTATAATTTGATTATAATTTGATGAAACCTTATTTCTTCTCATTTTGCAAAAAAATTAAAAATAAAATAAAATGTTGTCAAAGGTGTCATTTTATTGGTACAGGTTCAAAGTCCAAAAAAACTTGCCAAAGAAATTTATTTATTGCTGAAATTTCATTAAATAAATAAATTAGAATAAATAAATAAATATTTATATATATATATGTATATATATCATTGCGGAAGTGAATTTTCAGAAAATAAAATAATTTTCAGCTCCGGAGTGCCAAACCCTGAAAAAGAAGGTACCAAACTAGTTCTCTCACCAAAGTAAGGTCATCATGGGAGTTTCATGCCCAGTTTTGGATTTGGGGTACATTCAAGTCTTGTCAGAATCTGCTGAACTAATACCCAGTTTCATAAATTGGAACCCAATTCCAAATCTTCTGAATTATTAATTCCCAGTTTCATGAAATGTTATGCAATTCTAGATCTTCGGTACAGAACGGGCGTGTGTCTTGTCCGCCCGTTTGTCGTCCCTTGCCCGGTTTCGCGCTCGCCGCACCCGTTCAAAATGCGGGTCGGGTGTGGCCCCGTCGGTGCAGAACGGGTGTGTGATAGGCTCGCAACCCAGAACGGGTGCACGGGTTGGAAGGGCCGGTGCGGCGGGAGCGGGCCCCCGGGCCGGGGGGGTGGGGGGTGAGCGCGTCCTTCTTTCTTTCGTTCTTCCCGTCTCCCTTCCCTCGTCTTCCTCTCTCTCTCTCTCTCTCCGCCATCGTTGGCACGCACCGCATTCCCAATTGTGTTCCAGCATCTCGTTGAGTTGCAAATCCGAATCTCTGTTGTAAGGCGAATTTTTTCCATTCCTTCAAGCCACCCTATTGATTTGGCAATCGTGCTTTCGTGGCGCCGTCATTTGGTTGTTGTATCCGGCGGGGGGAGGAGGGGGTGGGGGAAGACGGAGTCGGTTTTCTGTTTGCTTTTTTGCGCCGCCATTTGGACCCTAAGGTGCGACTTCACTCTCGCGTTTTTTTCGTTTTGTTTTTGTGGGTTTCCTTACCAATGCTGATGGGAAGTAGTTGCGGTTTCGCATTAGGTTTTATGTTTTCGTGGAGGGGGGAGGAGGAGGAGAATGTGGAGGGTGGGGGTCCTGGTGTGTACGTTGTTGCATCAGTCCTATCTTTCTTTTGCCGGATTTTGCATTGGCATGGTTGTTGCGTAATTGTCGATTGTCTTTGCGCTTATATCACATTGCTGCTGGCGTCCTCACCACTCTCTACTACTACTCACTTAGACCTTAGAGGGTTGTAATTTGTCGCATCCTCCTCACCGCAGTGACCCAGCTCTCTATGATTACCTCATCATCTGGTCGGCCGGCGTTTGATGACTTTCAGTCACAAGAAGAAAACCAAATTTGTAGTATGTTTGTGCCACTACCACCACCTTCTGTGATTTTTGGAGAATCGTGTCTCCTTTTGATTGCTAGCCAATACCACGACTCTGAGTCTTTCTCGTTGCTTCTGGAAGTGCTACAGAAACTCAGGACACACAGATTTTGTGTTTTACTTGTTTACCCTAAATTTGAGCAGACTATCAAAGGTTTTTTATAAAAAATATAATTTATAAAAAAAAAATCTTTGCAATTGCATGCATATATAGCTTAGCCTTTGAGATTTGTAGTTGAGGGCATTTTGTGTGTTGTAAGAGGGAGGAGCCAGCTTTACCCCAAAGGCTTGCAATTCTGTTCACAAATGCTGTGCAGAGATGTGTAAGAAATTGATTAGACCATTATGGCTGGAAATATATATATTGAGACTGGTGCCATGCTGGGATTTCATTCTAGACATTTTTTGGGAGGCATTTGAATAATTGCATGTAGTAATCCTCTTTTCTTTTTAAAAAAAAAAGTTCTCTTGTTGTCAGAGCTGTTGAGATACTGCACTTTGGATTAGGGCAGAACCACAGAAAGTGAGTGTGCCAGAATTTATGCAATGGTGCAGCAGCAGCAGCAGCACAGCAGCATTTGCAATACCAGCATCAGTTGAAGCTGCAACAGACATTGATGCAGCAAACTGTGCTTCAGCAGCAACAGCAATCCATGTATCACCCAGGATTGCTTGCGGCAATGTCCCAGGTAACTTCCTCTCCGCTCTGATTGAATATATCCTGAGATTTTTGTAGATACTACAGCAAGAAGGTACCAACTTGTGTATGAACTGATCTGCATTGGCTGACTGGGACATTAGCAAAACACTATTAACTTTTAACAGCTGAAAGAGAATGCTTTGAGCAATAATAGGTTGGTGTTGGGTAGGGCTAAAATTGGATGCATATTTGCTGATATTGTTCCCAGTCCCGTGAGCATACTGCCTATGGAAAGAATTTTTAACAGGCCCTGCAAAAGTACTATGACTCAATTTCAGACATCAATCTTATAAGTGAATTGGGAATTCTGTTTCATACAAGTTTGAATCCTGGATATTGGGATGGTTCTTGAAGGCATTATATAAGAACTGTATGTAGTGCTAAAAGAGTGATTTTTGTTCTTTTGAAGCAGATTGGCAGCAACGAGCAGTTTCTAAAAACCGTGTCTTACAGTTTTGTCATTGATTTTTTTGTTGTTCCCCTCCCCTTAATTTTACATTTTGCAGATGGAACCAATTCCAAGTGGAAATCTGCCACCTGGGTTTGATGCAACTTCATGCCGCAGTGTGTGAGTTGGCTGCTGCTTTGTCATTTTATCCTTTCTTACCTCCATAGCTGTAGCCCTTCACTTAGCTGGGTACCCCATCTATCCTATTTCATTTTGTGGAAATTACTTTTTGTAATTCAGGTGATTTTTGGCCAAGGAAGTGGCCTTCCCTCTAGTCATTCTTGTTCACTGCTGATTACTAGTCTGTCGGTTTGTCTTACCCTTCTAATGTGCTAAGTTCGTCCAATCACACCAAGGTGGCCTGGCTATGCGATTACTGATCTGCTTGAGTTTGCACTTATGTTGTCAAAAGTAGTGGCAGTCCCCAGCATACACTAGTGATTCTGAAGATTAGTGGAAGTTTCCAGTGAATCACTCCTCATGACGCATGAGCAGTGAGGATATTTTGACTCTATTGAAGGGTAGTGCAGATATGTGGGGAACATACATACAAAAGTCACAGATGGTCTGTTGGCTGAAGTCTTCTCCAGTGCAGGTCCGTTGGAGGGTTGCAAACTCATAAGAAAAGAGAAGGTAAACTGTCTTGCAGAAGTTTTGTCAAAAGAGCTTGCAAATTGTTGTGCATTCTATTTTACATGCACAAGTATGTAGTGCTTTCAATCTTTTGGAGCATCTGAAGCTTGGTTGTCTTGCAATGGTTCTACTATAGTGTTCAAATGGCAACATAATATGTGCATGATGCAATGCAGTGAATTTGGCTGTCATGCCAAATGTTTATGGTTATCCAAGACATCTGTTCTTTTCTCCAATCTTCAACTCCTTTTCTGGTTTCTTGCAGTCATCTTATGGATTTGTGGACTACTTTGACCACCGATCCGCTGCTGCAGCTTTGTTGACCCTTAATGGGAGTCAAATGTAAGCACTCTTTGGGGCCAGTGACTGATTTTAGAGATGCAATTGAAGCCTGAGACACAGGGATTCTGAAACAAGTTTAGCAGCTATGAATTGTGATAGCAAGGTTGAGCTTGGTCATTTGCTGTTTCTGGAGGCTAGATGATAGTTGGACAACTAATTCTTTGCTTAGAACTTAAATCTTGTCACTGTGCAATTGACTTAAATCAGGGAAGTGAAGATTGTCCACCCTAGAACAGTGCTAGCATACGAGTACCTGTGAAGGTGCTTTCTATTTTATTTTTCTGGTGATATTTGGAGCTTTTCAGCAAATGGGTGTTAAGAAATTTCAGATTGATTCTTATGGACAATACCAATGTGATGTTGTGTTGTAGGTCATAAGTTCATTGACTCCGGACAGTTATACTTTGACTTAAGCACCATTGTGCAAGGCTGCAGTTTTCTAGAGACTCCTGGTTTTGTTGTTGTACTTCATGCTAGCTCAGAAAGGGGGTAGTGAAAGGACTAACCTGTCCATTTTTATCATCCATAGTTGTATTTCTATGTCCATGATAAGCATCTGATGTGCAGGTTTGGACAGCCAATCAAGGTTAACTGGGCTTATGCTAGTGGACAAAGGGAGGACACAACAGGTTATTTGCCATCCCTCTTTGTTGTTTCTTTCTGCTCTCTGTGTAATGCATTGTGAACAGAGTTGGTCTCTTTTTGTGCATGGTTTCTTCTTTTACTTTGTTGGCTTGCAATAGGGAAAAGTTGCATTATATTTGCTTGGCAGCTGTGTGTGGAGTTGGCTCCTGGTTGCACATTGAGTCCAAATTAGCTATCTACTGAGATTTAAGCACTTGCAGCACTCTACTGAGGTTTTCCATCCATTACTAAGGATTGATGTGCTGTGTCAGCAGGGCACCACAACGTATTTGTGGGTGATCTGAGTCCAGAGGTCACAGATGCAACTCTGTTTTCAGCTTTCTGTGTCTACCCACATTGCTCGTAAGTAATTGGTGATCAATTGATGTGTGCATAATGCCATGATTTTTCTGGCTGCTTGCTGGTAGGGGCATATGTCACTAATAACAGAAGATTTGCATGGGTTTTGAGAGTTAGACCTTAAATTTGCACACAATATTGCATGCTGAGATTGGCCAGTACTGAAGATGCTGTGGTGAAGCTTTGCCATGACTAATTTGAGAAGATTAATGGCATTTATGATTTTTCCAGTAGTGGCACTCTGCATGACTTACTGGACTTCGATTTTACAGCTTTCATATGCATGTTGCTCTTCAAAAGGCAGTAATCTTCAGGAATTTTCTGCTATAATGTTATTGAACATGTGACTGTGGGGCCTTTCCATTGTCATAGATTCTAAGCTTGCTAGTAGTGTCAAAGCAGTTGAACTACTATGTAAACCCTATATTGGGATGTTGGAACCTCTCATTTTGCTATGACATGTGTTATTGTGTTCATTGTATTTATTATGGGGTGGTGAACAGAGATGCTCGAGTTATGTGGGATCAACGATCAGGTCGTTCTAGGGGTTTTGGCTTTGTCTCTTTCAGAAGTCAGCAGGTAGGTTCAGACTATTTCTTAGATTTCCTCTGATGAACTCCAGAAGTAATTGCCGCTTGGTAATAATGTTCCTACCCACAAGGATTTGTCCAGGTGAGGCATGGTTTTAATGTTGGTTCAAAATTTATAATGTCCAAGCTGTAATTGTAAGATTCAGCCAATTGTCCACAACATGTCCTCTATGGAGCTTTTCACTTGTCAGGTGTTATTTTAGCTTCTAGCTCTGAGTTCTTATCATCAAGTTGTGCTCAGTACCTGCTCTTATGTTTTTCTCCTTGGTTCTTAAAGTTGTACAATACATAAAAGAGTCCAGTTTGGTTCTGTTCTCATCTGTTTTCCATTCTTTTTTTGTATTTACATATTTTTCTGTGTTTTTCTTTCTTTCCTTGGTTTTATCTTTTGAGGTTTTAAATCGCCATGTTCGTGTTTTTGTTCTATTCTGTATCGTGGCAAAGTCCTTGTATTGATTCTGGATTTGTGACATACACTTGGTATGTGAGGTTGTTTTGCCTCGCACTGGTCTATGCCTGCAGTTGACAGTTTCACCCGAGATGTTATGGTAGATAGTCATTGCTAGACATGTTGCTATTGATGGTCAATGCAGTAAATGGTTAGTTTTTGCCTCAGCTTCTATATGCCAAAGAATGTTGCTGTTGTGTACACTACATTATGGTTCAATTCTGCTCCTTTTATTGGGTGTTCTTCTCCTCTTCCTCCTGCACTGTTGCTGTTATGTTCTTTTGTTGGTCAGTTTGAAATCCCATTGACCACATGCAGGTCAATGAATGTTGTAAATATGGATGTTGTTCATACTCATGAGGATGTTTCTTCCTCACTTGAATGTGGCTGTTTTGCCTTTGTCTGAATCTAGAAATTCTATTTGGTTTGCAGGAAGCAGAGAGGGCTATAACTGAGATGACTGGTAGGTACTTTTGCAGTGTACTGCAGAGATGAGGGATGGGAAGGCCTGGAATGCAATTATTTTCAACTTTATGTGTTGCAGCCCTCAATATAGTTTCATGGTAGCAGTGCATTGTTGTGTTTGTTATGTCTATATATGGTGCTTCTCAGGTGTTATATCATGTTCTTGCTAATTTTGGCATCATGGGGTGTGGGGACAGGAAAGTGGCTTGGGAGTCGGCCCATTCGGTGCAACTGGGCCACAAAGTCTAGCATGGGCCCACAGGGAGACGAAGTGCATAATGCTGGAAATGGAAATGTTATGAGCACTGTTGTTGATCAGATGGTGCCATTCCAGAGCCCTTTGTTCCAAGGTGCTGTTATCCATTTCTTTTTCCTGGAACAGTTTGCAAGCTAACATGACACTCGTATCAGATACTGTTACCTGTGGGAAGCATCAAGCCATTAGTCCCAGCATTGTGACATGTGGCCACCTTGCAAAGTTGTTGTGGGTTCACCACTAGGTTATGCTAGGTGTTAGCCAACCCAGATGTAGCAGGGTTCACAGGGTCAACTGGTCACTGAAAACCATGTCACTACCTGCAGTTAAAACTTTGGAGAGGGTTTGTTAATCATGTTGTTAGAAGTTACCACCTTCAAAGGGGGCATTAGACTCTATTGGGTGCCCCGCAAGGTGAAAATACAATTATTCTTTGTTTGCAAACTAAGTGTGCCCTTCATGCATTGTTGTTTGTTTAAGTCTGCTCTACTATTTGCTTCTTGGCACTGGCTGATAATTTCAGCAATTTCACTTTTTCAGAAAGTTGCCTTGAGTGAGACTCAAAATGCATGGACAATTTTCTATCCATGTATACTTCAACCAATGTTTTGCTGTGCAGAAGTATGCCAAGAAGAGCATCAAGAAGTCACAGGGGATGGTCCGGAGAATAGCCCTCAGTATACTACAGTGTTCGTAGGCAACTTGGCCCATGAGGTGAGAACCATTCTGACTGTTGGATAAGTGTGGGGTGTTTGAGTTTCAATATAGGTTTTTTGACACTGCCAGTCCTTTCTTTGGATATGCATCATGAGATAGGTGTACTCCCATACCTCCCAAAATTGAGAACCATTTGGTGATAGATTGGTATCATTTCATATGTTATTTCAGCTTTTGACCTGCTCTCTACAGGTCACTCAAGCAGAGTTGCACCGTCAGTTCCACTTATTGGGGGCTGGCATAATTGAAGATGTACGTGTTCAGAGAGATAAGGGTTTTGGGTTTGTGAGATATCGATCTCACAAGGAGGCTGCATTTGCCATCCAAGCAGCGAATGGGAGGGTTATATGTGGCAAGTCTGTAAAAGTAAGTAATTGGATTGGCAAGTCTGTTACCCTTGCTAATTGGTTCAATGGGGCAATATGGTCTGCCCATGCTATGCTTTGGGAAGTTGAAGCCCTTAGGGTCGCACACTCTAATGATGATGACACAGCTAAGCATCTTTTCAACAAGACAAATGTTTGGCACAGGATTAGTAAGATGTACAACTAGGAACATCTGGTGCAGAGTTTTGTGTATTTTGTAAGCATGATTATAAAGTTGAGGCATCACAGCAAAGAAATCAAGCTGAATCAAACAATTCAGGAGTTTTATGTTTTGGCAACGGCTGTTCTGATTTAGTTGGGTACCAAAATGTGTTTGTAGATGCTTATTTAATTGTTGTTACTATTCATGCAGTGCTCCTGGGGCAGCAAGCCAACTTCACCAGGCACTTTGTCATTGCCACTTCCACCTCCCCCTCAGATGGGTCCTTTCCAGGGTGTTCTGCCAGCAGGTATTAACCAGGGTTACAGCGCTGCTGACCTATTAGCATATCAGCGTCAAATCTTGACCCAAGCAAGCACAGGGCGTGCACTGTTACCACTGCCACATCAGCAGGGTATGGGATTGGGGATGGGCCAAGCTCTGATGGGCACTCAAGGAAGTCATGGAGTCTATGATGGTTTTCAGCCTGGAGCAGGATTGGCAGGAGGGCATGAGCGTATGTACTACTGATGAGTTTCTAGAATTGATTTAGAGTGACAAAGGGGACTTTGTTCACAGCACAGTCCTTTTAATAAGATTTTGTTGATATCACGAACAATTGTAAACTAGCATTCCAAGTCCAAGTCAGTGTGTTCATCAATATTCCATACTAAAGCACTAGGTACTTTTCTTCATGAATTCTTTGCTAAGGATGGCTTTGTTTAGAACTCAGGTCACATAATACTGGCTTTGGAGGTTGTGTCGCAATGGCCTCACTAATCAGGGGATGAGCCAGACTGTGTATGAAGATGACATATGGCAAAAGGTATGTTTCATCTTTGCATTAAGTATCACAAAGGATCTCCTTACAATTGAACTGTATGCTCTGGTGGTCTTGGGAGATGGCTGAAAATTGGAACATGCAGAAGGATGAGACGTAACATATTTTGAATGTAGTATCTGTGCACGCTAAATCAGATCAATAAGGTTTACTGCTTTGGTATACAGAACAATGAAATAGTTTTTGCCTTTTCTATGTTACTGAATAAAGGCCTTTTTTATTGTGTCTGTTGAACTGGGTCAAATAATTTGTTTGTATACATAAAGATTTCACTCTCCTCAAAATCATGTTTTCGAAGACCACCGAGATCTCAACATGAATTTGTTTACAGTATAATCCCATGCTGTGATCCCCATGTGTGCAACACTTGGTTAATTTGCATGAAATTATATTTCTAGACCGGTTTTTGGCATTTCCTTACAAGATTCAAAGAGATGGAGAAACATGTTCAAAGCCAACGGGTCCTAGACTGGAGACTACATTTCATCATGTCCCTTGAATGTAGCATTCCAATGGTACGCAAATCCACCCCAAAGAAATGTCTCTTGTAGATATCATGAGATTGTTCTATCACCAGATACTAACAGCACCCTCTGTACCCAATAAAAGAGGCTGTTTCAACATATCCAGTGGGCTATGTTTTCTAGGGGGAGGCACCGGTGTCCAGGTGAACTGCCATCAGGGCAACCCTCAGATCCTGGGGCAAAATGCACTGACAGCAGTGCTTCACCTGGTGTAACAACCAAGGTAAACAAAAATGGTTACAGATAATTACCCTCTGACTATGGATCTTACACCATAATTCCCTCTGACCCAGGATCTTACACAAAACTGCCCCACCAAGGAAATTCTGCCTGGTAAGGTGCCCTCCAAATACACTATGGAATCTCTGTGAGGTTGTTACAAAGTTGAGAGCCGTGACATTGTGGGTTCACAAGGCAAATAAGAACAGAAACTTGTCCCCAACGGCTAAAAACCAAGCCCTCAAAACATCTTGATTCTTGATATGAGAAGATACAGAAAATTGAATCAGAGTACAACGGTGAACATGCTGTGAAGAATCCATTGCAGTTTCATGAACATAACATTGCACATTAGGTACAATTCCCAACAACACTTGCTTCACAGAGGAGTAGAAGCAAGCAAGGAAGAGATCCAAGATGTTGGGCTGAGAGAAAGGAGGGCTTGGCTTACATGAATATCTCACATAGGCCTCAAAAGCTAGACCTTAGGATGATTCCCATCTCAAGGCTGAGAAGAACATATACCAGTGAAACACCATTCTGCAGTGACTTAAAAGATGAGATCATGTTACTGCACTTCAAGATCTCCAAAACAATTCAACCCACAACACCACATATCTAATGTTTCAATTCACCGAACACACTGACAAACCACTAAGGCCAACATAAATCATTAATTCACTTTTTGAGTATGACCATGGATAATCAACTATGTATCTTAAGTCTTGTGATCACTCTTGATAATTTCAAAACAAAAACGTGGATATAGGTACACTTGAGTGCAACACTCATTGGTAGATATATATAAATGGAGTAAATGAACATTATAACCATGACCAGATTGGTATAGGTCTTTGATCATGTACATGACATCCAGAACCAACAGATAATCAACCAAAATAAATGGATTATTGTCCACCTTGACAAATGGTTTTGGATCCCCTTGATGTATATGGATGCAAGCGAACTCACAAGGTCAACCAGAGGTTGCACAAAAACAATATTTGGCCTCAGACTTCTGACATGTAAACTCAGAATTGTATCATGCTCCAGACAATTTGCCTTCCTGTATCCACAAATGCAGATTCCTCAATAGGATGCAACAGTCCTATGCTTCAAATACAGTGCAAAACGCAATAGTATCGATATAGATACAATAGTATGGATATTGTATATCCACCTCTGATGTAAACCTAGTGAATAACACTGTAACCATGCACAATTGTTCTTATACTTTTGTATGAAATGTTGCAGCAGATGGTTTCAATGGAATCAGCAAAATCAGCAT
>Ga0116228_10003738_pt1 | contig 13455 bp, 12 predicted proteins | sample S1TSphfallax_2_FD_89694 | JGI IMG/M metagenome (GOLD analysis project Ga0116228, IMG submission 89694) | Host-associated microbial communities from peat moss isolated from Minnesota, USA - S1T2_Fc - Sphagnum fallax MG | ecosystem: Host-associated > Plants > Peat moss > Unclassified | place... | reverse complement strand
TGAAAAATGCTGGGTTTTTTGTTTACTGTAATTTGTTGAAGACATCCAAGAGATTTCAACTGTTTGGCAAAATTGATGGTTTTGGCAAGCTTGTTTGATACTGATCAACTCCAGAAAACTGTATATAAATTATCTGAATTTCCAGAGCAAAGATGTTGCCAAAAGCAGTGCGCTCTGAGAGACCGACCCATCTAAATTGTTGCCCAAAACACACACACACACACACCCACACAGAAGAAGAAGAAGAAGTTCAGAAGCTCAAGACTTTTTTCTTGGAAGAGCTTCACAAGGGAGTCTTTATCTGCTTCCAATTGAGTTTCCAGGGAACACATAAGAAGAAGAAGAAGAAGAAGAAGAATATCAGGAGATCAGAAGCTCAAGAATATTGTCCTAGAAGTGCCGATACAGCAGCATACACAAAACACGCAAAGACCCACTACCCACCCTTCTCGCCACTGCCAGAAAAACCTAGTTTCCATTCTCTGGCAGCAGTAGTGAAGAAGAAAGAAGAAAGAAGGAAACAGAAGAAGAAGCTTTGCCCAGAGTTGTTGTCTTTGGAAGCAGCTCTCAAGCATATATCTCCTCTTCTTCTGTATTTTTCTCTTGCAAAGTGTTTTTCTCTTTCTTTCCTCCAATGCCCACCACCATATAGGCAGATAGCCATTGCAGCAGATGATCCAGTGCTGCTGCATCCATCCTCCTCCTCCTCCTCCTCCTCTTCTGCACACCCACCATACATATCCTCTTGCAACAATCCTTGTTTCTTTCGTTCTTTCCATTTTGTTGAATCCTTTCTGGTTTTCTTGCAGCTCCTCTTCTTCAAGCTTTTGTGCGCCTGATTCAGGCAGTTCTCATCACTTCTGAGAAAAAGAGAGAGAGACGTGTGATGATCCACCACACCCATTTGCTCTCTTGGGCGTCTCTGCAACTTTTGTTAAGAGAGAGATAGGTGTACACATAGACACACAGACACACAGAGGGGGAGATGTTGAGGGATTTTCAGCTTGGTTTGGGAATCAAGTGAATTGAGGAGATGGCAGGAGGAGGAGGAGGAGGAGGGATTGCTGCTGCTGTTGTTGTTGCCAACAAGCAGCTGGATTACAACAACACTTTCTTCTCCAATGTGGTGACAGGAATCTATCATCTGTTTCTGGTGTATGGGGTTCACAGATATGGGCTGCAATTCTTGTACCGGAGTAGTCAGAGTGTGCAGTTTGTCTTGGAAGGATTGGGGTTCTTACCTCTCATCAATATTGCAGAGAAGAAACTAGGGTTTGCCATCACAGGAAGAAGAACAAGCAAGCAAGCATCAGGGGATGATCATGGTGATGACGATCATGATGTTGCTGATGATGCTGCTGTTGATTTTGCTGTCACCCAGAAAGATGCTGAGCTTGATGCCAGATTGACAGAGCTGGAGCTGAATTGGAGGAACAGATTGTCAAGGGTTTTACCAGAGGAGAATGGCAATGGAGAAATGGAAGAGAATCAGAATGTTTCTTCTTTTGCAGCAGCAGACTTGGATGCTAGAAGATTAGGGACCATGCAGGAGCATGGTGAGGAGGAGGAGGAGAGGAGGAGGGATTCTGTGGCTGCAGCAAATGTAGTAGAACAAGAAGACTTGCCACATGCTTTTGTACCAAGAATTGTTGATCCTTCTTCACCAACAATTCCATACTTGAACTTGGATTTTCCAGCAGCCCTTCTAGCAAGTGAGTTAGATGGGGAGGAATCATCAGGGTTTATGTTTGAAGAATTTGTTGTGGAACATAATGATGGCAACAACCACCCATCTTCTGTTCTTCTTCCAATGGGGAAGCTTTTTTCCTGTCTCTTGGTGTTGTCATTTTGGAGTCCACTTTCAAAGGAGAATAGGGTACAAATGGTGGAAAGATTGGAGAAGCTGTTCAGGGCGAACCCTCGAGTCGAATGTTTCAGGGACTCCACCACAGTCCTGCAGACCAAAGTCTGGACACATGAGTATTTGTTGGATGATGCAGAGACACTGTTCAGGGAGGCGGTCACATTTGACTCGCACTGTACATTGCAGCTGGGTACATGGGGGATCTTCATGAGCTTTCCCGGTAAGCAAAAATGCATACCCAGATCAATCCACATTTGTGTGATGACATTGAGAGTTGCTATCAACAAACATCTTAGCAAACCCTAAACCCTAGAACCTGACAGTGGGCAGAGGAGTACTTTGTCAGGTTGTGGCAAGACAATTTCTGCAGTTGTGGAATGAACAAAAGGATCAAAGAAAGCTTGCATGGGATCAAGCAAGCTTTTTTTTCTTTCCCCCCCCCCCTCCCTACACCCTAAGCTTGTTTCCCTTGGATTATTTTTCACAGGGCAACAAATTGAGCTCCTCAAGCTCCAAGGCATCAATATGCCTTTCATTGCCAGTGCTACACAACTTTCTGGTACAATCACAAAACCAAGGGACCACTGAGTGAGTAGGTAGATACTTAATGATGGAGTCACCAATGTTCCCAGCTGTGATGTGATGCAAGAGAGATCAAAAGACTCTTGAATTTCTAGTTGTTCTATAATTAGAAGAGTTGTCTTCCTGACATGTCTTAGAATATGCTTGCAAATGTCTTTGCCAGATTTGGAGTTTCATCATTTCAGAAAATGATGGGAATCTGGGTATTTTGTCCTTTGCAGCAGGTTTGCTAGAAATCAAAGGTCAGCACTTTGGAGGATGCAAGATCATAGCTTCCACTCCTGATGAGAGTGCTAGTTTGATATATGTATCATGGTTAGAGAAGGTGAGCACCTCCAGTAACTGGTTTCCTACAAACACATCTATTTACATCATATCTATTGTTCTCACATATATGAAGCATTTGGAAGAAAATGTTTTTAGCTCACATTTCTGCTTCCTAACTGACAACAAAGATAGAGAACGTCAATTTGGCAGGAATGTGAGCTAAATAAGATAGAGAACATCAATTTGGAAGCAGGAATGTGAGCTAAACAAGATAGAGAATGCTGTTCCATCAGCTTTAACTAAGAACCTTTCCTAATGATTTCAAAGTTACATACATTTCTTGCCTGGCAAACTGCAAACCAACAATTGGGCTCAAACAGTTGTTTTTGAAGTTAAAAACTCTTGCATTGGTAGTTTCTAGTATGAGTGATTCAGTATGTGCCAGTGTGTTTGTCGAATTATGAGAGGCTCTGATCGTGGATTGTTGTGAGCAGGGAAAGGACGGGTTACAGGTGCTCGGGATGCAATTGCCATTTCCAAATGGTGTCAGAGGACTTCACATATATGCTGCAAAGAACTTCAATGCAAATGGCTCTGTTGTAACAGTTCGAACTTTACCAGCTCAAATCAACTTCAATGGCACCCAAATATCTACAACACCCAATGGTGAGAATTCACCTCTTAACCCTAAATTCCACACACAAATATAGTTCTTATATTTGACAGTACCCACGAAGCTTTTTGTTCTCCCTTTTGCAAGCTAGCTCTTGTTAGTTCTAGTCTTCCAATTTGCAGACTGGTGAAATATATCCACTGGTGATGAATGAGAATTATGACTCCAAAAAAAGTGGAGGTACTACTATTTGAGAGAAACTTATTTGGTTTGGTTGATATGGTTGTGGTGACAGATCCGAGTGCAGTGATTCTGACTGCACTAATCATTGCAGTACCTGCAGCCCACATTTCATGGTCAATTGTGGTTCCATCACCCACATCCATGATTGTAGCAATGGCTGGTCAAGTTTTAGGTTGGATGCTTGGTTGGGTCATGCTTCAACTCTTGGCTACAAGGTAATGCAAGGCAGGTTCCTTGGGTTTAGTGTTTAGGCAGCATGCATACTATTGGCTATATTAGCAGTGACTTGGAATTCTTGCCGATGTTTAGTGGGTTTTGTGAGGATGCAGAGAGTTTAGTAGATTTTGTATTGACACTTTCAGGCAAGAATGACGGTGCCTTTCTCACAAATTGAATTCTATTACGCAGGTGCTGTGTTTGACTGAAAATGATTTAAAAGTCATGCATGAATGCTGACTTGCTTTCATTTTTCAGGTCCATTGAAAAACAGTCATTTGGTTCATCTGTGGAAGGCATACACATCCTGGCAAAATGGAGGCAAGTTCTGGCAATGATTGTGGTTGTACTACTGGCGGTTTTATCATGGGCCCGTCTTGTGGTAGTAGATCCTAGATTAATGATGGTGGGCATGGTTGTTTCAACTATTGTGGCTGTGGCTATCCAAGGAAGGCTAAAGCTTTTGGAGTCACAGGAGGAGGTTGAATTGGCCTGCCGCCATGCATATTGGGAAAAAGCAGCAGCCACAGCTGTAACATATGATGAATGGGCATATGCAGCAAGCATGCTTAAGAGGGGAGATGAGACAGCAGGTTATTCAGATGGGGGTGCCTTTTATGATGAAAGCTTTGTGCGGGGTAAACTCAGCGAGCTTCAATTGTCACGAACTGAAGGTGATATCAACTGCATGCTGTTCTCTCTGCGGTCCATTCTGTCACGTGATTTGGGAAACATGTGTAATCCAGAGCTCCACAGAGGAAGGCAGCAAATACCACCTCTTGTTCACAATTACTTGAATGAAGTCAGGTGCACATCGTTTTGTAACCACCACATGCTATTTCAAAACCTGAAATTTTTTGCAGTGGGCATCTGTCTGGGCACCAAAATTTTTTGTAAACTCAATTTTTATCTTAAAGAAAGGAGAAGACTAGCTCTGGAAATGATATTAATTCAATGAATGGGTCACGTAGTAGTCCTTGGTTGTCTCTTCATGTGAAAGACTAGGTCACAGTCTACCAGAATGACAATTACCTGAAGCAAAGTTGCTGTACACTTGTAACAGAAACATAAGCAAAATATTGTGATGGGAAAACAATGGGGCTTGCAGGTCATACTTGCGCACCATCTGTGATGTGGATTCTGAGGTGTTGTCACTGGAACTTAAAGTCTCATTTATGAATGAGTTAAGGCTAAAATTTGGCAGAACAGCCCTCATTTTCAGCGGACACATAGAATGTGGTATTTTTCATTCAAATGTGTTATGGACATTGGTGGAGCATCAGTTACTCCCAAGCATCATCATGGGTGCCAACATTGGAGCTATTGTTGCTTCATTTGCAGCAACTAGAACAGAGTTAGAACTCCAAAGCTTTTTTTATGACGAGATACCTCCATCAATGTCTACAGTTGGGGCCATTTATGTGGCTGCATACCGTCTTAGTCAAGACAATGCAAGCACATTCGAGATAGAGAAACTCCAAACATGCCTGCAAGACCTGATTGGGGACTTGACATTCAAGGAGGCATTTATAGTGTCAGGACGTGTACTAGGCATCTCAGTACCTGCCTGTCCAACCAAACAGGAGCCATCTCAGTTTTTGAACTATTTGACATCCCCGAACATAGTGATATGGAGTGCGATCCTGCTCTCTTGTGCTCCTCGTAATGGCCTTCTGAAGATGCCTGAGCTTATGATGAAGTGCAAGAATGGTGACATGGCACCATGTGCAGTGACCTCAATAGTAAGCTTGCACTTCCATGCACATTGAGTGCTGCAATGCTTTAAAGGTGTAAATTTGATTGGGTTTTTCCAGTCTGTATGCAAAATCAGTCATCGGGAGTGTGGGTTGATTTCTTTCTGGATCAGGCATGATTGGACCTATGCTTGGTGAATGAAGGTTGGGTCTGAAAATTGCTGCTTTTGTTTCTCATTGTAGTGAATGGATTATTGTTGTAAGTAGAGGAGGCATTAGAAAAGATCTGCTACCTAGCTTCAGTAGAGTCTGTCAGAACCATGACGCCAATTTTGGGTTATGTTGTAAGGAGAAATGTACACATACAATTTTTTGGTTTGTGATTGATGCAGGTGAGTGTACCAAGGTGCAGAAGTCAGGCCAATCTAGAGAGTGATCTTCCATTACAGCAATTGAGGGAATTATTCAACGTCAACAATTTTGTCATCAGTCAAGCCAGCCCATATGTGGCACCAGCTTTATTCTTGAAGGAAACCATTCGTGAGAGTGCTGGCCTTTTTGCAAGCAAAGTTAGTCTGCTGTCCTCTTTCTGGTCCTTCTGAACTGGGTGCACTATTACTGGAATTTTTTGGGACTACACCTGAAAGCTATGCAAATGGGTATCTCTTACAATCACCCTCACAGGACTTGGCCTGCAGAGTGGACTACGAGGGATGGATAGAAGTCCTGTCCACATACATCCTGAATACTCAATGATGGCTGAAGAATAAACAGGATTGAAGGAGACTATAGGGTGTATGAATAGCAGTCAGATTAGGGTTTAGGGTTCAACTATAAACACCAGCTAAATAACACTCTATTTAATCAAAGTGATGGTCAAGATCTCTAGTAACTGGCATGCTTGGTGGGGGTTGTGGTGGGCTGACTGAGGATGATGATGGGGGGACTGTGGTTCAGATTGCCGAGTTGGTTGAGATGGAGGCAAAACATCGGTGTGCTCAGTTGGTCAAACTGGGGATTCGAATGGGTGGTCTAACTAGCATGTACGCTGGGGAGTGGGAGGGCGATATCAACATCGTGATGCCTGTTACTCTTTCGAAGGTGATCCACATGACACTTGCCCCTTCTCATGCACAAGCTCTACTGGGTGTCTGGGGATCCTTCATTTTAGAGAATGCTAGTAACAAATGGTGTTGGGTGTCAAGCTAAATCTTCCCTGTTGTTCTTGTTTGGGTTGTTGTTTGGCTGCTGTGTCCAGGCAATTGCAAAGGTGATGGTCAGTCATTGGGATGAGCCATCACCTGATGAGCTCCGAAGGTTAGCTATGGATGCTCGCCGTCGCACTTGGGCCAAGCTTTCTGCAATCCAAGCAAGCTGTGGTGTTGAACTCATGATTGATGAATGTGTACTTAAGCTCAACCAGCAATCTTCCACAGAAAATAATGCAGCAACTCAGGATGACAATCACTTCCCAAGGGATGATTTTGAGGTTGAGTTGTTGGCAGTTGATGGTGGCCCCATGCTTGATGATCCCATGCAAGGTCTGGACGATATTTTCCAAGCAACAAGGCTTGACAACAATATAGCTGGATATTTTACGTGGGGTGAATCTGAAGTTGAACCTGATACAGAGGATCTTGATACAGATGAGTCATTTGAGCCCTGCGATCATGAAATTCTTCTAGATGCAGAGAAATTGTCTCAATGGAGTCGGTCAGAATCAGACTCAGAAGATGCCCAAGACAGTTTATTGAGAACTGTAGAGCACAACATTGATCAAGAGGATGAAATTAGCAGCTCTGACACTCTAAGGGGGTTAGATGGCAGGGTGTCTGATTGCTTGACAAAAGAATTTCCACTTTTGGATGAGGCCAGGTCTAATCAACACCACAGTGTTCTCCTTCACAAGGATGGTACATCCAAAGTACATTCAGACAAATTGGTGCAAGAGATGCTATTGGGTCAACCTGAAAAAGAAGGGGCAATCTCCAGTGAGGACTTGAATGCCACAGGGATCTCAAGTCCAAAATACAAACCTGAGTCTACTGTTTCTGGTATATTGGAATCACAACTCCTTAGCAGTACAAGCAAAGCTGAGTCTTCAACTGTGGGTGCTAATAATGTAAAGCACTCAGGTGTTGGGAAGGATCAGAGTAGTGAGGAACAGAGTAACAACCATGGCAAAGAAGGCCTGTTGCAAGCAATCAGGATCTCAAATGTAAGTGTTGGTTGTTGTGGATCAGCAGATAGCCTGGGTCCAAAAGAGACAGTTTAGGGGGCAAAAGCCTGGGACAATGTTACACAAACAAGGTCATTTTGACCAGGTATGGAGTCAAGTGCTCCCAGAGGACTTCGTTCTAGCTTTTGCCGAGAGTTGAGAGAAAAATTGTCAGGTCAAGTTTACGAAGATTTGGATGGAGCTTTACAATGGGTCCAACTTAAATCCTTGGCATGTCTATTGAGAAGAGGTGTATATATGGTAAGGCCACATGTGGGTGTCCAAGCAAGCCCCACAAAAAACCTGCAAGGATCTAAGGGACATTTATGTAAGTACAGAGCAGAATGGGCAACTTGTAATTTTCTGTTTTTGAGAAAGAAATTCAAGTAGGAACTATTCTAGTGCTAACTTGACATACTACGTAGAAGCTTGTTGGCATGAACTGGAGGCTGCTAGTTGGTGGAGAAGCAGAGAGATAGATTTTTTTTTAAAAAAAATTTTGGGCCTTTTGATGTAGGAGGGCCTCAATGAAGCCTTTCAGCTTCTTTTTCTTGGTTAGGATCTAAAGCCCTTACTCTCTACAAAATATGCAAATACAAGAGAAATATGTACAAAGATACACTCATATGTAAAAACTGAAATGATCTCATTTCAGTCATTCCTAAGGATCACCAAAAGTGTCAAAGGAGAGCTGCAACAGAGTCAAAATTCAGTCTACTTAAATCTATTTCTCTCTCTTATTTCTTTGTTTTTTTCTTACCTTGTAATTTATTCTGATTTTCTTTTTGAGATTAAAATGGGTTTCTGTGGCATTATTTCAGCATTATGGATATTCAGGGAGCTGGGTTAGTTTTCAAAAGAATTCACAAATTCAGTAGACTACTTAATCTGTTTCTTTCTTTTCTCTCTATCATTCAGGGAGCAGGGTGAGTTCTCATTAAGAATTGAAAACCATTTCCATTAGGTGATTGCCCTTGGGAGCACCCAGCCAACAGACTGGGTGTTACGATGAGCTGGGTGTGAACAATAGCCATCATCTGACACGTCATTAGGAACTTTGTAGACCATCTGCTAGACCTCACAATGTTCTACGGGCTGGTCACATGCATTTCAAAGAGCAGTCAAGGCTAGAATCTCTCCTGCATGAGTGACAATTCCATCCAAATTTGCAAATGTAGACCATCTGCTAGACCTCACAATGTTCTACAGGCTGGTCCCATGCATTTCAAAGAGCAGTTAAGGCTAGAATCTCTCCTGCATGAGTGACAATTCCATCCAAATTTGCAAATGTAGACCATCTGCTAGACCTCACAATGTTCTACGGGCTGGTCACATGTGTTTCAAAGAGCAGTTAAGGCTAGAATCTCTACTGCATGAGTGACAATTCCATCCAAATTTGCAAAAGCATCAGGAGTACAAAACATTGTTGTGCTCCCAGCATATGTCATTTCTGAAGTGTGCTTTGGCTTCAAAGACTAAATAAGATCACCAGGCATATGTCATTTCTGAAGTGTGCTTTGGCTTCAAAGACTAAATAAGATCACCAGGCAACTCCACCGATGCTCAGTATGTGGCCCTGCAAATTAAAATTGGATGAGGAAAACTCAAAACATGCCTCAGCAAAAAAAAAGTAGGCAGCACGGCGCACACACTTGTCAGAGAGGAGTGTAATGAATATGATTTGATTGCTGTAAGGAATATGATTTGATTGCTGCTCACTATTTCTGATTGTCTAGATGGTTTGCTACTAGTAGTCTACGACCTATTTGCAGTCTCCGTTTTCGTTTTAGTTTTCTCGCCAGGTTTGAAAAAAGTAAATAACTAAACTTGGAGGAGAACACCACTGAAGACACTCTTAGAGAAAAAAGTGAGGCATTTCACTTGCCAAATTATGCTTTATGTTTCTTACCCACCCCATCAATTCAATATCTTTCTTCCCTCCCACCCGATTCTGAAGAGTTATTTTAGTTGTTTGTAATTTTTTTGTTGATAATCAATGTACATTGTGGTGATCAAGAATACCAATCATGTAAAAAAAGATGACCATGGCATGTATCAATACAAAAATGAATTCGTTTGTTAGGTGCCAACTTGATATCAATTGAAAAGTCTCAGTGCAACTTGTACTCTTTTGTTTCTCTGCAGGAAACTCATAAGAAAAGTAAAGTTTAATGTCAAATGCTGCCTGGGCACTTTTCTCTTCCCCCAATTTCATTCAGATGATAAGCACCATTGTTTGAAAATTTCTACACAACCTGTCCCAAGTGCTGGTTTCATTCCTGCAACAATTGAACTTTGAATGTCACAAGAAACAATTGGCATGCAGAGATTATAGTAGTCATTTGTACTTGCAACAGCAGCACTCATATTGTTCTGCAGTAGCTATATGCATGCAGAAACTTCACAGACTTCAATCCCTTTGAAAGTTTATCATTTGTCAAATAGTTATCGCAACATTCATGTGAACACAAGGATCTGAATCCTGCAAGAACAAATGACAAAAAGTTTTAATATGTACTAAGTGGTACCCCTGTTCTGAATATCATCTCCAAAAGTGAGTCAGGTATTCAATCTCTCTGCATTTCTAGCAACATTAATTCACAGATTGCACATTCCATTCTAGTTAGCAATTGTCCGTCAATTGTACTATACAGCCTTTACAGCAAATAGCTACAAGAAACTTTTCTTGTAGCAATTTGTCTGTGACAGATCTACATCGCTTTATGGATCATGCATTCTTTGCTTCATTTTTCAGTCCAAATCACTGCAGAAAGAGAGAGCACTGGGTTTGATTGATGACCACAGTGTTCCACCATGATGAGTCTTCTTGCTGCGGCAGAAAAGTGGGATAACAGTGCAATGCCATTCTCATGTGTGAGTAAGAAAATAAAATAAAAAAATTCGAGAAAATATACAAAAGTGCGATGTACATTAAGCTTCATAATTGTTGATGGAAAACAGAAATTCACGCTCGACACAGAGGATACAAACCATGCGTGGATACAATTTTTTTCTTTCTGCGAGCGAAGGAAGTCATTCATTCATTCACCACTCTTATACTACTAGTGCACAAAGGAATACCCCTGCTCCGTAGAAAAGGAACAACTAGGTACCTATTTCACGGGGTATGGCAAGTTGAGGACGTATGCAAGAAGATAAGCCCAGTAAACACCAGACAATCCACCGAAGAAGAAGCCGCCGGCAAAGGCTGCCCATCCCTCAGCGGTCTGCAACTTATCGGCTTCCTTCTTCCTTCCAGTCAAGGTGAGACCAGGTGCCAAGGACGGAGCACCTTCCTTGAAAGTAGCAATGCCGTAGATCGTCAATGTCAAGGTGAGAATGACGACAAGTCCCGCCGCGCCAAGCGCTCCCGCCTCCGCTCGAAGTTCCGTGTTACGTAACGGTCCCGTAACCACAAAAGGTCCGACCAGGAGATAACCGTGAGCGAGTCCGACTTCTACTCCACGCAGCAAAGGCGACACTGCAGTACGATAAGCAGGCAAGTTGGAAAGATACCAAGCAATGAGAGGACTACTAGTCACTGGAGTCTCAAATCCTGCCACGAAAGGATCACCATTCAGTGGCTCTATCACTTGATATTTCTCTGCTGCACGGACACTCACTGCAGGAGCATTCGACGTCGAAACCCGCACAAGAGGCCGCGAAGCGGCCCGAAAACCACTGACGTTACCAAAGAAAGCTCGATTAGCCACCGAAGACGACGACGACGTTTGCGCCTTGCTCATTACCATTCTGTGCGCACGCTCCATGGCGATCAAACCCCCGGCTCTGGTCATGGCCGCTGCCGCCATCGCTGCTGCTGCTACTGCAAATGAAAACAGCTTCCAGAACACAAAACGCACGCAAAACGCAACGGAACGAGTGCAGTGCACAAATGGTAACAGTCTCGTGCGATTAGTAACTCACCAATTTGTGCAAGAAGAAGATTGGGAACAGGATAGCGTCACATGCTACGTGTCATCACGTGATTGCTCTTCTGTATTCTTCCGAATTTCCACATGATAAGTATATCACGGAGTAGGACCCCCTAGGACTAGGTAGGTACCTACATAGACTAAGTAGGTACATAATAAGTAGGTACCTATTTACTTACCAGTCTTCGTTTTAGGAATTTGTTTTTGGGTTTGTGGCTACCGAAAAAAAAGTGGGCAATTAATTGGAAATCTGCCGTGTTTTTTTTGGCTGGCTATATTAATAGCCAAAATTAAAGTGCTAAAAATCAAGTGCTTTTTGAGATTTTAATAGCCATAATTCGCATAAATTTTTCTTAAAGGAAAAATCGTCATAATTCCGCAAGTACACAGCAACAATATAGAAGAAGGATATTTTTTAAAAATTGGCTTTTATATTTATCTTGTAGCCAAATCTGGTTAAATCTTCAGGTGGATCATCACCACTTTGGCTACAACATAAAATTAACCCAGAAAAAAGCCACTGATGGGAAGATGTAGAAAAAGTGGTGATCAAAGATTTAGCCAAATCTGGCTGTGAATAAAAAAAATCCTTAATCATCCTTCTATATTTTTGGCTATATAATGAAAATGAAATACTGAATTCTGGCAATTTTTTACTAATATTCCCCCCCCCCCTCCCCCCTCCCTCACTTGGTGATTAGAAACCTCCAAAATTAATTCAATTTTTGAATTTTGAATTTTGAATTATTTTTTTCTTGGCGAAATTTCGCCAATAAAATAAGGCTGGTAGGTACCTAGGTTTCCAGTAGGCTATATACCTACTACTACTTATGGAGTCTCCACACCTACGTACCTACTGCCTAATATAGGCTAAGTACCTAGGCTACATACCTACTACCTTATTGAGCCTCCCACAACACTACCTACCACCTACCAACTTGATTCTAGGGGTTAGGGTCTACAAAATGGAATATGCCATTTATTGTCTAAATTGATTCTTTACACTCACTCCTTTAGGAGTGGGAGGGGTCTTACACCTACCAATAGAGGGTTATTTACACCTACTCCTTTTAAGTGTGGGAGGGGTCTTACACCTACTAATAGAGAGTTCTTTACACCTAACGACTTTAAGAGTGGGAGGGGTCTTACACCTACAAATAGAGGGTTCTTTACACCTATACTGGCTATAGACAAGATATGAAGGTTTTCAAAAAAAACTTAATAATCCTTTTAAATATCTTGGCCACCTGCTGGAACCTATTGTACAAATATGGCAAATGAATTTTATTTTTTTTATCTGGAAATTTTTTCCATTTTTTCACAATATCCTTTCTATGTGTCAAAAACACATTTCTCAGGTCAAAAAACACAAAAACCCCCAAAAAAATAAAAATTAAATTAAATTAAAAACCCATTGTTTCAAACATATATAGTAGAATTTGCATGTTCTAATTCCTGGAATGCAATTAAATTGTCAAATTCTCTCCTTTTTGGGGGGTGGGGAGGGGATTTTTGGCACAACTTTGGGCATTTTAATAAAACCTAAATCCAGTGGAGGGTAGGCTCTAATAAAAAAGACCAATTTATCCCTTCTTTTTTTTGTTTAATATTTTTTGGGTCCTTCCCTTCGGGCCACGATTGCGATTCATGCGCCAACCAACGCCAGACCTCGCTAACCCACGCCAAACGTTTTCCTCACACAGTTAGGGCTTTGATCGGACGGTGAGAGGTGGTTTAGATTTAGGGTTAGACAGCACAGAAGAAGACAACCTGTTTCTGTATCTAACTTTCTTTCTTTGCTTTTTCCCCGTTCGGTCTCGTTC
>Ga0116228_10003735_pt1 | contig 13463 bp, 9 predicted proteins | sample S1TSphfallax_2_FD_89694 | JGI IMG/M metagenome (GOLD analysis project Ga0116228, IMG submission 89694) | Host-associated microbial communities from peat moss isolated from Minnesota, USA - S1T2_Fc - Sphagnum fallax MG | ecosystem: Host-associated > Plants > Peat moss > Unclassified | place: USA... | reverse complement strand
TATATATATATATATAATTTTAAATGATAATAAAATGATTTTGAATGAGAAATCATTTTAAGCATAACAAATCTTTCATAATTCCAAATGGAATTTGTGCAATTAGTGGAACATGGTATTTCTATGGTATTGTATGGGTATTACATTTTGTCCCTCACAACACATCATCTTGTCCACACATGAAAATACCATGTGTACATGCACCATTTTGTGGAACAAATTATGGCATTGATAACTAATTCCTATATGGATGGTTGGATATGTGTATCGGCTCTATTAAGATTATAGACAACCCATTATGATGCTTACATTTGGACCTAATTTTAAAATTGTCCACATCACAAAATACCATTTTTGAGGGGTTTTGGGTTTGATATAATTATGGATGTGTTTATAATGGTGTGTATTAGGGGCCTATAGTTTTTTTGGATAAAAAATAAATATATTCTTAATTTCTATTGTTATGCATTGAAATAACTATCCATTTTTCAATCCAAAATGGTATTTCAAAAATACAAAAACCACTGTAATACTTGATCATATTGTGGACACCTTAAAGAACTGACACCCATGACAAATGGACACAACCAAATGCTCCATCATGTTTGATTTGATTGAAATAATAGTAAATGTTTATTTAATTTGTCATAATGAGTGGTTCTTTTTTATTATTAACATCACCTTATCTAAGTGTCTTTTTTGATTAAAATCATTCATAAAAATTGTTCATTGATTTGTAATAGCAATTGAGTTCATTAACATGCTTAAATGTAACAATGGTGTATTTGTTATAATGAAATACAAAGTTCAAATTCAAGGAAACAAGGTTGTGTAGGCTTTAACAACAATATCAAAAGGTCCATAAGAAAGAAGTGGTTACAACAAGAGAAGGGGTTGAAACTCTAGTGAATGTTGGAATGTTTCAAGTGAACTCGAGTCCATTGAGTTGCATGATTTCATCTAGGACTTCCCATTGTGATGTGATGCATAGAATATGCAATATGCAAGATTCAATCTTTTCATGGCATGGAGATCCTTCTTCCAACCCTTGGTAAAGGTTCCTATGCACAACTATATGAATATTGAACATAAACACCAAGGAGAAGTCCATGAATGGAGAACCTATTGAGCATTTTGATATGCTAATGCATTAGGAAGAGAGGTATCCTATCATCAATATCTTATCAAAAATGTTTTGGGTGCCAAGTCTAGCTCACATGGTTGGAACTTTCTTTTCAAAGGCTTAATATTGTCATAATCCAAATTCAAGTTCCAACAAATGTGTATGAAGGTGCACAAAGGTTCAAACATTAATGATAGATCATTTGAATTGTTTGATTTGAAAAATGCACAAACTCAATTGGAGTAATAAATAAGTAAAATAATGAAAATAAATAGAATACATGAAGTATGACCTTGCATATGGTTTATCCAATAAGGTAGTACATCCCAAAACTTATGGCATTGCTTAAAAGCCTAAAATATAAAAATGAAAAATTTGTTTTTACTTTGTGAGCATGGATCATTCACTACCTTACTTTACTGTGCTTAAACCTTCCAATGACTCATTACAAGAAGCCTATGCATGAAATGAAATGCCTAATGGTAGCCACAAGTGGTGTGATCCACAAGTGGTGTGATGGAACAAATAATCTTAGGGGGACATTGTGTTTATTTTTCTCATGATGTACATCAAGGTGGGTATTGTTTAGGAGTGAAGGAGGTTCCAATTCTCTCACCTTATTATTGTCTAGAATTTCAATATCCAGATATTTAAACCACTCAAAATTAATTTAAATTTTATTTAAATTTTCTTTGAATTTTGGCACCATATATTTGTTTGAATTTAATAGTTTTTGTTGAAGCCACAAGGAGTTATGAAAGAAGGTGATTAAACATGACTAAAAAAATATCATGCATGATTTAATGCTCAAATTTAATCCTAAAAACACATCAATAAATATTTTAGTACCAAATCACATTTCAAATGATGAAAACCATGTTTAACACTCATAAAATTAGATAATGAGCATTTAGTTTGCTTCCATAGAAAAAAAATGCATGAAAAAAATGAAGTTTTCAAGTTCCAAAATCAAAGCAAACAAGGTGTGCATTGCAACCTAAGCAAATGGATTTTCAATATAAATTATATGCTTTCCATCTTAATAATGGAACCTACTAATAAGTAATACCTATTATTAATGCATATCTTATATTAATTATATTTAAAATTTCAAAATATACATAATCCTACTATAAAACAATTGAATTATATTTTCTATCCAGATAGTTTTCAATTACAAAAAAGAGTGCCCCCCCATGCAAGTAGTCCAATACTACTATAGTACATGGGTGACTTTGGCATAAATTTTTTTATTTTTTATTTTTCCAATTTTTTGAAAAAGTTAGCCTCAGTCTTAATTTTTTCAAAAATTCAGATTGCAAGAATCTAGAATCGAAGCATGGGCCTGGTATAAATAAACACATTAATTGTGAACATGCTTACCACAAGGACAATAAGAGAATCATGATATTGATTATGCATTTAATTTGTAAATATGCCAAAAAGCTCAAAATTAATAACTCACATACCGAATGTCAACTTTTAAATATAATTAATTATTCAGCACTTGTGTACTGAACCTACCCAAGTACTATTGTAATAATATGACATTATGGAGAAGGAATTGAGGACATTGGTAAGGTCGTGAGCCTTAAAATCAAATAGAGCTCCTACTATTGATTTTTTTGTTTATGATCATACAACACAAAAAGGTTAACTTGCAAGACAAAAAGGTTGTTACAAGGAAGTTCCCTAAGGAGCCCAAACATTGAAAGAAGTCAAGGACTAAAGGGGGCAAATAAATGGAAGACCGCGACTTTTTAACAAGCTTACTTATTTTTCTTGTAGCTTCATTTGTTGTTAAATGTTGTGTTCATACGATTCTTCTCATATAATATGTTTGTTCCAATCATGACGAGCTTGATGGAATATGGGCACAATGTGTTTATAGTTTGTACACGACACCTTCAAATTGTTATTGTGGAGATTTCATAACAATTTCATGGATTTTTTAGTTAGAAGAAGATATAGAATCACTTATGTTACCTACCTTTTATCTATGATACCTATGATACTTAGAGAGGTAGTGTAGTTACTAGTTACCACTGTTGGGCAACTATTAAAATTGGAATGCAAGCTGATAACTGACAGTTCTCAAAAATATGTGATCACAGTCCTCATAAACACTAAGAACTGTTCAAGCAACTTTCCATAAAACTGTGGCGGTTCTTTGCCAGTTGATTTCATGAAAACCAACAGTTTCTTTGACACTTTTTGAATGGAACCACAGCCGGAGGTTTTGTTGTGTTGATTCAGATTTTTTTCAACAAACTGGCACTGGAGGACTGGAGGTTCTTTTTGCTTTCCAATTTTTTAGAAAAACAAAACTGGGGTTTGTTTTTCATTGTAATGGCAGTTGACCACCCAACACTGATAGTTACCTTGTGTGAGGTGGAAGTAGGAGGCTTTACAGGATAGGTTACCAAGGTGGGACCACCTTGGTAACTCAAGTCATGGGGTTCATGCACAATCCAACTCATAATAGCTTGCCAATGGATGGTGCAATGGTTCAAATGATCCCAAAAGCTAGTAGTTAGTAGGCATTGTGCACCGTGCGTCATTTACATAGATTGTGAAGAAGTTGGTTTCTTAATAGTGGAAGGAGATTTTGTGATGAAACCAAGAATTGTGCTTACATACTATATCTTTCTTGCCAATTATACACAATAAATGAAAGCACTGCAATAACATATTTCACAGAGGAAGGCCACCTCTCAAATTCGGTTTATAGCTGAATAAGTACATATGCAAGAGTATTTTGGTTAAAGGTAAGACATGTTGTCAAGAACATAATGAAGATCTAGAGAACAAGATTGGGTTCTTGTAAGGAGAATGATGTGATTCTGCATCAATGAGATGGTGGTGAACACTCCACAGCAACAATTTAATAGCAATACATCAATGATGTTGTAATTCTACACCAAGGTACTGATAAAAAAAACTCACAACATCTTGCAAAGAGACTTTCAACTGCATGCATTCCACCCCTCTAATTAAACAGAAACACACCCACACACCCACACAGCACGTGCACATGAGGAGGCAGGATCTTTGTTATGAAGTTGCTCCACAAATCATCACATGTGCCAACTATGTTGCCAGAGACAAACTAGATGTCAAACTCCTGTGCCCCCCCAATCTTTTGTGAAAGAAAATTTGACCAGAAATATCTCAATGCAAAAGGACTGAATTCCAAAAGGAGCCAATTGCAAGCCTCTAATGCACACGAGCAAGAAAGCACACCATGTGGTCCTTTGTAAAAGGAGGTAAAGAGAGTCAGTATTTTACAGTAGCATAACCTTTCAAAATAGCTACTAATAAACCTTCAACCGATGGTTTCTTGTTAGGGCTGCTTCTTTCTATCAGGGAACTGATGCCCTGAAAGCAGCCAAATCCTCAACCACCTAGTAACCAACCTTGCGGGTGTGCACAATAGCTGGAGATCCTGCTGGAAACTTTCCTCTAACAACAGCCACTATGAACATGGAGTGCCTGGCAGCACTTAGCAGGTTTCTACATGCTCAGAACCAAGCTTGATGGCAGGCCAGCAAGGTGATTCACAACCAGCCATTGCAGCGCAAAAGCTGTACAAAAGGTCTAAACCCACCACCCCTCCAGTACCCTAGACTAGCTCAGCTAGGTTGCGCTATCCACAAACAACGCAATGTGGCTCTGAAGAATATGAATTGATATGCAAAAGAACCTCTATCCTATCAATTGTCTGTATAATCTGGTTCTCATGAACCATTCCACCTTAGCAGCATCACCTACTGCACTCTCCAATCAAAGGTCTTTAGATTTATCTTATTCTGCTTATCCTTGCAGTATAACATTCAGGAAAGGTCAAATGACCCCTGGCCCTCACAAATTGCATACAGCAATCGTTTTCTCATTACTTCCTGCACATCCCCAAAGTAGAACAGCCATGTGAATAGATAAATACAGAAATAACGAGAGTAGCAACCTGTCAGCAGGATATTCACAAAATCTTACCTTGCAAGAATATGGAGGAAGCTTGAGGTAGTTTGCACAGGTCATTACACTAGGCAAATCCCCATCTGCCAGTGTGGTCCCCAAGCCTATTGCAGCTCCTGGTGGTGTTGATCCTAGTGGTGTACCACTTGTACCTGTAGGATGCTGGCAACATTACCCACCATGATAAATGGGTGAGTTCATCACAATCTCCAATATGAACAGAATTTGGGTTGAAAGCCACCCAAGAAGCTTGACAACTGTGAAGAGCTACTGTGAGGACTAACCATGATGAATTAAAGTCCAAAGATGTTTCAACAGCACTACTTTCAGAATCTCAATGGAAATTCTCATTGTAAATTTACCTTCCGCACAATTGTGAGCTTGGGGCTCAATGCTGCCAAGCCACCAGGTGGCAGGCGTGGGGCTCCAGTTACAAACTGTAAAAATGATCGTTGCTCTTCTGGAGTGAACTCCCCCATAATCTCCAGCAGCTGCAACAATCAAATTAAATATGAGAAGAGTTGCACCAAGTACACACAACAAATTTCTCAGAAAGGTAGTCCTCTACTCCAGTTTCCTTGGCACGGGTGATATTTAAGTAACTGCACAAAAGTGAGCACACAAGGTCAAGTACTGTCTGACTTACATTTCGGATAGGGGGGCTGGAAGCAGTATATCCATGGTCAAACTTCATGAGGTCCGCAAGTGACTCTGGCTGCAACATGGTGACAGATACATCAACAGCAAGTGCAGACATTAATCAAGACATCACAAGAAATTGAAGATGTCAAAGGGGTAATCCATGAAAGCATGCTCACAGAAATCTTGAGGGAAGTCCAACATCTATAAGCTAGAGTAAAAGAATCAGACATGACTCACCAGCCATAGTTCACGTCTACCACAAAGCAAGTACTCAAGTTCCTCCTCACTAAATATTTGCAAGGAAGACAGCTGAAACACCTGCAAACTCAACAATAGACATTAGCATCAAATATAATTGGGAATACAGAGAAAGAGTCCTGGAATCATCTGCATGTATCAAGTGAAGGAGATTTACACCTGATTAAAGCCAGCACGAACAGCATCAACTTGGGCTGCAATACCACTTTTGACTGTTGCATCCACAACAAGAGCTACATACTCTTCCAAAGTGCCCAGTCCCACCTGCAAACCATTTTCTATTTCAGTGTAACCCATTAACAATCAAAATTGAACTGCAATACAGCACATCCACTCAAGTCTAACCTTCCCTTACCTGAAAGTGAACTCACAAAGCAACTATATTACATAATCTTACCATAATGTCTTTTCCACCAGGTTTCAGAGTGAATTCTGGATATCCTGGAAGAGTGAAGTCCAGACAGAGATCCTCGAAACTGGACCCTTGAAACCTGAGCCCATTGATTGCCTCATGTGCATCTCTTGATTCCTTCTCCAAAAACTGCTTCCTGCGCACCAAACCTTGCATCTCAAGCAGAGTCCGACCAAGCTCTGGATCAATGGTCTGAACATCATACAAGTCCAAATCCTGTGGACAAGCACAACAAGCCATGCTTAGCTCAAACTCAGAAAACAATGCAAAAAAACGAACGTCCTCCATTTCTCTGGATAGCTAGTGCTTGGTTTCTCATTTGTTGCCAACAGACCAGACACCAACACAAGAAGCACCCCTTTCTGAAAGATAACACAGGAGGTAACACACCTGACCAAGTGCAAGCTTATAAAATGCAGTTGACAAGGGCAGGTCCAAAAGGCGCCCATCCTGAAGAGCCTTAGCTATCACTTGACCGAGAAGTCTGAAGTGTCCCAAGACTCTCCCATACTTAGTGTTGCTTGAATCCGTATCAGGTGGCCAGGGACGTGGAAACAGGCCATGAGGTGCATTAACATATTCTGTAGTGTTAAGAAATGGGTCAGAATGGTGACTCTCAACAGCAGATAAACTTTCCTCTGTGTGTTCCTCAACCATGTCCACATCTCTTGAAGGGGCATCCACCTCCATCACTGAGCTTGACTCTGTGCGCCACAGATCCAATGTGCTCTTCTGCAGTTCATGGCTGAGTAAAGTGTAGAACTCAAGGGTAGGTCCCAGACCAGTACCAACTTCCCCAAAATACTCAACCTCCAGAACTGCCTTGTGACCTGAATACAGCTCCATTACTTTGGCAGCTGAGTCTAAAATGCGACTTCTAGATACCCTCACCTTTTGCCGCTGCAATCTACCTACTCGCAGCTCACGTTCATTGTGAGCAGCTCGTCCATCAACACTTTGCTGTTGTTGCAGGCGCTGAAGAGCCCGAGACAGGCCGAAAGCTGTTGAATGAAAGTACTGCCTCCTGGTCTCAAAGGGAAAGAGGAATGGGCAAGCCTGTGTGAGTTGATGACACCATGCAGGCAACCCGCCACTGCACAGTGCTAATGCATCTTGCATTTGTCGTGCCAACTTTGGTGTCAATTTACTGCTAAGGAACTCTTCTTTAGGCACCAAAGATCCTGCCACCTGGATTTCATCAAAACTGTCTGCTTTGCCTTTGGCAAAAGCATCAACTGCAGCTTGGATCCGTAGGCGTGGAGCCAACCGATTCAGAGCCTCCAACACTCGTAAGAGCAGAAGTATATTATATGTTGAATTTGTCTTATCAAAGTCACAGGGAAGTTCCCCCTGGAGAACACTGTCCAGAAGTGATGCCTGCTGCCAAGAACTGTCCATTTCAGGGCCACTCACTGCCTTACTACTTGGGCCTGCATTAGCAGCCTTGGCTACACCAGAGGGTGTTGAGTCACTGCTGTCAGCCCTTTGGTATGTAATTGTGTACACTTCATCCCACAATCTGCGGCCACTACCCAATGGGAATCCTGGCCCAGTATATCGCTCCTCCTCATCCTCATCAGCATGAGCCTGTCGCTGAACAGCTTGGAAGATAGTCCACATCCTGTTTAACGGCTTTCCTCCTAATGAAAACACAAGCTTGGGAGGGACATTGGCTGCAGAAATTGCTGCAAATGATCTGCGATTGCGAGAGCTATTGCGAGCTCCATTAATGCCAGCTCCAGCCATAGCAGCTGCAGCAAATGATAATGACCCTCTGCTTCCTAGAGTTCTGATCCCACTCATTTCAGCTGCTGAGGTCAAAATGGCTGACCTACTCACAACACCTACTCCACCTACTGGCTGCAACAACACCTCACTAGTTGATGCAAGAGCCCCAGAGTCCGCTCCATCTCCTAACTGAACATCATGAACACGATCTGCTTTGCACAGTGGCACTGGATCTTCCCCAAACATCTGTTCATTCCAAATTACATTAGACAAACACAAGAAGTCTACCCCAAGTCTGACAACCCTCGACCTTGCAGACATCATGATGTTGGCAAACATCATTAGACAGAACACCTATCTACACCTGGCACAGAAATGTGAACAAATGTCAAGAGATTGAAACTTACTTCATCATGTTCTTCATCCTCATCCTCATCTTCATCTTCAGAGAGCTCATCTTCATCCATGGTCACAGCCTCTTCAAAGTCAACAGGTAACACCTCCACCTCTTCATCCTGCAATTCCCCATTCCAGCTACTCTGAGTGCCTCAAGAATACAGAATGCCAGAGTTTCAAGAAGGGGGTCCATCAGTCATTGTTGATAATGTATTCTTCAAGTATGAAACTGTGAATGTCCACCCATGTCTGAAATTGTACTCACATGCAACTCCACAAAATTCACAAGTAGACATTGCCAGAAGGATTGCAAACAAATCAAAAGTCAATCTGAAAATCCATGCATAACACCCACCTCACTTTCGCCTTCTGGAACTGCTTTAGCAACTGATACGCTAGCAGCTGCTGCACGCCTGCGAGCTGCTGCATTGCGAGTTTCAGGTCCCCTTGGCTCATCAGTACCACGACCTCCTGCAGTACCTCTGCTGACGGCTTTTCCCTTCCCTTTAGTTGTACTTGTATTACCATCTAAGTCTGCATCTCTAACATTTCCAACAGCAGCTGCAGATCTTGATCTGGTTGAAGGACGGTGCTCAGAAGTTGGAACAGCAATAGGTGCAGATGGCTCTGATGTACTTGTTGTGGCTACACTTGATGGGTCATGACGTTTTACACGTGGCCATAGGAAGTCCTCCACAGCGATCAAAGTGGCTAAGGGCTCGATGAGTACAATGTTTGTAGAATAATCTCGCAGAGATTTCTCCCCAGAGGCCCTACAAAGGCGCAGTTTGAAGGGTTGAGTAAGTGCACTTAGACCAGCAGCAATGCTGTGACTGCCACTAGAAGACCGAGGGGCATGGAAGACAACAGGGAACCGTTCTAGTGATGCCAGTGCACTCTGTAACTTCCGCACCAGCAAGGTTAAGGGTGCAGTTTCATTGCTAGAAGTAGAATCTGGCAACAGAGCCACTGTAATAAAATCCTTCAGCCTCTGTAATGCCTGCTGCCTCAGAGCTGTGTCTGACATGTTATCTTTCATAGTATTGCCACAGGAGAAGAAGTTCAACAGAGCTCCCACGACTCCACTCCCTATGAACTCAAAAGTTGACACTCCATCTCCTCCACCAAGTTCAGCAAGTAGCTCAGACATCACCATCGTCATCTGTTCTTCATTGATACCCCCTGGACCTGCTGCCTTCACCTTGCCTTTACCCTTGCCCTTCACTTCAACTACAGCCTCACCATTCAGTTTAGAACAAAGACTCTTCAACTTGCACAGGCTCTGTGTTACACCAGCATCAGCGATACCAGCATCACCAGGAAAATATGTTGCTTTAAACCGCTTGGCTAATGCAATTGCCGATGCTCGCATTCCAGAGCGTAATGTCTGTTGGGCAGACTCTGCAGAAGGAGGTGAGCTTACTGGAGGTAATGGAGCAGACATTGACAGGCCTGCCTCCTCTACAGCAATATCATTATTTCCAGTTGACTTCCTTCTACCTGCCCCTCCCCTCCGGGACCTGGATGGTCCTGGAGCACCTCCACCAGCACTAGCTGCTGTATCTGACTTTGATGCTAGCAATGGAGATGGGGGCCCTAGCTGGTCGGACGCAATCAAAACATCAACAGCATGCACAACTCCTTCCTTCACAAACATCTTGGAGAAGACATCAGGTAATTTCTGCATCAGCATTTCTGCTATCTGCAATGCTGTTAACAAGATGGATGCATCTTTTGATGCTAACACACCTGCCAAGAAGCTGTTGAAACACAAAAGTCATCCTCATCAGCATAAAGCACTTAAGGGGAAGGTCATGGAGCACAAGAGGAGATCTTGAATAAGAAGATTCACCTTGAAATATTGGACTCAGTCAGCAAAGACTGTAACATCTCTGATGTGCTGAAGTATAGGAGCTTGTTAATGGCAGCAAGGCACTTGTGTCGTACTGGTGGATTTACACTCGATCCATATACCTATTCCCAAAGCAGACTGACGACATTAGTCTCCACCAAGAAAGTGCTTGCCAGAAAGACAAGAATAAATAGATGATAGGTCCAATAATCACGTACCTGAACAAGCATGGGGAAGAGATCAGTCCCAAACTGCAGGAGCAGTTCTGGCTGATTGCGCAATAGCATTTCTCGAGCTGAGATCTCTGGTGTTGCCCCTTGCCCAGATTCCTCCACTTTGCCTATTGTTACTGCTGAATACTTTCGTCCTGCACCTCTGGAAGAAGTGCCAACAATTGAAGTTGGAGAAACCTGATTTCCCTGTGTGTCTGGGGTGGTAGGTAGCAGCTCATTGACTAATGTCACAATTTCATACAACTGCACAGGTTCGGTGCCACCAAAATCAAAACAAACCCAGAAAAACCATACAATATAAATTTACAGAAAGCACACCACCAAATTAAGTCCATTCCATTGTCTCAAAAGTCTGAAAAATACTAGAATCCTTCAGGCGAGAGAAAAATTACTTGCTCAGGAGGTCTATTCACAGATGAAGGAGATACAGAGGTGCTTGATACAAGCCCAGACCCTGCCAGAATGTTTTTCAGTATACTGCTTATCCGGAGCTGTAACAAACTCTCTGCTGCAGCTGCAGAACCACTGGCACAGGTTGAAAGTAGGCGAATCAACACCTGCCAAAACAGACAAACACAGTTTATACCAACATCACAATGGTAAGACAGTGACAAAATAAATGCAATGCACCAACTCCTTCCTCTGGAGTACCATGGCATCCCCATACCGTATAAGTTGAAGTGCTGAGAGATGTTTGAGGGACCAAACTCCCAGCTGTATTACTGACTGAAATCAGTCGGGCAGCTTGGGGTATCAAACCATGAGAGCATAGCACATCAAGCTTCTCTGAAGAAGTTGCAGAGGCCTCTGCAATACGCATCAAACACACTGATGCATGCTCCACCACCTGGAAGAAAACACCACCAAAACAGCACTGTTGAAGCCACATAACCTATTGTTCAAAAGCATCCAATGAAATACCTCCAATATGGATGACAATGACAGCCATGCAATCTGTAACAATGTTTTTCAAAGCACCTTAGAGTCTTGGTACTGCAACAGGTTGGTCAAAAGCGGAATAGCCTCCGTCACAAAATCTGCAGCATCTGAGGGGAGCTGCCGGCAGATATTTGCAGCAATTGAAACTGCCACTCTCTGAAAAAGAAGTAGAACACAGTTAAACCTAAATATGGCAAAACAATGGAACAATGCAACAGTTACAAGCAAGTTCTTCCATCAAAATACTGGACTAGTTTATCTTGTCCTTACTTGAACACCGGTGGAGAAAAAATCTAGGTATGATAAGACAGCCATCAGGATTCCAGCCCTAAGGCATGCAGTTGGATGTTCATGAGAGATCTTCTCCAATGCCTGCAAGGACTGCAGGATGAAAAGACAACAGGTTAATCCAGGTGTCCAAGAATCAAATCCACAGAATTCTGAAACTAAACAGGGCATTCAAAAAACACCCTTCACCCATTCTTGCAATGGTGATGGCGCTGCTATACATACTTCTACAACTTGTTCAATAAAACCTCAGGATCATTGATATCATCCAGCCAAACATATTATACTCTCTTGTCAAAGGCCAGTTGTTAAAAGAAGAGGAGAGTGATTTCCTTGTGAATTTTGCAAGACTTATAGCAGAGGCTGTAAAACTCAATGTGGCATTGAACAGCACCGCATGCAATAGGCATGCAAACAGATAAGCACATAGATGGACTAGATGACAAAGGAAAGACTAGTTGTCTGGTCTACACACATTGTGATCCTATGCAAGATTGTACAAACCCTAGGGTGGTGATGTACCTGTTCTGCAAGGTCAATATACTCAATTGTGAGCAGTCGGGCACAGAAACATGGCACAGCCCCATAATGGACCACAGCTGCACAGGAGGATGGCAACACATCGCACAAGTGCGTCAAAGCCCTGGCTGCTAGTAACATCATGTCAGGGTTGTACTCGTGGTTGAGAAGTCCGACCAGGACAGGAACAAAAGAATCCACCGAAAAGCTGCTGAGGGACTCTTCTGTTCCAATTGAAAGCAATTCACACAATTGGGACAGGGACTCCAATTGCCGTCCCTCCTCGCCTTCAGCCCGCAGTCCGGACAAAATCCGCTTCAACTTGCTGTTCTGATGCGATGACGAAGTCGATGACGGCAAGAGATCGTCGAGGCCGGCACCGAGCTTCCTCAGCAACCCGTGAAGAGCGCTACTCGCCGAGGCCAGGTTCTGATGTAACGAACTCCCAGCCTCACCATCGTTCTCCTCATCCCCTCCGCTAGTAGCTGCCGCAAGTGCCCTATCCCTATCGCTTCTATCCCTATCCTTTTCCCCTTCCTTCTCCTTCCCTTTCTCCTTCTCCCTGTCCGAATCCTCTGACCCGTATCCCTCATCTTTCTCCACAGGATGCTTAAAAGCCTTATCATCTCCTCTCTTCCCTGTCGCCTTCGCCTGATCCCTCTTGGAACCCGACGCCAAACCCTCCGTTCTGGAGTCCATCGCTACTTCCGACGGTGATTGCGCTGTGGATGTCGCAGACGCCGCCGCAACGGCTGCCGCTGCTGTCGTCGTACGAGTGGAAGGCCGAGTACGAGAGGGAGGAAGATTCACGCCAGAAACTGATGCCGCTGCTGCCGCCCTTCCTGTTACTGCTACTGTTGGTATAATAGGAGTTGAAAGAGTTGGAGTTGAAGATGGAGTTACCGATGTTGAACCACTAACCGACTGCCTTGCTCTCTTGGTACGCCCAGCTGTGGCAGGCGATGGCCGATGCGCCGTGCCCTCCCCCCGCTCCCGCCACACCCCTTCCCCCAACCCCACCCCCCCCCCCCCCCCCCCCCCCACCCCCCCCCCCCCCCCCCCCCCCCCCCCCCCCCCCCCCCCCCCCCCTCCCCCCCC
>Ga0116228_10003734_pt1 | contig 13463 bp, 12 predicted proteins | sample S1TSphfallax_2_FD_89694 | JGI IMG/M metagenome (GOLD analysis project Ga0116228, IMG submission 89694) | Host-associated microbial communities from peat moss isolated from Minnesota, USA - S1T2_Fc - Sphagnum fallax MG | ecosystem: Host-associated > Plants > Peat moss > Unclassified | place... | reverse complement strand
TTTCACCACTTTTATGATTTAGGAGAAGAAATCAATTTTAGTTTGTGAAGCATTTTCCCTCAGATATAATGCCAGTCACATTACTATGTAGTACAAGTTTGTAGTTTTCCTGGATCTCATGAATAGCAATGTTACCTGTTTGCAAGTTTTTGTTCCTATAGTGTGAGGTTGTTGCGCAATGCATTTTTTCAAAAGTGTTATTATGGAAGTTTTCTGTTCTGATCATATAGAAATAGGTCTCCTGTCTTGGGTTAGAAGTACAATTAACATGTAGAAGTTGAAATAGATTAAAATATGTTTCAGATCAGAATTTTTCCATCTTGGGGTAGAAGTTGGAAGTTGTATTATAGAAGTTAATCTAAGAACTACTACCCTATGTCTGTATTTCTGAAATTCTTTATCAGCAGACAATATATTCAGACCTGGAGAGACTTCCTCTGTGTCTTGGGGTAAAATCTTCTATTTACTGTTTCCAAATTTACAACAAGGTGGTGAAACCATACCCACAATTTAGAATTCTTTTACAATTTCCTACTTAGCAACTAGCAGGTTATCGTCATGGAGATCATAAGCTCAGACCTTCATGCTTCAACACCACAAACTACCAAACCAGTTCCCAGAACCCTGCCAAAGGAAGACTCTGTATATATATATAAACAAGGATGCAAATCCATCCACAATAAGTACAAGGCATGTCGAAGCAAATGTAAACACAAAGGAAAACCAAAACGATCAAAACAGTAGTAATGAAGTAGCAGACCTAATGCTAAAAGGGCTGCAGATAATCAAACCCCCTTTTTGGCAATTCCTTCAAAGTTCCTTAGACAATCTTTTTTACTTTCACTTCATTAAGAGGGCAAACTACAAAACAGAAACAGAACCTCAAAATAATCCAGCAGAATATCCCACGTCCACATAGCTTGAATAACCTTTTATAAAGACTTTTGGTGAATTCAGAGATGGAAAAAAGGTTTAACTTTTGATTGGAAGGATAGCAATTCGTGTAGAAGTATTGTCATGTTTTCTACATGAATCCAAACTTGGGCAAGTGTTAACATTCCAACTTCAAGCATTCTGATCTCCATCATTCACGGTATCTCACAATATGGCACTCAGCTTTGCCTCAATTGTCAATCACATGATCGAACCGCTAGTTACAAAATGATGTACACATCCAAAACCAAGATGTTCATACAAAGGTTTGTTTTATGTCTTTTAAGATGTGAGATTGCGCAAAAACTCTGCTGCCGTAGCAATAGCTCCACCAGTAATAGCTCCAGAAATCACCCGGTCGGCGCGTGGGTTCGGTTCTGTCAGCGAGAGAGCAGCTCCTGTCAACGCTCCACCCAACAATGCATTTTTCTGCAATCCCAAATCCTGATCAATTGCCTTGAAGAAAGAGCGTCCATCCTCTACAGAATCTATAAATCTAGCTTCTGGAACCAATGTCCCAAATTTTTCTCAAACAGCAGCCCTAGAAAAGTGTAAGCGAGATATACCCAGTCATGGACACCTCGTGCTTCTGTCAATGCGTTAGTCAAGCCGGTGTACATTCCAGCCACGAGCCCTACACATGATCTTCATGGTTAAACCAAAATCGGAGAAGTGCTGCGACCCAATGTGACGACTATTGCCATCTATGTCCTACCAGCAGTCGCACACACCTAGCAGGACAAATGCAAAAAGCCTGAGTTCTAGCTGAACCGAGCTGCTGCTGCTTACCCCATTGCAAGGCCTCCTTGCCCATGCGCTGAGCCGAATGCTCCAAAGATTTCTGGTTTGTCTCCTCTGCAAAAGAGGACATTTCAATCCCATTAGAACTTGAAGCATGCAATATCCAATACACATGAAACCATCGGAAAACCCGACCCGACGAGAGAAAGTGGCTTTTATCGCACAAAAAGCGGCGGCTAATGACACTTGTGTGAGATAAAACTTTGTGGTTTCATCCATTATAATATACAATATATGCCGTTTATTGTGGCATATAGTACACAAAAGTTGCATATTGACACTAGGTATTGGCACTTTCCGGTGCAGGTAAGGAGACGTGAATACCTACGAACAGAGCGCGGACAGCATCCTGTGCGCCTGCATGTATAGCACCCACCTGCTCCCACCCTCACCACCCCCGCACACATGAACCCTTTCCCTTCAATCAACTGAAACCCGCCAGCAGCAACCATAGACTCAATCACTGCGCAAATTTTTATGCGAATGTCTGTCTACCCTTGTTTCCCACGACCAGCTCCCTGACGGACCACACGAGATAAAACTGACACAAAGTTTGTATCAGTGGACGCAGCAAGAGCATCATCATGATCATTAGGCTTAGACTGCAGCATTCTCTCACCCCTCCAGCCTTGATGAAGCCATCCACAACCCGGTTAACAAGGGGATGTCCCAGGTCGATCAGCACATCATTGGGCGAATTATAAGATTTCTGCACATGAACTTCAGCCCTGGCCGCCATCTTCAATTGATCTCCTTCGTTCAACACGGTCTGCTGATTTCACCCCCATGGACACCCACTGCACACTGTTTACAAAGAGCCCAAAAAAAAAAAAAAACCGCATACAAATTTTTATATACAAGCTTGCATCCTAGTAGTCCATCATACACTTCCTGGTACTAAACATTTTCACAAAATCTGAATCTAGGGGGTGGTGAAGTACATCCATAAAATCATACACACAGCAAAAGCAATACTCAGCAAAACAGCAATTGTAGATCGACGGAATAAGCTACCGAAGAACCACCAACCTCACGAATTCACGAATAATTCGAACACAGCATGCTAAGGAGCGCCACCGAATGCTCTTTGGTTACAAGAGAGACGAGGAGGAGGCAGAGCAATCTGCTGGAATGTGAGACGAAGTGATGCCGCGTGCACACTCTCATATGAAGAAGGGAAACATGGGATGAATTATCTGCGTCATCAGATCAGTCATGGCGAGAGGCCAGCGCAGTTTCACGCAGCAGTGCCATGTGGAAAAACAACCCCATGCACACTGCCACGCGCCCCGTGCTTTTCTCAGTCCTTTTTTTTTCCTTTCACGTACCCCATCCCCACTTACTAGACATCAATCAAGGTGGAGTTACCTGCCCTAAACCTACTACCCTTACCCTTCCGCCAGTCATTTCCAGGTTCCGGTCAAAGAACCTACCCTAATCCATCGGTTAGTTTCCGGTTCTTTCTTTGATGAGAACCGCCAGTTCTTTGAATTGTTTCAAAAACTCGAAACCCCAGGTTCTTTTGCCTCTGAAACTATAATTCCTGGGATTCTGAAAATTTTCAAAAAATTAAACTGGAGTTTCTTTGCTTCCTAAAATTTTAAAAACCTGAAACTAAAGGTTCTTAACAAAATCACAAGAGCCTCAGAGAAATTGTGTTATATATTTGGATGGTGCCTTACCAGGCGGAATTTCCTTGGCAGGGCAGTTTCATGTAAGATTCCTAGTAAGAGGGAATTATGTTGTAAGATCCCGGGTCGAAGGGAAATTAGCGTGTAACTATTTTGTTTGTCTCTGTACGTTGTTAGGTCAGGGGAGAAACTGGCACCAGGGCATTTTGCCCCGGGAATTGAGCTCCACCCTCAGGTCCCAGGGCAAAATGCCCTAATGGCATTGCCTCCCCCTATACAAAGAAATGGCCAACATTGCTAATTACTAATTACACCCTTGCAAAGCTGCTCACTATTCCTGGTCAGCAATGTTGTTATATAATCCCTCCTTGAGATGTAGAGCCAATAAAATAGGACTTTTGTGTAGGGCAAGGAACATCTTTTAGGCTCTTCCTGGGTTTGAGGGCTCAGCTGAGGGGGCTTTTGCATAGTTTCAAAATTTTAAAAGTTTCTTCCATAAGGTAAGGAACCAAAATTGGAAAAGCTTTTTTGATGTAAGGTAAGGAACAGTTTTTAGGCTCTTCTTACGTTTGAGGGCCCAGCTGTGGGCTATTGTTGAGGGGCAATAACCTCACAAAAGTGAAGGTCCTTTCTTAATCATATTAAGATCTTCCATGAATGGAAGGTTCATTCTAAAAGAGACTCTACCAAGGGAGCTGGCTCAAAATGCATGGTGAAAATTTGAAAAGTTTTCAATGTTGTTCTTTTTTCTTATTGTAGGGTTCTATTATGTACACCATTTTGGTAGGTTTACATCAATTGGAAGGCTCATTATAATTATTACTGTTGTGCAGGTATATTTTTCTCCAGGATATACCTATCAAATATGCACAAGGGGATATCAATTAACCTAACTTATTTTTGACTTGACAGACCTTGAAGAAATGGATACTGAAAATAATATAACCCATGCATAACCCTTTCCATGTGCATGATGATGTTTTCATAACCAAAGGAGGATATAATTAAATAGTTTCAGGTAAGTAGGAGCTCAAACCTTAAGTACATCATTGCACATTACAAGACACATTCTAGTCATTTTCTCACATGTGTCAACTGCCATCATTTTCTTTGCACTTCATGTTTTGTCATTATTTTCATAGCTGTCTCCAAGCAATTGTTATAAAATGCATTCAAGTCTATGACATTGATGTTGAAAGTTGTTTTTACTCAGAGGGTAAGGTTTTTGGTAAGTGCTAGTTTTATTTTGAAAGTGGACATGTTGTTTTAAAAGTTGCAATCTAAATTTCAATGTGTGCATTGTTTGGAGAGTTACAATCCAAGTTTCAATATGAAGCTAAGTGCTAGGAGAGATTTTAGATGACCATGTCAATTGCATGCTCAATCACAATAGAGTTAGATGATTCCTCCAATTAAACCCTAAAAGGGTTTAATGCCTTCAACAAGTAATGTCATTGGTTCCTCATCAAGTGACAAATCTGCAATTACAATTGCATCCAAAAACATTTGAGTGTTAAGTACAAATAGAACAACTAAATACATTATGTCAAAAAGCTATAACTTTTGTAACTAAACAAGTTTTTCATTATATTTTGTTTCATGTAAATGTTTTATGTGCAAATGTTTTGGGATCAAAAATCACTTGGGCTAGGGTTAATTGTTAATAAAATAAACAATGAAAAATTAGCCATGCAAAAAAAAATCATATGTATTTTGATGAAGTTGCACTTGAGCTAATATAACATTAGATCTCTTTAAGAAGTAACCTTCCAAGATTTGAGAAGTTGTCATTTTGTAATTCATTTTGTAATTTTTAACAATATCATATAATATACCTTATAAAAAAGTTGAAGAAGAATATAAAGTTTTCATTGATGATGTATCAAATCAATTCAATAGGGTTTTTTTTTAAAGTTCTTATAAAGGATTACATTTTTTTTGAAAGCTTTCCAATTAAAAGCAAAATGAGAATATTATGAGTTCCCAAAGTGATTCATAACTTCAACACCATAGGAGTTCACTTTTAGAGGTCCTAAATTAAAACTTAAATTAAATTTTTTATCAAATTTATTTTGAATTCCTTGACATTCATATGAATGAAAAACTCCTTGCCATGATTGCCATGGCTTTGAATGGAAAAATATAAATATTTATCCAATTTTGCTTGTTTTTCATTGTCATTTGACACCTTTTTTTGGCTCGTTGGATTATGATTACACCCGCAAGGTAATTTTTATACATCGAAATTACATAATTGAATGCTTTGAAATTCTCATACCATCCAAATAGAACTAGATTTTATCTGATTTGTAAAAATAAATTTAACGTTGTAGATATGATGTTTGATAATAAAATATCATTATAACATTTGTTGAAATGACTAGAAAATTTGACATCCAAATTACATTATATAGTAATTCCCATTATTTTTACATAATTATTTTGCCCCCAAATGTTTGTGATGATCATTGGTAAGTGAGGCAAAAACGCAAGTAAGGTGGGCTACTGCAATGGGGTGAAAAACACAAAGATGTGTTAAGGTGAACAATGTTCCACCCAAAGGATCTTTTTGTCGTGTACCAAACTTAGACGAAATGATTGTGAAATCCTTGTGTTGAAAAGCTTGGGAAAAATATAGTGGGGATGGACACATGTAAAATTGTCAGAACAATGGGAAAATTTAATCTAAGGTACCTTTGGAAGACTACAACCTTTGAAAAATGGTTGTTTATAATACGAAATTGAAGGCATTATAAACATCCACCTATAATAACACCTAATCTAGATGCAAATCCGACATAACACAAACCCCATGGACCACCATCTCATACCCACCCCATGTCACCACACCAAATTGATGAAGACTAAAATGTTCTACAAATGTGTCCCTAAACTAAATGGCAAGTGTGTGAACAACATCCAATAAAGCACCTTTCTAATCACTATGGGTTGTCATTAATTTACTTTTCTAAAGTTAATAATCATGATGCCATAAGCAAATACAACATGAATAGGGGAACATGACCACAAATAATGTGCCCACATATCTCAAAGAAAAATAAAATCCATTTGTAAAATCATAGATGGGACAAAATAATTTCGTAAAAGTTCATACACCATACCTAAAAGTCTACTAAATGAAAGACGTGATGAATGTACCAAAGCATAAATAAAGGCCTTTAATTTAAACTTCTTCTATTTTTAAATGGAAATCATCAACAAAAGTGGACCTTTATCAATGGGTGAAAAAATGGAGGGTTATTGTGGTCTCATTGGATGGCACCACTAAAATGTTTGGAGTCAATGCACACATTGTTCGAACATATTATCTTACATTTGCAAATGTCCATGCGCAACATAGTCATGCCAATGGAAGTCAAGAAGGATCCAAAACCATTTTTGAAAATCTTCAGGAAGTTAAAGCTTGGGCTTTAATCATGTGTTTTTCCTATATTGTTTTCCAATCACTTGTTATGTATCGATAGAGGCGGGCTTAGGTCTTTTGGTGGCCTTTTTCATCACCTCATGGAAAAAAGGACAAACACCAAAAGAGGAAAAGAAAAGCTTATTGTTTTAATTACAATATTTCTATTCTTGTACATATTAGTTTCAATTATAAAAAATATTTACTAAAAATCCAAAGAAATTCTAAGATATTTTCCACAACATGTCTTCACAGCCTAAATATCCACACAATTATGAATCTATCAAAATGCTACCACAATTTACTACTCATATTGTTATGAAGAATCAAAAACAAAATTGGTCATGTAAGAAAAAATTAAGTAAAAACAAAAGATCCAAGTTCCTTGTTCTTCAACTCTCTATACTTCTAAAATTTGTTTTAAGATCTTTCATCCTTCATTTATAAAACTTTTTAGAATAGACCTCTTTCAAAAAAATATATAAAGCCTCATTCCTTCTCAACTTTCCTGCCCAAAACACCATTTGAACTCCACCTCAACAGTCTTATTCTTATCTACCCTATATGTATTGAACCCGCCATGTCCAACTTGTCTCATAATAAACATCACAATACCTAGTCCCTATGTTTATATGGCCTAATTATTATAGTATAGACTTTCCTTTAACATTACCCCCCCTATACTTCGAATTCTATTTTCAAAATCCTATTAAAGATATATGAATTAAAATAATCTAAAAATTGTAGAATAAACTATCCCTCATCCTTGTTTCCTTTATAGTTGTTTGCTTTGCAACTGTACTCTATGATTCTATAGATTGTTAATCCTCCATGACATGAATTTCCTCAGTTTGTGGAGTTTGTTACAGTTGCTCCTGTCGTTGTACTTCTATAATGGTCTATGTATGGCCATTATCTCCTTCCTCCTATGAAATTACTATTGCTGCAATTGTTGTAATAAACGAAGCAGTTAGAGAGACATCTGCAATTGTAGCATAATCTAGTGACTCTATGTGAGCAGATTACCTACTATGCTTTTAGTTCTACTAAGACTTCTATTGAAATATGCCCTTCAACTTGTGTTACAATTTGTTCATCCACAACCTCCTCTATAATATCTCTTCCCCTTAAATCTACAAGTGAGCTTGATTGAATTTCTTGAGCTTCTCCACTTGAGCTTCTTGTAGCTTTTGGATTGATCTATTACACACAACCTACATTCTATCCTTTCCCCTCATAGCTTCATCCTGTTAATGCATAATAATCTAAAGCTCTTCCTTGAGTTTGAAATTTTTCATTTCCTATACATGTACTTATCATTGGAGACTGTTTTTGTCTCATTGCAAGGCTGCAAATCTAATCTCTAGATCTTTTTTTTCCAATGCCCAATATTTAACATCCTCTTTGTCTTAATATGCTTTTAACAATCCCTTTCTCCCTTTATTGTCTCATACAATTGCATATGTTGTTCTAGAGTTACCTTCCTTTGTTTCACCATAATAAATTCCATTTGCTACCAGTTTAATTCTTTTTCCTTGACTTGAAGTGTCTTCTAGATCTGAAGTTCAGTGGCACAGATGTGATGTTATAAATTTTGAACCTCTTGTTGTCCAACTATAGCTTTATTTTCCAACTCCTGTTTTTTTGTTTCATTCTTTTCACACAATAATTTGAGTCCTAACAACTCAATATTGGTCTGTTCCATCTTCCTACTATAGTTTATTACATGCTAAAACAGTCTTGTAATCCATAGATCCTCCCTTGCCTCTTAACATAATGATCCTCCTTTGTGTGGGGTTTGAAAAATTGGAATTGCGCCCCTAGATGTTTCTACAAATGGCCCTGCACTCCTATATGTGCCAAATCTATCTCATAATTCATACACCCTTGCTAAAAATGATGGTCTACCTTCTTGATTTGCAGTTGGTTTTGTGGCTTGTAACTGAACTTTTTATTTATGATGTTTATGAGATGAGAATTGTGATGGAAACCACTCAACTAGATTTCTTTCTAGAGATACAAATTTCTCCCTTTAGTGCTCATGTGGTATGTTTTGATCTGCAAGTGGTGGAACTTGTTGAGCAACCTAACCTTCCAACTATGGTTCCTATTTGGCCACTTGTTCTAGGTTTGGAGTCTCTACAACCGGTGCAAGTCATTGTGCCTCCTAAGGTTGCTATGATCTTGGTATGGTATTCAATGCCATGACTTCTAGGTTGAGAATTATTCCTCGCATCTATTTCCTTCTTTTGATTATTAGAGGTCTTTCCTTTTCTTCCTCTTCCTATGAATCTTCTACAATTTTATGCTCTCTAGCCTGCATTTGCTATGGTGATCTAATAGACGAAGTAAGAGGTCATTTACTTTGCTACAGACATTCCTTCGATTTTGAAGTTTTGAGCCCTAAAGTAAACACATCATATACTCCAACCGGTACCTCTTGTAGTGGAATCTATTGAATTATGTCGGGGAAGAAATGTTGCATCAAAATCTCAATAATTAATGTTTAATGACAAACATCTTTCTTTGTATCAACCTTGACTATTCCCATCATGGCCTTAGTCAGGGAAGTTGTCCATCTCATCAATTCTTTTTATAGTTGTTTAAACAAATTGTATGCCCAATCTATTCCTTTTCCTTACACAATTGTTTGATTGATATTACATTTATATTATTGATAACAAACTTTATCCCTTTAGTAAATGACTTGAATTAATGTAGGAAGACAAATATCATAAGGTGGCTTCATCTTACTAACACTCCATTGCTTTGTCTTCACATACGCTTTTAATAGGGTAATATGTTGAAGCATGGTTTTTGTAGTTTGTTTGTTTACCTACTTTTGTTCTTTCCAACCTTTGTTGGAAATCTTGAAAACATCTACAATCAAATGCTTATCGACTACAATAGTTTTCTCTCCCATCATTGCATATAGAATTTCCCCCTTAATATGATAAATGTTGAAAAACTCCACTAACCAATCATGATGTGGTGCTCTCCACTATAGTTCCAATAATCCTACCAATCCTACTATGGACACCCATCGTTTTTCATCCTCTGCCATATTAACCTAGGTTGTAATTTTCTCCAATTCTCAAGCATACGTCTATTCTATTGGTGTGAAAATCAACCTTTCTAATTATGGTGAAAGTATAGACTTAGTTTGACGCACCATGATATTACTTCTCTACTTTTTCCTTTCAAACTTAAACAAACTAGGTTTTGAAGAACCTAGAATAGTCCATGGTGCAAATTCTATAGTTGCTTGTGATGTTGGAGCTCTCATTTGTCTCAATGTTTGAAGAAAGCAGAGGTTTTTTTGTCCTTTCCCTTTGAATCTGTCAACACCACTATTTATATTTCGGCTTGTCATCTTGAAATTTTGTGTTCTTTCAGAAATCGTAACCACTTTTTGGCATCATTCATTATGCATGCTATAATTTGCAATGTAACTTCAATCCTTCTCCCATGATTGTAATCTGGAGAAGATTTTAGAGATTGAACTTAAAGCGATGTTAGATTTGTAACTCCAAAATATGCAACATGACCCACTTCCTACATTTGTAATCCTATAATAAGTGCTTCTTATGCTTCTCACTCTTGTTCACGAATCAAATTTCTATGCTCTTCTTCCTTTTGAATAATTCTTTTAAGTTTTTTTACCGTGTTCTCATCACTCATTCTAATCTATTGCAATGTGTGAAAACTGGAAGAGTTAAGAAAAAATAATTATTTGTAGTCAACATCATGCCAATTCAGCACCACTACCTCATGCCCCTTGATGTGTTGTTGTACCCATTTGGGTCTTATCACTGAATGTTTTTCATCCAATTTGACCTTCACAAGAACATTAATGATTTGTTGCATAAAAGTTCCATTGTTTAGTACCATCTATATCATAAACATAGATTCATCCAAATGTTCATCTTCCTTATCATCCATCCTAATATATTTTTGTTCATCCTAATACATTGGTTTAAGTCGATCTACAATATGTGTTTTTTCATCCAAAAATTGGTAAGGTTTCAACTTGTTCACATTTATAAGTATAAGGTTTGGGTCAAACTTATCTAAAGTCACCAAAAGCACAAACTTGATGTTTGGTAAATAGAACTATACTTTATATGGACTGAACCATTTTTTGGTAAATTTCCCAAGATGTGTTTGCTATCCTTTTGGAAACCAAAGTACATGATCTCCAAACTTGAACTACTTTTCTTTGTACTTTTGCTAACTCCACAAAACACAATTCCATTGTTGACTCCCAATAGTCTCCTCGACTTGTAATTTGTCAATCTATAGTTTTTCCAACTCTATTAATCTGTTAGTTAATACTTTGATAGGATTTGCATCTTTATGGTCTCCATTAAATGCCAACATAACATATTATATGGGCATGAAAGGATGTAGTCCATAGACTAATTGGTATGGAGTATACCATGTAATTACTTTATAAATTAATCTATATGATAAAAACATAGTGGGTAAATATTCATTCCAGCCTACTTTATTTTCACTAATTAGCTTAGTAATGAGATTAACAATGAATTTGTTGGTTGATTATGCATGTCCATTTCCATGTGGATAATATGTAGTAGAACTCACATGTTTCAGCAAAAAATGATTAATAAGATATTTAATAACATCATTGAGGAAATGAACTTCCTATTTTGTCATATGGTTGGTGGACAACCAAACCGAATTAAATACACTCATACAAAAACTTTGACGTGACAACAATAATGTTGGTTCTAAATACCTTAGCCTCCACCCATTTGGTAGCATAATTTGTGGTTACAAGAATATATTTGTTACTTGTAAACCATCCCATAGGTTTGATCGATGCAACAAAACTCAATCCCCATTTCATAAATGGTTATTCTAGTAAAGTTATAACCAATTTAGCCAAATTTCACATGGTTAATCCTCTAGATCTTTGGCATGCATCACAAGATTTGCAAAATTCAAAAGCATCATGAAATAACTTTGGCCATTAATATCTTACATCAATAATTTTCTTGGTAATGATGTCCATTGCAAAATGACCTCCACTCATTCCTTCACGAAGCTCTTGTAATATCATTTGTGCTTCATCTGTGGTTACACAACGTCTAAATATGTTGTCTTGACCCATGTGGTATAGGATACCCTTTTGTAAAGTAAAAGGTTCTACTATTTTTGCCAACCATTGTTTCTAAGTATTAGTCAATATCCCATGCATTTGTTTCATTTATAGATAATTCCTAACCTCCTCTAACCATGCTAGTCGTAACATGAATAATGTAGCATTTGTAGTTTGATCAAGTACCCCAATCAGCTCTATAATATTTGGGAGTCAAAATAATGCATCGGCTACTACATGTGTATGGTTTGGTTTGTATATTAAAGTAAATTCATATTCCAAAAACAACAGTAACCATTCGGTAATACGTCCTAAGACCTATGGTTTGTTTACTAGATAAACCAAAACCATATGGTTTACATAAAAAACAAACTTGTTACCCAAAAGGTAATGTTTGAACTTATGCAGTGCAAATACCATTATTAATGCTTCACGTTTTATGGTATTATAGTTCCTCTTAGCACTATTTAATAATATATAAGCATAATCAACAGGCTGGTCATGTTTTCTTACTAGATTTTAAGCTAACATGGCACCTATAGCCACTAAAGATGCATTTGTATGCACATGAAACTCAACATCCTAATTAGTAGATATCAAAATAGGTGCTTCTACATACTTTTGTTTAATCAGCTCCCATGCTGCCTAACATTTTGAAGTCCACAAAAATTTCTTTGTCTTCCTCATGAGTTTGGTAATTGGGGCCATTATGAATGCAAAATTCTTGATAAAACATCTATAGAATTGAACCATTCTATTGAACGCTTGAATTTGTTGTGGGTTTATAGGTACAAGCATTTGAATTATGGCTTGGATTTTTTTAGGATTAAGTAATTTACCTTCTTTAGAGACAATAAACCCCAATATCATCCTTGAAAATACCATAAAAACACACTTGTATGGGTTCAAACTAATCCCAAACTCCCTGCACTTTTGAAAACACAATTTGAATTTTTGCAAATGAGTGTCCATGTCACTTGAGACCATAAAATCATCCAAAAATACTTTCAAATTTTTTTCTAGATGATCCCTAAATGTTCTATTCACTACCCTCTAATAAGCAAGATGTCCATTCTTAATTCCAAAAGGCATTACTACCCAAGTAAAAACTCCCCAATCTGTTACAAAGGTTGTTTTGTATTTGTCCTTTGGTGCTATAGATATCTAATGATATCCAAAATATCCATCTAAAAAGGAATAAGCATTATGCCCTACAATTATATTTGGAACTTCATTGGTGAATGGCAAAGGATAAGGATTTTTTTGGGTAGCTACATTCAATTTTCTGAAATCTAGATAAATTCTAAATTTTCCATTCTTCATGTGTATTACCACAATTGGTGATAACCATGTGGCTTCTTCTATAGGCTGGATAAATCTTATTACTAATAGTTCATCTATATCTTGTTTAATTATTGTAGCATAATTTGGATTTAGTTTGTACGTGGCTTAATGTGCAAGTGGGATTGATGTATCTAACTCAATACGATGTTGTGCTAATTTTGGAGGTATACCTTTTAGGTCTTTATAAGTCCATGCGAATAAATCCTTA
>Ga0116228_10003732_pt1 | contig 13464 bp, 9 predicted proteins | sample S1TSphfallax_2_FD_89694 | JGI IMG/M metagenome (GOLD analysis project Ga0116228, IMG submission 89694) | Host-associated microbial communities from peat moss isolated from Minnesota, USA - S1T2_Fc - Sphagnum fallax MG | ecosystem: Host-associated > Plants > Peat moss > Unclassified | place: USA... | reverse complement strand
TTTGGGCCCCCCCCTGGCCCCGCCCGTTCCCCCCCCCCCCCCCCCCCCCCCCTTTCTATGCTCATCACTCTCCCTTATTTTTCAACAGAGGATTTGGACGGCGCTTAGCAATTCGACAGACCAGGAGCTGTCTCTTCCACCCCCCTCGTGTCCCATCTTGTCCAGGAACCCTGGTACGTACCATGGACCTTTGAGTTTTGACTTATTATTACGTGCAATGGATTTGGCCACTCCTAAAGTTACTATGCCCTAGGCCCAGCCCATTTCTTACTACTTTTCCTAAGCAATTTGTCTCATGAGCGTGGAGCCTGGCTAGAATTTGGACCATGTAGGAGACAACATTTATCATATAACCATGAATAATCACCCTTACCCCACTTCATTTAAATAAAAGCCTAATTTGATTGCATTCAAAAAATGCAAAATAAAATCATCTACTTGGTTTAAATAAGATTCATACATACTATAAGACTCATAAAGAAAACACTTGAAACATGTTAAAATGTTTGCAATTCTAAGTGTGGTGAATAGTCTCAACCAAATTACAAGTAGGCATATTGCCATCCTCTTCAATTTCAAGCCTTATGAAGAAGTCCAAAATTTTAAAAATATGATATTGAACATGGGTGTGCATAATATTTAAATGCATTGAATGTGTTTCAAGATGTATGGGAAATGCAATGAAATTAGGGATTGGTTGATTTATGATTACTTAATTTCAAGCAAATTTCCCTCATTGTTTGATTCAAAAATGCCAAAAAGACAACCAATGGTTGACCTCTTGAAGTTCATTCCAACTTGCCACTGAATGCCACCAAGACCTTAAGACCTATATATTTTCATGTGCTTTAATAATGGTTTTGGAATTTTTAATCATTGCAAAGTTTGCTATGTTTCGGTCACAATTTCAACACCCAAATAAGTATCTTAGTGTGTTGTTCCACGGATTGAACCGGAAAATACAAATTATCTCTTTGTTGTTGTAGAGGTTGTGAAAATTCTCTCAATGGGCCAAACACAATTCAAATAACATTGCAATTTGCTTAAGCATTATCAATTATGAACCCCTTGAATTGTAGGTTGTTGACACCGTTTACTTTCATGGCTTTCACAAGGGCCCTCCACATGAGAACTTGAAATTCTACATCCTTTGAATGCATATCACACATTGCAATTGTCATTACTTCATAATAATGTGGATTGTACACATGGCATGCCATAGTAATTCACCCCAAAACATTTTTATAATGGTTAAACACCAACCAAGCTCCTTATTAGTTTCCTCTTGGTTGCATCAATGCAACAAAGTCAACTCCACTCCCTTTGCCATTTGTGACTATTTTAAATAAATAGACCTCAATGAACCTTGTCTTGGAAATAATTATATGTACATTCCCATAACGTTACCCAACGGGCCATGTTGAAAGTTCCCATGTTTGATGTTGAGTGAATAAAACATAAAATATCTATCCATTAAGTTATCAAGTTTTACCCCTTGTAATTTTTTTGCAAACCCTCTGTGAGAACCAAACAAATCAACACATAAAAACATTATATTGGCTACCAATGTTATTGTTGATGTGGTCCCTCCAAAATTCTTTTCCACCTTTTATTTCACCAACTATTTTGTAATTGCAACAAACTCAATTCCAATAGATACAAAATGTTTATGCAAGCCAAAAGTGTGCATGCATCCTTATGTCATGTTGATTTTTTTGTGCATAACATAATTGATGATCTTTGCAATGCAAGTTACCTTATAAGAATGGGGATTTTTGTAATACATGTAAACATTTTTTTATGTTGGTGGTTTTGATTGCATGCCAAGGGTGCCCATCATGTTTTTTGTCTGTACTATACATCTAATCCTAGATGGCACTCTAACCTATAATGGAAATTGCAAAGCTTGTGGGAAGTGGATGTTCCCAAAAAAAATGCAAGATCTAATTGGCTTGATGTAGGAAAAACATGTAACTCCCCAATGGTTAAAACATGGCAATCATTACAAGGCATATGAACAAGTGGATTAGGAATCATTAGAACATCATCATCATCCATGCCATCACTAAGGTCAAGGACAATTTGTAGAACATCATGGGGTTCTAATTTCACTTGTGCATTCAATAACTTTGGAACCCCATAAGCAACAATCTTTGGAGTAGTAGATGAAAATTATGAAATTGATGCCATGTCCTCACCATGAACTTTGTATTTCCAAACTTTGGATGAGCCAAAATGTTGAAGTCACTGGAAAATGCCATCAACTACATCATGATGACGAGATGGTAATAAGTGAGTGGGCATATTGTTTGAACTTCATAACAAGAACATGATTATAGACCTACACAAAGCCATCTACTTTAGTGTCCATGATCAATAAAATACAACTTGCATTTGCACATTTGAAAAAAACACAATTCGAATTATGTCATGTTATGAGAAAATTGGCAAATGAGAGATGGTTGTACAAAATGTACAATGAAGTGTGGCAGTTAGATTGATAGAAGTTTAGTATTTCCATTACACATTGCATAAATCAAGATATAAGAAATGCAATTGTTAGATAAAGGATCTAGACTAACCCAAAGAACAAAACCTAGAAAAAGTTTGAATGAAATTTGAATTTGTTGGAATTTGTAATTTTGATTTACTTTAGACATAATTATAATTCAATTAATATCATATAGTATAACATCCATGCATATAGTCCCCACATCCACATATTTAATGGAAATTCCATGGAAGAAGTAAGATTATAATAGAAGGTTTGATTAAATTTAGTATCATTTAGAAACACTAAAAAAAATAGAAAAAGAAAATAAATTCATGAGGTGTCAAATATTACAAAATGGAAGGCATCAATGTACTAGTAAAAAAAAAAGTAAATCAAAGTAAAAATTTGATATAAAGGATGATCTTTGTAATGGTTGTCAAAATTATGAATATAAGTTTCTTTATTTGGGGGTTTTGTGAAATCCAAGGATGACATATATATTAGAAAAGATTAGTGACAATTTTACTATATTCAATTATGTTGTAAGAGTCCATTATTCACAATTTGTTGGTTGCCAACCAAATTTGCACATATTAGTTGAATTTCAAAATTCCATGTATTAATAGAGGTTAAGTACATAGATGTAGATTAATGTTGGGATTTAGGATGGGTCACACATAAAGGAATAAACCATGTATAACTACAATTAGTCCAAATAATGTGCTCTTTGTTTTTGCTTGATTCCTAAATTTCAAATGTTGGTTTTTGTTTAGAATGTTGCCTATAAATGGATTGTTAAAAGTTGTGTAAAATTTATACCACAATAAATTATACATTAGTTTTGTCATTTCATTGGCCCAAGAATATTGTAAAACTAGTATTAAGCCATCATGTTCCTCTTTGCCCTAACACTGATGATCAATAATTAGGTTCCAATAATCTAATATTAATGTGATAAATATTTATAGGTCAAAATTCATCTCAAGAATCAAAGAACATTGTGTTATTTCCATAGAGTGAAATAATATGATTTCCTAACAATAAATCCACTTTATGATTACAAAATATGAAATTGTAATTAATATTGGATCCATTTGGCTAAATCAAACAAATACACAAGTGAAAGACTAAATAAAATCAAGTATCATTTTTGGTCCAATATTTAATACGCTACAATCTTGTCCATTTGTGTAAATGAAATTTCTTTCATTATAATTGTAATAGAAAGTTGCAAAGATCAAAAATTCTCATAAGATCCAAGAGCAAAATATGAAATTATTAACAAGGGAAAATGTGATTGAAGAAACCAACATGAAGAATAACTCTAGTTAGATTCAATATCATAAAAAATGGAGGTATTAAAATGATTGGTTAATGCTTGGAGCTTGGTTAATGTGCCCCATGGTGGCTTGGGATGCAATTTGGAAGCTTGAATGAGTGGGATTCCATGTGAGATTAACATCAACAATTCACCACTCATGGGTTCATCTTGATCATGGATGTTAATATTTCAAATCCATGTGGAAGGCTTGAAAATCCAATCAACATAGTTAATTTATCAAAGGTTCTTGCTTGTCCCCCTAATAAATCCCAATGGCAATGAAGCCTTTTGATTAACTTTCGTCTACCATCCTAATCAATAGTATGTAGTTTATTCCCAAAAATTAATGGTAACCCTTAGGGGATACAAAACCGTTCCTCCAATTAATATGTCATAAAATGTGACATGTGGAACCACTACTTGGGCATGCATTATGGTATAGTGTATTGGTTTGTTGGGATTAACTTGAATCATAATCTTTTACTTGATTAATCCTTGAACCTTCTTTAATCCACCCATTAATGTCAAAATCCGGTATGGACATGGTTCAAGATTAACATTGGTCAATCCAAGTCCCTTGACTTTCACCTTGCCTAACATTAAATGTTGAAAATCTAAATGCAACAAAATCTTCTAGGGTTGGTACCACTGTGCTAATACCCCCTTCAATTGGAGAACTCCCTCTTCATTTCACATTACCACCACATTAGGAACAACATTAACCCTATCAACAATTGGACACACTAGGAGTTTTTGAAGTTTGGTTGTTGTTACATGTTAAGATTGGGTCCTTTGACTTGGAAACCACTTGGGAAATATAGTCAACATTATTGAAGGGTCCTTTGACATAACCACCATCTTTGGTGTTTGCCCACCCTAAAATAAGGTGGATGCCAAACAAAACACAACTATTGGTTAAATGTCAAAATTAATAGCTAGGGTTTCAATGAAAAACAATGATGTTTGGTACATAGTTGTTGTCATCCCCAACAAATTACTTAATGCCTTTGTTCTTGAAATGGAACTAGACATCCATTTTGATGTAAATGGTGTAATATTGGAAGTTGATGTTCCAATAGGGTTGGTAACTATAGTTGCCAACACAAATGACTATGGTAGGCAAACTTGACATTGCGCCTCCACAAGTTGAATATCCAACCTTTCATTAATGTGGTTTCAACATTTGAACATTGACTCTTGTCAAAGGTGTAAACCCTAAACCCTAAACTTAAATGTTTTGTATAGATCCCCATATTCACCAATTAGCAAGTTGTTGATTTAATTAATTTGGGTAAGCCTTTCTGGAATTTTGTCAATCATTTTTGGAAATGGGAAACGTATCAAAATCTTGATAAATAATTCTTAACTTTCATAAATTTGGATAAAATCTAGATCAAAGTTGGTTTCATTTATTTGAAATAAGGTCAAACAACATGAGTCTAGATAAATTAACTTGCGAACTTTCAACATGTAATGAATCTTGTGATTCCAAAACCTTTGTGGGTATACATTAGATTTAACCACAAAATTATTCATAGCCAAAATCTAGTATGTACAAACAATGAATGTTAAGAAAAAATACATTATTACAAAACAAAGGCTTGAACTTTTGTTACCAACAAAATTGTTGGGATTTTGAATTTCATTTTAGGTCTTGAACTTTCTTAGACAACTTTTGTTATTATCATCGACTAATCTTACCTTTTTAAAAATCACGTGCATTAAATGTTATTTGATATTTTATTTTAATATTTTACCCTAACTTTCATTTACTTAACTCAATTTAAGGATAATCAACAATGGAGGATGTGTTTAAACCTTGCAAGGACTGTGGTTGTTAGTATGAAGAAGAGGTTGCAAGGTTGAAAATGTATAAAAAAATGTCATGGTTTGTGGACCCTTCAATAAAATGAAAGAAACATGTGTTAAATCTTTAAATTCTTGGTAAAAGCTCCCTGCACTTTGCATGTCTTTTGCGTAGGGTGACATGACAAATACATGCAACATTTTAAGGATAGTTCATTAAGGCCCCTTTCATGGTGAGGGTCTTTGACCATGGAAATGCTAAAAGCTTTCAAAAAACATCTAAAAGCCTTCCCATGTAAATTTTTAAATCATTTACATGTGGCCCCTTGTTGTGATATATAATATAAAGTGATAAAATACTTTGTTGAAATACCTTACCATGGTAGTAAATTGTGATTCATATTAATCAATTGTAAGAACCCCCAAAGTTTTTTTTTTTTTTTTTTTTTTTTTTTTTTTGGGCTTTTTTTTTTTTTTTCTATCCCAAAAAAATAAAGCTTTTATACACCCAACAAAAACTTTTTTATTAAATTGTGATTTAAATTAATCAATTTTAAAAACCCCCAAAATTTTTTTTTTTTTTTTTTTTTTTGTGTTGGGCATCTTTGATTGACCCATCACCCAAAAAAATCAAGCTTTAGACAACCCCAAAATAAATGTGTTATAATCTCCTCCTTTCTATTGCATATATATGTTTTCAAGAGTAGAACTTAGGGCAAAAAATATGGGATAAAGTGGGGAGTTATTGGGAAATATTTTGTAAAACACAATGGGGACAAAAAAAATCCAACACCTCCACCCTCCCCCAAAGGAAAAAAACTAGTGCTCCTTAGTGCATGCTACTTCATTTCCTTGGTTACAAGAATGTTTTTTGCATTCTTATGTTTTTTGTCATTTTTTGCCTAGGGCAATGGTAGGGTAGAACTATGGGTGAATGATATACTTGAGCCAAAGGTTTTACAAAAAATAAAACAATAATATTTTTAACCAATCACAATTTCTTGGGCTAATGTTGTAACATACTTTGCACCAAGCCCACCTCAAACAAGTGGGCTTAGCATGAAGTATTTGAGGTGGGCATGGTGCAATGTTTGTTAGACCATGAAACATTATCCATAAACTATCACTTATGATTCCATGTCAAGTTTGCATTTGCTTTCGTTTCCTTGGTCCCTTAAACCTTCAAGCTTCCTGTCAAGTGAATTTATACCTTGAGAGTCCTTTCCTCCAATCACAATGTTTCTATCTTGATTGTCATAGGCTTTTAGGCTTTAATGTAAAACTTAAAAGAGGTTTAAGGAAACTTTTCAAAACAAATTCAAGGCTTGAATCCGATCAAATTAATTTTCCATAATTTTTTCTTCAATCCTACTTGCATTAAAACATATGAAGTTAAATTACCATTACAACATTTAAATGTAAATTTACTGAAGAAAAGATGAACCTTTCAAAACAATTTCAAAACTCTCATTTCAATAATCTCATTGGCCACATAGGCTTTTTTCACACTTAAGCAAAAAAATATTGTAAAGAACCTTGGGTGAACCAACACCCACATTGGATACTAGTGTTGTTTTGGTACTAAGAAAATGTTGGATATAAATTTAGGTATGCACTAAGGTATAAAGGACCCTACATGTAGGTGATCAAAATAGAAAGAAGCATGTCAAAAAACTTGTTGTCTATTCTACATGAAAATGACATGTTAGGTTTAACCAAACATGTGCGTTTAAGGTTTTGAAAAACTTGTGTGATATTAAGGCCTAATCGTTTGTGTTGAGTTCATGTATGAATAGATTAGTATCAATTAGGTTAATGTTACATGTTTATGATTTATGAATGTCTCTTTTGGAGATGGTGATATAAATTTGACAAGATCCTTTTTGCATTTAGGAACCAATCTTGAGCTTTCATTTACTATTGTAGAGAAGAATTGTACATTAGAGGTGAGATTTTTTGATTGCTTGGCGCATTTCCCTTGTGTCAATTCTTTCCATGTTTATTTGTGATCTTCATGTTTGTAATGTGCTTATTATTATTTGTTTCTAGTATCTTGTGTGTTCTTTGTATTTGTGGTTTGTTGAATGTTGAATCAATTTGAAACATGGATGCATTTGAGTTATTGAACTTTTATGCAAATGAGTTTCGTGTTATAAGGTCTAATAATTTAGTAGTTGATGAACATGAAAACTATATATTATTAAATGAGGTGTTACAAGTTGAAGTTGTAGCTAATGAAAAATGACAAGTTGAAGAATAAGCATTATGGAGCAATGATTGACAAAGTTCATCACCAATCAAAGTTTTTGGGTTTTGTTTCACCATGTAGTAGAATCATGGGTGGATTTTTTTCATGTTGAATGATAATAACACTAAGGTCGACATGCAAGGAATGTAATTCATGAGGTGTGTGATGTGATGCTATTCTAAAAACTCTAAAAGTTTTCATAGTTTAACCAAGTTTTGAAAATGTTTTATAACTTACAACCTTGAACATGGCATCATGGCCATGAAGAAATATCTTACAAATGAACATGGCTTGAATTTGGTGAAACACATGGTGCACAAAAATGATCTAAAAACACTACACCAATATGTGTCCTAGTTCATGTTATATTTCAATAAATTTTGAGTGAACTTGGACAAATTTACCATGGCAAAAATGAGCAAACTTTTAATGAACGAGGACCATTTGTTACAATCAAATGAATTCATTAATAGTTAATTCACTAATTACTAATTTAAATTAACAATAGTTAATTCATTTAACTAACCTTTTAGTTCACAACTAAGCTAGGCTAAGATATTAAGTTAGGCTAAGAACTTAAGTTGGTGGGCTAGGTGGGCTAGGTTAGCTTAAGTTTTGAGGAATTTAGGCTAATTAGCCCACTAATTTAGGGTGCAAGTGTGAAAGTTTGAACCTTTCCCCTCCATGCTTAAGCAACAAGTCCTTAACCATTGGAACATTATTTAAATAAATGAAATGATTTTGTCATCACATGTTATTATGCACATTTTTTTCTTAACATATATGTGTAAGCTACTTTAGGTTATTTTAAAGCTAATGTAACTTATTTTAGGTTATTCCTAGGCTACCATAGGTTAAAATTTAACCTATTATAAGTTGTTATACCTTAGGCTATTCTATGCTATTTTAAGTTATTCCATCTTAAATTATTTTTGAATACTTTAAGCTATCCCACCTTAGGTTATTTTAGGTTATTTTCAATTATTCTAAGCTAATCCACTATAGGTTATTTTATGTTCACCCAAGCTATTTTAGGTTAAATTATTTTAAGTTATTCCATCTTAAGTGTTTATTGATTGATCCACCTTAAACTATTTAAACTTATTTTCACTTAGGTTATTTTTGACTATTGTAGGCTATTCCACATGAGGTTATTTTACAACACAATATTTTTGGATATTTTAGGCTATCCCACTCAAAATGTTTTTTGATTATTTTATTCAGAATTATTTTATATTATTATACCTAATGTTATTTTGGTTATTTTAAGTTGTTCCACCTTAGGACATCCTAGGTTATTCTAGGTTATTCCACCTTAAAGTTATTTAAATTTATTTCACCTTAAATTATTATAGGTTATTTTCAATTATTTTACTTAAAGTTATTCTTGGTTATTATAGGTTATTCCACCTTAGACTATTTTAAATTAGTCCACCTTAATCTATTTAAAGTTATTTTACCCTAGGTTATTTTACTTTATGTTATTTTCAACTATTCTATGCTATATCACTTTAACTTATTTAAATGTATTCTACCCTAGGCTATTATCACCTATTCTAAACTATTCCACTTTAATTTCTTTTATGTTATTTTCAATCATTCCAAATTATTCCACCTTTTGTTAATTTAAGCAATTTCAAATTATTTAAGGTTATCTTACCATATGTAACCCTAAGTTTTTAAGGTATAACTTATAATACAAATAAATATAAAAACCTAAAATAATTTAAGTATAATAACCTATTAAGGTAGAATAGCCTATAATAATTTAAGATGAATTAACCTACAACAAATTAAGGTGGAAAGTTTTTTAATAGTAAAAAATAACCTAATGTACAATAATTTAAAATAACATATTTTTTTCCCCCTAACATGTATAATTTTTTTTCTTCTAAATGGGTAGCCTTTCATATGGACTTTATTAATTGATTAATCACCACATATGGCCCCTTCAACATTGGTTTATAATTTTTTTTTTCCATTCTAGTGTTTTTTTTTCCATTTATATGGACTTTTGGGACTAGGACTCTTGCATTTTTGAGCCACCATAACTTGCATCCACCCTTTTGATGATTATTAAGGGTTCTATGTTATTATTTGTTATGGAAAACCCTTGGTTGAGGTGAAGGGTGTTGTATTTTTGTCATGAAGTCCAAATTCATTTTTTGTAAACAACTTGTTTATGAACTCCTTCCTAATCTACTACAAAAAACCAATGAAATTTTATGTGCTTCTTGTTGTTGATTAGTGTGCAATTGTGACAAAAATGTTTGATTTGTGGATGTCCAGATCAAGTTGTGAAACTTTTGCTTCAATCATTCATTTCATTAACCAAAGTTGCATGTTCCTTGTCACATAATTATTGAAATTATTGGATTGTTTCAAGCACCTAGTATCTTTAATGTAGCTCTTGCAAAATGAATGAAGATTATATTGGATGAATTCAACTTAACAAATAAGGTCATTGCATATGTGAAAGATGAAAGAACCAATTTTAATTCTTTCACAACTACCTTCACTTTTGTTGTGTCATGTGAGCCTTTGCAATTACCTTATCCATTTGTTAGTTTTAACTTTGGTCATGTTATGCCAAAGGCATGTCAATATGTCACAAATGAAGTTAAAGTGGGTGCATGCATGAAAAAAATAAATTTGGAAGGTGTGTAAATTGTTTTCCAAAGATAATTATTTGGAAAAAAAGTTTGGAAAAGGTGGACATGAATGGGAGAAGGCTTGCCATGAGGTTGACATATGGCACAAAAAATTCAAGACCCTTGTGAAAACATGTATTTTTTCCAAGGTAATTTTATTCCAAGAAACCTTAAAGTGTGTGAATGTTATCAACATATGCTATACTTAGTGAAGTTCAATATTACAAGCTTACATGGGTGATTCTTCGAACAAGAATTAAAACCTTAAACCCAATTGTTCATTCGTGTTTGCTGAATCAACGTCAAAGGTACTAATTATTATTTGATGCATTGTTTGTTATTTTGGTGATCATGGGGACAATGAGGAAGGAATATACATGTTGAGCTATTGTTATTCCTTTGTTTCAATGTTATGAATTTGATTGAAAGATAGAAATTTTGTATGGTTGAACATAAAGTCATTAGTGTGTTGCATCCCTTTTTAGGTTTTGTAGAAACCTTTTTTGGTTTGCATCATGAATCACGTTGATAGGGATCAAGATGCCATATTAGTGCAACAATACGATGAGTTGGCTATGTTGCCCTTATTGAAAATTGTTATGGATTTTTTGAATCCAAGTCAAGTTGTAGGCCCAATTCCTCCAACACTTGAACTACCTTTGATTTTGATTGGGTTGTTTGGGTTAGTAGCTTCAACACATGAAACTATTGAAGGTTTTTATGAATTGAATTATCTTTGTTCCGTAAGTTCCATGTGGAGAATGTAGATGGCCTTGATCTATTGATGTGGCAGTATGTTGATGAGTCCATGTTCCCAAATGTGGGTCAAAAGCATGACAAATTTTGAAGATCCTATGTTCATAGATTGAGTAGATCTTGTCATTTGCAAGCATGCTCATTAGTTTATGATGATGTTGTCTTGAGGTTGAGAATCTTGACAAGCTCCTCATGACTTATAAGATTTGACCAACTAATGTGTGGGTTGATTGCAAGCTTGTTGATGGCATGGTGACAAATTGGTAGAGTTCTTTTGTGATGGAGGAGACATCATTGAAAGAAAATGAAGACCTACTTGAAAAGGTAGAGTATTTTGGAAAAAAAATAATCCTATGTTTGAAAATGTTAAATGGTTGTACTTTGATTTTGCCTTCAGTTGTACATATAGATTGTTGATTGCAGCTTTTCATATTGTTACACAAGTTTAACATGCTCACAATGTTGCATGGAATGATTGTTTGAATGTTAAATGCTTGTTTTCTTCCTTATTATTTGTGATTTTGCTCATCCTAGCACTCTATTTTTCTAATTGGAAACATACACAGCAACACAAAAAAACCTACACCCAATACTAAAATCTGGATTGTCACTTTGCCAAGTTCAACATTGACATACCTGTGTTGATATTGATGCTACAAATTTTCTGCCAGCAAGTTGGTGATACCATACTGGTACCAAAAAACTGAATTAAAAAATAAATTAAGACCCTTTCCAAAGTGAAAAATACAAAAGATAGATACCAGGACACCACTGGTATTTCCAAAACCTGAAACCAGAACAACACTGATTGTTACAATGGTATGAGTTTGGGTTGTGGTGCACCCAAGGCCTCTCTTGAACAAAGCAGGTTCTCTGGCTGGTTTTAGGGTATTTCTACCACTGGGTTCACAAATCGATCAAAACTGAAATAGGATTGGAATCAGCTAACAATCTTCTTACTGAAACTGGAACCGGCACCTGAACCGAACTGCTATCCTATTTTGCACAGGTTCAAAACCGGGGGTTGTATAAATATAGAAAACTGTTTTCAAGAGGAAAAGTTCAAAACTGGAACAGAGCCAGGGAGCCAAGGTTCTCTCCAAAAGTCAAGAACCGAACAACACTGGCATCCAACCCTACCTGTAAGGAAGAACCCATCATTCACACCAGCTCAACTCAGGCAATGGCCAGTAGCTAGCTATAGGCACCCTCCGCCCTAGCTATGGTAAGCTAGGTAGGTAGGTGAAGGGATCATCCCCACTCCCCTGCTCGGAAATTAGGGTTGATCATCAATCAGGAAGGAGTTCATTGACAAATACCATGGCGAGTGTGCCTGCGCAGACAGACAGGCAGGCAGGCAGACGCGCGCATTTTGTGTGCCTCCAAATCTCTCTTCTTTGACTCGTTCAAATCAAGCCAACAAATGGGGGTTAGCCAAGGAGCAATTTCGTAATGGAGGCCCAGGGGAAAGAATAAATAGACGTTCGCTGCAATTCCCATATACCTAACTAGATCTTACGCGAGATGCTTGCTTGGACGGCCGCCCTCCGTTGACGAATTCTCCTTCGCCTTCGCTTGCGGGTACGTATGTATATGCGTAACCCCCCCGGCCCTCAATTTCCTCGTCTTTCCTTTCCCTTAATCTATCCCCCTTGTTCCTTCTCCCCCGTAGCAATGTCCTACACTCTTCTATTATCGTCTCTGTGCAGAAGGCCACTGCAAAGCGACTCACTCTAGAACCATATTAACTTGGCATAGGCTACTTCAATTTTGTACAATTTAAAGGCTTTGGTTTGTTTCACTGTCTGTCTGCAAATTTACTTACTGGAACCAATTTTCCAACACCTTTGGGGGAAAAAAAATCACAAACTTTGAAGAATTTTTAGTTTAAAATTTTAAAAGGCTTGTTCACAAGTACTTGAAAGCTTTTCTATTTTTTGTTTGTTTTTCTTTGGGTTTGGTTTGGTTGGCTTGTTGTTGTTGTTACCCCCACCCCCGCCCTTCTCTGTTGTAAAAACTGTTACAAAAACTGTCTTCCTGGAGTAATATTAAAGGTTTAGATGGAACTTGTCAGTAGCATATTGAAAGTACTTAATTGGAAGAGATCATTCGTTTCATCACTTGTAATTTGGGATCATGTTTTGAAGCTCACTGGTAGTGATTGATTGCGTTGTGGGTGGGCCGCGCG
>Ga0116228_10003731_pt1 | contig 13464 bp, 5 predicted proteins | sample S1TSphfallax_2_FD_89694 | JGI IMG/M metagenome (GOLD analysis project Ga0116228, IMG submission 89694) | Host-associated microbial communities from peat moss isolated from Minnesota, USA - S1T2_Fc - Sphagnum fallax MG | ecosystem: Host-associated > Plants > Peat moss > Unclassified | place: USA... | reverse complement strand
GTTCTCCATTCCAGCGCCGGCTATCTGGCCGGTACGCACGTGACATCGAAGTACGTTTTCGATTTGCGCGACGAAGACGTGTTCTGGTGCACGGCCGACGTCGGCTGGGTGACCGGCCACAGCTACATCGTCTATGGGCCGCTGGCCAATGGCGCCACCACGCTGATGTTCGAAGGCGTGCCGACCTATCCCAGCAGCAGCCGCTTCTGGGAGGTGATCGACAAGCACCAGGTCAACATCTTCTACACTGCCCCCACCGCCATCCGCGCGCTGATGCGCGAGGGCGACGGGCCGGTGAAACGCACCTCTCGCGCGTCGCTGCGCGTGCTCGGCAGCGTCGGCGAGCCGATCAATCCGGAAGCCTGGCTGTGGTATTACCGCGTCATCGGCGACGAGCGTTGCCCGATCGTCGATACCTGGTGGCAGACTGAAACCGGCGGCATCATGATCTCGCCGCTGCCTGGTGCGACGGCGCTGAAACCCGGCTCGGCAACCTTCCCGCTGCCCGGCGTATTCCCCGAACTCGTCGATGCCGACGGCAAAGTTTTAGAGGGCGCCACGGAAGGCAATCTGGTGATTACCGACAGTTGGCCAGGCCAGATGCGCACCGTGTTCGGCGACCATCCGCGGTTCATCCAGACCTATTTCACAACGTATCCAGGAAAATACTTCACCGGCGACGGCGCGCGACGCGATGCGGACGGCTATTGGTGGATCACCGGCCGCGTCGATGACGTGATCAACGTCAGCGGCCATCGCATGGGCACCGCCGAAGTGGAGAGCGCGCTCGTCGCCAATGCCAATGTCGCCGAAGCCGCCGTCGTCGGGTTTCCACACGAGATAAAGGGCCAGGGCATCTACGCCTATGTCACGCTGAAAGATGGCGTCGAGCCAACGGACGCGCTGAAGAAGGAGCTGGTGGCCTGGGTGCGTCGCGAAATCGGCCCGATTGCAGCCCCGGACGAAATCCAGTGGGCGCCGGGCCTGCCGAAGACGCGCAGCGGCAAAATCATGCGGCGCATTTTGCGCAAGATCGCCGCGAACGAAACCGATGCTTTGGGCGACACGTCCACGCTGGCTGATCCCGGCGTGGTGCGCGATCTGGTGGATAACCGCTAAAAATTGGCGTTAACTCCCTTTTCACAGGCTTGCTATTGAATTATAACGCAATAGTTCTAGCTATACGACGTGCGTTGAATGAGGGGCTGCTATCTGAACTCACCCCAACTTTCGGCAGCGACCCGGTCAGAAGCGTCATGCTGTTACACCCAATCGTGGATGGCTTCCTGCAGCAACAGGGGCGTCATCCAAGGATTGGGCGTTTGCGTGCCGATCTTGAAGCGTTTGTGACGGGTCAAGAGATTGCGATGAGCACGGTGCCCTACGAACATCGCACCGCTTACATGGGCATTCTCGATGCCGTCACTGAAGGTGTTTGGGAAATACGTAGTCGTGACCCAAACCCAGGGATGAGAGTTTTCGGGCAGTTCGCCTGCAAAGACACTTTCATAGCGTTCAACGTGGGGCTTTGCTCGAAGCGCGACCTAAGATGGCCTGAACTCGTTCCTTTAGGGGACGGAAAATCTTTCCAATATCATTTTGCGCAAATAGATGTGCTGAATCGGTGGAAAGCTTTGTTTCCTCAACTTTCGCCACTATCCGGAGATGACCCGAGTGTCCTTCTCTCAGACAAATACCATATCGTCTGAAATAACTTCGGATGACCCTCTTTCTGCGGAGGCGCAAGCGTATCTGGAGGCCAGAGCGAAAAACGCCTTTTATGACTACATCTATTCAAAGTTTCAGGAATCGGAGGCGGCTGGACTGACGAAGGCCAAGTTAGCCCGACGACTTAACAAAAGCCCTGATCAAATTTCTCATCTGCTCGGTGCTCCGGGGAACTGGACAATTTCAACGGTTGCTCTGTTGCTGGCTGGGATATGTAGGGAGGAGGTTATTCCGGATTCCAGAAGTTTTATCAACAAGCCGCCACGAAACACGCAGGCCATGGATTTGAGAACCACGTGCGTAACTGAAATTCGATAGAGCGTATGGCAGCATCGGCGTCAGGACGCGCCCACAGCATTGCCGCAGGGGTAATCTTCCTGGGCAGCTTTGGCACTGTATGGCTGATCGGCGGCGTGCTGTTAACCGGCCGTGCAATGCCGACCGCCCTGGCGTTGCTGGCGGCCGGCGCCGTTCCGCTGCTCGGCGGAGCGCTTCTATTGCGCCGGCGTGCCGTGCCCGATCCGGCCAACGCGGACAGCGCCCGCATCGCGCGTGTGTTCAAGCAGGTGAACCTGGCGCAATACGCCGCCATGGCGGTGGCGATCGTGGGCGCCAATCTCGCAGGCCGGCCCGATCTGATTCCCGCGCTGATATCCTGCGTGGTCGCACTGCATTTCATGCCACTTGCCGGGCTATTCGGCAATCCGGTGTATTACGTAACGACGCCGGTGATCTTGCTGCTCGATACGCTGGCCGTGTTGCACGCGCCTCATGAGTCTGGCGCCTTTGCCGCAATGGCCACCGGATCGGTGCTCTGGTGCACAGCGATATTTCAGCTTGTTCGCGGCATGCGCCTGGTGCATCGCGACACTCGCCAAGGGGCAAGCGTTTCTTAGATCAGCAGGCATGGCCACGCGGTGCAACATTTCGATTTCATCATTGTCGGCGCCGGCACCGCCGGCTGTGTGCTTGCCGCCCGCCTGTCCGAAGACCGGAACGCCAGCGTGCTCCTGCTGGAAGCCGGCGGGTCGGACCGCAGCCCATGGATACAGGTGCCGATCGGCTATGGGCGAACGTTCTTCGATCCGAAAATCAACTGGATGTATGAAACGGGTGCGGTTCCCGGGCTGAACGGGCGCAGCAGCTACTGGCCACGCGGGCGGGTAATCGGCGGATCGGGCTCGATCAACGCCATGGTCTATGTGCGCGGCCAGCCGGAGGATTTCGATGGATGGCGCGACAGCGGCAATCCGGGCTGGGGATTTGCCGATGTCCTGCCCTACTTCTGCAAATCCGAAGACCATGACTTTGGCGAAACAAGCCATCATGGCGCCGGCGGACCGATGCACGTCACCGATATCTCGGCGCGCGTCCATCCGCTGTGCGCTCACTTTCAGCAAGCCGCCGCAAACCTCGGTTTTCCGGCAAAACGGGATTTTAACGGACCCGAGGGCGAAGGCGTCGGCATCTATCACATCAACACCGATCGCGGCATCCGCGCTTCCACCGCCAACGCCTTTCTGCGACCCGCCCTGCGTGGCAAAAACTTAAAACTCGAAACGAACGCGCACGCCACAAGCATCCTGTTCGACGGCAAGCGCGCCACCGGCGTGGCCTATCTGCGAGACGGGCATGAAACCACCGCCACGGCCACGCGCGAGGTGATCCTGTGCGGCGGCGCCATCAACTCCCCCCTGCTCCTGCAACTCTCCGGCATCGGCGACCCAGGCGACCTCGCGGCCGCCGGGATCGCCGTGCGTCACGCGTTGCCGGGCGTCGGCCGTAATCTGCAGGACCACCTCGCCGTGTCCTATTTTTACCGGTCAAGCCGGCCAACCCTGAACGACGACCTTAGGCCGCTCACCGGCAAAATCCTGGCCGGGCTGCGCTATTTGATCGACCGTGGCGGTCCCCTGTCGATGAGCGTCAACCAGGCCGGCGGTTTCATCCGCTCGCGCGCCGACCTGACCCGCCCGGACCTGCAACTCTACTTCAGCCCGGTCAGCTACACGCAAACGCCCCTGTCCGACCGCCGACTGCTGAACCCCGACCCGTTTCCGGCTTTTCTTCTCTCCTTCAATGCGTGCCGACCGACCAGCCGCGGATCCTTGCGCATCGTCTCCCCCGATCCGCGGCGCCACCCCGCCATCACGCCGAACTACCTATCGACCGATCAGGACCGGGCCGACGCGCTGGCCGGATGCCTTCTGCTTCGCCGCCTCGCCGCCACGCGCCCGCTCGCCGACATCATCACCGCAGAGCTCAGCCCCGGCGCCCACGTGCAAACGGACGATGATCTGATCAAGGATTTCCGCAACCGGGCGGACACCGTATATCACCCGGCCGGCACCTGCGCGATGGGCCCCGATCCACGCACCGCCGTGGTCGATGCGCAGCTTCGCGTGCACGGCATCGCCGGCTTGCGGGTCATCGATGCGTCGATCTTCCCCACCCTGACCTCGGGCAACACCAACGCGCCGACGGTCATGGTCGCCGAAAAGGGAGCGGATTTGGTCAAATCATAGGGCTCAGCGCTGAGCAACCACCTCGTAGCCCGGCTCTTCCGGCTCATCATCGACCATTTCGGCGGGAAAACCCTCGCCCAACACCTTTACGCCGCAAGGCTCTTCCAGCCTGCGGATGATATTGGGCGAATGCTCGCGCGGCCCGTATTTTTCGGCGCCGTCTTTAAAAATCGACAGCACCAGCGGCGACAGCTCCAGCTTCACATCCAGGTCCTGCGCCAGTCGATCGAACAGGCCGACGTCCTTGATCACCAGATCCATTGTAAAGCTAATGTCGCGGCTGCCGTTCAGGATCACCTGCGACTCGGTCTCGTGCACAAAGGAATTGCCCGACGATATGCGGATCGCCTCATAGGCGGTGTTCATGTCCATACCCGCGACCTTGCACACGGTCAGCGCCTCGGCCAGCGCCGCCAGATGCACGGTGCAGAGGTAATTCGTCACTACTTTGAGTTCCGAGGCCGACCCGAGCGTGCCGGTGTGCAGAATGCGCCGCCCCAGCGTTTTCAGCACCGGCAACACGCGCTCGAACGCCTCGCGCCGGCCGCCGGCGAAAATCGAGATGTTGCCGGTGTCGGCCCGGTGGCAGCCGCCGGAGACCGGGCAGTCCATGATCATCGCGCCTGTCGCCTCGACCAGGGCGCCGAGACGGATCACCTCTTCATGGTCCGTGGTGCTCATCTCCAGCCAGATTTTGCCGGGGGCCAGTGCAGGCAAGAAACCGTCCTCGCCCTCCGCCACAGCGGCACTCGCCGCGGGCGAGGGCAGGCAGGTGATGATCAGATCGACGCCCTGCGCCATCTCAAGCGGCGTCGCCGCGGCGCGCGCGCCGCGGGCGACATACTGCTCGACCAGGGTGCGGTTCAGATCGAGAACGGTCACGTCATGTTTGTTGCGGATCAGGCTGCCGGCGAGTTTGCCGCCTACGTTGCCTAGGCCGATGAAGCCGATTTTCACAAGCTACCTCAAGGAAGAACTTCTTTTTTTGAAAAAAAAGAAGCAAAAAAACTTTACACGTTGGCGCGCGCGTTGCCTCTGGCGCGCGCGCAAACATGCAAAAGTTTTTTGGTTCTTTTTTTCAAAAAAGAACATCCTTTCTTATCACCCGTGATGCAAGGCAAGCCAATCCGTCGAGAAACCGTCGGCGCTGGGCAGGCGGCTGCCGTATTCGGGCACTGAGCCGCCGCCCGACGCCGCGACGATGTCGATGGTCAGCCCCGCGACATTGGCAAAATCGCTGGCGAGATGGATCGCCTCCCCGCTGAGCGTGCCGCTGCTGTAGTCGATGGTGAACACGCCACTGGCACCCCCAGCGGCGATCGGGCCGTAGTTCTGCGCCGTGACGCCGCTGCCGGTCAGGGCGCGGCCGGAGATGTGCCCGCCGTTCACCGTGGTTTGCAGCGCGCCGCGTAGCGCCGCCGAGCCCGCGGCGCCGGTGTTCTCGATCTCGAAGCTGGCGCTGCCGCCTTGGGCGATGGCGACGGTCAGCGTGCCGTTCACCGTCGTGATCGTGGTCCCATCCACGCCCACCACGGCCAACTGCGTCCCCTGCCCATCGATCGTGCCCGCCACGCCGGCGAACGGCCTGTAGCTGTTGCCGGTGCCGGCGGCGCTGTTGACGTAGTCGCCGGTGACAGTGAGCGTGGTGCCTGACGTGTTCAGCCCGCCGCCGGCGATCGTCAGCGTGGAAAGCGTGCTGTTGCCGGCGCCTGAGCCCGACGCGACCACGGCATTCGCCCCGCTCGGGCCGATGTTCAGCGTCCCGCCGGTCAGCGCCGCGCTATCCTTCAGAATGCCGTTGTCGGTAATCGTGCCGCTGTTGGTCAGCCCGGCGGTGAAAGCGATGCCGCCGCCGGCGCCGATCAGGATGGAGCCTGCGTTGGTGAATGCGACGTTGACCGGGGCCGCACCGCCGGTACCGGTCTGCTCGAACAGGCCATTGTTGGTGAAGGCAGCGCCGGAGAGCGAATTCGCGCCCACCATGTCGAAAATGCCGGCAAACGTGATCGGCCCGTCCAGTTGCAGGGTGGCCGCGTTGATTTCGGCAATGGTGGCAACACCCAGGGTCGCGCCGGACTCCAGCGTGGTCAGGCCGTGATCGAGCGACAGCGTGCCGCTGCCGGTGACCGGGCCATAAAGCTTGTTGCCATTCGCGGTGAGATCGAGCGTGCCGCCGACGGCCGCGAGCGTGCCGGGGCCGCTCAGCACTGTCGCGACGGTGCCGAAGCCGCTCACCACCGATCCGGCCTCGGTGATGATCGACTTGGCAGTGAACGTGCCGCCGCCGAGGTCGATCTGGCCGAGGTCGGTCAGGGAGAGCGTGGTCGAGTACGAGCGGTCGCCGATGATTTGCAGCGTGCCGGAGGCGCTGATGCCGGTGAGGCTGTTCTCGATGGCAGTGCCGTCGAACAGGATGGAGGAGCCGGCGCCGGAGAGGATAAGGTTGGCATTGTCGCTGGTAAGGGCCGCAGAATTGATGCTCAGCGTGGCGCCGCCGTTGCTGCCGGCGACGGCGGCAAATGTGCCGCTGCCCAGAATGTCGAACGTGTGGCCTTTGCTGACCGAGACGCGGGCATTGGTCAGGGTGGCGCCGTTGGAGAAGGTCACGCTGCTGCCGCTTTCGGCCTCGACCAGGCCGCTGACGGAGTAGGTGCCGTTCTGCACCAAGAGGCCGCCGGAGCCGATGCCGAGCAACTGGCCGTTCCCTTGGATCGTGCCTGTGCTGCCGAGATTCAGCACCAGCGCGTCGCTATCGGTGGCGCTGATCACGCCGTTGTCGAGCAACGTCAACTGCCCGGCGCCCAACTGGCCTGCGCCGGTGATGGTGCCGCCCACCAGGTCGAGAACATTGCTGGTTGCCGCACCATAGACGCGGTTGTCTGGGTAGTTGCCTAGCTCGATGGTGCCGCCGTTGAAAGTGGTTTTCGTGCCGCTGACGATCAGGTCGGTATTATGGTAGCTGGAGTTGAGCGCGATCGTGCCAGCGGCGGTGCTGTTGACGACGCCGAGCACGGTCAGGGTAACATTGTCGTTGACGTCGATAGTGGCGGCGTTGGTCAGCGGATGCGCGACACCGTTCAGCGTCGAGTTCCCGTTGACGATGAAGGCGCCGCTGCCGGTGCCGCTCAGCAGGCCGCCCACCATGGTGGCGCCGTTAAGATAGACGTCGGCGTTGGCGGCAAGGATGGTACCGCCAGTGCTGTTCACAGCGGTCTGTATGGAGAGGCCGCCGGTTCCGGTCGCCTCGATCAGGCCGAGGTTGGTGATGGTCGAGCCGTTGCTGCTCAGCGTCAGCGTGTTGCTGTCGTTGGCGTCGATGATACCGGCTGCATCGTTGATCAGGGTGAGCTGGCCGCTGCCGAGCTGGCCGGCGCCGGAGATGGTGTTATTCACGTTCACCAGCGTGTCGGTGCCAGCGGCGCCATAAAGCCGGTTGTCGGGATAATTGCCCAGCACGATCTGGCCGCCGCCGGTGAGCGTCAGCGTCGGGCTGCCGATGATGAGATCGGTGTTGTGGTAGCTGGAGTCCAGCCCGATGGTGCCGTCGTTGGTGATGGTGCCAAGCAGGGTCAGCGTCGTGTTGTCGTTGAGTTCCACGTCACCCTTGTTGATGACGGTATGCGCCGTGCCGTCCAGCGTCGCAGAGGATATCACCGCGAAGGATCCGCCGCCGCTGCTGAGCAGAGTGCCGCCCTGCAAGGTGGCGCTCTGCAACGAGACGATTCCGGCGGCGGCCGAAATGGTGCCGGCTGTGCCGCTGTTCACCGTGGTGCTCTGGATCGTCAGACCGCCTGCGCCGGTCGCTTCGATGAGCTTGTTGTTGGTAACAGTGTTGCCGGTATCGAGGATGAGCGCGAGCGTGCCGTTGGCATTAATGGTGGCATCGTTGATGAGCGTCAGTTGGCCGGCGCCGATCTGGCCCGAGCCTTCGATGGTGTTGTTCAAATTCACCAGCGTGTCGGTGCCGGTTGCGCCATAGACCCGGTTATTCGATGCGCCCTCGCCGAGCGATATCGTGCCGCCGCCGGTGAGTGTCACGGTGGCGCTGCCGGCGATGAGGTCGGTGTTGTGGTAGTTGGTATCCAGTGAAATCGTGCCGTCGTTGGTGATGATGCCGAGCAGGGTCAGTGTCGTGTTGTCCTGGACCTGAATGGCGGCCTGGTTGGTGACGGTCTGCGATGAGCCGTCCAGCGTCGCATATGAGGTAACCTGAACGAGCCCGGCGGCGCCGGATTGCTCGATGAGCCCGCCCTGAAGTGTCGCGTTGTTGAAGCTGACGGTGCCGTTGGCGGCCAGGATGGTGCCGCCGCCGCTGTCGTTGACCGTGGTGTTGTAAAGCGTTAGTCCCCCGCCTGCGCCCACCGCCTCGATGAGCGAATTGTTGATCACCGTGCTGCCTGGATCGATGACCAGCCCATAGTTGCCGCTGGCACTGACCGCGCTGATCGTGCCGTCGTTGATCAGCGTCCAGGTGCCGTAGCCGATCGTGCCGGAGCCGGAAATCGTGTTGTTCAAATTGATCAGCGTGCTGCCGGTAAAATTGTTGGTGAGATAATTGTCCGGATAGTCACCCAATGCGATGGTGCCGCCGCCGGTCAGCGTCACCGTGCTGGCGGCGCTGGTCGAACCGATGTCTAGCGCGGTGTAATTGTAGGTGGAATTCACCGCAATCGTGCCGAGGTTGGTGATGGTACCGAGCAGAGTGAGCTGCTCGTTATTGTTGATATTGATCGTGGTCAGCGTGCCGATGGTGACGGTCTGCGCACTGCCGTCGAAGGTGGCGCCGTTGGTGTCGTAAATTGTGCCGCCGTTGACAGCTTCGATCAGGCCGCCTTGAATATCGGCGTTATTGAGGCTGACGACGCCATCATTGGCCAGAAGCGTGCCGTGGCCGCTGTCGTTCACGGTCGTGTTCTCGATCGTCAGTCCGCCACCTGCGCCCACCGCTTCGATCAGCGCGTTGTTCGTCACGGTGCTGTTGGTATCGAGTAGCAGCCCGTAGCTCCCACTGGCACTGACGGCGCTGATCGTCGCGTCGTTGATCAGCGTCCAGGTGCCGTTGCCGATGGTGCCGGAGCCTTCGATCGTATTGTTGAGATTGATCAGCGTGCTTCCGGTGTAATTGTTCGTCAGATAATTGGCCGGGTAGTCGCCCATGGCGATGGTGCCGCCGCCGGTCAGCGTCACCGTGCTGATGGCGCTGGTGGAGCCGATATTGAGCGCGGTGTAATTGTAGGTGGAATTCACCGCAATCGTGCCGACATTGGTAATGGTGCCGAGCAATGTGAGCTGCTCGTTATTGTTGATAGTGACCGTGGTCAGCGTGCCGATGGTGACGGTCTGTGCAGTGCCGTCGAAGGTTGCGCCGTTGGTGTCGTAGATCGTGCCGCCGTTGACGGCGCTGATCAGGCCGCCCACGATGTCGGCATTGTTAAGGCTGACGGCGCCATCGTTGGCGAGAAGCGTGCCGCCACCGCTGTCGTTCACCGTCGTGTTCTGGATCGTCAGCCCGCCGCCCGCGCCCACCGCCTCGATGAGCGCGTTGTTCGTCACTGTGCTATTGGTATCGAGCACCAGCCCGAAGCTGCCGCTTGCGCTGACGGCGCTGATCGTGCCGTCATTGATCAGCGTCCAGGTGCCGTTGCCGATGGTACCGGAGCCTTCGATCGTGTTGTTGGCATTGATCAGCGTGCTGCCGGTATAGTTGTTGGTGAGATAATTGGCCGAGTAGTCGCCCATGGCGATGGTGCCGCCGCCGGTCAGCGTCACCGTGCTGACGGCGCTGGTCGAGCCGATGTCGAGCGCGGTGTAATTGTAGGTGGAATTCACCGCAATCGTGCCGCTGTTTGTGATGGTGCCGAGCAGGGTGAGCTGCTCGTTGTTGTTGATATTGACTGTGGTCGTGTTGAGAACCGTCTGTGTCGTGCCGTCCAGCGTAGCGCCGCCGTTGTCGATGATCGTGCCGGTGCCGCTGCTGCTCAGCAGCCCGCCCTCGACGGTGGCGCCTTGCATATAGATGTTGCCGGCCGCGGCGGCGAGCGTGCCGCCGCCGATGTCGTCCACAGTGCCGATAATGACCAGACCGCCGGTGTTGGTCGAGGTGAACAGCCCGTCGTTGATGATGGTCGATCCGGTGTTCAGCACCAGGCTGTTCGTACCCGTGGCGCTGATCGTTCCGTCATTGACCAGGTTGAGCTGGTTCTGCCCGATGTTGCCGGCGCCGGAGATGGTATTGTTCAGATTGACCAGCGTGTCCCCGGCGATGCCGCCATAGATATAATTGGCCGGATAGTCGCCGAGCACCACCTGGCCGTCGCCGGTGAGCGTCACCGTGCTGGCAGTGGCGCCGCTGGTCTTGCCGATCAGCAGATCGGTCCCGTTGTAGGTGGAATCGAGCAGGATGGTGCCGGCGTTGGAAATGGTGCCGAGCAGGTCGAGGCTGGTGTTGTTCTGCAACTCGACCAGGCCGGTGTTAAACAGCGTGTTGGCCGTGCCGTCGAGCGTCCCCGAGCCGCTGACCAGGATCGTGCCTGCGCCGCTGCTCGACAGCGTGCCGCCCTGAATATCGGCGGAGAGGAACACGTCAGCGTTGGTGGCCAGGATGCGGCCGGTCGTCCCCTGGTTGATCGTGCCTTCGAGCAGAAGGTTGCCGCCGGTGGTTGCCTCCAGCTTGCCAAGGTTGGTCGCGGTGATGGTGCCGCCGTTCAGCACCAGTTGCGAGCTGACGTTCGCGTCCACGGTGCCGCCGCCGCCGTTATAGAAATCGAGCTGGCCGTTGCCGAGGTAGCCGCCGCCTTCGATCAGGTTGTTCGTGTTGACCAGCTCGCTGGTGGCCGACGCGCCGACGATATAATTGCCGCCGGGATAGTTGCCCAGCAGAATGGTGCCGCCGCCGCTCAGCGTGGTCTTGTTGCTGCCGATGATCAGATCGGTGCCGTTGTAGGTCGAGTTCAGCGATATCACGCCGCTGTTGGCAATGGTGGTGCTGGCGAGCGACGAACTGCCCAGCGTCAGCGAGTCGCCGTTGCCGACCGCCAGCGTCACCTTGCTGCTCATGGTCAGCGCGCCCACCGCATCGCCCTGGGTCACATTGATGGTGACCGCGGCGGGCGGCGCGATCGTCACGGTGTCGGCCGCACCTGGCACCTGCTGCGGCGACCAGTTCGCCGGGTTGTTGAAATTGTCGTCGCCGCCGGCGCCGGTCCAGGTAATGGCCGTCATGCTGATATATCTCCCACAATCGCTGTCCGCATCTGCCTGCCGCGGCGCATCCGCCGCTCATCGGCGGCCGAATCATGCGCAGCACCCCGTCATCCCGGTATGTCGCCGCGGTAACAGCGCGGTAACAGTCCGGGGCCGGCGTTTTGCCAACGGCGAACAAGTACAGGGCGGCAATGAAGAATACAATCAATCTGCGGTGTTTGTACTACTCAACCGCAGATTGTTATTGTAACCCAATACTATCGATGTCTGTCGATGTCTCGGTTGCTTCGTGGCTGAAAATCAGGCAATGTAAAACTCTCAAGCAACTGAAAACTGGCAACTGATGCCCGACCATGAACACGCGGCCATCAGGGCGTTCTACGAAGCCGCAACCGGCCAGGGCGCTTGGGAGGCGGCGTTCGACCATCTGCTGGCGGCCACGGGTTTCGATGGCGCCGCCTATTACGCCATCGACAGCGGCACGCGCGTGCCGTTGGAGCAGCGCTGGCATCGGCTCGATACCAGTTTTGCCGAAACCTATTTGCGTGATTACGTCGATATCGATCCGCGCGCGGCGCAGGTGTTCGTGCCGAACCCCACGCGTATTCTCTACGATTATCTGCACACCGAGGAAGCGGCGATCGACCGCGACCCGTTCTACGCCTGGTTCCAGCCCTCGCAGAACATGCGCTATTACGTCGGCGGCCAGTCCTCGGCGAACGAGGATATACGGCTGACGCTGACGCTGCACCGGCCGCGCCGCCGCGGCCATGCCGATCAGGCGGAGTTGCAATCCTTTGCACGTCTGTTCGACCATTTCGAGCATGCGGTGAATTTGCAGCACCGGCTGGCGCTGGACGCCGGGCGCCAGGCGCAGACGCTGGCGGCGATCGATACCGCGGCTCACGGGGTGGTGCTGCTCAGCCACGAGCTGACCGTGCTGTCGGCCAACGCCGCCGCGCGGCGCATCGCGGCACGCGGCGATGCGCTGTCGCTTTCCAGCCACGGCCTTGGCGCTGCCGACCGCGACGCTGCGCCCGCTTTGCGCCGGCTGCTTGCCGCGGCGCTGCGGCGGGAGGTCACGCGCCCGCTGGAACTGCAACGACGATTCGGCGGCCTGCCTTACGTGCTCACCGCCTTCCCAGTGGTCGCGCCCGATCTGCGGGTAGGCGCCGGACCGGTTGCGGTTGCGGTGCGCATCCTGGATACCGACCCGGTGCAGGGCGGGGGGCTTGCCGCTGCGGCCTGCATGCTCGGCCTGTCGCCGCAGGAGACGCGGGTCGCCGTGCGCCTCGCCGATGGCGCCGACGCGATGGAAATCGCCGCCGAACTCGGCCTGCGCCCGGCCACCGTGCGCACCTACCTCGCCGCCATCTACCGCAAGACCGGCACCAGCCGGCAGGGCGAGCTGGTCGCCCGCCTCGCCCGTCTGGGCGGGTTTTTGGACGCGGGCTGAAGCCTGCGTAGCGTGGGTCTTGACCTACGTCTTTGGGCGTCCCGGCGTGTTTCCGTGGGTCAAGACCCACGCTACGGCCTCTTCCGCCCTACGGCGATTCACCCCCGCGCGATCGCCAGTTGGCGATCAGGTCGGGCAGCGTGGTGCTGGGGGTCGGGTGGCCGATCAGAAAACCTTGCACATAGTTGCAGCCGCGGCTGCGCAGGATCTGCCACTGCGCTTCGGTTTCCACGCCCTCGGCGACCACGGCGAGATCCAGGCCGCGCGCCAGCATGCCGACGGCTTCCACGATGGCGCGGGCCTGCGGCTCGGTGGTCAAGCCGCCGGTGAATTCACGGTCGATCTTGATCCGGTCGAACGGAAAGCGGCGCAGGTAGCTCAGGCTCGAATAGCCGGTGCCGAAATCATCGAGCGAAATGCGGATGCCCTGCGCCTTCAGCGCCGCGAGTATCTCCATCGCGCGGGACGGGTCGTCGATCAGCACGCCTTCGGTGATCTCCAGCTCCAGCCGGTCCGGCGCGAGGCCGGCCGCCGTGACGATGGCGGTGATAT
>Ga0116228_10003730_pt1 | contig 13465 bp, 6 predicted proteins | sample S1TSphfallax_2_FD_89694 | JGI IMG/M metagenome (GOLD analysis project Ga0116228, IMG submission 89694) | Host-associated microbial communities from peat moss isolated from Minnesota, USA - S1T2_Fc - Sphagnum fallax MG | ecosystem: Host-associated > Plants > Peat moss > Unclassified | place: USA... | reverse complement strand
GGCAAGCCTGTATTCCTCAAGGAATTGTCAAAGTTGTGGAACAGATTTGGAGGTGGTAAATTCAATGCTTCCAACACACTTCTTATTGATGACACCCCATACAAAGCAATTCGGAATCCACCATTCACAGCTATTTTCCCTCATCCTTACACCCATGACTTCAATGATGATTTTTTACTTGGCCCTTTGAGGAAGTTTCTTGAGGGGATCCGAGATGCTAGTGATGTGCAGGAGTATGTGAAAAGGAATCCAATTGGTGCATCTCCAATTATGGAGTCAAGTGCTGGGTGGGTTCTGTATAAACACTTAATGCTAAAGGAGAAGAAGAAGAAGAAGAAAAAGAAGAAATCAAAATTGGAATCCACAAATCTTTTACTTTCTTCTTGATTCAGCTGCAATTGCACTTGTTTGATAATTTAAACCTGTGCCTATAATCTCAAAACCTTTTTCTCTTCATTTATGAATGCCATCTTGGTGGTGTTGATCTTATCTGTCATGGATTCAGTAACCCTAAATGTGAAACGTTAGTACTATGTTCAGCCTTCACTGGCTCTTCCACGGTTCTCTACTGAAGCTATCTGAATTTCCTTACCATCTTTAGCGATCGCAAAACTGATTCACATTTAAGGCCTGCTTTGCCTGTGATGTGAGGGATCCAATTTCCAGCTACTTGGGGTGATCATTTGACAATTGTTTCAAATTTGTTCACTTGGGGATGGCTTTGCTTTCAACCTTGCTTGCCTTCATGCTTTTACCAGCACAAAGCTCAGTGGTGGACGAGAGAGATTGGGAGACCACACATCGCCAATGATACCGATGAACAAATTCAGTTGCAATAGGTTTTTTAATGTCAATAACTGTTATTAAGGGTTTCAAATTTTTGGAAAAAAAATTCTCAATGGTTTTCAGTCCTGCTGGTTCTCAAAAAAACTACAACCCCCGCCTTTCAATGATGGTTCCCAAAAGTCAGTTTTCAAGATTAAAAAAATCTAGAATATTTTTTAACTTATTTTATTTAATTTGAAAATTTAATTAAATAATTAAAAAAGCCCCCTTTTGTAGAAGAGCCGGAAGTTTCTGCATGAAGCTCATGTTGATGGAGCTGTTGAAAAGGCTAGTGCCACCCAAGCTAAAACCTAAACTTAACTAAACACTAAACACCCCGAAAATCCTGAAAATCAATGCCCACAAGTGAAAGGTTATCACAAAAAAATTAAACTGATACCCTTATGGTTTTCAAAAAATTGGTTCTCAGTTGAATGAGAATAGACAAGGTTCTCAAAAAGGTTATCACCTTATGTGAAAACATCTTATTCTCATTTTGAGAATCGAACTGAAAACCTTAAAGGTTCTCACTGAAAAAGGGAGAACTGCCCAACACTAGTCTATACCATCCAATACTGGTTAACCCTTAAGATTACCATTTGTTTCCTTGTAGCTCTAAGACTTGTGATGTTCAACCTATTGCTAAAATGATGCTTGGAAGGGAAGAGAGGCCATTTTTGAAGAGGTTGTTTACTCTTGAAGAATGGGGGACTGATTACGTGAGTTGAACAAAAGATTGAAGAGCACATGAACTATTGAAAAGGCCATCTATGTATGGACTTAAGCAATTGAAACACCAATGGTTGAGTTGATGTGAAATGTTTTTGGACTATACCTTTGTGGTTGGTCTTCTAGGTCAAGTCTACTTTTTTTTGTGTATGTGAAACAATATTTTTCCGGCAATAATGAATATTAGAACAAATTTTGACAAGATTAGGTGATGAGTAATGATGGAGAGGTGAGAAAAGAAGTTTAACAATGTGAGGGTGTAGTTGCATTAACACATATCAGTAGTAGTTGTAACAACTATTTAATTTTGTGTATTTCAAATTGTAGAAAAAAAAAGAATTACAAATGGACTTGTTTTGTATAAGATTATTTTTAATATATTGACGTACATATCTAATTTTTTTTGAATCAATCTAATGAATAAACATACACAAGAAAGATATTTTTAATGCTATGTAACCAATGTTTAAAAGCAATAATTAAGTAGTAAAAACACATAAAGAACAATTTGAGATTTTTTTAATGACATATTTTTGAAAAATTTCTAATATAAACCTTATCATATATATATATATTGAAGATTTTTAATTTTTGAAAAAATTGTGAAAAAACATAGGTCTAAGTAGGTGGGTGTGACTCCTATTAACGTGGTTGGACATTATGGTCATGGTCATTCATGAAAAATTGAGGTGTGTATGGTTGAAATACAGTAGCAAATTGTAATTTTTTTGTGATATTGTTAATATGAAGACTTGGATGTGTGAGGTATTTTGGATTTTTTCATCTCCTAATTTCGATGTGCACATGAAGCATTCTAGGAGGTCACAATTTGATGATATTTTATTTTGAACCTCTAATATGTTTGAAACAAAATACATTAATGGAACTTTGATCATGCCAATGACAATGCTAATTGGAATTGGTTTAGGCAAAACATGTATGGGGTCCATTAATGGTCATCACCATGACAATTCTAAACATCATCCATTTAGCAATTATATAAAAAAATCATAAATACTTAATTAACTCATTGCTTTCACCAATTTAACGTGATAATTATGAAAACATTCCATAAAATTCACCTAACTACTTACATGGATATGAAAAGGCAAATTAACATGTGCTTTCTCATAATTGAATTTTCATATATTGGTTGAATTCAACTAAACAAAATTATGAAAAAAATCAATTTGGTTTGAGTTCAATTCAATAGAAATTTCAATGAGAACACTAACCATGTTGAATCCAAAGGAAAAGAATATTGTGTTTGGTTCAATTCAATTTAATTTAGAAATTTGGATTGAATTGACTTGAATTCAATATGAATTGAATCAAATGTATTTGAATTCAATTCAAGTTGCATTATGCAAATTCATTCAATATTAAATCATTCAAATGGAACTTCATTTTTTACAAAATTAACTCATCTCTTGCATCAAATTGTCTTGTATAGCACCACATAACCCAAGTGAAAAAAATGTTGGATATAACTTGTTAGCCATTCATAACCAAGTTTGTGTGTATAGAAACAATGGTCATGGGTTGCATTGTATAAGAGTGGTGCGATAGTTCCCACCCAATTTTTTTGTGGTGACAACACATCATAATTCAACTTTGTAGATTTGTCAATTATGTCCTCAAAGGATCAAAATTGTTTCATTTATATTCACAAAGTTCCCCATGACATTTCAAAGTTCCTAGTGAAATCTCCAAATAATATTTCTATCAAAGAAGTAGGTGCAAAAAAAAGTGATTGTTGATAATTTTGAATAAAAAACTAAAAGGAATTTTGTGCACATTTGATGGATTTATACTTCAACAATGGTTGCATATATAAACCAATGAAAGGAAGGAAAATGGAAGCGAATGATACATATGTGAAGCTAATGACCAATGATGATTTTTCATTCTTTTTGGTTCCAATTGGACTCATTCGCTATAATGTTCCCATTAAAGAAAAAAATTGATGCAAAATTTGTTTCTTGAAAAGTGGTAATATGTATTTTCACTTTTAAATTTGTTGCTTTCATCAAAGTGGGATATTGCTTTTTAACCATCATAATGTATGCAACATTGGTGTTGGTTGATCTTCCCCAATTGTTTAACCAGTCACATTTATTTTTTGTTGAATAGTTTAATTATATATTTGAGCCATTTTGGCTATTGTAAGTAATTGGAGTTAACATGGAATTGTGAGAAATAAACCCACAATTAATTGCAAGGTTTATGAATGACATGAATCTAACCATGACATTTCAATGGTGAATATAAGATGCCATCCATCTCGTATCTTACACAAAACATTCAAACAATATCTAAAGTGGTTTCAAGTTTGTGCCCTTTTACAAATAGTTAAGAGTTTAATTTATTCATGTTAGATGCAATCGTCAACACTAAACAACCCAACTATAATATAAAAGTCACTAAATATAGATCAATAATAAAAAATAATTGCAAATGCCCAGGTATAGGTTAAATTTTAGGCCAAAAATAGGGTAAATCCCATGGTTGCATGGAAGGATATCATGACATGTAGGACTTTGAAGTTTTCTTAACCAAAAAGTAAATTTTTTTGTGCCCCTTTTTCTCAACCTAATTTTATTTTATTTTATTTTTGTTTAGGTGAAAGTTTCAACTTACCCACATGTTGGGGACACCACTAAAATGATGGGGTGAACATTCCAATACCTAGAAAGATGGGGAACAACAATGGGAATAGGGGAACAAGTAAGGAATCTAATATAGTAGTAAGAACATGTTGGAAAAATATAACATTTTTTCCTAATTTGTTCCATTGGCAAACCCATTGTTCACATTATTGCCTTTAGTGTTCTACTTGGAACCCTTAGCATTGTGCATTCAACATCCTTGTCATTCATCCTATTGCACCATTGTTTGTTTGTCATAGTTGCATTATTGAAAAAAATTATGTTAGCCCCCATTGTCCACCTCAACACCCCCAAGTTACCCTTCCATGTGTTTCATGTTGTCATTCAAGCAATGCCTTTATCATCTAGGTCATCATCTTTGTGATCCTTGTTGCTAGTCTATTGTCAAGATTTTTTAATAATAATGGTGTGTATATATGTATGTATATGTAAGTTCTTTGGCTAATGGCATCCACCCCAACAACTTGTGATATCTTGCTTGGTGCAATGACGTTTATTGAAAAATCTCACTAACCTAGTTTCAACATCTAAGTTGTGGCATCCTACTACATAACATAAATTCTTATTTTAATTACTATTAACAAAAAAATTAACGAAACTAATTATTAAAACAAGTTGAAAAGATCTAAATTTAGAGTTCCAATGTTATGTTACTTATAATTTTTTAAAGTGGTATTTGGTTATAATTCAATTTAACATTTCATACTTTGGTTGAATAAACACCAAAAGTGAATGTAATGTTAAACTAATGTAAGTGGAGGATAAATGTGGAATGGAAAATATTTTCAATATAATAATACCTTTTTATGTTTAGTTGGAATTATATATATTTTTAAGATGTGATTTTTTATAGCACTATGAAAAATTGTGTTTACCAAAACCACATTAGTTTGCAATTAGAGTTCAAAAAACAACTTCCATACAACTATTGTGCAACTATCCCTTTGGTATTACAACTACTATTCAACTATCCCCCTAGAAATACGGGGAATAAATAAATAAATTGTCATGTGAGAAAATCAATTAGTTGTATTATAGTTGCAAGTGAGTTGAGAATGAATTTTCTATACAGTAATTTGTACACACCATACATACATTCATAATCAACGATGTTTGATTTCTTGAGCAGTTGAACTATAAAATATGTGAAAGAATGTTTTTATAATTGCAAATTGATTTGCAATTGAGAAAAAACCTAATGATTTAACCCATATGTTTTGTCTTTGAATCCTATTTCACAAATTATATAAAGAAGGCGTCTTCTTTTATATTCTCACATTAAAACAAATTTGCCCATTTTGGGATGAGTTCAAAAAAGCTTAACTTGAAAAACAAAACATAAAATTAGAAAATTTATTTACATGACTATCCTTTAATCCACCTAGTCTTATATTTTCTTACCTATTTGCCTACCTATGTAAATAAGTAGGTCCTATTTGTCTACCTACTTATGTAGGTAGGTAGGAAAATAGGACCGTAATGTAGATATGTAGGTTCTAGGACCTACCAACCTAACCTATGGCCATGTACCGACCTACCTAGTTATTAAAATGAATATTATTAATTTTTTCAAAATTCAATTAATATGCCATGTGGCAATTTGTTAAATTACGCCATGTGTCATAATTTCTGGCCATCATTAAAAATCATAATCTAAAATTTAAATTAATACTTCAAAAATAAGATAATTTTAAAATCCAAAAATCTTCATAATATTAAGTGTCAAATTTTAATGGATAGATGAAAATTAGTAACGTCAACATGACATTATGGTTGTAGTTGTAATGGAGTTTCATAGTAGTTGAAAATGAATTGTTTTGATAAAAAATGAGTTGCATTGTGTTGCACAATATATATAGTGAGTTGCAACTTTTATAAATCATTTGACTTATTTAATAACATTCAGAGTGTAGAAATAGGGTGAGTTGCAAGTGGCCATTGTAACTAAAAAAAAAAGGTGCCAAGGCCAGTTGCAAAACACTTTTTTTTTTCATAGTGTAGACATTTCTTACTCAAAATGTTGAAAATCAAAGAAATTATATGCATGTTTCTCTTGAAATTTCAAGAACTTGAGACAATTGTGTAGTTTTATTTTAAAGTCTATCATTTTGTTTGTTTCAATTATTTGATGTTTAATAAGTAAATAATTTATCAATCTCTTACCTATTTATGTTTAATAGTAGTTCCAATGTGTAGGCCAATTCACTTAAGTTGTTGAAGAAAATGAAGACCTTGTCGTTTGCAACCAAAAGTTGTGACGAGGAGAAAAAATTGCAAAATATTTGTTAAATATTGAAAACATTCCATGAACATTAAATGTAATAATCAATCAATTTCAGTGTCAAATATTTTTATTTTGACATATTATCAAGCTGAAAATTTTATAAAAGGTAAAATCATGGTTAGGTCTAGCTTGTTTTTGACATTAAAAAAAATCCACATCTTATAACAGCAAAACTTCTTGCAATTATAACATATCAAAATATAGATCTTATAATTATCTCCTATGCTTTTGGTTGAAAATATTGGTATGCCATGATTTTAAAAATATCATTAGACATATGATTGGTTCAAAAAATTACATGAAAGCTTGGATATTTCAATATGACATGGACTATAAATGATAAAAAATGGTGAGAATCATGGCATTTAATTTTTTAAATTATAATTTTTTACATTAGCAAATTTTAATATATTTTATTCTTAAATTTTTCATTTGATTGTGCAATTATTTTTAATTTTAATTTTGATATTATTATGACATATTTTTTGAGTCCACATTTTTCATTTTATCTACATGATTAACATAGAGTCATCATTTGAAAACTCAATTATGAGTTCATTAGTTTATTAAAGTTCATCCATATTTAAAATATGATTTTCATTAAAATTTACTACAACATGAATAATTAAAAAATTGATATTATTAACATTAAATATGGTTTTAAATTTGAAGTTCATTTAGAATTCAAAAAATTATGATTGTGACAATCCAAATAGTCCTTTTAATTATGCTTTTGACTTTAAACTACCATTTTTGCTGTTGAACAAGTTGATTTCAAGAAATAAAATAATTATTTGGCACCTAAGTGTCAAACCAAGTAATGTATTATGTGGTAGATTGTACTTTTAGTCTTAAATTGAATATTATAAATTCAACTTTGGCATCTACCACATGTTCATGTTCAAGATCATACATGTTCAAGACCACTACTTGAAACGGGGTTGAACATGGTCAAATGAAAACATCATGGTTGAGTTTATCCTATGTCACATCTTGCAAACATTTCCCACACATCCAATCTTGTTTGATAGACACCTTGAAAGTTTGCTTGTCCCAATATTTTTATATTTTTATACCTTAAACCTTAAACCCTTTCACTTCACCAAATTTTTTTGTTTTAAAAATTTTCAATGGCCAAGATGTCTAGATTTTTATTGTGATCTTTAGCACCATTCAATATCCTCCATCAATTATTTTGATCTATGGCATGGTGTAACAAGGAGTTCATCGTGTAATGGTTTTGCCCAATGTTATATGACCATGATCAATATTTTATTCCAAAGACCAACTCCTTAGGATGGAAAATAAAGAATCTTTAGGAGTATTTTATTTTTCAAAATTGAATATTCAAAATTAATTAATTGTTTGGGAAGCATGTGCCAAATTTGCCAAGGTACTACAGTATATAGACTGTTTGGAATTTAAAGTTTTGAAAATTGAAATGTTTGAATTTCAATGTGTGAATATTGAAAGTTAAAAATTGGAATTTGAAATTTGTGTGTGAAATGTTTGGAATCTGAAATGTTGAGAATTAAAATGTTTGAATTGGGATGTGTGAATATTTTAAAGCTGAAAACTAAAATTTGAAAATTGAAATCTCTATGTGAACCATTTGGAATTTGAAAATTTGAAAGTTGAAATGTTTGAATTTGGATGTGTGAATACTAAAATTTGACAGTTGAAAATTGAAAATTGAAATCTCTTTGTGAAATGTTTAGAAGGAATTTGAAAATTTGAAAACAAAATGTCTGAATACTAAAAACTGAAAATTGAAATGTGTGAATACTAAAAATTGAAAACTAAAATGTCTGAATATTGAAAATTGAAATGTTTGAATACTGAAAACTAAGAATTGAAATGTCTAAATACTGAAAACTGAAAACAACAATATTTAAATACCGAAAATTAAAAATTGAAATGTCTGCATACTAAAAACAAAAAATTGAAATGTTTGAATCCTAAAAACTTGTAAAAACATAAGAACACTCAAGAAGTCCATCAAATTTAAGTAGGAAAAATTGTTAATTCTCAACCAACTATAGTACAATTATGTTTTGGCACTATCAATATAGAGGTGTTGGTATGAAGACTATACTTGTAGTAGGACAAATTTAACTCCACTTCAGGGGTTAAGAAGACAACATCGTAATTCACATAAAATGTTGAAGGCAAGGTCCATATGCTAACACTCACCCAAAATAATTTAAGACTTCAGCCACTTGGTTTGCCAAGTCATCCACACTCAACACATTTTGATTCGATAGGGTTTCAGCAGCCCCAATATAACAACATTTCAAGAGAGTCACGGATTAGAAAATTCTAGTGGTATCTTGCACCCTGGATCCAAAATGTAATAGGTATACAAGATTGGACATTTGAATTTGACAGAAGATTGGCTTTGGTTGTAACTATCAATTTGTCCCACTCCAAATGCCTAATGCGGACTACTTATCATGTCAGGTGTTCACCTCATGACTTGGTGCATCAACATGGTAAATGCAAAAATTATGGTACAACACCAATGATGCTTCAAGGCATGAAAAAAACCCTTCAAAGCATGAGATATCTACAAACAACAAAACACAAAACCTAGGGTAAATATCAAAGTGCTAGAGCCCACAACTTTTATATTATTAATCAAGGGTGCACAATTCCAAAAAATCCATTTATCTTCCAAATGTTGTGAATGCCAGATTTTAAACAATTGATGTGTTTATTTATTTATTTAGCAATGTAACTTTTCATGCATCATGAATTTTCTGCCATGACAAAAAAAAGTTTATGGAAGATGCTATAATTTCATCAGATCTTTGTGTCCAATGGTTATTAGAACTCCAAATATTTGCATAACTTTGAAGGAGTAGAAAAAGCTTAGCTTCCAAGGATGGAAAAATTATGGAAAAGTAATAAGAGTAGATTAAGTTTTCATAGTTTAGTCCAACATTAGGGTAAGTGAGGAGGGTAGGTTTGTTTAAATCACCACACATAACCACTAAGATTGCCCCTAAAGTAGTATATACATAATACCTTTATTTGGAAGAGAACCAACAAAAAAAGTTAGTACAACTACATCATTAATTGGACATCTTTGTGCTAGAGTGTGAATATTTCTATCAAGTGTAATGTGATTTGAGTTTGCACACAATTGCAAAGGGGGGGGGGAGAGAAAGAGAACTTTAACCTTTGTTGTGCTTTGCTACTAAAAGTCCAAATGTTTATTCACTTACGTCAAATGGCAGCCAATTGGTTCCATCTTTAAACACTGTCCTTTTGTCATGCCAAAGTTAGCAATTTTGAGAGATCCATTTGTGGCCATTAGTAGATTTGAAGGTTTCAAGTCCCCGTGAAAAAGAGATGCCTTATGACAAGCCACAACCTTGACTAGAATTTGCAGCATCCAATTCTTGAACTTTGCTTCCCCTAGTGGTTTCTCACTTGATTCTTGTATCACTTGCGCCAGATTCGTCGAGAGATACTCCAACATAAGAACAAGGTTAGGACCTTTCATGAAATACTCAATCAGTTGCACAACATTCAGATGTGCTAATGCCATCAACACTTCCACATCACGATTGGAACATTACAGGTCTCACATTTCCTTCAAGGCCATAGTTAACCCACATGCCTTCTGTCGTCCCTTGTACATTTTCTCAAAGGTCCCTTCCTCGATTCTCGAGCACTTCATAACAATTGAAAAGCTCCGGGTTCCCTTTCTTGCCTTGCATGAAACTCCAATCTCCACCACTCCCCATGTTTGAATTTTTAGTGGCAAGGCATGGCAAGGGTTAGGGTTTTCTTTTTCGCACCCCCCCCTCCCTTGCAAGTGCGTGCAAACTAAATCTGCAAGAAGAAATGTCAATTTTGTCATAATGAAACATGATGTGAACGTGAAAAGTTTTGATCACATCCATGTGAAAATTTTCATTTTGTGAACACTTGTCATCTCCACATTGGCCAATGAGTGACCCAAATTTTTATCCCCAAGTCCAAATCTTGCACAGATGTGTAGTCTCTTATGCATCTCTTCCCTATGGGTAGAGCCAACAAATATAAGTGTTCATTAATAGTTCTTTTTGGGGAATTTTTTTGTAACTTGGCAATTCTTTCAAAACAATTTTTTTGGACAAGTTTGTTTTTAAATGCAATTTCAACTAAATTTACTGTTTCTTTGACACAATTTGCCAAATTCTCAATCTTGGAAAATTGGAAAATAAAACCCTGAGCCAATAATTGTTTACAAATAGGTCTTTTGGGTCCAAGTTTGTTAACTTTGCTTTAGTGTTTCAAAAATATTGTCTAAACGATATTCTTTCTTTGGGTACCAATGTTCAAGAAATTAAAACAACTAGCAATCACATGAATTGGGAAACAAAATGAGAATCTGGTACTCCTAATCGGACACTTCAAAATTACACCAATGAATTTTCATTTACTTTAACTAAAGTGGGTTTGTGGAAGTAGTATGTGAGCACAAAAGACTTGTTGAAACCCGAAACATTTGTGTTTGGAGGTGAACATTGATTTGAATAGATTTCAACCATTTGCATTCAACTTTTCATGATTAATAAATGACAATAACACCCAACCTTTGAGTGCTTTATTGATTGATTTACATACAATGAGGGGTCACTCAAATGTGAGGAATGCAACACCTAAATGAACTTTTTGTCCACCTGGCAAAATATTTTTATTTTTGTGTGAATATGGGATGTTTACCTCTCAACAAATTAGTAATGATCACATGTATTAATGATCTATCTACTTAATAATTTGAAATTAATTATATATAATTTGTAATCATATGGTTTATCTATGGGTCCTAATCAAATGTTCATGACGAAGTTTTGACCAAGTACCACTGGAAAATCAAAACTTTTACAAGTTGGAACCCAATGGCCACAAGAAGGCCACATGTCATGTGGTTTGAAAATGTATCATAACAAATACATAGATGGTTGCGTTGATTGAATCTAAGAATCCTCCACCCCAACTCAAGTTACCTTTTGAACTTTAAAGATGTTCTGGAATTCAAAAAATACACCAAATGTACTCAAAATACTTGTCCATTTTTGAGACACTCAAACAAACTAAGACACTTTCAGGCTTGAGTTGAATGATTATCCAACACTTTTCTATCCAACATGGAAACTGTCCTTAAAACAATAATTGCGTTTAGCCACATATTCAAACTGAAAAAAAAATGTAATCTAGGCTGGAAGGGCATTGATAGCACTTGAAAAACTCCCAAGGAATTTTTTATGTAATATGATATCATTGGCATTGATGATATTTTGAAAGCTTCCAAGGACTTTTCTGAAATGTTGAGTTGAGTTCATTGCCAAGTCAACAATGATTTGATGAATGATGATGCTAGCTCCATTACTCATATGGTAAAAATCTAGATATGTTGAATCTAAACAATTTTATTCCTTTTTAAAAATTGGGGATTGATTTTCATTAGACGGATTAAACTAACGAGACGTTATTCTAGCAATGGGTATATTCTTGTTATTACTGATTATGTCACTAAGTGGGTGGAGATGAGAGCTTTGAGCACCAATATAATTGCTGTTACTGCAAAGTTCTTGTATGACTTTTCACACTTAGACTAAACCCAGCTATGAGTTTAGGGCTCCTTATGAAGGTGAACTTATTCAACCACCATAGTAATGCAAAGTGCTTAAACACCGGATGGAATGGGAAATTGGGTAAACATGTCAGTGTTGTTATTGGACAATTTCTGTATCGAGTATTCAAGAGTGTACTTGAACACCTTTTGTGTAACTTCAACAAATTTGGACCAAAAAATAATTGGGATGCTTTTAAACAAGATATATATATATATATAAATATGCCCCTCCCAAGACAGAATCAGGGTCTTGGAGTCCAACATTTCCTCAGGGGTTACATATAGCCACTATGAGGCATCACTCGAGATGCTGAAGATACCAGTGTAAAGTGCTAGTTCATCCAAGTCTGAGGGAGAACCGGATAATTGTTTTTACCAAGTCTAATGGTTGAAAACCCACAAACAGCCAGCCAGCCAGCCAGCCAGCTCATACCAATACCAAGGGATTCATCCAGCCACTAGTGTTGAACCACATCGTCTGGGTCATCTCATTGCCAGACCTGTTCATCATTCGTTGGTCAACAAACTTCTAGTGCTCGGATCCGTTGGTTACCCAAAATCATGGATGCGACAAAAGGAGGCTGTAGAGGTATAATACCACTCCTTGAGATTCCATCACAGAGGGACATTGAACTGTTTGTATGAAGAGGAATATGATTTGCAGTTGTTGTTTTTCTTTCTAATCATGCAAACGCCAGTTGGCTAGAGAATAATAATAGTTTAGACCAGACCGTCCTGCAACCAGCAGCGCACCATATGCCATCCAACTACAAGCATGACCATCCGGAACATTTCCAAAGTAGTCACATCTCATAATGTATTCCAAATAAACATTCAAACCCCTCATTGTCGAGAGTTCTTGGACTAATAGGTCAGTTAGTTTTTGACACAGTTGATTCACACATTTCAAGGTGAAGACTGAATGAGTGAAGATGGGATTCACAGTACCTGGACTCGCCTTGAGCTCCACCAGCGATACTTGGTATTTAAGCCTCCAGCAATATTTCTCGCATCCAAGGTTTACTTACTTAGTTTGCTTCAAGCCTGACCCCTATACATGAAACTGGGACTGTAAAAGGTAGGAGATTACTAATAGCAAACCACCCGGACCAATCAATTTATCTGGCCAATCAACAGCAAGTGTCGGACTGTGCACTGGCTTTTGCTAGCCTCATCATCATTTGCAAAGATGCCGACCCATTTTACTGAACCAAACTGGCAAGTGTTTACCAGGGTCTTCCTTCAAAACATGCTGTGCAGTGCGTTGGAGGAGACGCTCTTTGGTTTAAACACAAGAGGCCGACAAGAATAGCAGCTGAGGGTCTGTGT
>Ga0116228_10003729_pt1 | contig 13466 bp, 10 predicted proteins | sample S1TSphfallax_2_FD_89694 | JGI IMG/M metagenome (GOLD analysis project Ga0116228, IMG submission 89694) | Host-associated microbial communities from peat moss isolated from Minnesota, USA - S1T2_Fc - Sphagnum fallax MG | ecosystem: Host-associated > Plants > Peat moss > Unclassified | place... | reverse complement strand
TTGGCGACCGCCGCCTTGTCCTTCGGGTCGCTGGCCTGGCCGAGGGCGGCGAAGCCGGCATCGAACAAGGATTGCGAGGCGCCGAGCTGCTGCTGCCATTGCTTGCCCGAACTGGCTTCATAGCTGGAAGCCAGCTTGGCGCTGGAGAGGCCGGTGATGGGCGAGGCGTAGGGGAAGGTTTTGTGCCAATAGGCGGTGGAAACCAGATTGTAGCCAAGGCTGCCCAGCGATTCCACGCTGGAGGGGAACAGGCCGAATTTCGCCACCTGGACGATCTTCATCTGCCTGGTGAGACCCTGCTGCGCGGCCTGCCGCCAGAAGGCGACGAAATCCGGCGGAATGGGGAAGGTGTTGAACAGCTCGCAGCCGGCGGCTTTGAACTGCGCGATCTGGCTGGAATAATTGCTGGTGCCGTCCTGGTACGGGCCGGGGTCCACGATCGTGTAGCCGGCTTTCGCCAGCGCCGGGTCCAGATGTTCGCGGATCGCCGTGCCGTCGGCGTCGTTCGGGTCCATTATGGCGAGTTTCTTGTTGGTGGCGACCCCGCCATGGTCCCAGGCCGAGAGATAGCCGGTGACAAATTGGGCGACGCCGAAGGAAAAGTGATAGGTCCATTTGAAGGGGGAAGGTGCGCCGGGTTTCGCGCCCCGGCCAAAATACCAGGCCTCCCAGGGGACGATGGTGGAAAGGCAGGGCACGCCGGCGGCCTCGCACGCATCCGAGGCCGGGTTCACCACTTCCGGCGTGGAGGTGGCGAGAACCATGTCAACATTGCTGCTGTTGATGAGGTCCTTGGTGAGCTGGCTGGAGCGCGCCGGGTCGGACTGCGTGTCGCGGTCCAGGATGTTGACCGCATAGGTTTTGCCGTTGATGGGCAGGCCGGATTTGAGTTTGTCCCTTACCAGGCCGAGAACGAACGGATCCGCCTCGCCAAAGGAGGCAAGCGGGCCGGAACGCGGGCTGACGAAGCCGATGTTCAGCGTATCCGCCGGGCCGGCCATGGTCTGGCCATAGGCCCGGCCGCTGAGAGCAGCTGCGGTCAAGCCTGTGGCGGAAGCAGTGACGAATTTGCGGCGCGAGAGGGCGCTGGTTGACGATTTTATTGCATCGATAAAGTTTTTATCCTTGGCCATTTTCTACTCCCCTTTTTTCGATTTTTGGACGTTGGTTTGCCGATTCATAACATGAAAGGCCCGCGGGTCAAATGATGAGTCATTACTAACGGCGGGTGGTTTAGGCATAGACTCCGCAACCCGTCATGCCGGCGCAAGCGGGACTCTTCTTGCCCGTTGCCCAACGAACCAGAAGAGTCCCGCTTGCGCGGGAATGACCGGTGGGTTTTGCGGGAATGACGCGTGACGGATCACCTCGAAAAAGCCTCCTTCACTTCATCCGGGATCGCAACGCCCTTGATGCGCTCTGGAGTCTCCGGGTCGCGGCCTGCCCATACGCGGGTTTCATGCGCCTCGATCGCCAGCGTCTCTTCGCGCAAAACGCGGTGCTGAACGTTGAAACTTGTGCGCCGGAATCCCGCGATGTGGCTTTCGATGGTGATGACATCGCCGAAGCGGCTGGGGTGCAGAAATTTGGCGCCGGTATCGACCATCGGGATGCCGATGATGCCGAAACGGGACAGCATTTCAAATTTTTTGTAGCCGAGGGCGGCGGCGAACAGGGCGGCGGTGCTGGTGTCGAACATCGCGAAATAGCGGGGGTAGAAGACGATGCCGGCGGGGTCGCAATCGCCCCACTCGACCGTCACCTCGCGGCGGTTGATGAGGGTCAACTGATCGCCTCGAGAATCGGCTCAAGCCCGTCCAGCACCACATCGGGCCGCTCCGCCGGTTCGGTGCGGGCGAAGGCGGCGCGGTCCTGCACACCGGTGGTCACCGCAATGCCCATGGCGCCGGAGTTGTTGGCCAGGCGCATTTCCAGCGCCGGGTCGTCGCCTATCACGACGGCGCGCACGCCGGCGGAGGCGGGCAGGCCCATTTGGCGGAGCGCGCAGGCCATGGCGTCCCGCGAGGGTTTTCCCAGCACCCGTGCGCGCTTGCCGGTGAGCGAGCGGATGGCGGCGTTGATGGCAAAGCTGTGGCCGATGGAGCGGCCGCCTGCGGTGGCGAAGAATGGAACGTTGGAGGAGCTTGTCATAAGGGCTCCGGCCCAGATGTCGCGGCAGGCGCGTTCCATGTCATCCAGCGAGAAGCCCTTGTACCAGCCGGTAAAGACCGCCTCGATGCCGGTGGCCGTTTCAGTAGGGCCGATCACGTCCAGCCCGGCTTCTTGAAGCGGGCCTTGCAGACCTTCGCCGCCTAGCGCGCGGACGCGTTTTATTTTGCGGCGTAAAAACCATTCGGCGGCGGAGGTGGCGGGGGTCATCATTTCGGTGTCTAGGACATCGAGGCCGGCTTCGCGCAGGCTTGCGGCGTAGTCCCGCGGCATTTTGGCGGTGCCGTTGGTGAAGACGCGGAACGGCGTGCCGCGCTCGCGCAGCCTTGCCAGTAGTGCCACGGCGGCAGGAAGCGGCTTGAAACCGGCGCCGTGGGCGCTGCCGAGAACCAGCGTGCCGTCCATGTCAAAAATCATCGCGCGCGCCGCGGCGACGCGTTTCTTCTCCGCTGGTTTCAAATGCCCGTTCCTGACTTCAGCGACAATCGAAAGCCGGGGCGTTCGACGATAAGTTCGCGGGCGGCCGGGCGCTCGGCGAGCTGTTTCAGCAATGCCAGGACCGGCGACATTTCGGGGGAATAATGGGTGCGGAGAGGAATTTTGCTCAGCATTGCGTCTACCTGGTCGCCGGGCATGACGGCGCGGAGCAGAAACTCTTCGTCCGGGATTGTGCTCCCAAAACGCTTGCGAAGATCGGCCAATGTCGGAAAGTCCTCTTCGGTTTCGATTTCGCGGGCGCGGGGGCGGTCCAGGATTGCGGCCTTGACGGCGTCATCAACGGGTCTGGTGGGACGGCCGAATTTGCCGAGGACGTAGCGGACGACCTGGTCCGATACTTGCCCGTATCGTTTGGCGCCGACGACGTTGAACAGCGCCTGGGTGCAGACCATTTGCGGGAAGGGCGTGACCATGATGGGCTGGCCGAGGTCGCGGCGGACTTGTTCGGTTTCAGCAATGACGTCGGGCAGGCGGTGTTCCAGCTTCAGCTCCTGCAACTGGCGGACCATGGTGGTCATGACGCCGCCGGCGATCTGGTGTTTTAAGAAACTGGCGTCAAAAGCCTGCGGGGCGCCGGGGGGCAGGTTTTCGGCTTTGGCGAGGCGCCACCAGTAGTCGCTCACATGTTCAAGCGCGGCATCGTCGATGGGAACATCATGGCCCATGGCGCGCAGATTGGCCACCATGCGCACCGCTTCCGGCAGCGCGGAGCCATCGCCCAGCGGGCCGATTCCGACATGCACGGCGGAGGCGCCAAGCTCCGCGCCGACCAGGCTGGCGAGCGGGCCATAGCCGATGGTGCAATGGACGTGCATTTCGAGTTTTTTCTCCCCGATCGCCGCTTTCACCGCGGGCACCAAGGTGCGGGCGCGTTCGGGGCCCATGAGGCCGGACGGGTCTTTCAGGTAGAACAAATCGATATCTGGGCTTTTGGCGACCTTTGCCGCGAAATCAGCATAAAAAGCGTCGTCATGGACGTCCGAGAGGGTAAACGTCAGCGCGCACATCACCTCGGCATCACCCTCTTCCTTGATGATCCGAGACGCTTGGAGAACCGCGTCCAGGTCATGCATCGGGTCCAGCATGATGAAGCGGCGGATGCCGTTTCGTTGCAGGTGGCGGTAGACGAGGCGCATGAAATCCGGGTCGGCCTGCTGCCAGGCGATGAAGCGCAGGCCGGTGGTGATGAACTGCAAGGGTGTGCGCGGCATGGCGGCGCGGATGCGGCGGATGCGCTCCCACGGATTGTCCCGGAAATAGCGCACGGCGACAGCCATGTGGGAGGAGGAGGTGAAGTCAATCGCGCGGAAGCCGACACGGTCCAGCTGGCCGGCGATTTCCAGCATGTGATTCGTGCCGAGTCCGGTCGCCCCCCAGAGCGACTGGTTGCCGTCGCGTATCGAGACGTCGATGAGGCCGATTTCAGACAATTTGCAGCCCTTCGAAGAATCTTGTGTCGGCTTCCCCTTTGATAAATCGCGCATCCGCGGCGATGCGGCGGTGCAGGGCGGTTGTGGTGGTGATGCCTTCGATATCAAGCGTGGCGAGGGCGGCTTGCAGGCGGGTTACGGTTTCGGCCCGGTCCTTGCCCGCAACGATGAGCTTGCCGATGAGAGAATCATAAAACGGCGGCACGAGGCCGCCGGCGCCGATATGGGTATCTACCCGAATGCCGGGGCCGGCGGGCCAGCGGGCGGATTTGACGCGGCCGGGCGAGGGCTGGAAATTTTTCTCAGAATCCTCGGCGTTGATGCGCATTTCTATGGCGTGGCCGGAGATTGCGACGAGGTTCTGGGAGAGGCCGAGGCGCTGGCCGTCGGCGATGAGGAGTTGCTGCTCGATGAGGTCGATGCCGGTGACGGCCTCGGTCACCGGGTGTTCGACCTGGATGCGGGCGTTCATTTCTAAAAAATAAAATGCGAACGTCTCGGCGTCGACCAAAAATTCGACGGTGCCGGCGCCACGGTAGTTGATGTGTTTGGCAAGCTTGACGGCGGCGTCCGTGATGGCGGCGTGTTTTTCGTCAGGGATGCCGAAAGCCGGCGCTTCTTCAACAAGTTTCTGGAACCGGCGCTGGATGGAGCAGTCGCGGGTGCCGAGATGAATCGCTGTCTCGCCGTCGCCCAGAATTTGGACTTCGACATGGCGGCCTTTGCCGATATAGCGTTCGACGTAGATGCGGTTATCGCCGAAGGCGGCCTGCGCTTCGGCCATCGCCATGTCGATCTGGGCGTCCAGGGTTTCGGGTGTGTCGACGCGCTTCATGCCGCGGCCGCCGCCGCCGGAGACGGCTTTGAGCAGGAGGGGGTAGCCGGTGACCTCCGCCTGGGCGCGGGCGGCGGCTTTGGTTTCCGCCTCGCCGCCTGGGACGACCGGCAGGCCGGCGGCCACACCCATTTCGCGGGCCATTAGCTTGTCGCCCATCGATTCCAGGCTTGAGATATCCGGACCGACAAAAATGATGCCGGCGTCGAGGACGGCGCGGCCGAAGGCGGCGTTTTCGGACAGGAAACCGTAGCCCGGATGGATGGCGTCCGCGCGCGCGGCTTTTGCGGCCGCGATGACGCGGGGGATGTTGAGGTAGCTTTCGGATGAGGGGGATGGGCCGATGAGGGCGATTTCATCGGCGACACGGGCGGGGAGGGCGTTTTTGTCCGCTTCGGAGACGCCGAGGATGGCGGTAAGGCCGAGGCGTTGGGCGGTGCGGATGATGCGCAGCGAAATTTCGCCGCGATTGGCGATGAAGAGGCGGTTGATCATGCGGCTCTGACGCGCATCAAGATTGCTTCGGCTTCCACAAGGCTGGCGTTATGCGCGACAATTTCTTCAACCACCCCGGCGCAGCCGGCCGGGACGGAGGTCATCAGTTTCATCGTTTCGATGATCGCGATCACGGTATCCGGCGTCACCGTATCCCCCACTTCAACAAACGGCGCCGCACCCGGCTGCGGGGCGCGGTAAAAAGTGCCGGGAAGCGGGGAGCGGATGGCCAAAATGCCTTCAGCTTCCGCCGCCGCCGCTTCGGGAGCAGAAATTTCCACCGGCGCTGCGTCGTCCGAGAATTCCAGTTCCTGCGTCCAGCCTTCACCGGACCGGATCACGCGGAGGGTGAAGCGGCCGGTGCGGATGTCCAGCCGGTCGTAAGGTGTTTTATCGAGGATCGCGACGATTTCGGTTACGTCCTCATGGGAAAAATTCAACTCGCGGCTCATGCGATTTCCGTGACTTTGGGCCTTATGCCTGTCAGTTCCCGCACCGCCTCGGCCAGCGCCTCGGCGAATTCCGGATCATTGATGTGGCAGTCAAAGCGCCGCACGTCCACATGCTTGGGCATGACAGTTTCAACATAATCGGCGAAGACCGGCGGCAAAGAGGGCTCGTGGATATGGCCGGCGGGGCTGTCATGGTTGGAGAAGCCGTGGAGCGGCACGTAGAAGCGGACCGGGCCGGTGGCGTCCTTGGCGATGCCGGCAACGTGGTCGGCCAGACGCTCCAGATCATGGGCGTTGGTGCGGACGGCGGTGAGGGCGGGATTGTGGATATGGAATTTCCGCCCCCCGAACGGCGAATCCCCCACCGCCATTGGTGAGGGCATGATGTAAAAATCACAGTTCCCAGGCGCGAAAATTGTTGGGATGCCTTTTTTTATCCCGGCGGTTGCCCGCTCGGGTCCGGCATTGCAGATCCCGTCGTTTAATAAATCGTTCAGTTCTACCAGCGACATGTCCACCACCGCGGCCACGTTGCGGTCGGCGGCGATGGAATCCAGGGTTTTGCCGCCATTGCCGGTGGTGTGGAAGGCCATGACTTCGAAGCCATCAGCTTCCATCCGCTCGCGGAAGCCACGCAGCGCGCGCTCGGTGGTGCCTAGCGTGCTGATCAGGACCAGCGGGCGGGCATCCGCGGGCACGGGTTTGAAGGCTTTTGCCGCCCCCGCGATCATATACGCCGCGTTCCGAAAAACATCCGTGGCGATGCTGTTGAGGCCCGAAATGTCGCAGACCGCGTTGAGCATCGCGATGTCCTTCAGGCCCACAAAGGGAGCGGTGAAGCCGGAGGCGAGGGTGGAGACCATGAGCTTGGGGATGCCGTAGGGGAATTGCTGCATCACGAAGGTGCCGAGCGTGGTGCCCATGGAGCCGCCGATGGAAAGAATTCCGGCAAACCCATATTTCTCCTGAGCCTGTAGGCCGAGTTTGATGGCGCCTTCGATCATGACCGCCTGGCATTTGCCCTCATGGCCCAGAGCGCGGACCTCCTCGATTGTTTTGCCGGCAGCCGCGGCGATTTCCTCCGGACCGATTTCGGCGCCGCCGACGGTGCGGCGGACGCTGGCGTCCAGGTGAATGACATCGACGCCGCCGTCTTCCAGACAGTCGCGCAGGAATTTGCCTTCCTCGTATTTGGTATCCTGGGTGACGATCAGCAGGACTTTAGGTTTTTCGGACATTTTTGCTCCCCTAGGCTTTTGGACGCTTGTCGGCTTTTGGACGCTTGGGTGCAGGATAGCGCGGGCTGGTTAAGGCCGTCTTGCATAAAACAGAGGCGGAGTTGGACAATTCGGCACGTTGATGCGAGGAGATTCCCGCTCTGGCGGAAATGACGGCGTTCAGCTGCGGGAATGACCGGGTTCAGACTGTGAAATAGGCGCGCGGCGAGACGCCGTAGACCTTGTGGAAGCAGCGGGAGAAATAGGCGGAATCGGAAAAGCCGCAATCAAAGGCAATCTGGGTGATTGATGTGCGGCCACGCTCCGCCCGCAGGCGTTCCGCCGCGCGTTTGAGGCGCTGTTCCAGAATGAAGGCGCTGGCGGTGGTGGACATGCGCTCGAACACTGTTTGTACCGAGCGCGGGCTGACGGACAGGGCTTTGGCGATGGCGCCGGTGCGCAGGCCGGGGTCGGTCATGTTGGCGCGGATATAGTCCATCACGGCGCGCCGCATTTGCGTGCCCGCGCCCTCCATTTCCACGGATTGGCCGATGGCGCGGAGCGCTAAATCGGTTGCGACACGGCTGACGCATTCGCGCCATTCGGCATCCTCGCCCAGGCAGCCCAGCTGCTCCCAGGCGGCCTGGATGAAGGCGAGAAGCAGGCGGGAGCGGTGGGAATCGATGGTCTGGCCGGCGGCGCGTTCCAGGTCAAACCCGGGCTGGCGGAGCCAGATATTTTGTTGCGGCAGTTCCAGAACGAACATTTCGTAGGGGGTTAAAAAATCGATGCCATATTTCTGGTCCGGGTCGCAGATGGCGCCGTCGCCGGCATGGATGACCGCCTCGCATTTGCCCTGGCGGTTGATGCCGGTGCCGGCCGCCTGCAAATGCAGCAGCGCGGCGCCGGAGCGGTTTGCGGGGGCGTGGCGGGCCCAGCGGCGGACCTTGGAGGCTTGCGCTTTGATTTTGACGAAGCCGAGGCCGTCGATATTGCAGGCGCCGAGCCGGCCTTCGAAATTTTGCGCCTCGGCATCAACCACGCAGCCGGCAAACGCGCTGCCGACGATGTCGTTCCAGCCATCGAGAGACGCGGTCTGCCGAAGCTGTGCCACGCGGATAAGGTTCATTTCGCTCCTCCCGCGCCGTTTTTTGGTTCGGCCGGATTTGCGAAAGCATGAATGAAACCGGGGCGGAGCGCAACACGCAAAAAACGCCAGGAAGCCGGGCTTCCTGGCGTTTTAGGTAGGCTGGCGTTTAGAGCATTTTCCGATCAAACGGAAAATGCTCTAGTCTTGTTTTGGCGAGCAACTTTATCCGATCAGGTTGAATCTTCGATTCAACCTGATCGGATGTTGCTCTAGTAGGCGTCGCGCAACCGGCCGCCAATGGCGCCGGCGACGCTGGCGATGAAGGCGCCGATGAGGAGCGAAATGAAGGTGTAGATGGCCGCCATGGCTGAGGCTTTGCGGGCTGAGTCCGCTACTTGCTTGGCCTTGGTGATCGCCGCCTGTTCCTGAGACAGCACGTCATTCACCCGGGCCTGGGCGTCTGCCGGGGCGAGTCCGGTGCGGGCGGAGACCAGTTGGGCAAGATAGGCTGAGTCGGTCTGGGAGACACCGGTGCCGGTCGCGCCCTGGGCCAGGATGGTGGCGGCTTCGGCGTGCATTTCCTGGTCGGAAAGGCCGGTGACCTGGGCATTGGCGCTGGCATCCGGCAGGGCGGAGGCGCCGTTGGGGTTGACGTTCTGGCGGAACAGGAGATCGACGTAATAGGTGTTTTGGGCAGCACTTAAAGACAGCGTTGCCGCGGCGCGGCCGCCGCCATTGATGGCCGCGGTGGTGGTGGAGGTGAGGACCCCGACGACAATGAGCGTGCCGAGCGCCCATGCCAGAAAACCGTGCGCGGTGTCCCGGAAGAAGACTTCATCTGTGTGCACGGCCACCCATTTGGTACGCAAACGGCCAGCCATGTAGCCGCCAAACAGGGCAGAGACCCATTGGACGATGATGAGCCAGATGGCCGCGAGGACGGTGAAGGTGGTGGCGGAGACGCCGTTGCCGGCCCAGGGCGAGACCGAGGACAGGCCAAGTCCGACGCCGAACAGAAGCAGAATGATCGAGATGGCGGCGGCGGTGACACCACCGGCGATCACCGCGGCCCAGGACACGCCTGAAGCCGGAGCGGCCTGCGCCGGGATGTCGCCATTGGCGTAGGCGGCGCCGGCGGGATTGGTTGTGAGCATTTTTGCTCCTCCTTACGAATGGAAGAGCAGGATGAGCAGGATGATGACGGGTATTGGTACGCCAAGCAGCCAAAGCAGGATTGCGGGCATTTGCGGGTCCTCCAAAATGGTTACGTAGAGCGAAGCCAATTCGGCAGCGTTGCGTTTGGATTCAAGATGTTTTGAAGGGGATGGAGATTATGTCATGCGGGCGTTATTGTGGCACCTGCGAAGACGGATTGAAGCGCAGTCTCGGCGACGCAAGCAACATGGATTGCTTCGTCGCTGCGCGACTCGCAATGACGAGTCTCAAAAGCCGAACATGTGGTCGAATGAAAAGCTGCCGGATTTGTTGTCGACGCCGTGGAAACCGAAAAGCCGGCAGGTCGCGTCGCGGATGAGGACGTAGCCGGCCTCTCCCGCTTGACGGAATTTTTCGCTGGCGAAATGGGTGGCGGGGCAGATGATTGCGGAACCGGAGCAGGGAATTTTTAATGATTCCGAGGCGATCAGCGTGCCGTCGGCGTCGAAAAGCTCAAGCAGGGTATCGGACGTTGTGACCCAGGGCGCCGAGGCGGGGTAGATGAGGACGCAGAAAGTTTCGCGGCCGCCAAAACCTAGTTTCAGGAACAGCCTGGTGGAAAGCCCGGGCGGCGGGCCGTTATAGGATTGCGGTTCGCCCTTATAGGTCATGATGGTGTTGAACATATGGGCGCCGAAACTGCTTTCGGCGGCGTGGCCGTTATCGCGGCGTTCAAAGCGGAACAGAGCGTGCAGCCAGCCATTGGCGTCCCCGCCGTCGCGAAAATCATAGGCAAGCTCGGCATGGCCGCCGGCGGGGAGCGCGCCGGGGGGCAGGATTTCGTCGAGGTCGATCGCAACATCGTGGTTGCGCGGGAGCAGGCCGAGGAAATTTTGGCCGACCAGTTCGCCTGTGGGCGCGAACATATCCAGTCTTAACGGCATGTTATTCTCACTGACGGCCATGGGGGTGGGTTGCACGATGGTTCGAAAAATATCGCGCGGCAGGATGGGGAATGGGAGCAAAAAACCGCGGCCGAGGGCGGGGGAGAGGGTTTTTATGCCGGGGTCCGGGCGCAGGTCGGCGCGCTCGACGTTGATATGGGCGATGCGGGTGCGGCCTTCGCGGGAGATTTCATAGCGCGGGCGGACGATGTGGCGGCCGGCGCGCAGTTCCAGCTGCGCCGGCCAGTGGAGGCTTGGGAAATAATCCGCGACGTTCAGGGGGTAGGTGGCGAAGGGGGGGATTTCCTCGTCTATCGGCGCGGGGGTCTCGGCGCCCATGCGGTCCAGGGACATGGCGCCGGCGGGGATGGGGACGGCGTGGCTGTTTTGCACCCAGAGGGTGACTTGTTCGTCGTCACGCGGTGCTGGCAGGCCAGCAAAACGGTCCGCGGGCCAGGCATTGGCGTCATGGGTGCAGGAGAGCGAGGCGCCGTTATCCGTGGCGTAGGTATCCAGCGCGTATTTCACCACGTCGTGGCCGGCGACGCCGATGGCGTGGATGAAGAGCTGGCCGGTGAAGGGGGGAAGGTTGAAACGGCGGCGGATTTTTGGGCTGTCAATCACATAGCCGCCGGCTTTGGGGGGGGCGGCTTCTTCCCATTCGGCCAAAACGCCGCCGAAGCCGTCATAGAGGCGGAGAAAAAATTTAACCGATTTAGCACCATAGCCGGCCCAGTAATTCGCTGTGGTTAGGCGCGTTGCCAAATGGTTGTCGTCCCGGAAGAAGACGAAATTGGTGGCGAAATTGACGGCATCCAGGTAGCGGGCGGGGTTGGTGATGAGGGCGGGGGGGAGTTTTGCCTCATCCAGGGTCAGAATGGTGCTCGCGGGCGGGAGCAGAGATTTGATGCGGGCGGCGAGGCGGGCGGCGTCGAAAGCGGCGATGAGGATGGTGGCGGCGCGGGATTCCGGCAGGTCCGTCAGGGCACGGGCGATGTGGCCGCCGCGCGCCTGGCCGACCGCCTCGGTGTCGTGGACGTAGATGCCTTCGACATCCATGCCGGGGCTGAGGGCTAAAAGCGGGCCGGCGATACCGTCCGGGTCGTAGATGGCGACCAGGCCGGCTTCGTTCAGCGTGGCGGCGAGGCGGGCCAGGCCTTCGGCCGCCAGCGGATGGGCGAGGGCCTTGTAGACGACGTTGCCGCCCCGAAAATTGTCAAATGTTTCTATATCCAGCATCAACCCATCTCTCAAAAGCCCAGGCGGCGGCGTAGTTCGGCCGCTGCCGCCGGCGTGTCGTCCAGGGGGGCGGTATCCCAGATTTCCAGCCTTCCGGCAAAATCCCGGACCCGGCCATCCGCCAGCATCGCGTCCATAAAAGCGCCGATGCGGGCGGATTTGCCGGGCAGGCGGGCGAGCAGGACGGGGGCGGCCGTGGCGACGGCTTCGGAGACCATGGAGACGGAGTCGGCGGTGACCACGATGGCGTCGGCCAGGGCCAACATGCCGAAATAGGGGTTTTTTTCGCCGCCGTCCCACATCCAGGCGCCGCGCGGGGCCAGGGATTCTCTAAGGATTGCAATCGCTTCGGGCGCGGTGCGGCGGGAGGGGGTGATGGCGAGGCCGACGCGGTCCGAAGCCATCATCGCGGCGAGTTGACCCGCCAAGTTTCTGGCTTCCGCGGGGCCAAAACGGTAGCGGCCGTTGCTGCCGCCGAGGAGGACGGCGACCAGGGGGCGGGGCAGGTCCGCGAAGGCTGGGCGCCAATGCTCCGCCTCAATGGCCAGGCGTGCGGTGGTGACGCGGTGCAGGGCGTTGCGGGTGACGATGACGTTGGGGCCGGTGATGCCGTCATGGCGGGCGGCGAGCACGAGGTCGAATTTTTGCAGGCTCGTCCGGGGGTTCTGGATGGCGACCGCCTTTACGCCGGGGCGGCGCAGCGAGGCGGCGAGACGGGCCCCCGCACCGCCGCAGCCGATGATGAGCCGCGGCAACGGCTCCGCCGAAGCTTCGTCTGGGGGCGCTTGCCAAAAACGTTTCAGGCCGGTGGCCGTAGGCAGGGTGCGGATGTCCGGCGCAAATCCCGCCGCCTCCGCCAGGCCAATGGCCTGCGCCCGCAGTCCGGCGATGTCCGTGCAAAAAATTCGGGCGGTTTCCACGGGCGCCCTTTGCGGCGCGGATTGCGGGGCGTCAATGATTGCGCGCCTGCGGCTTGCTTGTAGAGTACGCCAATGCAAGCCGAGAGCCCCTTGCCCGAGGATTTACCGCATTTTCCGGTTTATCTTGCGGCACCCGATATTTCGCCCTGGGAGGGCGGGAATACCGGGATTCCGGGGTTTTTGACGCGGGATTCCGGCCGGTCGGGGCCGCATGTGGTGCTGGTTTCGCTGATCCACGGCAATGAGATTGCCGGGGCGATTGTGCTGGATGAGATGCTGCGGCAGGGGGTGGCGCCGGCGCGCGGCAAGCTGACCTTTGGGTTTGCGAATATACCGGCTTTCAAGCGTTTTGACCCGCAAAACCCCATCGCCTCGCGGTTTGTTGAGGAGGATTTGAACCGGGTATGGGATGATGCGCAGTTGTTTGGGGTGCGGCGGTCCCTGGAATTGGACCGGGCGCGGGAGATACGCAAGCTGATTGATGAGGCGGATATCGTGCTGGATTTGCACTCCATGCTCTGGCCCTCTGACCCGCTATTGCTGTGCGGGCCGGGGCGGCAGGGGCGGGAGTTGGCCATGACGCTGGGCACGCCGGGGCTGGTGATTGCCGACCAGGGCCATGCGGGCGGCAAAAGGCTGATTGATTACGGGCGATTCAGTGAGGCGGCCGGCAGTGCCGCGTGCATTCTGGTGGAAGCCGGGCAGCATTGGGAAAAGGCCGCCGTTGAGCAAACGCGGGAGACGGTGTTATCCCTCCTTCACCATACCGGGTTGGCTGAGTTGGCCGTTCAACCCGCTGCCGAACCGAGCTTCGCGGAAGTGACCCAGCTGGTGACCGCGCTGACCAACCGCTTTGTTTTTACAAGAAATTTTCGCGGTGGTGAGATTATCCCCGAGGCCGGAACGCTGATTGCGCATGATGGGGATACGGAAATCCGCACCCCGCACGACCATTGCCTGCTCGTTATGCCAAGCCTCAAGCCAAGCCGCGGCCACACGGCCATCCGCCTGGCCAAGGTGCT
>Ga0116228_10003728_pt1 | contig 13467 bp, 8 predicted proteins | sample S1TSphfallax_2_FD_89694 | JGI IMG/M metagenome (GOLD analysis project Ga0116228, IMG submission 89694) | Host-associated microbial communities from peat moss isolated from Minnesota, USA - S1T2_Fc - Sphagnum fallax MG | ecosystem: Host-associated > Plants > Peat moss > Unclassified | place: USA... | reverse complement strand
TGGAGGGGCTCGCCATCCTCGTCTGCGTCGAGACTACCGCCAGTGTCACCGTAGGCGTCAACGTCCGGGTCCTGGTCCATCAACGCCGTGTCTTCCGCGTACTTATAGGTATTGATGTCAGCGACGTATTGCTTCGACGCGTCTGCGCTGGGCAGGCCGGAAACCTGCAGTCTCCATGAATCAAGCTTGATCACGGGGTCGATGCCTATGTTTCCATTGAGACGAACGTTCTGAACGGCGTCACTCTCGGGGAATGTCGGGGCAACGCCGCGGTCGCGGAAGAGCGCGCGGGAAACATCTGAATTGAAGTTCAAGGCGCGGCGAAGGGGACGCTGCAGATCGTCGACCTGCGGACTGTACTTGATTTTGTGCCAGAAGGCATAGGCCGCAGCCGCGGCGAGGCCACCGGCAAGGAAATTGCGTCGCGAACGTTTGCGCATTTCAGCGCGAGCGGCATCGCCGGTGAGGAGCGGAATCTGGTCGATATCAGGCATGGGTGCTTGTCTCCTCAACCAGCTCATATCCCGTGACCATACTGCGAAAGTTGTTCCAGCCTGCGCGCACAACCTGCAGAATGTGGATGACGAAGAAGAAAACGTAGCCCATGGTGAGCCAGAAATGGAGAAAGCGTGCAAATTCGTAGCCGCCTAGCATCCAGGTGAGCAGGTGCAGCTGGGTCGGTTTATAAATGGCGAGCCCCGTGAGCAGAGAGCCCGCGCCGGAAAGAATGATGGCTGTGTAGGCGATCTGCTGCGCACCGTTGTATTTGCGCACGGGTGGATGCGTTTTGCTCAGATGAAGATCGTGGAGCAGGACCTGCCAGGCTTCGCGGAAGGAAGTGCGGTCGGGGACCAGTTCGCGCCATGCGCCGGAAATGACCGTATAGGCCACATAGGCGACGCCATTGAGCATGAAAAGCCACATGAAAAAGAAATGCCAGCCGAGGCCTTCCGCGAGACGGAACGGCATACCCAGCTTCGCGTAGAAAGGGTCCGGGAAGAAGCGGAAGAGGGTCCAGCTCCCGATGCCGATGCGGTATGTCTGATGAGGGTACAGGTTAGCCGCGTCAGAATCGGCCCAGTAGATGAGCAGTCCGCTCCAGATCATGACACCGAGGAGCGGGAAGTTGATCCAGTGCATCCATCGGGAGGCGAAGCGGTGCTTCTTACGCATGACAACGATAGGCAGCGCCGGCTCAGTGACGGCGGCTTCTGCGTCAGCCACCTCCGTGTGCGTTGACTCGAGGACTGTGTCGACGTCCTCGCTGGCTGCGGAAACGGCTTCAGCCGGAGGGGCGGCAGTTTCCTCGGGGGCCGGGTCGGGCTGGATGGCTTCCGTCATATCAAATGCAACACGACAAACTTAAGGTTACAGCGAATAGCTACGGCGTGCTGGTCCTGCGCATCGTTCCTTTGGATCATACGTACCCGGATCGGGAGTGGAGGATGCCAAAAGTGACATCCTGGCGGCGTAGGCATGCAATGCGGCCAATGTGGAGGGTTTGACCTCAGCTTCGATATCCCGCATCATCGGATAGAAGGCAATTTTCGCGCTTCATCCCAACTTTGACGTTCAAATCCAAATTCGGCAAGCTGCTGGCAGTCGTATTGTGCATGGTGCTCGCGGTCTTTATGACCGTCGAGGTCGCGCATAATGATCCGGCAAACCCCGGCGGCTCCGTAGATACATCGCACTGCCAGTTATGTGCGGCGGCCCACATCGCGGTCGATACGCAGCCGACGTGGATGACGGCATATGTTCTGCGGCTGATCGAGCGGGTATCGATCGGCGAGCCCGATCCAGGCTCCAGTGCGGTTGTCGTCACGGCGTTTATCCGCCCGCCTCCTTTCTCCAGCTAAAAAGCAGGAATTTCTGACCGCGTCGTCAGCCCACGGAGTCGTCTCACTCCCGGGACGACGCGCTTGCATTCTCAGCTTTCTACACTTCTGGAGACTTCATGGTATTCCGGTCCCTTTCCAGGGCGATCTCAGTCCTCCTCCTCGGGGCGTCAATTCTTGCGGCCCGTCCCTCTTTCACGCAAACCAACTCCGGCTCAGTGCAGGGATCGGTCACTGACACTACGGGCGCGATCATCCCCAATGCAAAGGTCACAATCGACAATCCCGTGAGCGGCCTCTCGCGGTCGACTATTACGGATCCGAGCGGCCATTATCAGTTTGTGAATTTACCGTTTAATCCTTATCACCTCGTTATCTCGGCGGCTGGATTCGCTTCGACAAGCCAGGATGTTGAAGTGCGATCGACGACCCCACAGGTCGTCACGACTCAGCTGCAAGTCGGAATGGCGAGCACGACAGTAACGGTGGAGGGCGGTGGCGACCTGGTCGAAAACGATCCGACATTTCATACCGATCTGGATCGGAACATGATCACCAAGCTCCCACTGGAGAGCCAGTCTTCGTCGATGAGTTCGCTGGTGACGCTGGCGTCGCCGGGGGTGGCAGCAGATTCGAATGGCCTGTTCCACGGGCTGGGCGACCACGCTTCAAATTCATTTTCGATCGATGGGCAGCCGATCACAGACCAGCAGAGTAAGGTGTTTTCCAACCAGATCCCATCGAATTCGGTGCAGTCGATTGAGGTGATTTCGGGCGCGCCACCGGCAGAGTATGGCGGCAAGACAAGCCTTGTCATCGATGTGACGACACGTTCGGGCGAGGGGATTACCAAGCCGACGGGGTCACTGAGCACATCGTATGGCACCTTCGGCTCTGCGACGGGATCGTTTGACCTGAGCTATGGCGGGAAAAACTGGGGGAATTTCTTCGAGGGCGATGGCCTGGATACCGGACGCTTTCTCGACCCTCCGGAATTCAAAGTCTTCCACGACAAAGGGAACGAATTCAACTTCTTCGACAGGGTTGACCGCCAGTTCACAGACAACGACACGATGCATGTGAACCTGAACCTGAGCCGGTCCTGGTTCCAGACACCGAACTCCTACGACAACCTGAATGTGCAAAATGTTGTAGGCGGCGGAGATTCCGCCGACCCGGTCTTGGGGAATGTGGGCAATACAGATCAGCGGTCCAAGATTCTTACCTACGACATTGCTCCGGCGTACACGAGGACCATCAACCAGTACTCTGTGTTTAATTTCGGCGTCTATCTACGCCGTGACGGTTACAATTACTATCCAAGCAATCATCCGTTCGCCGACCTTGGACCGGTGACGCTGCAAAACCAGACCGTCGGCCAGGACCGGTCCCTCACCAACGCTGGCATTCATAGCGATATCTCGTATGTGCGAGGGATCAATAATGTGAAGCTGGGCGGAGTCTATTCGCAGACATTCCTGCGCGAGAATGACACACTCGGCGTGGTCAACAACACATTCAATGCGCCATGCATGAATCTGATCGGCGATCCGGTTGCGGGTTATACGGTATCGACCTGTCCGGGCGGCGCCATTATCCCCAATCCCAACTTCATCAGCGCCCTGGCGCCGTATGATCTGACGCGCGGCGGGGGACTCTACACCTTCGCTGGCCGCACGGATGTAAAGGAGTTGGGGCTCTATCTCGAAGACCAGATTAAGACAGGGGACTGGCTCTTCAACGTCGGTATCCGGGGCGACCTGTATAACGGGCTGGCGATTGCCCGGCAGGCTGAACCGCGGGTAGGCGTTTCCTACAACATCAAGCCGAGCAGCACGATTCTGCGACTCTCCTATGCGCGGACACTGGAATCGCCGTTCAATGAAAACCTGGTGCTTTCCAGCGAAGGCTGCGGCAATGCGGTCCTGGCCCCACTGCTGGCTTGCGCTTCAGGCGTTGGGACAACGCTGCAACCGGGTTTCCGGAATGAATTTCACGCAGGATTTCAGCAGGCTGCCGGGAAATACCTGGTGGTGTCCGGCGAGTACATCTGGAAATATACGCATAATGCATTCGACTTCAGCGTGCTTGGGAATACGCCGATCACCTTTCCGATCGACTGGCACAGCTCGAAGATTCCCGGGTACGCGCTGCACGTCGATGTGCCGACCTATCACGGATTCTCAGCGTTTGTCGTGATGTCGTCTGTGGCGGCACGCTTCTATCCGCCGCAGGTGGCGGGAGCGGGGGCGACGGGTGGTGTGGCCACGGGCTCGGCGTATCCATTCCGTATCGACCACGATGAGAAGTTCAACCAGACTTCGCATGTGCAGTACCAGATCCCGGGCAAGTTCAGTCCCTGGTTTGGCTTCAACTGGCGCTACGACAGCGGGCTGGTCGCCGGGTCGACTCCCTGCTACGACCCCTTGTCGAACGACCCGAACAGTTCCTGCCCGAACAGCTCGACCACGCTGAATGGGCAACCCGCGATTGCGCTGGTAGACAATAATGTCCCTGCTGGCACAAACCCGGTGACGGGTGCTCCCACCTATCTGCCGCTGACGCCGGACCAGGAAGCCCAGGGCGGTTTCGTCTGCAATGGCGTAAAGGCCACGGGGACGAATCAGATCGGCATCCAGCCAGGTCCAGGGCAACCCTATGTATGCCTTGCTTCGCAATTCAGTTCCAACCTGATCAATGTGCCGGCTTCGGACGCGGGCAATAATGACCATGACCCGCCACGGATCCAGCCGCGCAGCCTGTTCGACATGTCGATTGGAAATGACGACCTTTTCAAAAGCAATAGCGACAAATACAAGTGGAGCCTGCGGTTGACGGGCGTGAATATCACCAACAAATACGCCCTCTATAACTTTCTCTCCACCTTCAGCGGCACGCATTTTGTCACACCGCGGGCACTGACGGCGGAACTGGGCTTCCACTTCTAGCCGGCTATTGCTCCGGCAGATTGAGCGATGGGGTCAGGCTCGCGACCTGCGCGCCTTGCAAGTTGGCGAAGCCTGGCTCCTCATCTGGATGGATCAACGCATGTGCGACGTGCGCTCTTGCATGAGGGCGCTCTTCGCGCGTGACGACCGCGCCGGGGCGGCCCAGCAGAGCAATCAGGATTCGGAAGGGCTGCTCCTGGATAGGGATCTTTGCTTCCCCCTTCCTCAGGCAGTGGGCGGCGAAATCTACGGTGTAGGGACCGAAGCGGAGAGCTTCCGATCCATCCTTGCGGAAATTGACTGACATCGAGAAACCCCGGGGAACCTGATTGCTGCTTGCGGGGGAGAGTTGACAGCTCGAAAACAGGCGAGCGGACCGGTGAATCTTTGAGTTCCTCATAGATCGTAGTGAGGCTTGGGCTGACGGGCAACTGTTTTCTTTCGCGGCACGTGTACAGAGGACTGCACTATACTTCGATGGGCGAGCAGCGAGACAACCTCGGGGGCCCGTAGTTCTATTCAAAACATCGGGAGTTGCAAATTGGCAGGTTTATTTTCTCGTCGAGCGTTTGCTCGTCTTCTGAGCGCAGGAGCCGGGGCAGCAGTGACGCTTCCTGGACTGAGCGCCGCCGTATCGACTACCGGCCTGTCGCCGGCGCAATCGATGAGCCATCGCAACGGGGTACTCCAGTTTCCCGACGGCTTTTTGTGGGGTTCGGCCACTGCTTCCTACCAGGTGGAGGGCGCGGTTAAGGAGGACGGCCGCGGCCCATCGATCTGGGACACCTTCGCGCACACGCCGGGCAGGACGCATAACGGCGATACCGGCGATGTTGCCGATGACCACTATCACCGTTACAAGGAAGATATTGCGCTGATGCAGGCGCTCGGGCTGAAGACGTATCGCTTCTCGGTAGCATGGACGCGGGTGTTTCCGCAGGGAACGGGCGCGCCGAATCCGAAGGGGCTGGACTTCTACAACCGCATGCTGGATACGCTGCTGGCCGCTGGCATTGAGCCCTATTGCACGCTCTACCACTGGGACCTGCCGCAGGCGCTCCAGGATAAGGGTGGCTGGGAGAATCCGGACACGGCGAAGGCATTTGCCGACTATGCCGGATACACGGCCGGCAAACTCTCCAGCAAAATCAAACACTTCATGACCATGAACGAAATCCGCACTTTTGTGGAACTCGGGTATGAGAATGGCACCCATGCACCGGGGCTGAAAGTGGGGCCGAAGCGGCTGGCGCAGTTAAACCATTACGCGGTGCTGGGTCACGGATTGGCCGTGCAGGCGATTCGCGCGGCCGCGCCGGGCGCGAAGGTAGGGCTGGCCGATAATGCAGTCGCAACGACGCCCGTCTTCGACGCGCCGGAACATGTGGAGGCCGCGACGAAAGCAATGCGCGAAGTGAATGCGAGCTTTCTGACAGTGATCCGCGAAGGCCGCTATACAGATCTGTATTTGAAGCGGCTGGGAGCAAATGCCCCGCAATTTACGCCGGAAGAGATGAAAATTATCGGCAGCCCGCTGGACTTCCAGGGGTTGAATATTTATCAGCCAATGTGGATCCGCGCCGTGACGCCGGAAGACAATCCGCGCTGGCAGGCGGCGGGCTTTGCCATTGTGCCGGACCCAAAGAGCTATCCGCACATGTTCAGCGAGTGGCTGACGATCGGCCCCGAAGGCCTTTACTGGGCGCCAAAGCTCGCGAACAAGCTTTGGGACCTGAAAGAAATCTACATCACCGAAAATGGAGCTTCTTCCGCGGATGTTGTTACGCCGGAAGGGATGGTATTGGATACAGACCGCACCATGTTTCTGCGCAATTACCTGACGCAGCTGCATCGCGCCGTAGCCGAGGGCGTGCCGGCGAAGGGTTACTTCCTTTGGAGCCTGCTCGATAACTACGAATGGGCAGATGGGTATGAGAAACGCTTCGGAATTACCTATGTCGATTTCGAAACTCAGAAGCGGACACCGAAGCTGAGCTCGCACTTTTATAAATCGGTGATTGAACGGAACGGGCTATGAGTGCTGGAGGTTGAATGAGCGAATCGCGAATCGGCGGCTGTTTCCTGCTTGCTGCACTGCTGTTATCGGGCTGTGTTGAAGTTCGTGGTCAAGCCCAGTCCTTCGCGTCGGCCGAAGACAACCGCCGCGCGGACGCACTGCTCAAACAGATGACCACCGCCGAGAAGATCGGACAGCTGAACCAGCCCTTTTATCTCAAGCTGCCGCTGCCCGGCGTCAAGGCGGATCCGGTCTCCTATGAAGACCACCTCCGCCGCGGCGAGATTGGCTCTCTCCTCTTCCTGACGGATCCGCAGGAGATCAATCGGCTGCAGAAGATTGCGCTCACGGAGACACGTCTGCATATTCCAATACTGTTCGGCTTCGATGTGATTCACGGCTTCGATACGGAGTTCCCGGTGCCGCTGGCGATGGCTGCCTCCTGGGACCCGGCGATGGCGGAAGAGGCGCAGGGCATAGCCGCAGAAGAAGCTGGGCACGCCGGACTCCGCTGGAGCTTTGCACCGATGCTGGATATCGCGCGCGATCCACGCTGGGGAAGAATTTCTGAAGGAGCAGGTGAAGACCCTTATCTTGGCGCGGCGATGGCGCGTGCCCAGGTGCGTGGGTTTCAGGGGACAGCAGAAAATCCTCGCCAGTTTATGGCAACGCTGAAGCACTTTGCCGGTTATGGCGCCGCCACGGGCGGAAGAGATTACGACGCTGCCTATATCCCGGAAGAGCAACTGCAGAATGTCTATCTGCCGCCATTTCGCGCGGGTGTGGAAGCAGGGGCGGGCGCGGTGATGAGCGCATACATGGACCTGAACGATGTCCCGGCGAGCGGGAACGTCCACCTGCTACGCGAGACCCTGCGGGACGAGCTGGGCTTCAAGGGATTCGTGGTGAGCGATGCGTTTGCCGTGGGCAGCCTGGTGACCCAGGGTTTCGCGCAGAACAGCAGCGATGCCGCGCTGCGCGGCGCAACCGCCGGCGTGAATATGGACATGGGCAGTGCGACCTACCTTGAGCAGATGCAGTCGTTGCTGGCGCAGGGTAAGATGACGCCGGCGCAGCTGGATGACCTGGCTAGGCCGATCCTCGCAGCGAAATATCACCTCGGCCTTTTTGAGCATCCCTATGCCGACGCGACGGACCAGACGCACGCGGAAATGCTGGCGAAACATCGGCAGGCAGCGCGCATGGCCGAGGAGCGTTCCGTAGTGCTGCTGCGCAATGAGGGCGCTCTGCTGCCATTGCCGAAAACCATCAAACGCATTGCCGTGATCGGGCCACTGGGCAACAGCAAGGGCGACATGAACGGCCCCTGGAGCCTAACAGCGAAAGAAGCAGACAGTGTGACCGTAGTTGACGGTCTGAAGGCGAAACTGCCAGACGCGCGCGTTGAATTTGCCCCAGGCGTGCAGATTGCCAAAGAGTTTCCTTCATCCTTTGATGGCCTGGTCGGCCCCAAAGTGGAGAAGCCGTGGAGCGCGGATGAAGCCGACCGGCAAATGAAGAGCGCCCTGGATCTGGCAAAGCATTCCGATGTGGTGGTGATGGCACTCGGTGAGTTGGCCATCATGGACTTCGAGTATTCGTCGCGGTCATCGCTACAGTTGCCGGGGAAGCAGCAGGAGCTGCTTGAAGCAGTGCAGGCGCTGGGGAAGCCAGTAGTGCTGTTGTTGTTTAGCACCAGGCCTCTCGATCTTTCCTGGGCATCGGAACACATCCCCGCGATCATGGACTGCTACTTTGGCGGAACAGAGACGGGCAACGCCGTGGCAGACCTGCTGGTTGGTGACGCCGTGCCCGGCGGAAAGCTTCCTGTTTCCTGGCCGCGCAGCGTGGGCCAGGTGCCGATCTTCTACGCACACACGATGTCGCACAAGCCTTACGACTCCGCGAATTTCACGTCCCGGTACTGGGACCTGCCGACGACTCCGCTTTATCCCTTCGGGTACGGCCTGAGTTATTCCACCTTCTCTATCTCCGATCTTCATCTAAGTACGAAGAGCACCTCAGTCGACGGTTCCATTACAGCGTCGGTTATGTTAACCAACACTGGCGCACGCAAGGCAGACGAAGTGGTGCAGGTCTACCTACACCAGCGTTTCGGGTCGGCGTCGCGGCCAGTGCGTGAATTGAAGGGCTTCCGGCGCGTGACGCTCGAACCAGGGCAGAAAGAAGAAGTCAGCTTCCCCGTCGGCCGCACGGAGCGGAGCTACTGGAGCGCCGCGAAAGCCGGTTGGGTCGCGGAACCCTCCGACTTCGACGTGTGGGTGGGCGAAAGTTCGACCGCGACACTGCATGACAGCTTTACGGTGACCCCGTAGAGCTATCGGTCTTTCCGCCCCTCAGGAATTCAGTGGTTGCGTAAGTAAATGAGGAGGGCGTAGCCGCGCTGAAACAGGCTTAAGCCGAGGTTACGCCAGTCGTGATACGCTTGCTGGGTTTCCAGGCCGGGCCTCGTTTTAAAACGATTTTCTTGGCATTTCGTCGGCCTGGTCGAATCCCGTTCGATTGGCGGCACTTGCATGAAAAAACAGATTGTCCTCGCACCCCTGGTTCTGTTAACGAGCCTTGCGGCAGTTGCACAGGCTCCCGCATATCCCTTCAAAGATCCCGCACTGCCGGTAGAAAAGCGCATCGATAATTTGTTATCGCTGATGACCACCGACGAGAAGGTGGACTGCCTGTCGACGCAGACTGGTGTGCCCCGGCTGGGTGTGCCCAATATCGGCAGCTCCGAGGGTATCCACGGGGTCGTGCAGCGGGAGGCGCGCAGAAACCGTGAGCCGATCAAAACGACACAGTTTCCGCAGCCGCCAGGGTTGGGCGAGTCATGGGACCCTGCGTTGGTTCGGCAAGCCGCTGACGTCGAGGGCTATGAAGCGCGTTTTATTACCCAGACAGCGAAATACAATCGCCAGATGCTAATGCTCTGGGGGCCGCAGTCCGATCTGGCGCGCGATCCGCGCTGGGGGCGCAGCGAAGAAGTGTATGGCGAAGACCCATTTTTGAACGGCACCATGGCAGTTGCCTTTATCAAAGGACTGCAAGGAGATGATCCCAAATATTGGCAATCCGCCGCTCTGTTGAAGCACTTCCTCGCAAACAGTAATGAGAATTATCGGACGAGTTCCTCTTCGAATTTTGATGAGCGACTGTTCTGGGAGTATTACTCCGTACCCTTCCGGATGGGATTTCTGGATGGCGACGCCAAGGCGGTGATGGCCAGCTATAACGCCTGGAATGGAACGCCGATGGTCATCAACCCGATCCTGAAAAGCATCGTGCAGAAGCAGTGGGGCGTGGATGTGCTCTCGAGCGACGGCGGCGCTGTACACCTGCTGGTCGATGCCCACAAGGTGTTTCCAGACCAGAAGACTGCGGTGGTTGCTTGTTTGAAAGCAGGGATCAATCAATTCCTCGATACCTATAAGGACGAAACAAAAGCGGCGCTGAAGGATGGCGAAATCACCGAAGCGCAGATCGACGATCTGTTGCGCTACAAGTTCCGGATCGCCGTGAAGCTGGGATTGCTGGACCCGCCGGCGATGGTGCCTTACTCGAAGATTGGCAACGGGACGGATGGCAACCAGCCGGAGCCGTGGAATACGGAGCGGGACGAGGCAGTCTCGCGGAAAATGGCGCTCGAATCGGTCGTGCTGTTAAAGAATGAAAGCCAGTTTCTGCCGCTGAAGAAAGAGGCGGTCAAATCCATTGCTGTGATCGGGCCGCTCGCGGATGTGGTGCATTGGGACTGGTACGGGGGGACGCCTCCGTATGCGATCACGCCGCTGCAGGGCATCCGGGATGAAGCGGGTCCGAATGTGAAGGTGACCTATGCCGCGAGTGAAGTCGGCCAGGCAGCAGTAGACGCCGCGCGGCACGCCGATGTTGCGGTCGTGGTCATCGGGAACGATCCGACATGCGGGCCGGACATGGCGCATGACTGGGTGAATACGCCGTACGACGGGGGTGGCACACTGCCGTGCGCTTCGCCGAGCGACGGACGCGAAGGGCGCGACCGCGAGAGCATCACGCTCGAGCAGGAACAGCTGGTGAAGCAGGTCTACGCGGTCAACAAGAAGACGGTGGTGATGCTGGTTTCGAGTTTCCCCTTTGCCATCAACTGGTCGCAGGATCATGTCCCGGCCATCCTGCATATGACCCATGCATCGCAGGATGAGGGGATGGCGCTGGCCAAGGTGCTCTTCGGGGAGTACAACCCGGGCGGCCACCTGACGACCACCTGGCCGAAATCGCTCGATCAACTGCCACCGATGATGGATTACAACATTCGCGACGGGCGGACGTATATGTACTTCAAAGGCGAGCCGCTCTATCCGTTTGGATATGGCCTGAGCTACACGACGTTTAACTACGCGAACCTTAAGACCAATGCTGATCGTGTCGCAAAGGATGGAATGCTTAAAGTAAGCGTGGATGTGACGAATAGCGGATCGATGGCCGGGGACGCGGTCGTGCAACTGTATGTGAAGCATCTGGGGTCGAAAGTGGAACGGCCCCGGGAGCAGTTGAAGGGTTTCCAACGTGTGCAGGTTGGGGTGGGGGAGACGAAGACAGTAGAGATTCCCCTGAAGGCGGCGGACCTGGCCTATTTCGATGCGAAGCAGGGCGGGTTCAAGGTGGAGGCAGAGCCGGTGAGTCTGCTCGTGGGCAGTTCGTCAGCAGACGTGCAACTGACGAAGACGGTGAAGGTAGAGTAGCGCTGTCCTGAACGTTTCCCAAGAAAACTTCAGTTTCTTCGGGCTTCCTCTTGCACTGGGGCGATTGCGCCGAAGACTGCCCTATGGGTCGCGTGCGGCGGAAGACTCGTGAAAATGCGACGGCGTTGTATGCCGCGGCGGTAGCCTGCGTGCAGGCTGGCCAGCGCGCCGATGCAGCGCGCTGGTGTGGGCGGTTGCTCGCACTGGACAGCAGACATGCGGAGGGCCTGCATCTTCTCGGAGTGCTGGAGCACGAGGCAGGGCGAAGTGCAACAGCGGTTCAGTGGATACAGCGTGCATCGGAACTGAGGCCGGACGAGCCGCTCTATGATTGCAATCTAGGAATAGTGCTCGTTGCTCTTGGCCGGGTTGATGAAGCGCTGAGTGCATTTGAGCGCGCCATACTGCTCAAGCCGGATTATGCGGAAGCGTATTTTTACCTCGGCCATGCGTTGCAGGTACTCGGTCGGCTGCACAACGCGGTTGCGAGTTATGTGAAGGCGCTGCAACTGCGGCCTGCCTATGCAGTGGCGTATCTCAACCTCGGAAATGCATTGCAGGCACTGGGCCGCCTCCACGAGGCAGAGCAGAGTTACACACAGGCACTCTTGCTCCGGCCGGAGTACGCGGAAGCGCACATGAACCTGGGAAATGTGCTGCACGCGCAGGGGAAGCCGGAAGAGGCGCGTGCTCACTATCAGCAGGCGTGTGCGCTGCGGTCGGATTATGTGGAAGCGCATGTCAACCACGGGAATCTGCTGCAAGGCCAGGGTCGATTCGATGAGGCCGTGGCTGCGTATGGGCGCGCACTGGCGCTGCGCCCGCACCACGCGGAAACCCTCGTCAACCTCGGGACCGTCTTTGAAGTGCAACAAAACGACACCGAAGCAGTGGCGTGTTACGAGCGGGCACTTGCTGCTCGTCCCGATTATGCAGAGGCGCACATCAATCTGGCGCTGAATCGGACGCGGCGCGGGGATTTTGAGCAGGGGCTGCCGGGGTATGAGTGGCGAAGGAAGCTGGGCGATTTCCAATCGCCTGTGCGGCAATTTGCCCAGCCGCAGTGGTGCGGGGAGCCGCTGAGCGGGGCGCGCATCCTGCTTCACGCGGAGCAGGGACTAGGCGATTCCATCCAGTGTTTACGCTATGTCCCGCTGGTCGCGGCAGCGGGTGGCCTGGTGATTGTGGAGGTGCCGGGAAGCCTGCTACGGCTGGCAGCCGGTGTCCCGGGCATCGCCAATCTGGTGGCGTTCGGGGAGAAGCTGCCAGAGTTTGCCTGGCACTGTCCGCTGATGAGCCTCCCGCTGGCATGCGGCACAACCATGGAGACGATTCCAGCACAGACGCCGTACTTGCAGCCGCCAAAAACCACGCCGCGCACCTGGCTGCCGGGACTGCGGGTCGGGTTGGTGTGGGCGGGCAATGAGCGCCACCGGAATGACGGGCGGCGGTCGATTCCCCTGCGGCTGCTGCAGCCACTGCTCGCCACAGAAGGTGTGACGTTTTATTCGCTGCAGGTAGGGAGAGCGGCGGCCCAGTTGTGTGAAATGGATGGACGGATTGTCGATCTGACTCCATGGATTACCGACCTGGCGGATACGGCAGGCCTTATTGCCGAACTCGACCTGGTCATCACCGTCGATACCGCAGTCGCGCACCTGGCCGGGGCGCTGGGGCATCGGGTCTGGATTCTGCTATGTACCCATGCCGACTGGCGCTGGATGAAGGACAGGCTGGACAGCCCCTGGTACCCGACTGCCCGGTTGTTTCGCCAGGAGAATTCCGGGGACTGGGGCGGAGTCGTCCGAAGTCTCCGGGCCGCACTTGCCGGGCTGCTGGCCGAGGGTTCTGCTGCCGGTTCGTGATTCCGTCGGGTACCCCCCTCCCCCCCTTATAGCGGCCAAAGTATTCACAACAAGGGCAGCAGC
>Ga0116228_10003727_pt1 | contig 13468 bp, 9 predicted proteins | sample S1TSphfallax_2_FD_89694 | JGI IMG/M metagenome (GOLD analysis project Ga0116228, IMG submission 89694) | Host-associated microbial communities from peat moss isolated from Minnesota, USA - S1T2_Fc - Sphagnum fallax MG | ecosystem: Host-associated > Plants > Peat moss > Unclassified | place: USA... | reverse complement strand
CAATAACACCATGTACTAGTCAAACATGGTGTGCTTGATAGAATAGCTATAAGCAAATCAATGGCAATAATTCAAAAATGTGTGGTTCTCTTAAATGAATATTGTTTCTAGTGATTGATTACTTGTGTTTTAGAACTACCATCTTCTACTTCAAGCAATTTTATTAAAAGTGGTATGTGATGGAACATGACCTTAAACACATAATGTGAATTTTGCAATGTCCAAGAAATGTTATTGGTTGCAAATATAAATTAGGAAACTATTATGTTATTATATTTTTATATTGTTGACATGTAATGTAGCTATACATACATAGAGCTCTTTAGTTTATTGTACTGTTCAATTTGAACAATACCAATAACAAAGAAAACAAGATGGAGAATAATGTTATGGGATGAGGTAGGTTCACATGCATTGATTACTTGTCATGCAAAGTAAAGGTGTTCCATATATCTATAAAGGAACTAGGCAAGGGCATTCAACAAGACCCCCAAGTTGTGCTTAAAAATGAAATGATTGTTCTCAAAGTGAGTGTTTATATATGTGGTATTGTATATTTTTGTTGAACCTCTTGTTGGGTGCTAGATGACATCATGACTACATCTTCTTATTACTTCTAGGAATGTGACAAACTCAAGATGCATATTCTTATATGATTGTTTTCTTATATGCGTCTTGTGTAGATTATTATATGATTTCTCTCCTTAGGTCTTGAACAAATCATCATATGTTTATCAACACCCACTATTGGAATGGGATTAAATCAACGAGACCATGATGAAAGTGATGGTTTGAATTTTGTGAATGACATTCACAAGGTTCTGACCCACTTATTCTTGTCATGTTTATTTTGGTTTGGCCACGAGTGACACAAAGTGGTTACCTTCAAAATATTTTATTGGAGTTCCTTTTGCAAACTCATCAATAATTTGGTTTTGTCCTTTATGTTTCAATGGATAACAAAGCCCACCTTGTCAAATAGAAAAATATTGTTGCAATTATAATTTTCATGTCTTATATCTAAAAGATTGTGGAATGTCGTGGTGGGTGGAAACTTTTGTTGAAGTAACATGCTAGTGCTAAAGTTTATATATTGTTGTATACATAACTTAGATTTTGAGCTTATTGTTTATACACCTTACTAGTTAGTGGATGGTTTTATCTATGATCTACTAGTGAAGAACCTACTTTTTTCAACTTTCACTTTCTCTTTAGTTATCCATGGAGGTTTAGGGCTTATCATATCAAAGCATGAGGTTAGCCAGTGTGACCTAGGACATGAGTTTTTAAAACAAAAATATGAATTTCATTTGCTTTCTCAAAGCTAGAAAGCCCCCTTGCTTTTATTGTTAATACTATCTCTCTCCAAAATCAATGATCAAGTGGAGAAGTCTGGAATCTGCTACATGAGCATGCCTATGGAACACATCAAAAATTTGTATCATTTGTCAAACCATAGTAAGGGATATTATTTCATTTAAATACTCAATACAATTCATATAGTTGGCAAATCCATAGAATCAAACTTACAACAATGTCATTATTGTATATTTGGTTGTTTCCTATAGGCCATACTTTGCACAATCAAGTTTTTACAAACCTTGAGGAAAAGATAATGTATTTTGAACTTCATGTTACGTGTCCTTGCAAAATTTTGTGCAAGGGGACGGGAGAAGTGGTTGCACAAGGCTTGCATGTACATGATTTGCATATGAATGGGCCTTAAATCCATAGGATAGTGGGGTGCATCCACAATATAATGAACCATACCTAACTCTTTTGTTTCTTTCAAAACGAAAAAGGCTTGGAATTGGAAATTTAGATGGCACGCAACCATTGCACAAAATTTATGGTTTAATCACATATTTGACTAGTGTTTCAAGTGTCATTTGTTGATACCTTTGTTATTATTTGTTGGCATTTTGTCATTCCTTGTCAACATTCCAATCTTTTTGTTATTTTTTCATCTTTCATCATCCTTGGTGTTATTATCATCCTTGTGTTGTTTGATTGTGTTTTTGTTATTGATTGAGCTTAGGTCATTCTTGAATCAAAACATCATGCTAATTTGAATTTTGACTAAATATGTTCAAATTTGAAAATGTTTGTTAGTTTAACACCCTATCTTGTGCTAGCAACAACTATAATGATCTAAAGGCTCAAGAAACTTTGAAAATATTAAACATGTCAAGTCTTCATTAAATTTTTAAAAGACCAAAGTTGAAAATAAATAAATTATATTAATTAAAAAAGTAATTAAAAGGAGGGAAAAAATGATTTATCCATTCCAAGGAGAAAATGGTTAAAATGGGCAAATTGAGAATGTCCAAAAGTCACGTGTGAACATGTTAAAAAAATGTTAGATGTCATTTCCCCTTAAATATTAATGAATATGATTTTAAATGATTTTATTAAATATAATTACTTTCATAAACGAAACATTGATAAAAATAATGTAAACTTGTCAACTTTGATAAATGGTTTAATGAATATCTCATTTTCAATGTCAATTCGGATATGTTTCTAATTTTGATTAAAAGGTGTCCATTAAAATATTACAAAAAAATTATGATTTTAATGGTTTTATGTTTTAACATGTATTTAATTAATGTAAATTTATTATAATATTCAAAATTTCGATTAAAACCATTATAAAATTGAAATCACAAAAAAGACAAAGTTTTAATAGTTGTCAATAATTTGGTTTTAAAATTGTAATTATAATGGAATTCATATTGATCTATTTGTAATTGGATTTTCAATACAAACCAAAAGCTACTATCATGTGAAATCTAATGTTACCACTTGTTGAAATTATGAACGTTATACAAATTAATCAATGTCAAATCTACTAAAGAATGTACGGATATAGAGTGTGATTTAATGGTTTAAAATACACCAAGACATGTTCTTCCTTTCACAATTTATAATCATGATATGTAAATTAAAAAATAATAATTCCGATTCAATATTCATCTTTCAAAACATAAATGAAATTTTATTTAACAAACTATTAAACTTAAAAACGTAGTTGAATGAACAGGTGAAACAAAAATGCACTTGAATGTGAAATGTGCATTCTCAAATAACATTCTCAATTTGCACCCTTGTTGTCATCTTTGGAAGGTCCTTAGTCCCAATGTTGTTTGCATCATCCAAGTGTTTAACCTTGAAATTTGAATGTGATCCAATGTGTCTAGCATAGCTAGGCCACATAAAACACACTAATTACTACCTCTAGTCAAACTATAATCTAAGTACATCGCATTCTAGTCAATACAATCCAACAATATTTACACTCAAAAAAGGAGATTTTCCACTTCCTTTGTGGGAGATGTTTGCTCTATTTATTCGAGTTTTGGTTGGGTTTTACATAGTCTCTATGTTCCATCAAGATCCTAAGACAAAAATCTAGACTCTCAAGTGAAAGTCTGTCTCTCTTGACTCCATCATACACACTTAGTAGATGGGATTTAGACCTTCCCTGTGTACTTAAAGTGCAGATCATAATCACGCCGCAATGTCGTCAATGCACTCCGTCTTCCACCCTCTGCAATTTGCAAAACCCAACTGAGAAAACCTCCCACATATAACAAGATATAAACAATGACCATCCTTTGTCTTTGGCATGCTGACAATGCAATCAATCCAATACAACACAAAATAAAGAATGAATCTCATTAGTGTTAGTCATGAAAAAATATTGAAAAGCAGTTCCAGAAACTGCTGAATCCACACAATCTTCTGGAAAATTAACTTTCTTGCCAGTGAAATCTCCCCTGACGTCCTCCAATAGGGGCTAGCTAAGAGATTTTAGAATATGACTTGGACCCATTAGAGGCATACCTCCAAAAGCTGCATGCAGTTGCTGAAGATCATTTGTGGAGCAGGCATCGAGCAGTGCATATGCACCTGGTCGTAGTGCACTATCCACTTCTCTGTCCAAATCAAAAAGAGCACATAGGGGTGAGTTATTCAACTATCATAGAGTCAATATGGTGTACTTAGTGCAGAATAAACTTCAGATGAGAATATTTGCTGGCAAATGGGAAAGAGAAGGCATCAGAGAACAGACGATATAAATCCAGACCTGTTGAGGCTGACTCCAGAGGCACCATATCCAGAAAGAACATTTAGATAGTCAGCAAGAAGATGGCAGCAGTATTTCCCCATCGTCTCCTTATGCTCCCCCATCTGCAGCATCACCCAAAAAGAAGATCAAAGGACTGGCCTTTCACAAATCCAAGTCTTCAACCAATACACAAAGAGAATCCACCAAAAGAATTAAATTTCATGAGTGTTGAGAAATTACGAAAGCCAGTACACAGCGAGAATCAGACATGAAAAATTACATAAGTACCAATAATTCTGAGCCCTCCAAACAAAAACCACATCTTATTGTGACTAGTTGTAAGTGTACAGTGACATGACAATGGTTCGAAAGATGACCTCTTCATATACTCGCCGCAACCAACTTGCGCAATGAGCAGCACTAGCTACTGTGGAGACTGAAGGAGGAACGTGCTCAAGCGAAATTGCCCAATTGGGGGCTGTTAAGCACTGTAGCAACACCCGCGCAGACTCTCCAAGCAAAGCCATGCTGTGTCCACATTCCCTGCTTCCCCCCAGCCATCCCATCACATGTCATCCTGCAGTTGTTACTGGCAATTATGCAAGAATGCAAAGTCAGAAAGTACAACATTCAGAAATGTCTGATGATGAAATACTTGCCTCAAATGATGACGAAGAAGTGCACAGAGTAGCTGACAGCATGCAACATACAGTGTAATAACAGTCTCACTGAAGACTCCTGTGGATGAATCTTTTGTAACAGATCTGTGTTGTGATCCCCCTGCTTGCAAGTGCAAATTCTGCAGTGCCATCAATTTTGCCATACCCTTTTCACAAAAGGGCCTGAAGAGTGAGGCAGGGCACTGGAGCCCAAGAGCCACATGGCAGGCCCTCATTGGGAAGATCACTGCACGAGATGCCAGCCTTATCAGGACCTCCAAACTTTGTAGAACTACAGACGCTGAATTCACCTTAGTGAAGCTCCTGCCTACTGCATCAGGTTTGCATGTATCTTCTTCGATGAAAAGAGAGGGTCTTTGTAAGTGCACTATCAAATTGAACAGAGCTCCAAAGAATGTTGGGCAATGGTTGGCCAACAAGTGCAATCGGGTTTTGCCTGCATAATCAAAAACCAGCCCACAATAGCAGTAATTGCTCTCATTGTCTTGCAAAGTTGGAGGGACCTCAGACCTTGAGTTTCATATGCCCTAAAAGATTCTGAATTGCAAAAGCAAAAAAACATGTAAAAATAGCCTACCTGAAACAGCCTGCAGGGCAATTCCCAGGCATTCCACACCTGCTGCAACAATGGCTCCAACTTGTCCTGGGTAAAGGCCACCACCTGGATTGGACTTGACCCATACTCCGGCCATTGCTTTCTCAATAGACTGTAAGGCAAGCACCATATGATGCCTTGGAGCAAATCTCAATAGCCTCTCAAATGACCCACTTAGTGCGAAGGCTAAATGCTTTGAGGAACAGGTTTCTGAAACACTTGTGTCGCACCCTAGTTCCAGCATCCGGAAACTTTGAGCATGGCTGCTGTCCCAATCACCAGTTGTAATGCTTTTCTCCAGCTCAAGATCAAATTGTTGGGTCCTGCCTCTTGAAGGATTCTTGGAGTAGGACTTCACAACACCCATCAGGATCAAATGCAAGTCAACAAGCTTGAGGAAATCCAGAGGTGCAATGAATGGCCTCATACATGGCAGAAAGCTTCCAACTGCATCAACATATTTTACAACCCCTACAACCCAATTCAAGTCCATGTCATGCCCTGATTGAATCTGTTGTGCTGCTCCAGATAACAGCCAAAATGCAGCTCCCAAGTGATCATTCATGGAAGGAGGAGGAGAAGTTTTCAGGTCATCAAGTTGAGCTGATGAAGTAGAGTTTGAGAATGAAGCAAAAGGAGAAAAAAACAAGCTTCGAATTCTGACAAGTGCTGCCATGGCAATGAATAGCTCACCAACAAGCTCAGATCTTTCCCTCATTTTTCCTTCCAGAATGCTTTGCAGTAAAGAAACCTGTGCAGAATCTGACATTCCCCCAAAGCTTTCAACGTCCATGCCTTCCCTCTCCAAGAAATGTATATCAAATTCCGTCTGCATAGGCTCTTTTTCTTTACCCTCGTCCTCAAGAGCTTCTTCTTCATCCACCAAGTTCTCCACCATTTGTTCAACTAGCATCTCTTCATTGCTTGGTGCCTCATCAGTACACATCAAGTGTTCACCAACAACAGCATCCTTTTGATTTACTTCTCCAAATTCTGTCTCTTTCATGTTTTTGACCACACTGATATCAACACCCTCATCGTCACTCTGGATACCAGACTGGGTAAAAAACTGAAATCCTTTGGCTCCTTCAGGGACCAAAGCTTGAAGCAAGCTTTGCACCAAAACTTGCTCAACTTCTTCAATCACAAGCAACCAAGTCTCTGGAAGCTCAGTTTTCCACACCAGTGGACTAGACTTTGAGTTTCGACACTCCACATCAAGGCTTTCCAAAGCCAGGGTCATACTCCAGAGAAAGCTACTGATGGCTGCTACTGGCACAAGCATTTCATACCACTGGGAAGAAGTTCCTCTACTTTGAAGGAAAATTTTCTTGAGTTTATGTGCTCGGTTCAACAGAACTGAACACAACACAATGAGTGGTTCCTCACAATCCACTAATCTACGATTCCTCAACTTTTTTTGTTTCTTGGCTGATTTACTTGAGTGAGTTTGATGAAGAGTTTTTGAAGTACCCACTGAGGGAACTTCAGTTGATGACTTTGGACACAAGAGTGATCTCACCTCCAAATTGCAGATCTTCCCAACTGTTGACTCTATGATGGCGCATGTGCTCAGCAGTAACATATAAAGGATGCAAGTATCTTCTTGACCACGTACACCACTTGTGTGATATGGCATGATCCAATCATCCATAAAATGATGTTGCTCCTTCACACAAGATCCCTTAAACATCTCATCCAACAGGTATGATGCAACAGTCTGTGGGACAAACAGTAGCCAATGAGAGGCCTTTGCACTACTGAAGAATGTTGACAGGTGTTTTGATTCTCCCCCCATATCAACCAAGCATTTGAGTGTGCTGTGGCAGGCACAGATGGCCATGAAGAAGTGACTGGGCAATGATGGAACCTCTGTCATTTCATGTTGAGGCGACTGTTCTGACTGACAACAGGCCACATGGTGCATGCTCTGAAGACTGTCAACTAAAAGCCTGCCAAAAAAAACAAATAAACATTGGTCAATCCCAAGCCGGAGAATTCTACAAGTGTGCCAGAGATCACATTCTCAGACTTGCTCAGGTGGGTCTAACAGCTCAAACTGCCAACACTTTCCCCCCTGCAACAACAAACAAACCAGACAACAAATACTGTCTAACTGTCAGACACTGCAACAAGATGCCCTATGCAGACACATGAGTTTTTTTCTGAAGGAAAAAAACAACATGAAAGATTTTTTTACCATTGACATCATCAAAAGGAGAAACACCCAAAACTTCCAGGATAAGGAACTCACTTTTCAACTCCACAAATAACAGAACTGCACTGCACAGTGTCCAGAGGATGTAGGTAACCCGAAGGAAGTAATGATAGCAGCCCGATTAACCTTATCAGTTGACCAAATTCTTCCAGTTGAGCTCCTGTCCAAGATTCTGTCCAATTGGGTGACCGTGAATACATTGAGCTCATCTCAATAGGTTCCTGAGATCCCATTTGTGCTTTCAGTCTCTTCTTGAGAACTGCCCACTCCAGAAGTTTGGACTCAGGTGATCTCCTCTGATCAACCACAAGAAAATCCAATGGCTTGCACTTAAAGACCCTTAATGATAAACGCTTCACCTCTTCAAGAAATGCAGATGCAAAGACTTTGCGCAGGTCCTGGGGAGACAGTACAAGCAAAATATACCAACATGCTGTTAAGTATGGTCAAACATGAGGCCTAGAAAAAATGAAAGATGGAACAACATATGCTTGTGTATTTTTTGTCAGTTGTTAGACACACACACCTTGCTTACAAGTGAAATATAGAAAGCTTAAGCTAATATGTGGTGATCTAGATGAGGAGGAATAAATGAGGAACCACAACAAAGAATGAAGGAGTTAAAGATGGGTTTCTATTGAAACCTCATTTTCAAAGAAGGCAACACTTGTAAGCACTTCCAGGGTGATGTCCTCCATGCAAATATGTGCAGAACCTTCAGTTTTGAAGGACCCAATCTTTGCCCTGAAACCTTCAGCAACTTGAAGCAAAATGGTGACAAATTGCTTCAAATGGTCTTCGCTGGCATATGATGACCATACATCTGTTGTTTGACACAAAAGGCGCCACCTGGAAAATTTTAGATTAGTTCAGTAAAGCAGGGTGGAGACCCCTACTAAGCTCTTCCCAGCTGAGTAATAAAACCAAAAGAAATGCAAAGCCATAAACTAAAAACTAGCCTGCTGATATGACAAACAAATGCGCCAACAAAAATCACAAAAGTATGAACAGAAGTGAGAAACACATGTTGTTCTGGTGACTGATTGTGTGTGTGTGTACAAGATGGAGAACAGTCTAATAAAGTGTTGGAAAAGAGAAGCTGGAGGGCAACACAAACAGGCACACATAGTACAAACCTAGCCACCGGTAGTGTGGTGGAAGTCAGGGTTGCCACAACAGAGTCCCACCCACAACTGCTTTCCTGGCCCATTCTATTGCTCAATTTGTGGACATCATTTGAATACACCTCAGGTGTGAGATCATTGAGCCCTTTCAATAAAAAGGCCACCAATTTTGTGCCCTCTTGATGAATTGATCGAAGCAACTTAGCAAATCTCTTTGTTGATCCATTATTGCCTGACAAGAACTTCACTGCTCGTTGTTTCTCATGAAGGTCCACAAGGCTTTGTAACACAATCAAGTTGAGTGTGTACTGCAAGTCAGGCACCCAGTCGAGCAGATTTCCTCCAGATGACTTTTCAATCCGCTTCACAACTTTGGAAACCTTGACATGGCCTCTTTGAATGGGGCTAAAGAAGCCACTTCCTTTCAGCAATGCGATGATTTCAGCCTCATGGGCAGTCAGGTCAAGCAGAGGCTCAAAAACTTTGGCCCTTGCTGTCTTCGCAGCCTTTGGCGCCATGAGGGATACACACTGCCTGTGCAAGCTTCGTGCAGCTGCAAACAATCGGAGTAGGAAAACTGATCTCCATGCAAGTGGAATACCATCAGCAATTTGTGGCTCTTCTTCATCTGTATCACTTGGATCCTTGACTTGTTTCACATCTTCAAGACACCCATCCACCAGTTTTTTCAATGATGGACTGAGTACATTGATGAGTAAATCATTCACTGCCCTTCCTGCAAGTAGGCTGAATGATACTGTGACATTTACATTGTTAAGAGAACAAATGTAGAGCTCAGTTAACCCTTTCATAATGCTATGAATGTTGTTTTCAGCTCCTTCATCCCCTTGATCATCAAATGTCTTGAGTGTTTCAGAGATGTCTGCTGACAGCTTCTTCAAAAACTGCATAATCTGACCTTCTGGAAGCTTCAATACAACCATCCCCATTGTAGCCAAAAAGGGCTTTGCACAAACAAACTTTTCCATACAATCTGTCACTGATTTGAAAGGCAGAGAACTTCTTAAACTTCTTAATGTGACACAGAGATAAAAGATTGGAATGTCCACCTGGAGACCCAACAATAATGTCACCAGTTAAAAGAATAATTCCAGAGATATGGGCAAGACTCAGAATGACCATGGGAACATTAGTTAGTAGGAAACACCAGTATCCTGCTAGTTTCTTTGCATATCACAAGTGTAGACATTGTAGAAAACACAAAGACAAGATCAACTGCAGACCCAAAACAGGGAAAAATTAAAGAGAATAGAAAAGACCTGCCTGTCGCAAGTCACTGTAGATATCAAGTAGTCGACAACCAAATTTCAAGGCTTCTGTAAATATTGCTTCAGAGGAGGACGTATCAAGGCCCAGCATTTGGAACACAAATGTCCACAAATTTGGTAACTTTTCTTCAAACACATGGTACTCCAATTCAACAAGGTGATGGAGTGCAGAAATAACCTCCTGTGACAAAATACCAATTTCCTTCCGTCCCCCAGGTTCTCCAGATCTGATGTTCTTTTTTTGGGGGGAACTTGGACTCTTCACCTTCAATAAAGCTGTCATTCCCACTGAAATCACCGAATTGTGGACTTCTTTCAAGAAATTGAAGTAAGTCAGTCCAGGAGTGTCTTCAATGGGCTTATAGGCATTAACCTCATTTCCTGCCTCAAGAAGCGAATTGACTGCTTGCAGTAAAGAATGCATTTGCAGTAACTGAGGTCCATGCTGTCCTGACTCATTGCCATCATGACCCATGTCTAATACAAGTTGTTGCAAGTCCATAATGATTGGACTGAGAAGCTCAGCAAAAACATGAAATACTGCCTCACTCTCACCACCACCACCACGTTTTCTTGAAGCAGTCAAATCAGTTGTCTCCTCAGTCTTATCTACTACAGCTTCTTTAGTAGACTTTTTGTTTGCAATGTCATCTTTCCCTACTTCAGGCTTGTTACCTACCAGAAAGAAGAAACACACCAGACAAAATTAGACACAAACATCATATGCAATCCTGGTCAAGACATCACATTGTGAAGCACTTTGCACTTGAAAGACTCAATGTGATGGAATATCCATATGAAAGGATAAAGCACATGATGATGCCCTTGTCTTACAGATTAGTCCATTGCTGAGGTACACCTTACACTGCCAGGGTATTGATAGGACAATCAAAATATCTGATGTGATTTTGTCACACACTCACATACACCATCAGCTCAACTGCACCCAGGTTTAGGGTTTAGGGCTTAGGGTTGACCCTAAAACCCTGACACTTCCTAAAAACAGCAAGAAAAAAGTAAGTAAAAAATTTGGCACTTCTACCTGTGATATCTTCATCTGGTTGCAGCTTTCCTTGACCCCGAACACCAAATACATCCTCAAATAAAGCCATCCGTTGTGCTCTCAAACAAAAGGCATACTCCTTAAATAGAAACCCAAGCCCTTTTAACGCCTCAAGATTTCCATCTTTCTTGAGGTTGCTAAGTTTTTGAAACAATGCCATGTGATAGCTCTCTGACCGATTCCTCTTCCCCTCCACCCTCTGTTGCTCTTGCTGCATTCCTTTGACTCCTCTTAAAACCGTGCAAACTTCTGAAAACCCCTGGACAAGACTCGGATGAAACAAACCAACTGCCAAGATTTCTTTGGCTGCTTTTACAATTCGTGACTGCAGCAATGATGGCCCCTCCTCTTTCGTGGGAGCTCGACTACCCGTGCCCCTCCTTCCAATGATTGTCAGCAACGGCTCTAGTAGCCTTGCAACAGTGACCTGAAAAACAAGTCTTGAATTTGGGTGCGAAGTAACAGTCCTTGCAAAAGCTTCAACAATGATTGCAATAAGATGTTCTAAGGATGATGGGTGGTCCTTTGACTGCCCAATGTTTTTCTCAAACAGTGCAAGAGCTGCTGTAGTCAAGGAAACCCAGTTATCTAGGTCGGCCCTGAAGGAACGCACATAAACAGATAGCAATAGTCTAACAACTTCAACTAACTCAATCATCAATTTGCCCATTGACTTCTCTGCAGATGAACATGATGAAAGTCCACTACCAGCATGCACTAGAATTGCTGTTATTTGACGCATAAGTCCCTGAGAAATGCTTGTATTCTGATGCAGATAACCTGATGACAAACACCACTTGAGAATGAACCAGTATCGGGGATCAAAGTGTGCAGAGAGCCCATGCTGTCGAAGCCCAGATTTGGAAGACTGAATGATGGACATCTCAACCCAGTTGAACACAAAACTGGCAACTTGGGGTGTTTTCATCCAGCCGGTCGCATTATTATGATAACCTCCATCATGATCAAGAAAAGCACCAGTAGTTGCATTGTTGTGTGCACTTTGGGCTTCAATGAATTCCAATACAAGCTCAGCCTTCCTGCTCCACAAAGCATCAAACCATTGTCAACTACTGGATGTTATGATTCATCTACGTCCTTCCCTTGGAGAGTTGATGAATAATCAAACCCCAGAACCCTTTTAGACATGCTTAGGGTTTAGGGTTTTGAGGCTCAAGGTCACTCATATGCCTCCCTCTGTTATAAAGAGATTCATCTGCTAATACAATAAAGGCTCAATACACTCCAACAAACCAACAATGGGTGAATAACAAATCAGTAGAGAAGAGAACTTGATACACACAAAAACGACACACGTTCACAAGCAGCAGCAACCCTAAACCCATGCAACGAAGACAAAACAACGTGAATTTCACACCTCTCTGAAGTTGTTGATTGTTGCCGAAGAGCCTGAACAAGTTCAAGATTAGAATTCACAGAAATGCGGCCGTCCTCCTCTCTTACTTGTTCTTCCACCAGCTTAACCTCCTCCTCTTCTTTCTTCTTCTTCTTCTTCTTCTTCTTCGTCGCATTCTCTGTCGAATCCTCCAACGAGAAAAGACTCGAATCTGCCAATTCCTTTTGCTCCTCCTCCTCCGTCTTGCTCACCTTTTTCCTCTTCTTACTCCTGGAACTTCCAGGAACAGAAGAAGAAGATTCAGGAGCTCCAGTATTCGCCATTCTAATCTCTTCTTTCTTAAAAGAAGTAGAAGTTTCGAGCTTTCTCTTGGAACCCTTCTTCCTCTTCTTGTCCTCACTTATAGCTTCCGGAGAAGCTAACAGAACCATGATTGGGTTTTCCTTCTCGGACAATGCAGCCATGGGGGACGTCAGAAGAAGCAGCAGCACGAAGAATGGGAAAACTCAGGAAACAACGCAAGAGGAGAAGGAGGAAGAAGACATACAGTAATTTAGGGTTAGGGTTGGGACCAAAGGGATTAGGGTTAGGACAAATACCAAGAGACAATTTCAAGTATAACTATCTCTTGTCCCATGACTATTGTAGCTTTCTTCTTCTTTTGAATTTGTTTCTTCATCTTCATTTTGCTACTTTATTTGGAGGAAGTTTCATTCTTTTTTCAAGCTCTGTTTCTTCATCATCATTGTGTTGTTTATTTTGCAAGAAGCTTCATTACTTTTCCAAGCTTGTTTCTTCATCATCATTTTGTTACTTTTTTTTGTAGGAAGTTTTTCTTTGTCTTACAAATCATCAATAACATTCTTTCATTTCATTTGCAAATCATCTTGCTCACAATTTTATTTTTTATTTGTATTTTGTTTCAATTGTTTATGAAAGTTGTTAAGGAAAGCTTCTTGATATCTTTGTAATTCATTAGCATTTTCTCTTTCTATTTCCTTTTGGCATTGTCTGCAAGGTTTTGTGATTCAACTTTGTTTTTTGCAACATCGACATTTTCATGTTGAAGT
>Ga0116228_10003726_pt1 | contig 13474 bp, 9 predicted proteins | sample S1TSphfallax_2_FD_89694 | JGI IMG/M metagenome (GOLD analysis project Ga0116228, IMG submission 89694) | Host-associated microbial communities from peat moss isolated from Minnesota, USA - S1T2_Fc - Sphagnum fallax MG | ecosystem: Host-associated > Plants > Peat moss > Unclassified | place: USA... | reverse complement strand
TAAGTAGTAAACAAGAATGAGGATGAGGTTAAATTTAGAAACATGATGTTTTACATATGGTAAATCAACATTGAAATTCAGTGCTACAACATTGTCATGTTATGCTTTGTGTAGGAACCTATACGATAGCCCTAGTTCTAGGAAATTGGGATATTACAGGGGTTCACTAGAATGGCAATGAAAACATATAATTTAACTTTTCACCCAACTTGACAAAAACTATTTCCAACTTTGATTATTTTAGAAAATGTTGTTATTGATGTTTTATCAAAATAGGCAATGGTCAAGTATGATTACATATTTTTCATATTTCAAACTTGTTGATTAATATATGTTTGAAAACTTTCTATTGCCAATGTCTTTAGAATTTATTTTTTGTTAATGTATGCATTTCAATTTAAGGGTCTTCTAACAAAAAAAAATTCTTAACTTATGATATTTGTCTAGCTACATTGATTCCATAATGAGAGGGACAATCGAGTGGATGTGCATACGTAGATTTTGAGTAGTAACAGTGAAACATCTTTTGACATAGGGGTCAAAAATATCAAGTGATTGAAATTTGTATACTAACACATAAACAAAGTTTTTAGTGCCGAATTTGTCCTTGACAATGTTTATGTATGAACAACTTATGTTGATATGGATGACAACAACATGTGAAGTTATGAAAAAACATTTTAAAAGACTAAATGTTAAACAATTATTTGTTGTACTACTTCAACTTCATCTACAACATGTTGAAAGATTGTTCTACTACCATCATCACAGTGCCCATGCATGAAAACATCATCATCTATAAAATATAGTGTGGTGCAACATATAGTTGTGCAACAAACAACTAGTATAAATTAATTTGAGTATTCATTTCACATCAAGGTCCCAAATTGGACACATCAAAATACACCAAATATTTTTCAACCTACAAAAAGCACATTCAACCACCATACAAATGCTACTATGTTTGAAATTGAATTTGTCATGTAAATATGACACCAATGTTTGTGTAGAAATCGTACAAGTAACCATTTCAATTGGGTGTACCCAACATTTGTTATGATGATATTCGAAATCTTTGTTCCTTGGATTCACCTTTTGGGGCCATTCAAATGTAATCTTGATTCCACTAACCAATAGAGTTTAGGATTTATTAAACACATCAATCATGCATAATTCCAAGGAATCCTACCAAAAATCCAAAAATCACATTCTCAAATCCATGATTATTTGCACAATACAATTATAATTATGTTTTTTTCATAACAAATTATGGATCTTTCATGACCAAGAAACTCAATTACACATGTGTGCAATCCAAAGTTCCACAAACTTGTGGGATTCCTTTCAAACATCCAAATTCCCTTTTTTATTAATTCAAACTCTATTTTACCTAGCCATTGCAAGTGATGTTGTGCATAAGCAAGTACACTTTAAACAAATCTTTGAACAAAATTTGACACTACACATTCAACAATTCCAAACAACTTAAAAAATATTTGATAAAATATCATTTTTTTTTATCTTCATATAAAACAATTGCCACATGTTTATTCACATGTAATTTTTTATCAATAATGCTTCAAGAAAACAACATGGATGGTGTTTTTTAAAGATTTTGAGCTATCAAGGCACACAAATACTTAAATCTAAAACTTGAAATTTTAAACATCTTCCTAAAATGCATTAAATGTTATGGACATTAAGTAACACATGAAGTTTTAATTAAAAGATGTAGGATTAGCCAAAGCTTTTAGAAAAAATAATTCAGAAAACAATTGTAGAAATTCTTTAAATATGTAGCTAGCAAAAACTTATAAAATACAAAGATAATAAAAGCTTCTAAAAAAAACTCCTAGAAGAATAATAAAAAAGGTATAAAGCAATTTGTCACCCAACACCCAAGAAATGATAAGATTGATAAAATAGTAAAATCATGGTCAACATAAAAAAATTAAAGGTTAGTTTATATAAGCTTATCAAAAAATTAGTTGGATGAATATCTTAGAAGGTTTATGAATTTCTAGAAGGCTCCATTGGATAATATAAATAAAGGTTTGAAGGGCATCAGATTTCAGTTTCATCAAAACAAGTTGTGACATTGTATTCCAAGTCAATTTTATGTTTAATATGCATGATACTTTGTTTAAGCAATAAAGTTATATAATTATTCTTCATTATTAAATTCCTTGTTTGTCAAGTACACATAATATTTTCCAAGTTATATATTATTCTTGTCCTTGCCACTAGACCTTCTCTAATGACAACATCGCTATACATTCCCCACTAATGTATTATTTGGGCTTATATACCATGGCCCATATTGTAGCCCAAGTAAATGTTTTTGTTGCAAAATAGAATATCCCAAATTGTTACAATTGTCTCATTTAATAGTATGAAAAAATGGACCATCTCTATTTCAAAATCTTGTTAAATCCTCTTCTAATGTTAATAATATGGTAACAAATGAGGTTTGATTTAATGCCAGTAATATGGTAACAAATGAGGTTTGAATTAATGCCAACAATATGATAACAAATGAGGTTTGATTTAATAAAGTGTCCTTACACAAACAGATGAGCCAACATTATATTGCCCCATGTAAAATGTTGAATGAAATGATAAAATGACAATCCATCTTTGTTATTGAAACAAAGTGACATTACAAATTTGTCCCAAGAGACAAAATCCAATGAATAATTGAACATGATCAACATTACAAGTTCATTTGGAAAGATAATATTTGAATCACAACAAAACATTATGTTCCTTATGTATTCCCATTTGAAAATGTGTTTCAACAACTTGCATTGTCACAATAAAAATTTGTTGTGAAAGTGCATAAGGAAACAAAAATCCTAGTTGGGTGGGCTTCAATTCTGACAAATTTTTAATGGAAAGCTACCCTAAGACCATGTCACACAAATATGTATCAATAACCATCAAAGTTTAGGAAAATGCTAAATAAGTTTGGGTTTTTATTGCATGCAATAAAAAAATTACAAAAGTATTGTCTACTTTTTTTCATTGTCTACCATTTGCTTTATCCTTTTCTTTTCAAAAAAGACGGATATTGCCTAGACACATTATGGTGTTGCCCATTACACACTTTGGGTCTTGTTATGCATAGTTTGAACTAGGGTTCAAGTCTTGTTATTAATATTAGTATGAAAGTAATTATGGAAAAGATTAATTAAAACAAGGTCTCATTCAATCACAAAAATTTACAAGTATTATGTGGTACGACTATTTAACTTCCATGTCAAAATGACATTCATTTTAATTTGTTTCACCTGAATGAGTACATTATATTTTAATATAATTTTAAAAAAAATTGAACCTAGGATTGAAGTTTAAAGATAACATGTTATGAATCTTCTTTTCTTCATACTTTTTCAAAAATAAAAATAAATTTTTAAACATTGATTTTATTATTTTTCATGTTAGAAGCCAAAAAACCTAACACATGAGCAACAATGAACTCCTTTTCCATAAAATTATCAAACGAACTTGAAATTCTAGATTCATCTTTTACTTTCCAATAAATGAAGATGGCATAATTTAATACATCATTTAACAACCAGTGAAATTTAGATTGATTTATAACACAAGCAAACATAATAGGGGAGAGGACATCAACAATGATTTGAAAGATGTGGCATGTCAAAGGAGGAGGCACTTGTGCATTCATCCTAACTATAACTTACCTACTATAACATCAAATACTTGTTTTTTGAAATTGTAATGCTTCCTGAAAATGGATAATTTTGCTCACAAATCTACAAAAGACAAAAAAAATTAGAACGTACAACTAATTGAAACTAGTTATAAAAATTGCAACACATATATTTTTTCATTTCAACAATACATCAAATTTTTTAAGTACCTTATCTTCACTAATGTATTCAACTTCTTTGGGGCCAAACCAAATTCAACTCCTGCTTTGTTCCATTCTTGTCAACCTTTCCCATATTTTTGGCCAAGTTATACACTTTTACAAATCTTTGCACATTTTTAATAGAAAGATATGTAAAGTCTTTACAAACTTTTACATCTATCATAGCATATTGATAGGCCTTGGAAAATGCATGTCCAAAGCAAGTGCCTTGATAACTTTCCACCAAACCTAAAATGTTACAACTTACAATTGATTTTAATACAATAATTTTTATGTTCTAATTAAATCCTTTATTTTCAACATAAGTAATAATATTTTTTCTCAAGTTATATTTTTTTAATAACTCAATCAAGTTTTTAGCCAAAGTCTTCCTAGAAGTATTTGCATCCTCATAAAGAACAAATGTAACTTTTTAAGCTACCAATTAGCTCCCAAAGTTAATCACAAAAACAAATGTGTCATGCATTCCTTTTGACATCCAAATATCAAAGTTGGCTATTGCAAAATTACCCTATGCCAAAGCTAGTAAAACATGCAATTGTTTAATTTTTTCCACCAACTCAAGGAACATTTTTTGAAAAAAAACAAGTTCTAGACACAAATGTAAACATAGGTGCTTCATCAATAGACTTTCCACAAATTGCATGGATAGATGATTTTTAATAATCAATAAGCCCATATCCTTAAAAAATAGTTTTAGCTACATATGATCCTTTTGGAAAAGATTTTTGGCAACAAAAAAATTGACAAATGCAGTACTAGATGGATTTGATTTTTTTTGCATGTTGTTTTTCCACTTTTCCCCTCAATGGACTGTTTACTTCCTCCTTGAATATTTTTCCAATCATAAAATGGTTTTTTCTTTTTTTTTCCGATGTTGTTATTCCACTTGTTGTATTATATATGACTATATATATTTTGTTTCAAATTTAAGGTTACAAAACAAGATTACATTAATGTAATAATAAATACATCTCATGTTTGTGGGCATTTCATGTTAACATCCTTTTTATAGTTCACTAAAAAAAACCCAACATAAATAATTTCTACCATGTGACTTCTAAATTGTTCATTGTTTTTTTTTCATTTTCAAGGTTTTGATTACAAAATGGGGTTTATTTCACATTTTTACAAACATTTTTCTTCCATTACATCATTCATGAACACCTCACATGTATTTTCACTTATCATATTTTCATTTTCAAGATATTGAACAATTTCCAATTTTTACAAAAAAAAATCAACTTTGAGATAGAAAAAAAAATCCAAAAAACTGCATGATAAACCAAAACACCAAAATATGCCTTGCAACCCAAAATACAAACATTTAAAAAATAATTTACAAATTATCCAAAATTTTCTTCAATTTTTTTACAAGTAGATGCAAATACTAATGTTGGATTCCTTAAGAATTGTTCCCAATAAACCCATTTAAGAAAACACACACACACACACAAACCAAATAAAAATGGAAAACAAATAAAGATGGAAAGAAACAAATAATTTTTTTTTTTTAAATGGAAATATTCAACTTCTTTTCTTTTTATTTTTATTACATAAAAGCTCCACTACTTACATAAGGCAATGTAAAGGGGCAGTACAAATCACCATGGCATAAATGACACAACCAACCAATAGTAACACCAATGATGCAACAAACCAACAACATCACTAGAGGGGTAAATGGCAATGGTGGGTACTTGGTAATGGGAGGTGTATGGTAACATGATGGACCACCAATTTGCCACCTACAAGGTGATGTGATGGGGGTAGTACCTCACTAAACACATGTAATAGAAGTAGCAACTAGCAATGCAAAGGAACAACACAAGGGGGTTTAAGTGGGTACTTGGGAATAATGCAACGAAATAATAACAAAATGAATAGTAGAACAAACTAGTAGTAGCACCATCAATGTGACTAATTAACATCAACACCAACAATGTGACAAATCAACAACAACACCAACAATGTAATGATTTAGCAATAACATGAACAATTCAACAAATAAACATCAACACTAATAATGCAACAAACTAGGACCAAAACTAACTACAAAATGATTTAGCAATAACACCAACAATGCAACCAACAACATGACAAACCATACTAACATTTACAACATGATGATCTATATCATCTAGTAACAACACCAACGTGTTTAACTAACATTAACATTAACAACATAACAAACTGACAACAACATTAACAATGCAACAAACCAACATTAACACTAATAGTGTGACGATCAGTCATCAAAACTAGCAATGTAACAAACCAATACCATCGATAATGTGACGGACAAACAATACCACCAACAACACAATGACCCAATAACACCACTAGTAAGATGATGAATCAACTACACTAACAACATGATGGATTAATATCAATAACACTAAGAATGTGACAAACTAGCAACATCAACAACGCATGAACCAACATCATCAACAACATAATGAATTAACAATAATAACACCAACAATGGAATAAACTAACAACATTAACAACACGTTGATCCAACAATAAAATTAGTAACGCAACGAACTAATAACATGAGCGATGTGATGAACCAATACCACACTACTACAAAATGTGGGTGCAATTCAATTGTCCATGTTCACTAAACTAATGAATTCATTGCTTCCCTACTAGGTCTCATTCATTACAAGTAATGAATTCACTCAAAATCCAGTGAAATCACTTAGCATATAGGGACACCTTTTGTTGTAGTGCCATCAGTAATAACGCAATGACCAATAACATCATTAACAACATGACATTTACCAACACCATTAACAATGCAACGAATTGGCAACACTAACAATGTGATGAACTAAACACACTAGCACATGACAAACTAGCAATAACACAAGCAACACGACAAATTGACAACAACTTGACGAACCAATGGCACTAACAATGTGACGAACCAACATCAACACTAGCAACATGACAAATTAACAATAACATTAATAATGCAAAAGAACAATTTAAAGGAACAACACAAGGGAGCAACACAAACAATGTAAAGGAATGATGCAAAGTAACAACACAAGATAACAAACACATACATAAAAGAGAAACAAAATAATGATTAAAAATGGTTAACCCCAAAAAGGTTTTTTTACCAATGGGCACAACCTAGGCTTCCCACCTAACAATGAATCTTTTCTATCTATTAACCTTAGCCCAAAATTAACATAATTCAAATAGTAATATGTAAATTGGGTTCTAGTGTTCTCATAAAATTGAATTGGTTCTCAAATTTAAAAATAAAATAAAATATGGTTGTATTTCGGGTGAGATTTTAATTCAATTTTCAAATCGATTATCACCTTTGGTGATACCAATTGGTTCTCCTTGTGAGGAGTGATTTGAAAATTGGTTTAAGAACTAACAGAGGTCTTAATGAAAATCAGCCAACTCTGGTTCCAACCATATCAAGGAGCAAAAATTTGAACGATTAAAACATATTGGTATGAAATTGTAAAGCCAAAGCCAATAGTTCACCTAATCTTATTAATTGTCAATACCATGACAACATTGGTTGATACGTGGCTAATTATTGTAATTAACTATGAGATAGGGAGACAATGAATGTTTTTTTCCCTATCCATACATCATCCATGTTGCATGGTGTGTTGAGCACATTCACTTTGATGGGGTTGAATCAGCATGTAGGAGCTTCACAATAATAAGCCTACTTTGCCAACACAACAAAATAATCACAAGAAATAATCTAGAATTGATAGAATACCCATCTTTAATCATGTGCCTAAAACTAGATGAAGTTTAGGACTATTATTAGTAGGAGGAGGTATCAAATCTAAAGCACAAGTTTGACATGTTAAGGTTAATAGCGTAGATTTTCAAGAACAAGGTCAAGAATCTTGTCAATATTTTGTGGGTTTCCCTTTTTCCAAAAGTGCGATAAAATTTACTAAGGAAAAAACTTGAAGTAAGGTGAAGAATCTAATTAGGTGTCCAAATAATAGATGGAACATGGAATGTTTTTTTTGTTTCTAATTAAAAGTTTGGCTTTTGTATGTAGTACATTACTTAACCCTTAGAGGATTTGTGGGGCTAGTTTCATGGGCAGGGGGACAAAAGAAAATGTTAGAGATTTATTTTAGGTCCAAACTTTCAAAAGTTTAGGTGTCGCATAACCTTACAACATTGCAACCATTGCCACCTTCATTTTTTTTCTGATCAACTATTTCTGACGTCATTTTTTTTCATGTAACAAAAATCATGTGTGTGTGTGGTGTGCTTGGGCTTTTATATCAGCAAGCTTTAGATTATTCCCAAATCCCTTGTTGCATGTTGCCAACATCAAGTAATTGTTTGTTGTGGCATGGGTTGCCTATAAGCATGGGTGGGACAAGAAAAGCCTAGGAAGAGTGGCAATTATTTTCTTATAACTAGCCACTTAAGTGGATTATGTTTTTCATAAAAAACCTTTCTATGAAGATAACCAATCCATTGAAATGGCTTTTTAGGAGACCTTAGTATGATGAGTTCTCAAGTCTTGTAGGATTGGGAAAAAGACATGGCAACTGTAATATTTTGGTGGTCATGTATATAGGTGGTGTTGAATTTCGTAAAGTAGTGGTGATAAAGTTTAAGAATAATTATAAAAAGAAAAGGTTTGTCATTGGCATAACACCCGAACCAGGGGATTTTAGGTGGTTCTCCATCTTTTTCTTTTGACCAACTTAGTTTTCATATGGTTACTTTTTTAGATTTAACATTGCATAATATAGGTAGGCAATCTTTAAACATTGGGGCACAAAACGTCCCATGTCTCTTAGTTTACCATGTCACATTAAATATTGTAATTCCCATCGCTTATTTTTTTCCCCATGTGACCACATAGTTGTTCCCCACCTCATTTCCTATGCATAGCACACACCACCTATTACCTTCCCTTATCATCTTAACAACCCAAGTGCCACCTACCAATTCCCCCTATCGACCCTGAGTCCTTTGTGCAAATCTAGGGCCCCAAGCTTACAATTTCCCAATCCCTGTTTATATGCACATATGGGACCTTTCCCCTATCTATTACACCAACCTTTATAATTTCTCATGATTAAACCCCACAACCTACCCCCATCTCGCAACCATGCACACAACTTCCACCTATAACCTTTTACCCCACTTGTGGGTGTCAGTTTACTTGACGCACTCCTAAGCTCCTTGATATACTCAAATGTGAGTCTAAAGTGAAAACAATGGAAGAGTAAAGAGTTGGGGACATGTTCCTTGGCTCATAACACTTTGGGGGTAGAGGGGCATGCTAAAGTTCTAGGATGGGACTAAGAATAATGACAAACATTTAATCACTCACACAAACCTACACAAAACCAAACAACAATTGGTTAGTGCATAGTTGAAACACTTTTAGTGCTAGGACGAGCCACAGGCAAACTCGAACTCACAAGATTCATCACGACCCAGACTTGGGGGAAGCCACCACCTTCCCCCTTATAGTATACTATGTGCTTGGCCATGGGACCAACACTCAAATGTCATTTTGTCCTGGGACTCCCAAATGGGAGTACCAAAATTCTCACAATTGGGACTTCCATGACTTTGGGGGCCCATAACTTTGCATTCAGACCTTCGATTGAGATGAGATTTAAAGAAAAGTTGTAGCCTTTGTCAAGAGCTTTCCAATGATATGTGGCACGCTACGTGTACGCAAGGAAATTGGAGCAATTCTTGACTTTTAATGATTGGAAGTCAAATTGCCAATTTGACTCTCGACCTTTCTTTTGGCCCTAACTTGTGTTTCAAATTTCCAAATGGGTTATACAAGCCCGTTTTATACATATATGTTCCAAGAGATTTCCAATGGTATAAATAATTCCTCAATGTATTGGGTTTTGACCCCTACAATTGTTGGTTGAAAATTTGGGAGTCCACCGGGACTCCAATTCCTGAAGTCGAAGCTCCCTTGGGAGTGTGAAGGTTCATTCCCTCACACTTCCATCACTCTCGCACTTCCCTCTTGGCTTGTAACCTTGCAAGCCGTTGCCTTAATCGTGAGCCCGAGGCTAGGGTTGCAACATTACTTTTTGAAGGTTAGCCCGTCACTAATGTTCTTGTGAAGCATCCAATTCATTTAATCCAATCCCATGTGACCATCCTAGCGCAATACTTTCCCCTACTCCCACCCTGCATGTATTTGACTAGGCTTGGGTTTCAACATTGGATGTTCTTAGGTCTTTCCATTTAAGTTTTCATCATCTTCAAATGTATAACCACATCCTTGTTATTTTATAATATGATGTACAAGTGGCATTTCATTTTCCACTGAATAAGCTGGCCCAGACCCATATGATGTTGTAGTTTGACGTTTGTTTTTCTTATTATCATAATGGTGCCTTTTTTTGCCCCCTTAGGGCGAAACTATTAAACATAAAAAAATGCAAATCCAATTCAAACGTTTTTTAACGGATGATTGGGAAAACATGCAAGAATTTTTTTTCTTATGGACCCAAGCTTTAACAACAAATTCAAATTCAGTGCTTCCTCCAAAACATGATCCTCTAACTCATAAAGGTGTTTTTTGTAATTTAGTCCTTGGACGTGCTAAGGAATATTTTTAGGCAACTCAAGCTTTGGCACCATTTTCTCCTACACCCATTTCTTTTAACACCATTTTAATTTTCACCACTTTACATCTTGAATTAGATGGTTTTTTCTTGATTTTTAAAAGATTAAGAACTAGATCAAAACTTCAAGCTTTTATCAAACTCCTTCAAATTGACATTCTAATGCATGTTGCATTTATTTGCAAATCGTCATTTTGGGATGGTTTTTGAATTTTTTTGAAGATTATTTTATCCCAAAAGATTATGAGAATGGATTTTCGCAATTGTTTCAACTTTCTTTTCATATTGCACAAAGTAAAATTCCACGTTGAATTGCACTTGTCCTTGGAGCAACCCACTTTTTAGCCATGACCAAACCTTAAGAAGGTATTTGTCCCACTGTCTTGGGGGAACTGTTGTATTGATTCACAAGTTGGGTTTTATGTTTTTAATTTTTTGATGATTTTGCAACACATTTTCCCCCACACTCATTCAAAGTAGCAACCAAGGGTGGATGTGAAACAATAATCCACGACATCAAGTGCACCTTGGACTTTCACCTTAACTAGGTTGTTTTCGAACTAAACGTGACAAATGTTTTTAATTCGGTTATAAAGAGGGGTTATATTTCAAGAACTTATGTAGCAAGTGGGGACATCATGTAACTTATCCCTTTTGTTCGTACATTCTATTATTTTGAGTTTGCTTTGTTTAATAATCATTGCAACTATGAAGGTGATGTTGTTGCCATCTCGTTTGCCATGGGAACCTGTCAAGGTGATCCCCTAGGGGGGGCATTATTTGCCCTAATTCACTATAAGACATTACTTTTTAGAGCTAATCAATTTCACTCTTATTTATTTCCATCCATTGCATACGACATTCATATCATAGGTCCCCTTTCAATTATATCATCTATATATGACCATTTTCAGACCAAAGTTTGTGCCATAGGTATTTATATTTAACCTCATAAATGTGTAACATGGTCTCCTTTTGGTTTGCTACCTAACTTTATCACCTCATCCAAGTTTAGCACCCCATTAGAAAGAATTAGAATCTTGGGGGTTCCATCGGGCACTTCATCATTCACATCATCCTTCATCAAAGATGCCTTCCTAAAGGATGTTCAACATATTGATTTTTCCCCTAAAATGGGTGATGTTCAAATAGCTTGTGAAATTCTAACCTATGGTTTTGTGCAATGACCATCGTATATTTTATGATGCACACCTCCTTTTTCCACCTTCATAAACTCCCTTGTTTATTTTAACTCCTCCTTTCAAATGTTTGGACATCTTTTGAATCCAAGGTCGTTTGATGGCTTAGAAGGACCTTTAGCTCATTAACAAGCTTTTCTCCCAATATTTTTCAATGGCATGAGGTTCATATTGACAACCACCATTGCTTTAGCAACCTATTTAAGGAGTTGGCCCTTTGTAACATCAATCATAGTCGTTAGCTTTATGGTTGATCCACATCCTTTCCTTCTTGAAGCCCTAACATGGGTTGACAACAACACTTCAAAACAAATGTGATTTTTTACTGCCCTTAACACACACCTATCTTTTTTTTTGGGAATAATTCATTGGGCATCAAATGGTTCGATTTTAGGATTCCATTTTTAAACATCTACACCATCATACCCTTTTTAACATGCTCTTTGACATTATACCTAAAGCCCATCATGCTCAAATTTTATCATGTTCCGACCTTGGGGTAAGCATTTAATTGATGGCTCAACTGATCTTCCCAACCTTTCAACTATCTTCCCTAATTTTTTCCACAATTTTTCGGACATGACTTAGACTACCACATCTTTCAATTATAGGCCTCTCTCGATGTGTGTGCACACATCCCATCGACCTTAGGGTATCCACCTCTTACATTGCACCCATAGTAAAAAATGCACGAGAACCCATGATGTAATTCATGACATCTTTGCTTCCATTGCACAAAATGCAAGTTTTCAAGTGGGATGAAATCAACTACATATGCTTCCTTTAGTCATGTTCAATTCCTCCTATCAATGAGTCAATATTGTGTTCATCAAAGATTGCATTCACACCTTAGCTGATGTTGTCATTGCCAATGCAAAACGTGCGAATTTATTTCCGTGATCTTGCACAACTCAAGGATTTGCTACTTCTAATGCTACTCAAGCCAAAGAAAGGAGCTACCATGATCAACACCCCATTAATCAAATTCTCCCTTTGGAAATTGAGGTTTTTTGGATGCCTCCACAAACAAGTTGATGTGTTTTTACACAATTGTGTTAATGCCATTTGGAGCTTCAAAGGGCTAGAAGGCCCTCCTCTTCCTAACTTGGTTACTTTTCTTCATCAAAAATTTCAATTACACTACAAAGGATGCAAGCATACTTCATCTTAAGTCGAGCAATAGCAATACTCTTGGCTACTTCTCAACTTCCACCCATTTAGGACACAACTCCCATGGCCACAGCCGACCTATTACAAGAGACAGTCGGTTGTTGAAAGGGAGAGATTTTGACATCTAGTTTATGCTGACTTGATGTCCCTTTTAACTTCTCCTTTTTACTTTCCAATACATTTCTTGCATCTGTGGTGTGCTTGTAAGTAAAGTTTTGCTGGGTTCTGTTGATTACTGTGGAAACTGCCTCTGTATAATATCACAAGGATGATGAAATTTGCAGCCAGAGTGTGTTAGCGGCCACCCACCAGCACACTATTCAGTGGATGAACCTCAACTATGTTAATATTCTGGTTTCACCTCCATAACCCTTAAGTAAGACTATGTAGGAAAATTGGTGACTATTAAATAAGTAGAGATGGTTTCTAAACGCAATAATAACTGTTTTTACTACCTACTAAGTTACTAACTAACAGCCTGCTTGTGGGTTGTTAGTAGGTAAGTAGTAAATAAAAGCAACTGAGCTAACCACTGTGGCACACTAGGGAACTGGAACCCAACAGAAAACTGCATATTCATCAGTTAC
>Ga0116228_10003724_pt1 | contig 13478 bp, 10 predicted proteins | sample S1TSphfallax_2_FD_89694 | JGI IMG/M metagenome (GOLD analysis project Ga0116228, IMG submission 89694) | Host-associated microbial communities from peat moss isolated from Minnesota, USA - S1T2_Fc - Sphagnum fallax MG | ecosystem: Host-associated > Plants > Peat moss > Unclassified | place... | reverse complement strand
GCTGAATTGTGAATTTTGCATTGCTAATTTGTCAAGTTAACTTTCTCAGTTTGCAGCATACACGTTGTCAAATTGCAAAGTTTCCAATTGTCAAGGCCACATTGTCAACACCTTGTTGCTAAGCCCACATTGCTAAGTTCGCATTCCCAAGTTGTCAACTCCACATTGCCGAAGTGCTAAGTCCACTTCACCATCTGGACTACTCCAGCCAGCTTTAAGCTTCAAGCTGCCTACAAATTTAAACAAATTCTGGGTTGTCCAATTGCCTGAATTTTTCTCTGGTCTGCCGAAACTTCTTCTGTCTCAAATAATGAGACTGCCCCTGATTTATTTATTTATTCTCTTTGATCAGGTTGTGCTAAACCTCTCTAGGAACATCCTTAATGTAACCAGACACAAGGCTTGTAATTCAACATGATGCCCACAATGTCCCTAGCCAAGGGATTTCCTTTCTAGAAAACCATGATTTCATGGATGAACTTCATTTCATGAAAGTTCATCTTTCCATCCAGGAATCTTGGTTTGATCTTTTCTTACCCAGATTACTCTGCAGAGCTGATTGTGCAGTGGATGTCTTCCAAAATCCCACTGGGACCATGACAGAGGCAATATATCCACTAGACCCAAAAAACAATGCACTATGTGAAAAGGGGATATGTTCTCCTAATGCTCTTCCAATTTGTAAGGTGAGGAAACTGTGGACCAAGCCCAGGTTATCTTACCAAGTATAGTGTGGAGATTTGCTCTTCTCCAATGGTCTTGCACTTTGTAAGGTGAAGGACATGTGGGGCCAAGCCCAATTTCTCCTCACTAAGTATAGTATCCATTTTTCTTTACAAGTTTCCTTTCATGAGACGTTACAACCAATTTTCTTCCTAGGGAGGTTACATCTAAGTAGGTATCATTATTGCATTGGGGTCCATAAGAGGTCGGTTGGGTCCTCCCCCTCCCCCCCCTCTCCCCCAACATTTTATACTAATGAGACAAATGGTGGAAGCCAATTGCTCTAAGTTCTTTGGATTCATTGGTGTTCATTCTTTGATCCAATGGGTAAGGAATTTCTTTTTCGGGTAATGTGAAATGTGAGCTTGTTCAACCATGATAACCAAGGTCAATTGATCACTGGATCTAATAAGAAGGCCATGGCACCAAGTTCACTCCTAAGTTATCACCGACCAAGTAAAATATTGCAATGTTTTCCCAATGTTTTGTGACTACATCAACCATCTTAGAGCAAAGCAACCACATTTAGTCAAGTAACTATTGTGAAGTGCCCTCTACCATTGCCATCTAGGTTTGACATGGAAGGCTTATTGGTGAGAGCTTGTTACATTTAGTAATACAAACTATCCATTTTAATGGCAAATCTTTTTCATGCACATTGAGCATTTCAAACAACTTGAATTGCACGTGGTGTAATTTGTGAATGTAGCTGAAGTGATGATCATCCATAACATGATTTAGCCAGATTTGGCTACATGCTAGATATGAAAATAGAAAAAAACCAGATTCTTTCTCTAATCTTGACTACCTACTGGAACTTATCATAAAAATCTGGTTATCTGGATTTTTTCCCTATGAAATCTTGTGAATTTGGGTCATTTTTCCCATGAAAAATCCTTTACATAGATTGAAAAATTACATTTTTCTGATTGAAATTTGGCAAATTTTTCCCAAACAAAACATTTAGGGCCCACCTCATTGGATTTGCACCAAAAGTTATGATTAAGCTAGCACTCAAAGATAAATCAAAACATGGTTTTAAAGCATCCCTTCTCTCCTTAATATCATTAATGTGTTTTCAAATATATTTTTATCATGAAGATCAAAAACATGCTTGAGGAAAAAGAAAGAGTGTAGGGCTACCCTTATGGTTGAAACTCAAATGATGGAAACAGTCTTTTCATGAAAAAGAGTTAAGATGAATGTGGAGCTTTATTTGTTGAAAGGCATATAATGAGGGATCCGAGGATGAAATGAATTGTATTCTTATTGCTTGGAACTTGAATTGACGACAATGTAGGTAGATTTATGAAAAATGAAAGAATTTCAACAACCATGGGCTCTATCTCCCTACATTTCAAGTTCTTAAGCCACTTTAGTTTTGGGTTGCCATTCATTGTTTCAAAGGTTTTTTTTCATATTTTATTGTCCTACAGTAAATTATAATTTGTAGTTACACCTTGTAATCTACTTGTTCGTATCAACTTACGAAAAGAAGTAAGTCAATAATTTAAAATAACTGAAAAAGTTAGGTAAAAAATATGACTATTGTTAATGGAAGTTTTTTTAATGAATTTAGAGAATATGTTTAAAAGGTTGTAAAAGTTTAGGTGGTGAAAGTTTTTAAGAAGCTTTAGTTGGTGGAAGCTTTTATAATGTTTAATTGACAAATGATTATTACAAACATAATCATAAGAGGTTTCTAAAACAATTAGTTGTCAATTTTTTCTAAAGAGTTAACAAATTTTCAAAAGTTTCAATGAATAGTTGAAGGAAATTTTTTGAGAACATCACATCTTAAATTTCCCAATGCAAGTTGTGGGTTATGTAGTGCAATTTCATGCCCAATGCCTTACTTTTGTGTCATGTTTTCTTCCATCAATAAAGTTTTTAAATTCTTGTTCATTATTTAAACATTTAGTCTTGCCACATTTCGAGTCATGTGTAATCAATTTCATTATGAAACTATCTAATCATGCAATACGATTATAATGTGTGGAATTCAAAATATAAGTATTTTCTGATAACATTTTCTATCACCACATGAAGTGTTGGTCAAAATGGTAAAAGCCTTAGATTGTGGTTGAAAAGATAAAGGTTCAAATCTCACATTATCTTCATGATTAAATTAATTTTTAAAATCATGATGATGTGACAAGAATTAATAATAAATACACATATGTCAAATCAACAATGCATCACAAATTTAGTGATTTTTCAACAACAATTTCATATAATAATAATAATAATAATAAGTTGAGCATTGGAAAAGGTGGTTTAAGATGATGACATTTTGGAACTATATATATATATATTAATGAATTCATTTTGTTGTGTCAACTAATAGTCCAATAATCTCAATTATTTCAAACAAAGTCATCTTAGACAACACGAACTTAATTATATTTCTCTAAAAAATCATTGAACTTTGGTGTGACTGGAATCATTTTTGTCTAAATTCTATTATGACTAAAAATATAGTTAAAGTTGGTGATAAAAACTAGCATAAAAACCAAGATTTTGTAACAATGTTCCTTGATGAAATCAATGCAAGATTTAATGAACTTGATCATGAAAAGGTTGTGGATATAAAATTTTGAAACCTTAGACAACAAGGATCTTGTCTTACATCAATTTATGTTATATAATCTTAGCAATTATAATGTGAGTTAAATGGAATGAAAAACATTACATCAACCAATTTCATCAAAGCTTGTGAAACAACATAAAAGATTTCGTGTTCATAATGTTACAGGTGAACATTTTCAATGAGTTCACCACTTAAAACATTGCATGTGACAATTATCATATAGATATTATTCCTCATCTTATGAAATCAATAGTCCAAAAGTGGGGTGCAATTCAATACTTTACATCATTATGCGAATTTTTAAATGAAAAAGGTTCATCTCACTTTAGTGATTTCATCTTGTTTAAATTTATGTCAATACAAGGTCATTATATAACCATCATGTTCCACTATTAGTTGAGATGATTAAATATTAATTGAAGTATTTCACTATAGTAAATAAATCTTTTTTTATGTTGTTACTTTCAATACCTTATGCTATTGTACCCTAGGTTATATCATAGGTTATTTTACCTTAACTAATCATATGTTGTTTTGACTTAGGTTATTTTTTATTATTTTTTAATAATTAAAGGTTACTCTATATTAGATTTTTATATGTTATTTTCAAATATTTTAAATTATTCTTGTTATTATAAACTATTCCGTCTTAGGATATTATAGATTATTATACCTTAAATTATTCTTAGTTATTATTGGTTATTCCACCCTAAATTATTCTAGATTTTTTTTATTATTTTTAAATATTTCACCTTAGTCTATTATAAATTATTATACCTTTAATGTTATTTTAAATTATATACTTCAAGTTATTTAAAATTATTCTACCTTAGATTATTTTAAATTATTCCACCCTAGCTTTTTTAAAATCAAAATAGAATAACTTACAAAAATATATGGAAAAATAATCTAAAATCATTGATAATAACCTATTATATCTTAAAGCGGAATAACAAAAAATAACCAAGAATATTATAAGGTGCTATAACATAGGATAACAAAAAAAAAACATATGGTAAAATAGCTTAGAATGTCTTAATTAAGGTGGGATAGAATAAAATAATTGATAATAACTTAAGGTGGAATAACTTAAAACAAGCAAGAATAACCTAATGTGGAATAGTTTACAATAACTTAAGGTGGAATGACTCAAAATACTTTAAAATAACCTAAGGTATAATAACTTAAAATAAAATAAGGTGAAAAACTAACATATCTTAAAGTGGATTAACCTAAAATAACTTAATTGGCCAATAATAACATAAAATAACATAAAATGAAATAACTTATAACACTAGTAAAAATCATTCCATGTGTGACTATGTGTGATTAAATGTCACCTACAACTATGAATGGTTGCCCATGTGACTATTTTTCAAATTTGGATGAATTTTGGTTTTCCTTTCAATTAGGTTGTGACTATGACCTATTTCATCTTTCCAATAGGTTGATTGTTCATGATGTCTTTGTATTTTTTACAAAATGATATATATGTTTAGTTGCACATGTAACCAAGATAGTCACATTATAGTTACATAAGGTACATATGCTACCTAATACTTACATGTATAAAATATTCAATATTACATACATACCTATATGTATATACCTACCTACCTACCTACCTATTTATTAAATACCTACGTACATTCCTACATACCCAATAACTACATAATTGGCTATTTAAATAATTATTTAGAGGATATCTAAATAAGTATTTAAAATAAATAACTATCTAAAGGTTTATTAAATATGTGCTTTAAATAAATACTATTTAAATAGGTACCTAGTAAGAAGTTATGCTACTTGGTAGGTAGGCTATGTAATAGTATGTGCTAAGGAATAGTTGCAACTAGGTTATAACTATGTGATTAGGCTACAACAAAAAATTTATCACATATTAATATTTGTCTTCCCTTTCAAGTTTAGAAACTATATAAATAAGTTGGTTTGGTGTAATAAACAAATTCAATTTTTTCAATTGCCATATGAGAAGAGTTAATCATATAGGCTCCACCCAAAAGGCTAAACTTAAAATAAAATAGGATTTTTTGGTAAAAGTTTTAAACCTAAACCTAAATATCGCCTACCTTGGCTAGACCTATGGCTTGGTGGCCTAGGCTTAACTTAACACATGGCCGATTGTAAATGGCCTAGCCTGAAACTAAGTTAGGTACCTTAAGCCTAAGTAGGCTAGGTCACCTAGCCTAGGTGCCATGTGGCTTATCATAAGTCGTCCAACTGTAAGCTAACACTAGATGATTATAAGGCACTTTCAAATTGCCATGTGGCACAATTTAATTGATTTAATTGAATGGTTGAACGAAAACAAAAATTGTTTGGCAAAATATTTCAAAAAATCCAAATGATGCCACATCACATTTTTAGGTTACCATGTGTGAACAAGCTATTAGTGTGCATTGTAATCGAAAGTGTAGTCCCAAGAATTCATCCCTAGATACATGTATAAAATTGCCATACTCATATCCTATAAAAAAAATACTTCATCTATTGTTTACAACCAACATTGTTGGCAACTTGTCATTTGTTACTAGGCTGATTTTTAGTTGCAAGTGTCACTTGTGACTAAACTCTAATCACAAACGACATTTTTTCTACTACTATAATAGCTAAAAATAGGCTAGCATGGAATAATAAAAAATAACCTAAAATAACTTAAGGTAAAAACAACTTAATAACTAAAAATAGCCTAAGGAAAAATAACCTGGAATAACATATGTATAATAGCCTAAGAATAGTCTAGGACCATCCTAAATTCCTAGTCTATGGTAACTTTTAAATAGTTAACATGTAACCTACATTACGTTTAATGTTGTTTACACTAATTTAAAAATAATTTAGGACTAACATTAGAAACTAACCTATGGAAACCCACATATAAACTTGGGAAATGTAGGAATTACTATTTTACTTTTTATTTTAGGATAGTGACATTTTAGGTTATTATCATGGTGGTAGTGAGGATATGACAAAAAGGATAGATGAACAATTTAGATATCTTTTGTATGGCTTTCATTTAATGAAGGTTGATGGTTGTGGAGGTTACTTTTTCAAAAGTAGTATAAATATAATGGTATGGTCATTTTCTTTGTCATTGAGCATGAAGCCTTGATTGTTGTAAAAAGAATAGAAGAATAGGATTGTGTGGAGTTTTCATAGACTTTCTGTTTAATTTTGATTTTTTTATTTAGCATATCTTGATCATTAGGTTCAAGACTGATCTTTTGTTGATGAAATTCATGGAATTCATGGACATGTGTTATTGTTGAAGGAATAATTGTAAAGACAATTGTGTGGAAATTGTGTAAACCATTATTTTAATTAAATCATTTGTTTTGGTTGTGTTGTTTATAGAATCAATCTGCTTATATCATTGTGATCATTTGGTTGTGTAATTAAAATGGTATATACCATTAAATCATTGAATGTTTTCCCATATAACAAACCTTTGATTCAATTAATTTTTAATCTTTAACTTGTAACTTCATTTCATTCTACATCTTTTTAGCACTATAGCCAAGGAAAAGTTCTTTTGAACAAATCAAATACCATAACCAAAAAGGAGAAATGAATTCTAGAAAAGGATGTGAGTAATGAGCTCAAATGATTATCAACAAGATAAAGGAAAAATTGAAAAAATTGAATAAGAATCAAAAGAAGAAAATTTGGAATCTTTATGTTTTAATGTGGGAATTTCCATACATGTGAATCAACTATACAAAAGATTCAATTGGGAAAGTGGGGAAGCATCTCCATTATGAAGAATACATGAAGCCAAGGCTCAAGATGGTAGAGCAATTGTTCAAGCAAATAGAAAATTAAAACAAACTAGATTGAAGGGATTTTTGCAACCTAATCACCCAATCCATTGATCTTGTTATTGAATCTTCAAAAAACTCTAATGGCAATACTTAGAAATCTACAACAAATTCCCATTGTTGTGAATAAAAGGCAATTAGACAATAAACCAATCAATGTTGCACCTTTGCCTTTAATTTACCAGACAACAAAGTTTAGATCATGATAACCATCTTGGTCAATTCATGGTTGCATGCATTGCAAATAATGTTAGGATTGATGAACATTAGAAAATGATATTCCCAACAACTTTGAAGGATTTAGCATTCCAATGGTATGATCATCAAGGCCATGGAACTTTTCCAAATTGGATAAGTTTAAGGGATGAATTTCTTGCCCAATTTAGGCCATTAGGTTTTTTTGATAGGTTACATGAACAAGTGACCCAAATCGAAATGGTATTAGGAAAATCCATTACTTTTTATGCTATAAGAATGGAAGATATATTGAGAAGATGGAATAATCATAGTATACCCAACCACATGTAAATGATATTATTTATTGAAGGATTGAAACCTTCAAAATTGATGAGGTTTGTGAAGGAAATAACACCAACAGACTTGCAAGCAGCCATCAATCAAACCAAATGGTCAAAAACCATCAACATAACTACATATTATCTTCCCAATTCCACCTCAATGATAGTTGGACATCAATTCCCCAATTTCCTAATATATTAATGCCTCTAACATAAGTCCCAAATGCACAACCCCCAATTTACCAATCAACATATTTGGGAATGTATGTTCCAGCTCCATTATTGGATAAATTACCTTTGGGCCCAATGCGAATGCAAGATCTTCAAGAGGGACAAAATATTGGCATTAATAAGATTTTTTTTAAAAATATCAATTCAATTGGCCAACAAAAAAAGAAGGATGGCCAAAACCAACCAACCAACCAACACCCTAATACTTGGTGTGGTAATTGTAAAAGTTATGGCCATCTTGTCATAGAATCCCATCCCCCCAATTGGTGCCTAATGCAATAGATAACAAATGTGGTTATTGTGGTAAAAATCACCCAATGTCACAATGTTTGCACTTACAAGTTGCTAAAGGGATTACCCCAAATAAACCAACAAATTAGAACACAAGTTGGGATGTAAACCAAGTGAATGCCAATATGGGACTAGTTCCCCCACAACAAAATTGGCAACAAAATTATCCACCCAATAATTAGTACCAAGTGTCAAACTTACAACCAATTCAACAACCATCTTCTTTGCAATGGCCACCCCTTCAACAACCTCAACCTATAACTAACAATTGGAGAACACCTCAATTCAACAAAGATTTCGACCACCCAATACTCAATATGGCAATATGGGGAGAAGAAATTAAAATGCGTAAATATTGAATTTGTTGGAGATGTAAAAATATAGGCCATTATGCCAATGAGTGTCCTAATCCAAAGGCCCCAAAATAATATGTGCCATTATGTGGCTAATGTAGGGAACAAGGTCATACTACACCCCAATGCCAAAAAAACATTTCCCACAATGCAACAAAGACCATATCCAATGTGAGATACTCCAAACCCAACTGAAGTTCCCAATTTAGGATAATATATGCATTTAGTAAAAAAATGAGATTGGTAGAAGCTATCATGCCCAATTTGAAGGGGAGTGCACCAAAATGACAAATGCATTTTTAAAAAAAATCCATCCAATAAATAAAAGGCCAACTTGAGTCATGGGGTTAATTACTTACCAAATGAATATGTCATCAAATCAAAGTCTAAGGATGTACAAGCAATATTGACACAAGGTAACAAGGTGAAAGATCTACCAAAGATTGGAAACTAATTTTGAAAATGAAAATGAAAATACCTTGTTACCAAATTGGGAAACCGATTTCTATTTATTAAAAGACCAACAACCACCTATTGTTACCAATTTATTAGTCCAACCAATAATTGAAATTGGTTCAATACCAATGGGCCTTACGAATAGGCCAATATTAGAATCATTGAAAAAGGCCACAATACCAACATTGGGAATTAAGCCATTAGTGCCCCTTGCTAGAAGTTCATTAAAGCTAGGAAAACCACCAAGATGATTAAAGTTGCAAGATATACCATCTTATATATTTTTAAGGATTTGGAGGTTATATAATCTAATATCTTGATGAAACAATTATTGGCAATGCCCCTTCAATGTTGTACTTCCTTATAAGCCTTGTTGATTTGAAGAAGAAATAAAACCACTTGGATGTACGAGATGTTAACTTTAACCCTAACCTTGGTTCACCTCATGTGGATGAAGTCATTGATGGTGTGGTGATCATTGGAGTTCAAGTGGATGGGGGCTTTAGTGTAAATCTAAAGAGTGCAAAAACCATGGAAGAGTTAGGCCTTACACAACTACAAACCACAATTTTTATTTTGAAAATGGTTGAACAAAATTGTGTCAAGCCAATGGGAGTTTTATTTGTAGTGCACATTGTAATTACTAGGATTGAATACCACATTGATTACATTGTATTCAAATCATTGACCTCAACATTATCTTATCCAATATTGTTGGGGGGACCTTTGTTATATCATACCAAAGCAAGAAATGATTGGGATAAAAGAACTTTAACATTGGGTCGACACAAAAGCAAAGTTGTGTTGCAAATGTATCCAATGCAATATCATGGAGGGACACAAGAAGAAGAATCTAAATTTACATCTAATGTTGAAAATGTATAGGAGGAATTAAATGAAGATATTCCAACCATCACACAATTGTACCAACCTCATTCAACACCATGGCCCAAACAAATTAGAAGTGGCCGAATGTACAGGTGTTGCCACCTAGGGAATATAAGTTAGTTTGTGATAATAATGAAGATTTTGATGAAGTCATTAGAGAATGGATGAACTTTAGAAATGTCCTACAAGTTGATAATGCATCAAAGTGGGAACCATCCGAATCCAGTAGCAAAATTGAGTGGTATGGACCAAAAGATGATATGATGGTTTTTTTTCAACAAAAGGAACATTGTAAAACCATCAACATTGGAACAAATGATCAACCAGCTAAAATTATTATTCATGCATATGTTGAGGGAAAATAATTAAAAAGAAGGTTAACATTATTTTAAAAGAATAAAAAGGTTTTTGCTTGGAGTTATTATGATCTAAAAGGGGTGTCATCCAAGATTTGTGAACATAAGATAATATTGGAAAACAATGCCATACCAATTCAACAAGGGCGACATTGGTTTAATCGAAAATATTCTTTGCTAGTTAAAGAAAAATTGAATAACTTATTAAAGGTTGGATTTATTTATCATGTCTTGATAGTGAATGGGTTTCCCCAATTGTCATGGTACCTAAGAAGAATGGCAAAATTTGAATATGCCAAGATTTTTGAAAGTTAAATGTAGTAACCAAGAAAAATTATTTTCCATTGCCTTTTACTAACACTATCCTTCATGTAGTAGCTAGGCACGAATGTTATTCCTTTTTGGATGGATTTTAAGGCTATAATCAAATTTCAATTGTAACTGAGGATTAATTAAAAACTACCTATACAATTGATTGGGGCATTTATGCATGTCATGTGATGCCTTTTGGGTTATGCAGTGCACTAGGTGCTTTTCAAATAATAGTGATGATGGCGTCCCAAGATTATCTCCATCTCTTTATGGGAATTTTCCTAAATGTTTTTTGTGTTTTTAGTACCATAACATATCATAAAGAAAAAACTATAATTGTGTTTTAACCAATGTGATCAATATGGCATTTCCTCAAATGTTGTGAAGTGTTAATTTTTCACCTAGAAAGGAAAATTATTGAATCATATTATATCCCAAGATGGAATTTCAATGGACTTTGCAAAAGTTGAAATTATCATTTTGTGACCTCTATCCCAATCTGTAACAAATGTGTGTGCCTTTTTGGGGCATGTTGGCTATTATCAAAAGTTTATCCACAAATATGTTAGTATAGTTGGTCCATTGACCAATTTGCTAAAGAAAGATCAAGAATTGATGTGAATTGATGTCTACACATGGGCTTTCCATGAATTAAAAATGAGACTCACTAAGGCCCCAATATTGGTTCCCCCAAATTGGACAAAAGAATTTCAAGTTTATGTAGATGCTTCAAATTTACAATTGGTCATTTCTTAAGCTAAAAAAATGAAAAATCTTTTGACCACCCTATATATTTTGCAAGTAGGCAATGGGCAGCTACAAAAATAACTACACCACTATCAAAAGAAAAGTTTGGGGATGATCTATTATGTCCAAAAAAATTGACACTATTTATTAAGATATCCATTCATATTTCATGTGGATGACGATGCTTTTAAATACTTGATCAATAAACCCCAATTAAGTGGTTGCATAACTAAATGGTTTATTTTGTTCCAAGAATACATATATAAAAAATGGTTTGGCCAAGAAAAAACACTACTACAAAATGTGGGTGCAGTTCACTAGTCCCTGTTCACTAGACTAGTGAATTCATTGCTTCCTCATTAATCCCCGTTCACTACGACCAATGAATTCACTCAAAATCTAATGAAATCACTTGGTGTATAGGGACACCTTTTATTGTAATGAAAACATGCCAATGCCAATCATCTAAATTGATTGAATTTTAAATTGGGCAAAGTCCCAATAGATGATTCATTATCAAATGCAACTTTGTTTGTGGTGGATGTTGTTATTGGGGAATATGTGGACATTTTCAACTATTTGCCCTTGCATCAATTTCCCTAGCATTTTAGGAAAAGAAAAGAAAAAACTTATCCAAAAAACATCATTGTACACAATAATTAGAGGGATTTTGTATGAGAATTGGGGAAAGACGGACTCCTTCGGCATTGTGTTTTACAAGCAAAGGTTTCAACTATCTTAAAAGGGTGCCATGCGGATGTTTGTGGTGGACATTTTGTTGGCCATCCCACCAACCGTAAAGTATTATTAGCTAGATATCGATGGCCAAACCAATTCAAAGATTTGTTTCATTGGGTAAAATATTATCAAACATGTCAACGGGTGGGAAAGCCACAAAAGTTTAGTTCAATGCCATTGGTGCCAATTTTAGTTTAAGCACCATTTTAAAAATGGGACATTGATTTTGACAATCCCATTGTGTTAGGATCAAGAAATGAACAAAAAATATATATTTTAGTTGTCATTGAATATGTCACAAAGTGGGTTGAAGGTCAAGCCACTAGGACGAATATTGCAAAAATGGTGGCTCAATTTTTATTTGAATATATTATTAGTTGATTTGGGTGCTCCCATCTAGAATTGGTAAACAACTATGGGACCTACTTTTTAAATACAACTGATGACAAAATATTTAATTAGACATCGAAAAAATATTATACATCATCCAAGAATAAATGGTCAAACTGAAAAAACTAAAATCTTGTTTTGTGGCATTTTAACAAAAATCATAATGGGGGTTGGATTTTATTAGGACACCAAATTATTTGGTGCATTATGGGTTTATCAAACTGCTTATAAAGTTCACACTAGTCAAACACCATTTCAACTAGTTTCTGGACAAGAAACAATTTTATTAATTGAACTAGAATTACTTCCCCTATGTATTGCATTGTAAGAAAGATTGTCTTTGGGTGATTCAATTAAAGACCAATATGTCCTCTTGGAAAAATTGGATGAAATTCATCAATATGTTTTACAAAACATAAAATTGGTTCAAAGGAAATGGAAGAATTATTACAATATATATATATATATATATTTAAACATGGAAATCTTGTATTATTATATGATAGCCAATTTCAAAACTATCATGGCAAATTGAAAATGAAGTGGCTTGGACCATTTTGGGTTTTGGAGGTTTTTACAAACAATTCAATGTAATAGTCCACCTTAGATGGTGAAGTATTACCAACATAAATTAATAGTGGTCACTTAAAGTTATATTATTGTTAACATTATAATATTATTTTAAATAGAAAAAAAAACTTGCCAAATCAAATTTTGAAGGCGAAATTAAGGGTTAGAAAGGGGGAGGACTATGTTTGCATCCAAAATTCAATTTTTTTCAACTGGTAGTGGGTTCATGGGAAATTAGTTATAATGGGCAAGGTTGGGGTAGGGGCAATAACAATTTTGTTCACTTTTTTCTTTTTGCAAATTTGTGACCACAATTTCTTCTTGTCTTCTTTATTTTTGGGATAAATATCAAAATTGTGTGAGGATTCATGGCAAAATTGTAGAAATAGTGACAAGATTTAAGATTGTTGAAATCCAAGATTGCATCTGAAATTGAAAAAAATTAAGACCATAGTGCCAATGCATCAAGGGAAATT
>Ga0116228_10003722_pt1 | contig 13481 bp, 14 predicted proteins | sample S1TSphfallax_2_FD_89694 | JGI IMG/M metagenome (GOLD analysis project Ga0116228, IMG submission 89694) | Host-associated microbial communities from peat moss isolated from Minnesota, USA - S1T2_Fc - Sphagnum fallax MG | ecosystem: Host-associated > Plants > Peat moss > Unclassified | place... | reverse complement strand
CTCGGCATCGGCCACTTGATGGACCGCCGCACGCACCAGCTGTCGGGCGGCGAGCGTCAACGCGTGGCGATCGGCCGCGCGTTATTGTCGCAGCCGCGGCTGCTGCTGTTGGATGAACCGCTGGCCTCGCTCGACGCGGCACGCCGCGGCGAGGTGCTACCCTATCTGGAGTCGCTGCGCGACCAACTCGCGATTCCGATGGCGTATGTCAGTCATGACTTCGACGAAGTGCTGCGTCTCGCCACGCATCTGGTGCTGATGGACGCCGGTCGTACCATCGCGCAGGGCGAGCTGACCGTCATGAGCCTGAATGCGCAGCTGCGCGCGATCGTCGGGCCGGAGGCCGTGGGCGCCATCATCGAGGGCACGGTGCTGGGGCAGGATGCGGTGAGCGGTTTGACGCGCATTCGCGTGGGCCGGGGCGAACTGAAGGTCGAACCGGTGCGGGCGGCGGCCGGCGCCAAACTGCGGGTGCAGCTATTGGCGCGCGATCTGATCGTGGCAACCAGTGCGCCCCGCGACTTGAGCGTGCGCAACGTGATCGAGGGCGTGATCACGGAACTGGTCGCGGATTCGGGGGGCTCCGATCTGGTGAGCATCGACATCGGTGCGGCGCTGATCATGGCGCGCATCACGCGCGCGGCCACCCGCGAACTGTCGCTCGCGCCGGGGCGGCCGGTGTGGGCGCTGGTCAAAGCGGTATCGCTGCGCGGACACGTGAGCGGTCTACTTCACACGAGTGCCTAGGTGCAGGATCGCGATGATCTGATCCTCGGGCGACAGTCCCACCGCCGCTTTGACGCCGTCGTCATAGGCGGCGGCGCCGGTCTTCCACATGACGCCGAAGCCCATGGCATGGGCGGCGAGAAACATGTTCTCGACCGCCGCGCCCACGGCGATCAGCTGTTCGATTTCCGGAACCTTGTCGTAGTTCTTCTTCAATACGCAACCGATGACGATGATGCTGGGAGAACGATTGATCTTGTCGCGCTCGGCCACCATTTGATCGTCGGTCAGATCGGGCACCCGGGCGCGGCGGGCATTCGCGGCCGCGGTCGCGAACGCATCGCGGGCGGCGCCATCGACGATGACGATGCGCCAGGGTTTCAACCGGCCGTGGTCCGGAGCCCGGCCCGCCGCCGCCACGAGCCGCTGCAGCTGCTCCGGTGTGGGGCCGGGACCGGCCAACCGGCCCGCGGACGCCCGGGTGTTGATTGCTTCGAATAACTCCATCATCAGACCTTGAATTCCATCATCAGACCTTTCTCGTGGATATCGGCTATGATTTGCGCCCCGAGCCCGCCGCTGGAGCGGTGCCGCTCGAAATTATACTCATAGCGTATTCCAAGGAGCCTTGTATGAACCGTATTCTTTTGGCGTTCACGGCCGCGGTGGTTAGCGCGGGTGCTTTGGCGGCACCGGTCACGTATAAACTCGACCCCAGTCACACCTATCCGAGCTTCGAGGCCGACCACATGGGCGGCTTGTCGGTGTGGCGCGGAAAATTCTCGTCCACCAGCGGCACCGTGGTGTATGACAAGGATGCCAAGGCGGGCAGCATCGATGTCACCATCGACATTGCTTCCATCGACTTCGGCAATGCGAAGCTCGATGAGCACGCCAAGTCCGCCGAAATATTCGATGCCGCCAAGTATCCGACGGCGACGTATACCGGCAAATTCACCAAGTGGAACGGCGCCTCGCCCACCGAAGCTGAGGGCACGCTGACCCTGCACGGCGTCACCAAGCCCGTGACGCTCAACATCGATTCCTTCCTGTGCAAGATCAGCCCGATGACCAAGAAGGAAGTGTGCGGAGCGGACGCGACGGCGACCTTCAACCGCGCCGACTTCGGCGTCAATTTTGGCGAGAAGTACGGCTTCAAGCAGGAAGTGAAACTGCAGATCCAGGTTGAGGGCAGCCCCGCCGCCTGATTGGTCTCAAGGTCATAGCTCTGCGCAAAGCAGCACACTACCTTACGCTGACCTTTGCCCTCTGCTGCGCGGGGGCGGTGCGGAGCGCCGCCCCCATGCACTTTGCGGTGGTGATCGCCAACGGCGCTTACACCGCGCTGGGCACGCTGCCAAACCCGGTCAATGACGGACGGCTGGTGGCGGCGGCACTGGCAAAAGCCGGCTTCACGGTGAAGATCCTGGAGAACCAAGGCCAGGCGCAGTTTCGCCTCGCACTGCAGGACATCGACCGCGAGTCGCGCAAAGCCGACGTCACGTTGATCTACTACGCCGGCCACGGCGCACAGATCGACGGCGTGAATTTCCTGATTCCCGTCGATGTGCCGGCCCCTCAGAGCGAAGCGGGCATCCGCTTCACCAGCATTCAGGCGGACGAGGTGTTGTCCGCGATGAACTCCCCGTACAAAGTGCTCATCTTGGATGCCTGCCGCGACAACCCCATCCTCGGCAAGGCACTCTCGAAAGGCCGCGGCGCCTACAAGCGCGGTTTGGCACGCATCGAGTTGCCCGCGGATACCCTGGGGGGAATCTACATCGCATATTCGACGTCCGAAAATGAAGTGGCCGACGATGGCAGCGGCGCCGACAGCCCGTTCGCGGCAGCCTTTGCCGCCAATGTGGGCAAGCCAGTCTCGATCACCGACATGTTCTCGTACGTGACGCGTGACGTGATGCTCGAGACCCGCAACACGCAACGTCCGTTCAGCTACTCCTCGCTGCCCGGACTTTTCTGCCTCACCGGCAATTGTGGCGGTGAATCGGGCGCCGCGGCCGCCACCGACCCCTCGACAGCGGCCGCACCCGTCGCTCTCGCACCGCCGGCCACTGCGGCCGCGTCTTCGGGGGATGCGCATGCGCTGGCGGCTACGCTCAAGCGGTTGAATGCCACCAAGGCGCCGGAGGCGCGCGCGCGGATCGAGCAAGCATTATGGGAACAACTGCGCTCACATCTTCCGAACCGGCTCGCCATCGGTTGGGAACCGAAGGCCGCTGACGGCAGCATCCGCACGTGGGCGATCGACCCCGTGGACGCCGTCAGCGACGCGCACAAGGCAAGGGTGTCTGAATACACCGGGCAGATTGCCAACAAGGCCTACAGCTGGAGTGAGTCACTCGGCTACGATCTGAGCGTCGACTGCGACCGCAACGCTACCGCCACCGCTCGGTATCACGATGGCAACAACGTGCAGTTCTTCAGCCTGGAACAACAAAGGGCCGCCATGAAAACGCCGGCTCCGGAAACGGGATTGGCGAGCGCCGTCGGCCTCTTGTGTAACTCTCCCATGCGCTTCATACCCATCTGGGTCGCGGACAGCGTGCCGTGGATCGACATCGGCGACGCCTATCAAGCAGCGCCCTCCATTCGCTACCGCGACCCCGCGGTGGACGGCATCTGGTATTTATTCGTGCGCAACCGGTTGACGCAGCCGAAGGAGGACGGCGGCGTGGTGATCTATTATTGGTTCGCCGCCAATTGCCATACGCATGAATCCGAGTGGGGCCGATTCATGAGCGCGGATCCCGGCGGAAAACCCTTGTACCTGCATGGCACCGCCGGGAAATGGACCACGCCGGCCGCCGGCAGCCCGGCCGCGAACAGCCAGGTGATCCTCTGCGATCAGGGCGCTGACTATTAATAGATCTCCGGCACCAACATCTCGGGGGGAACCGCCTGACGCGAGTAGTGCTCATGATGCTCGCGCTCAGGCAGCACCACCGGTGCCTTCTCCACTGCCTGATACGGGAATTGCTTCAGCAGGTGATCGATGAAATTCAATCGCGCGCGCTTCTTGTCGACGGCCTGGACCACCCACCATGGCGCTTCGGGAATGTGCGTGCGCTCGAGCATGACTTCCTTCGCCTTGGTGTAGTCCTCCCACCGCCTGCGGGATTCCAAATCCATGGGACTCAACTTCCATTGCTTGAGAGGATCGTGGATTCGCCCGAGGAAGCGCAGATGCTGTTCCTCGTCGGTGATGGAGAACCAATATTTGAGCAGGCGGATCCCGGAGCGCACCAGCATGCGTTCGAACTCCGGCACCGAACGGTAGAATTCCTCGTACTCCTCCGGCGTGCAGAAGCCCATCACACGCTCTACACCGGCGCGGTTGTACCAACTGCGGTCGAACAGAACCATTTCGCCGGCGGCGGGCAGATGCGACACGTAGCGTTGAAAATACCACTGTGTGCGTTCGCGATCATTGGGCGCCGGCAGCGCCACGGCCCGGCACACGCGCGGATTCAAGCGCATGGCGACGCGCTTGATCGCGCCGCCCTTGCCCGCGGCGTCGCGACCCTCGAATAGAATCACCACCTTCTGACCGGAGGCGACCACCCAATCCTGCAGCTTCACCAGTTCTGCTTGAAGCCTGAACAGCTCGCCGAAATAGCGACTTCGGTAATCCTTCTCGGCCGCTCCGTTCTCGCCGGCCGGCGTGCCCGGCAGCGGATGATGGTCCTCGATCTCGAGTTCGATCTCTTCGTCGTAGCTGTCGGCAACGTCGCGGCCGACACGGCGGATCAACTCTTCGCTGCTGAGCGCTGGCAGGTCTTTCATGACCTATGAGCGTAGCGGTCGAATATTTAAGATTTGTGACGGTGTGAGCAAAGCGTCAGCGTTGCGCCTGACGCGGCTGGCGCAGGTCGGATGCCATGACCGGCTTCAGCGCATCGGCATCCCGGGTTCTGGCGAAGTGCCGCAATCGCAGCGGCTTCAACACGAACAAGGCCAGCAATCCGGCCAGCACGTTGAATGTCATGGCGAGGGAGAACACCGGAGCCCAGCCATGCTTGGCGGCGATTCCCGCGGCCAGCGGCACGAGCAGGGAACCGGTACCTTTGGCGGTGTACAGCATGCCGGCATTCGCCGCGGCGTACTTCGAGCCGAAGGTGTCGCCCTGAGTGGCGGGAAACAAGCTGAAAATCTCGCCGTAAACGCCAAAATACAATGCGGTCACCAGCACGAAGAGCACCGGATTGCTGCCGGCTTGACTCAAGGCGAACAGTGCCACCGCGCCGATGAAGAACGCCAGCGCCATGGTGTGCTCACGGCCAATTTGGTCGGACAGCCAGCCAAAGAAAGGGCGGCCAACGCCGTCGAAAATGCGGTTCAAGGACAACGCGAACACCAAGGCGGGCATTGCGAATCCGAACAGCGCGACCGGTGCCTTCTCGATTCCAAGATCCTTCGCGATGGGTGCCATCGAGGCGGCCATGGTCAAGCCACCCGATGCGATCAACACGAACATCAGGTATAGGACGTAGAACACGGGGCTGCGCAGCACTTCGAGGGGCGTAAAACCATGCGCCGTCTGGTTGGGCTTGACCTTGGCGGTCGCGACTTGCGGCGGCGGTACCCGCAACAGCCAGGCCATGACAAACACGACACCGCCTTGAATGAGTCCAAATTCCATGAAGGCGTGCTGATAGCCGGCCGTATTGATCATGGTCGCGATCGGCCCGATGGTCAGCGCCGCTCCCGCGCCGAAACCGGATGCCGTAACGCCGGCCGCCAGACCCCGCCTGCGCGGAAACCATTTGAGCGCGTTGCCCACGCACGTGCCATAGACACAGCCGGTGCCGATGCCGCCCAGCGCCGCACCGACGTACAACAGCGAGAGAGAGTCGGCGTAGGAGTTCAGAACCCAGGCGCTGCCGACCAGTAGTCCACCCCCGATGACCACCCAGCGGGGTCCAAAGCGGTCCACGAGATAACCTTCGACGGGGATCAACCAGGTTTCTATCAGCACGAAGATGGAGAATGCCACCTGGATGGCCTGGCGGCCCCAGTGGTATTTGGCATCGATGGGATTGACGAACAGCGTCCATCCATATTGCAGGTTGGCCACACAGGCCATGCACACCACGCCGATCGCCAGCTGCAACCAAGGGTTCGACAAGGGGCTTGTGCCCGCCGATTGAGTATCGGATTTCATTAGCAACTACCCCCCGAAACGCCCGACACTCTGAGCGAGTGCCCGCCGCCTAATCGTAATTTTGGTATATGGTATATCAGAGATATTAGACCGTCAAGGCTACACATGAGAGAAAACGATGGTCACCTGGCGCGTTTTTCATTCGTCCTCTGACCCCTCTTATATAATATATCAGGCACTTCAACGGCAGAACTCCGAACAGGAAGACTCATGAACTACATAGCTTATAGTGTACTCGCGGTGTTTGGTGTAGCGCTGGCGGCTGCATTGCCACTCTTCGCGTACGCCCGACTTCCCCACGACAGCTTGAACCAGGTTTCCGAGCACGGTCGGTTTCGCGGATTGACCGCCGCCGAGGATGCCGGACGCCCGTCGGGCAATCAGCCCGCCTCGCGCATCGGATCTTTTCAAGGCCAGCCTGCCTGATTCCGCGGGGGTCGGCGGCGATTGTGTCCGCTGCGCCCCGCCCCTCCTTGCGCCGGCTTGCCTTGGGCGCCTCGCGCCGCCCCGCCTCGCGCTGCCCCGCCTCGCGCATCCCTAGCCTTAGCGAAAGCCCTAGTCCATTGATTCTTTAAATCGCCGTGCCGTGACGGTCACGGTCACGGTCACGGTCAACAGAACTTATGCTGTAATGTTTGCTGATATATTATATATTGACGGCCGATCAGGGGTAAGGGCTGCGCCGGGAGGGCTTATGACAAACGACAATCAATCCACGGACGTGACGGACGGATTTCATCTGGTCATCGACGCGCTGAAACACAACGACATCGACACCATCTTCGGTCTCGTCGGCATTCCCATCACCGATCTGGCGCGCCTGGCTCAGGCCGAAGGCATGCGCTTCATCGGATTTCGCCATGAACAAAACGCCGGCAACGCTGCAGCCATTGCCGGATACATGACGCAGAAGCCCGGAATCTGTCTGACCGTCTCGGCACCCGGTTTCCTCAACGGTTTGACCGCGTTGGCCAATGCGACCACCAACTGCTTCCCGATGATTCTGATCAGCGGTTCGAGCGAGCGCGAGATCGTCGACCTGCAGCAGGGCGATTACGAGGAGATGGATCAGCTCAATATCGCCAAGCCTTTTGCCAAGGCTTCATACCGGATCAATCATGCGGCGGACATCGGCATCGGCGTGGCGCGTGCGATACGCGCCGCGGTCTCCGGCCGCCCGGGTGGCGTGTACCTCGATCTGCCGGCGAAACTACTGTCGCAAACGATGGACTCGGCGGCGGGCAAGAAATCTCTGGTACGCGTGGTCGATGCGGTGCCGCGCCAGCTGCCCGCCCCCGAATCGGTCGCGCGCGCGTTGGATTTGCTGAAGAGCGCCAAGCGCCCGCTCATCATTCTCGGCAAAGGCGCTGCCTATGCTCAGGCGGATGCCGACATTCGCGCCTTCGTGGAACACTCCGGCATCCCCTATCTGCCGATGTCCATGGCGAAGGGATTGCTGCCCGACACGCATGCGCAATCGGCATCGGCGGCGCGCTCCTATGTCCTGGCGGAAGCCGATGTGGTCATGCTGGTGGGCGCCCGGCTCAACTGGCTGCTGGCGCACGGCAAGGGCAAGACTTGGGGCGCTCCAAAGCGCTTCATTCAGATCGACATCTCGCCCACCGAGATCGACAGCAACGTCGCCATCGAGGCGCCGGTCATCGGCGACATCGGCTCGTGCATCGCGGCCCTGCTCAATGGTTTGAAATCCAGTCCCCTGAAGCCGGACGCGGAATGGGTTGCGGCCATTCAATCGCGCAAGGATAAGAACTCCGCCAAGATGGCTCAACTGCTCGACAGCAAGCCGTCGCCGATGAATTTTCACAGCGCGCTGCGCGCCATTCGCGACGTGCTGAAGACGCGGCCCGACATCAACGTGGTCAACGAAGGGGCCAACACGCTGGATTTCGCCCGCAGCATCATCGACATGCAGCAACCTCGCAAGCGCTTCGATTCAGGCACTTGGGGCATCATGGGCATCGGCATGGGCTATGCCGTCGGCGCCGCCGTGACCAGCGGACTGCCCGTGGTCGCGATCGAAGGCGACAGCGCCTTTGGCTTCAGCGGCATGGAGCTCGAGACCATCTGCCGCTACCGCCTGCCGGTGACGACCATCATCTTCAACAACAACGGCGTGTACCGCGGCACCGACGTGAATCCCTCCGGAGGCGCTGACGTCGCGCCCACGGTGTTCGTCAAAGGCGCGCGTTACGACAAGATGATCGAGGCGTTTGGCGGCATCGGCTACCACGCGACCACCGCCTCGGACCTGAGCTCCGCGCTGCGCGAGGCGATCGCGGCCGGCAAGCCGGCCTTGATCAACGCTGTCATCGACGAATCGGCCGGGACCGAAAGCGGACGGCTCACGAATTTGAACCCGGCAACTGCTGCCCACAAAAAGTAAAGAGGTTTTAGCAACATGACCAAGCCATTAGACGGCATTCGAATCATCGACTTCACCCACGTCCAGGCGGGTCCTGCCTGCACGCAACTCCTGGGTTTCTACGGCGCGGACGTGATCAAAGTCGAGCGGCCCGGCAGCGGCGATGTCACCCGCAGCCAGTTGCGCGACATCCCGGGCGTCGATGCCCTGTACTTCACCATGCTGAACGGCAACAAGCGCTCCTTGACGCTCGACACCAAGACCCAGGAAGGCAAGGAAGTGCTGGAGAAGTTGATCAAGGTCTCTGACGTGATGGTCGAGAACTTCGGCCCCGGGGCACTCGATCGCATGGGATTCAAGTGGGAGCGGATCCAGGAGTTGAATCCGAAATTGATCCTCGCGTCGGTGAAGGGCTTCAGCGACGGCCATTCGTACGAGGATCTCAAGGTGTACGAGAACGTCGCGCAATGCGCCGGCGGTGCGGCCTCCACCACCGGGTTTTGGGACGGACCGCCGACGGTATCGGCGGCCGCGTTGGGTGACAGCAATACCGGGATGCACCTCGCCATCGGTATCCTGACCGCGCTCATGCAGCGCGAACGAACCGGCAAGGGCCAGAAGGTTTCGTGCTCGATGCAAGACGCGGTGCTTAACCTGTGCCGCGTCAAGCTGCGCGATCAACAGCGGCTCGACAAGGTCGGCTATCTGGAGGAGTACCCGCAATATCCGCATGGCAGCTTCTCGGATGTGGTGCCGCGCGGCGGCAACGCGGGCGGCGGCGGCCAGCCGGGTTGGGTGCTGAAGTGCAAGGGCTGGGAGACCGATCCCAACGCGTATATTTATTTCACGATTCAGGGACATGCCTGGGAACCCATCACCCGTGCGCTCGGCCGGCCGGAATGGGCCACGGACCCCGCGTACATGACTGCCAAAGCCCGGCAGGACAAGATTTTCGACATCTTCGCGGTCATCGAGGACTGGCTGAAGGACAAGACCAAGTTCGAAGCCGTCGATATCCTGCGCAAGTTCGACATCCCTTGCTCTCCGGTGCTTTCGATGAAGGAGCTGGCGGAGTCACCGGACTTGCGCAAGAGCGGCTCGATCGTCGAGGTCCACCACAAGGAACGCGGCAAGTACCTCACCATCGGCAGCCCGATCAAGTTCTCGGACATGACGGTCGAAGTCACGCCCTCGCCCGTGCTCGGAGAACATACGGATGAAGTGTTGTCGGACCTGGGCTACGGTAAGGAACAGATTGCGCACCTGCACGAGGCGCGCGCCGTCTAATCCGCCCAGTCACTCCGTCTACAGTCAGTCCTTCCATGAGTATTGTGGGCGCCCAGCTCGGGCGCCCACGACATTTCGGGAGACAAGGCACAGGTCATGTCCATCGATGCCGCAAAATTACTAGAGACCTTGAGCGATGCGGTGATCGTGGCCGACAGCACGGGACGCATCACCTATTGGAACGCTGCTGCCACCCGCATCTTCGGTTACGAGGCGCACGAGGCGCTGGGACGCACGCTGGAGCTGATCACGCCCGAACGACTGCGCCACCGGCATAACGTCGGATTCGACAAAAGCATGGAGACGGGCACTACCCGCTATGGCAATGATCTGCTGCGTGTCCCCGCCATGCACAAGGAGGGAAAGCCATTGTCCATTGCCTTCACGGTCGCCATGATATTCGACGACCGCGGCAAGGCGAGCGGAGTTGCCGCGGTCATCCGCGACGAGACTGTGCGTTTTCAAGAGGAGCGCGAGCTGAAGCGCAAGCTCGCGGCATTCGAAGCCGCCAAGCCCGCGGGCGACACGTCAATCCAGATCGACCGCCAGGCGCTTTAGGTCCCCGAGCGAGCAGGACCGGAGCGCACCTTCATGCGTCGCGCGCAACACCACGCGCGGTGCGCGCCCGGCTTGCAGCGCCTCCTGCCAACGAGGTGCGCACAGACACCAACGATCACCCGGCTTGAGTCCGGGAAAACCGTACTGCGGCATGGGTGTCGAGAGATCGTTGCCGCGGGACTTTGAAAACTCGAGAAACTCCGCGGTGACCACGGCACATACGGTGTGGTTGCCGACATCCTCGCGGCTGGTACCGCAACAACCATCGCGAAAGAAGCCCGTCATGGGACTCAAGGAGCAGACGGCGAGGCGATCGCCCAGCACATTCTTCGGTTCATCGGGCCGCTCACCGCCGCCCTTTCCCGCCTCATCTCTCAGCATCACGACGTTTTGCATGGGCTCTCCTTACAAGGGCGGTAACACCGCATAGACGAGTTGAACGACGCCTCGCTCGATCACGTCCGCTGACCTTAACTGCAACCTCACGGCCCCCGCGAGGCCATTGCCATATCCCACGAACCCCTCTACCTGCTGCGCTCCATCGAGCGCCGGAGCCACCAACACCCGCAGCTCGTCGACCACCCGCGCGGCAAGGAAAGCACCGTTCGTCTTGGCGCCGCCTTCGACCACGAGGTGCGTAATGCCGAACCTGCCTGCAAGCACGTCCAGCAAGCTCGGGATATCGAACTCAGCGCCTTCAGAGACGATGTACGAGACCCCATCGGCGTCGAGTTCGGCCAGGTGGCTGTCAGGAGTGTCTCGACCCACGAGAACGATGACGTGGTCGCCGCTGAGTTTCGCGCCGTGAAAGTGCAGCTTGGCGCCAGGATCGAGTGCCACGGCAAACGTGGCAGCATCGGTCCCGGCGACGTGTATCGGCCGCTCAACCCGCCACGGACCGGCAGGCGCGTGCGGTCCAGCCTTGCTCATCTCCGCCATGGTGACACGCCCGACCAGCCAGGCGTTGGCCTGGAGAGAAGCGTGAACCTTCTCATACTGGGCGGACCATTCGGCCCGCGTACCATCGGGACTCGCGGTGAAGCGACTGGGATGCAGGCCGCCGTCGATGGAAGTGACCATGAGTATCGAGACACGCGGTTTCATCATGGAGAATCCTAACGCAATCCCGAGGCGATACCAGGGTGTTTTCCGTGGCTGACACCGCCGAGACGCGGCCAGTCTCACGCGCACGTCAAATTGAATGCACGCCGCTACCTGTAAGGACTGAAACTCTGCGCAGCCGTGTTGCGCGGGTCGCGCGGCGTCACCTCCAGCAGAATTCGCACCCGGCGGCGCTGCATGAAGACGAAGCCGTAGGCGCCGTCACCCTCCGGGGTCCATCCATCGGCCTCGAACTCCCTGATGAAGGATGCGAGCGCGAGAGCAGCGCCCTGCTGCGGATCGACGCGACGGCAGTCGATGACGTTCCATTGCAGATCGAACGCCACGAGATAACCTCGATGGGTTTGCTCGAGATAGCCACAGTATCGGTTGCGTCGCATGCAGCGACGGTAGCGCTCATCGCTTGTGGGTATCCACGGGATAACTCGTACAGTGTGGACGCCGGCCCCGGGCTGTATGGCGCGGGCGTTCCTGCACCGCGCTCATTGAGTCGCAGGCCGCGCCGTCAGGTGAGAGCACTGATCATCACGTGGTAACCATCCGGATCGCGAAGCGCAAATTCTCTGGTGCCCGTCGCGGGGTTCACATGCGGCTCCTCGTCGAGTCGGGCGACCAGTGCGCGAGCTCTCGGCAGCGCCAGATCGAAGTCATCGACACGAAAAAACAAGAGCAGACCGTTCCCCGGGTGCGCCCCGTCCGGGCTCATCAAGGACGGATGATCGTGCGAGCCCCATTCATGCAGACACAGCAACACGGTCCCGTCGGAATCCAATATCTGGCCCCAGTAGTCGTGGGCGGGAGCCGTTGCAGGCTGGCCAAACAGCGACTGGTACCATGTGAAGCTCAACGCGACGTCTTTGACGCCGATGATGGTCCACGTGCGCCTCACGAGCCCCCCGGTAACCCTGGTTGTTTTGCGTGCGCCGACCCTGCCACCGCAATCATGCATCAAATATATACTGCATCACGCCTTTGGGGGTCGACGTTCGGACAGAGCAGAAGATAACCCCGAGTCATGCCGCGACTCTATACGGTAACGCTCCTACGTAACGTCAGCGGATTCGGATAAGCGAATATCCGCCACACGAGGTGCATTTGTGTTCGGTGTAGTACAGGCCCGTGAAAGCATGCGAGTAGGCTGAGCCTCATGTTAAAACCCCTGCCTGTCAACAGCGCGCAGATTTTCGAAGGTTCTCGCGTCCGACTTCAGCATCTCTCTTGGAAACTTACCATCTCACTGCTAGCGGCGTGTCTCGGCAGTGCCGTCGCGCCCCTCGCGGGCGCGGCGCCCTTCGAAATGCCCTCGATTAACCGTCCCGCCACGCCCGATCACCGGGTCGGCAAGATCATTTGGCTCGATTTAGAGACTACTCACTTAGAGGCAGCAAAAAAATTCTACAGCAGTTTATTCGGCTGGGATTTTCGCGATTATCACGCTGACGGAACGGACTATGCCGTTGCCATGCATGACGGGCGTCCGATAGCGGGGATCCTGCAGCGGCGACCCCGCAAAGGCGAGGAACGTGCCTCGGCGTGGCTGCCCTTCATTGCCGTGCCGGACGTCGACGGGGCTGTGAGCATCGCGCTGCAACATCATGCTCGGATCGACGCCTTGCCGGAAAACCTGCCGTTGCGCGGCCGCCAAGCATTGCTAACGGATCCTGAGGGGGTGCGTTTTGGGATCTTGGCGTCCTCGAGTGGTGATCCGCCGGACATCAACGCAACGCCAGGAACGTGGCTATGGACGGCGCTGGTCGCACGCGACGCGGGCGATGAGGCGGTCTTCTATCAGGAGGTATTCGGTTACGCCCTGTTGGCAATGCCGACGAACGCCGGATTTGAACGGATTCGCCTCTCCTCCGACGGTCGCGCAAGAATCAGCGTCAGCACGATGCCAGAGAATGCGGCATCGTTGCATCCGTATTGGATCCAGTTCGTGAATGTCCCCAATGCAACTGACGCGGCAGCGCAAGCGGTCAAGTTGGGCGGCCGGATTCTGCTCGACGTTCAGCGCAATGGACATGGTGATCTATCGGCCGTACTCGCCGACCCCACTGGAGCGCGCTTCGGGGTCACGGAATTGCCTTAGCTTTTCCTTACCAGAATGTAATTCAGCAGCAATTCTCAAGCCACGTAAGTGGCGTCTATTGGCAGCCGGTATCACCATCCACCTGAAAGGATTTTTTATGAAGCATGTACCCTTAGCGTTATCGGCCCTAGCCT
>Ga0116228_10003721_pt1 | contig 13484 bp, 7 predicted proteins | sample S1TSphfallax_2_FD_89694 | JGI IMG/M metagenome (GOLD analysis project Ga0116228, IMG submission 89694) | Host-associated microbial communities from peat moss isolated from Minnesota, USA - S1T2_Fc - Sphagnum fallax MG | ecosystem: Host-associated > Plants > Peat moss > Unclassified | place: USA... | reverse complement strand
TTATAACTGGATCAAAAGTTTCATAGCCTTCTTGTAGATGGACTAAAAGAGAGAGGGAGAGGTTCTGCATTGTGAGAGACAAGGGGAGGGCCAGTCAGAAGCTTGAAAATGTCTTAACAGAAGTTATGTGTAGAGGTTGCAACTTGTAGGCTATTGCACCTGGACTGCCCTGCTCTAGAAAAATCAGAAATTGACGTGTCAGCAATCTACCTCGAGGAATTGGCTCCAGTGTGAGTAATTTTGTGAATGGTTGATATAAATTCATGCCTGGTCAGATGTAACCTGGCAGATTAGATGAAGTTTTCTCTTGGAAGAAATGTTCATGGGCAACTTGTCACTGGTTTTTTTAAAGCCTTCACAGAGTTAAGTTTTTGTGCCATTTTGGCAAGAAACTTATGCATGCATGCACTTGCGAAATTTCTGCAGAGTAGAAGAGAATCAACCCCAAATTGCTGAAAAGTTGAAATTATTTGGAGACGCTACACATAAATTCAACATTTCAGTATCTTTGTTGGCTCCTTTCGACTCTATGCCAATTCCACTAGTTTTTTACATGTAGCATAACATGCTGGACTTCATTTTGTTTCTAGTCTAGCTGACGCGATTCACACAATCTGAAACACATGTTTTGCACTGCAACATTTGCATTGCAGAACCAGAACCTAAGATCTAAAAGGGAATACACCTGTTGATTTTACACTGACTGGAAAAGTGGGCATTGCAGGCAGTCCTTTATGATATTTGACATTATATCCCATCTGGATTGACATTACCATGTTCAATACCATCACAATGCTCACGAGAATGTCTTTCAAATTGCATAAAACAATTCTAAGCAACAGTTCTAGTCTCAATTAATCTGTCAAACGAAGCAATTCAGCACCTGATATGTTGTAAGAAAATTGCATTACTGAAATCTGCAATAGCTGTTCAAGGACACTACCCCCAACATCTGATTAAAGCTCCTGCACTTTTCAGAAGGAATACAAGTAGAGAAGACACATCAAAGTAAATCATCTTCTCCATTCTGGCCAAAAGCCTCACACAGTGTCAATATGCACCTGTTCTTTTGAGGTTTGATTTTGTGGTTTTCTGGGTTCTAGACAATTGACAGAGATCTGCACTCTACCAAAAATACTATTGCTCAAGCATGGACAGAGTACACTTGTAATCAAACTTTAGATGGAAGCCTGCATCAACTTTGACATACAAAAGGTATCTGGAGTTCAAAGTCTGTCAGTCTGATGGCTGTAGAGCCATTCATTAGCATTGAAAAATTCCTTAGCCTATACTTCAAAAACTCTTCACTGCACACAGGAATGTGAGCAAATGATGACTGATAGTCTTACCAAACAATTGACCAGAACTACAGGAATCACAAGCATTTATAGCATCCACTCCTGTTGCATTAAGCTGCTAGTTTGCAGGAAATGACCCAAGTTCAAATACTCTGCACTAAAACCCATCCTGTACTCCAGAAGCTACAATGTCTGCATTAAGTGTAAAGGACAACTGCAATTGGGGTCTCTCAGGTTGGGGTAGATGTCTTGACAGCAATTACATTTAGAGCTCACCAGAGTGGCTAATATGCAGCAGGAGTGATAACATCATCAATCTTCAGAATCATTTTCACCACTTGTGTTGCAAGAAGCATCTGCTGCTTCTTCCCTATCAGGGTTTCAAACACATTTTGCTCTCTCATGTTATTTGTGCCCACATCATTGCAATCAATGCCCAAGTGAGGATTCTGTTCCTTGTATTGCTGGGCTTTGACTGCTGTTAATGTATTGATGGGCTGCAGCCCACTATTCTCTGCCAAAGCCATTGGAACCATGTCCAGCGCATCTGCAAAGGCTCGCATTGCATACTGCTCGACCCCAGGAATCTTGTCAGCAGCTGCCTCTACAGCCATAGAGCAAGAAATCTCTGCAGAACCACCTCCGTAGACAATAGAATTATCCCGGATCAAGTTGCGCGCCACACATAACGCATCATGTAGACTCCGCTTTGTCTCCTCAATCATCATCTTGTTTCCGCCGCGAATGAAAATGGTAACCGCTCTGGAATTTGCACACTGCTCAATGTAGAGCATCCGATCCTTTGTTGTTCCAAAGGCTTTCTCCCTCACTAAACCAGCCTTTCCCAGCTTGTCTGGTGTAAGTTCCTGGAATCTTGGGACAATGCGACCACCTGTTGCAATCGCAATGAGCTCGAGCTCCACTCCACCCACCCACCGCACAGCCGGCAACCCCCGGTGCATGAGCAAGTGATTGGCCTCATCATCGAAACCCCATTGACAGATGACCAGGGTTGCTCCAGCATCCTTACACTGCTTAACCATCTCATCAAAGTAGGTTTTCTCTGCCTCCCGAAGAGCTTCAAACTTCTCGACTGAGTCGATGTCAACCTTATGCTTGGTCTTGGGCTTCGGAGGTTCAAACGGGCAAGTCAGAATAGCAATTTTTGCATTCTTGATCTCCTTGGGCATCTGAGGATGGCTCATATCTTTGTCCACCACAATGCCATATACAAGCTCTGTATCTTCAAGCTTCCCCCCGACTTTCCCTTCCACTTTGATCAAGTCAAGATTAACGTCCTTTCGCTCAAGATCCGCTACTGCAAGAACAGCCTTCACAGCAATTTCTGCAAGCGCACGTTTGCAACGTCCTACAATCTTGGACGAGAGAGTAGTCATGCAAGTCTGCACGAGAGGCTCGATATCAGAAGGGCTGAAATTGAATTTGTGGGCGATCTTAGAGAGGTGCTCAACTGCAAGCTTGGACGCCATCTCGTAGCCTTCAGCCACACGGATGGGATGTATGCCCCGCTCTAGAAGCACTTCCGCCTGTTCCAGTAAAGCACCAGCCAACACGACCACACCCGTCGTCCCGTCACCGATTTCATAATCCTGACTTCGGGAGAGCTCCACCATCAACTTCCCGATTTGGTTCTCGACTTCCATTTGCTCCAAGATGGTAGCACCATCGTTGGTGATGGTGACATCGCCATCGCCGCTCTGCAACATTTTGTCCATCCCCTTCGGCCCGAGAGACGTCCGTAAAATTCTTGCTACCGCTTTGGCCGCCATGATATTCGCCTTCTGTGCATCAAGTCCTCGAACCCGGGACTTCTGCTCTTGCTCCCGCAGGATGATGAACGGACGCCCATACTCGTCGAACGCTAGCGCCATGATTACAGTTTCACAAATGGCCCTGAGACACGCCCTCTCCCCTTCACCTGCAACGGCAACATACACAACAAAAAAACCCAAGAAACACGATTCTTGGCAGAGAGCGTCAAGGACAAAGCTCGAAAGATCCCGCCACCAAGAACGAGAAAGGAATAGCGCGACGGCGAGGATTAGGGTTAGGTTTAGGGTTATATTATAGTCGCTTTTTGTTGTTCAATGTGAATATGGATTTCATGTTTTGGCGCTCAAATGGTTTTTCCCGTGTGAATGGGTGTTGACGTTTTGGCGCAAATACGGTTTTCGTGTATGAATGTGCTTTCCGTGTGCTGTCGCACTAATGGTTTTCCAGTGTGAATGTGGATTCGGTCAGCGGTGTTTTTAGGATTTTTTCGTTTGTGGCTAAAGTGGCGATCATCCATACGAACATTTAGCGAAAGTGGCGATTTTCACTAGAAAGATTTAGTCAAATCTGGCTATAAGCCAGAAATAAAGTACAAACATCCTTAAATATTTTTTGCTACACGCTAAGAATAAAGATAAAAATATGGCGATATTTATTTCTCACTTTTGGCGACTGAACACCTCCAAAATCACTTCCTTTTTTAAATATAATTTTTAATTTCGCTTTTTGACGCCAATTTTCTCTACTAAAAAAAGAGGTTGGTTTGCATTGTTTTGCACATACGGTTTTCCCGTATGAATGCGATTTCCATATTTTGACGCAATAATGGGGTTTTCCCGTGTGAATGCGGTTTCCATCCGTGTTTTTTTTCGGATTTTCCTTTTGTGGCCAAATGGCGATCATCCATAGGAAAATTTAGTAAAAATGGCTATCATCCGTAGGAAATTTAGTAAAATCTGGCTAAAAACCAGAAATAGAGTACAAATGTTTAATCATACTTCTATATTTTTGGCCACACACTGAAAACCAAATATATAAATATGGTTATTTCTACTCCTTTTTTTCTCACTTCCGGCAAGTGAAAACCTCCAAAAAAACACTTCTTTTTCAAAATTTTAATTTTAATCTCACTTTTTGGCAAAAATTCTCTAGTGAAAAAGAACACTGCTTTCCACTGCTTTCCAAGAACATATGACATTCTAGTGTGAATGTGCATGTTTTGGCACACAAATAGTTTTGCTGGTGTAAATGCATTTCCATCCATTTTTGGGGTCAAAATTTTCCTTCTTTTTTTAAAATTCTATTATTTTGTTCCATGATCCTATAACTATCTTCCTTGTTTGGTCTTCTATAACAATGTAGGATAATTTCTCTTTTATAAAGTAATTAGTGGGCCTTTGTGTGATTTGCCCATGTGGAATCATCTTCAAGTCTCTAAGGTATTTTAAAGGTTGAGAAAAACCTCTTCACACCTTTAAAAAATAATTATTTTTCATGTAAAAATCTTATTGGTTCAAGTGTAAATTCAAATGTTATCGGCCTAATTGTTAAGGTTTGAAATATGAAAATGTGATCAAAAGCATCAATATGATGAAGAAGCATTGATTGGTGGAAATGGTTGAAATGTTATTTGGTTTAAGTGTGAACAAGATCCCCATATTAGTTCAAGTGTGAATTCAAGTGCCATTGGCTTAAGTGTGTTAAGGTTTGGGATATGAAAAGGTGAATTAGAAAGACCAATATGATGAAAAAGCATTGATTGATTGAAAATTTTATTTTTGTAACTTTTAATTAATTTTTAATGATTAAAAAAATCTCTAAATTCAATGTTTCATTGATTCAAAAATTGCAAAATGACCACTATGCACACTACAATATCAACTGTTATTTGAGGGTACCAAAAGCACTACGAAGCCCTCACAATTTATGAAGGTTAAAAGTGTGATCACAAAATAAAACAAACAATTATCTTAATACTTGGCTAGTTTTGGCACTTGTGTGTTGAATAATGGATATAATTTCTAATTTAAGCACCTGAATTTTTATTTTTTAAGATTTCAAGAAATAAAATATATATAGTTAATAAAACCACAATAGTTTTCAAAACTTGGCTAATATCTTTGTGGTTAGATAGTTCAAATTTTAAGATTATGTAGCTAGATGGGGCTAAGGTGCTAATGTGGCTATTTTCAAATGTTGTTATAACATTTGACTAAATTTTTGAGAATTTTGGCATAAAATGTTGATTTTTTTAAATGGATTTTTTAAAAATAATTCAATTTAGGGGAAAGTTGCCTAGGTATTATGGAATATAAATATAAGACATACCACCTTTCCAATTTAAATTGAAAAAGATGATTTTAATTTGTTGTAATTTTTTTGGCTTGAATTTGTGTTTATTTTTTTAAAAATGTTATTTGTAAAAGTAGCATAATAATAATTATATCTCGACATAAAGGCATGAACTTCTTGCTATTCTTAATCATTCACAATGGTTCTTTTGGTGAAATTCAAATTTATTTCTTGGTTTCAATGTTTAAAATCGACAATTTCTAAATCTGAGTATCAAGAACTTGACCCAAATGGATCCAAATATTTCAATGAAGACTTTTACTTGTGAACAATCACAATAAAACTTGGGTAAAATCAATAACTTTCTACTTGCATCTTTTCAATGAAAGAAAATTTCAAAAACCTTCTTAGTTTCAATGTCTTAGATGAATACATTAGGGTTTAGGGTTTTTCCCATCACTTTGAATAAAAAATCATCTTAAAGAATGATCGTAGGATGCTAAGACTTTGAATTATAGATCAAACCTTTTATATCATTTTTTGGTTACAAACATACCTTATTATGCACAAATGTAATATATACATTTTAAAGTTTTGTGACAATGTGTGATGCATAAGAAAGTTAGACAATAAAATTCATGTCAATTTGAATCAAATGAGAACTTTTGAAATCATAACCCTAAATCCTAACCATACTTATAATTGCATTCACTTCAATAACCTTAAACCATGTACCCAATAATCGCCATGAGTTGGGCAAATAAATTAAACCATACCTAGAGACGGTTCTAACGTTTTATTTTTTAAAATTTCAAAACCTTACTTGAAAAGGCAACCAAAGTTATTGAAAATATAATACCAAGATTGTATGTTCTTTTAAAAATCAATATGCACCCAACACTAATTTAAACCAATGTTGATTGGGGCTTGGTTTTTATTTGGGTCATTGGGCTCAAGTATATGAATTTTTTTATTAAAAAAAAACCCTCAATCTCCAGTCTAGTTTATATATATATATAATACTAAGGTTATGGGTTCGAATTAGTTTTTGTTGACCAACATTTCTAAATTTGACAAGTCTAATTTTTTCAAAAACCTTCAATTTGAGTTTTAGGATGGGTCCAATTCCAACTTGTTAATTAATTGGAAAGGCATATTTAAATGTTCCATTCCATAATGAGTCACTTGCTCATGAATTCAAAAATTAAGAAAGAAAAATAATCACACCCCATGTAAGCAACCATCTCATTTTATTTTTTTGGACCTTTTTGTTTTACACTAATTTAGTGGATTGGATAATCAACCCAACTTTATGTTTTAGGTTAATAGGAACCTTCCATTTCAAATCGGCCCAACTCAAATTGGACCCTGGTGTAAACTAACAAGCTTAAACAAAATGAAGAAATCATTTAATTACCCTACTATGTAGTACTTTAAAGTAAATATTTCAATACTACCCTAGACTATCGTAAGAGGTATTTATTTATCTATTCAACACATCAATCTTTGGGTTACTATAACCTTATCCCATGGTGTGCAATCTCTATCATTCAAAGCCTCCAACCTTCAAAATTGAAAGCCTATAAATTATGAACCCTAACCCTTATTTAAATTTAGGACTCTAGCCACTATTTAAACATATGAACTTGACCCTATAAAAAAAACTGTTAAAACCCATAAGGTCTAATTATATTCAAACTCAACCTTATGACAAGTTTAGCATTTCATGACTTAGCAATGAAAATATTGTAAAATTTGTTCATTCATAATTTGCACATTTCACACATTAATGTCATGCATTGAAAACGCATTTGACACATGATTTATAGGAAGACACGAAATTTGTGTGACATTCGTTCGTTCATAGATTTTTACTTCATTTATCAACACATTTATCTATGTGTCATACATGTTTTCAACTCATGGTATTCATGTGAAAAACGTATGAACTTATAAGTAAACAAACTTTGCATAGTTTTCATTATGAATTCATCGCATGCTAAATTTGTGATGTTAAACCCACTAGGTCTAGTTTGAATATGAATCCAAGTCCATGTAGATCCATTGGGTTTGGTTCTAAAATGGTTCCATGTTCATGTAGACCCACCAAGTTTAGTTTTTTGACATGAACTTAGTTAGAAACTAGAACCTAGCCAACACTAGTTTAAATTTCCCTTATCATTTAAAGTGCCAGCATAATTTTTTCAATGCATATGCAGGGTACATTATCAAGCGAAATCTATTTTTTGCAAATTGCAAAACATATCAAAAAATGAAACACCAATTGGAATGGGTGTTTCATTTTTCAAAATGCCCCACCTTTTTCTCATTTCTAAAAGCATCCATCATGTATCATGAAAAGAAACGTTGTTGGTGTTTTACACATGGTAATGGCCTTGGAATATGGTGTTCCCAAAATAAAGACTTGTTTACTTGCCTTCAAGCATGTACTTATTTTGGGAATGTCATGTTCTTATCATGTGTTACTTTACAAGTGTCATTTATTTAATATATTTATTTTAAAACTTTTGTTTAATTGAATGACAACATCTAGGAAGCTTAACTTTATTTTCAACCCCACCTCCATTGAATCACAAAAATCCAATTTTCAAGTATTTATTATTAGTTAAATGGATTGATATTTTCATGCATATAAAAATAATTGCCAATGGATAATCGGTGGGTACTTATTCATTTTTGTTTTAATTAAATGTGGTTGCCTTTGAAGTTTAGCTTCAATTTTGGCTCATTGCAACGAGTCAATTTGATTCGTCCATTATAGAAAACAAAAACTTTGGAGGTTCCCCAAATAGATTTCTATTGGAGGATAGAAGGTCTCTCCTTTGCCCCCCCCCCTATATATATGAAAAGAGGACAATTTTGGGCAAAACAAATGAAATAAAAGTGTGGTATTATTGGGAACATCTTGGAGAATACATTGAAAATTTGGGAAATGTTTTAGGGTTTAAAAACACATTGGGAACAAAAAGAATAGAAATAAATCCAACCCACCCTTGCCTTCCCCAAGAAAAACTTGGAATGTATATTGTATCACTTCATTGGTTGAATATAATTTATATTCTGGCATTTGTTTATTGTAATTTCAACCTAGCCTAATGGCAAGGACATATAATTGGGGTGCATTAGTTGAAGGGAACAACCAAAACTTTTTTATTATTATTACAAATGGAATGTGACAAGGCAAATTGAACAATAACCTTTTATCTTTATTTCCCTCACATATTCCTATATGGTTCCCAATAGTTTATTATTATTTATTTCAAACTTTAATGTCTATGTAGGTGCACATGGGAAATGGGTCAAGTAAATAGGCTCGAAAGAGGTAGGTTATTAAATTGGTTTAATATACATAACATGGACATGAAAATGGACATGTTAATTTGCATTAAAGAATCATGAAATTAGTCTTGGAAGAGGTAGGTATGAACATCATAAACATACAAAAATGGTTTTATTATACATATGATTATTTTTTAATGTGCCTCTATTATTGGTCCATCATCCCAAAAACCCCCATTGCTGGCTACTACCAAAAAAGAACTTTCCTCATGCCCCTTTTTTATAAATGACAAGACTAAATGTCTTTATAAATTGTCACAACTACCAAATCAAAGTTTATGCAAACATAGATTTTCAAAAAACCTTTTAAAAATTTAAAAGGCATGACTTTTTGTTTTAAAACTCAATTCCAAAACCTATTAATAGCCCAAGTGTAAATTCAAACATGGCCCCAAATGTTAATTGTGAAATGAGAAATAAAAGGGCTAATAGGTAATGAAAGGGTAGATAAGATGACCAATGGGAGATTCCCCGTGTATTTCCCCACTAGATTAAAGAAGCAAATGCATTTTTTCACATTTCATAAAAACGCATTGATGAGTTGAAATGTTTCAATGAAAGGATGGTCAATAGGATAGGGATGTTATTTCATGAACGTGTGTGAACATGAGTGGTGAACACATGAGCGTGAACAAGTGAACCCAAGTGAATCTTTTTAGGAACCTTGTCAACATATTCAAACCATGGTTCATAGTGTGATATGAAGGCATAAAACTCCTCAAAGTCCTTCCACTAAAGTGTGATGTCTTGGGTTTTTATTTAGGCGGTGGGTATGTAGGTCAATTTATGTTGAATAGTTGATTAGGGGAGTCTTCTTCTCTTTGCTATCCTTGCACTCCCTTCAAATCGTGAATGTCTTGGATTATTGTGTGTTCACCAGTGGTAGTACAAATATTTTTTGTACCTTTTAGTGTAGATATAATCTATTATATTTGTCCTTACATTAGGTCTTGGCCATGGTATTGGTGTAAGTTATTGGTGCAAAAAAATAGACTTTGGATTTGCCAACTCTATGTTTATTGCTAATTTTAGACCTAGACTTGACCTTGTTTATATTGTGGCCTCAATTTTGATATCAAAACCTTGAAACCCTAATTTAGAATTCCCAAGTTTTGTTGTATTATAGCCCTTTACTTCAAATCCTTGCTCATTTACTAATTTTACCTTAAACATTTGAATTCAAAAGTTGGATTTTTTTTGCTACCTTTACTTTGACATTTGAACCTTGAAGCCCTATTTTAGAACTTTGGGGCCTTTGTTGTCCTACAACCCCTAATTTCAACTTTTTCATTTGACAATTCTACATTGACATTTGAAACTAAAGGTTGTATGACTACAACTTGTTTTGCTTTTGGACTAAAGTTTATTCCTATTGATACTTTAGGATTTTCCTTCACATCTACATGAGTACAAATTGAATTAGATATTAAACATGTCACACTAAGAATAATCAACTTTAGGAATGTTTGTAACTCCTCCTCCACTGAAACTAGTAGAAAAGACATAGTTGGAGTTACAATCTAAACCTCAAATGGGAAGGAATGTGTGTTGTTTGTTCATGGTTTTTGGGCGAAAATACAAAGTGGATAGCTTGGGGGGAATTCCTTCTTGGCTAATCATTTGGGGGCTAATAAATGATGCCAAACTTCTTCAAAACCTAGGCTTTTGTTTGTTCATTGATCACTTTAAGGTTGTAAGTATTTTTTGTGTTATTGCTTTAAATGCACACCCCAAATGATAAACCAAACATGCTTTTGTGTTCAATTGAACTCTAAAACGCCCTAAGTAGATTTTTTTTGTTGCTAACCACACTAAGTGGCGTCATTAATACAAAAGTAGGGTGTAATTCATTAGTTTAAATCATTATGGGACCTTAAAAAATGAAATAAGTTCATTGCACTTTAATGATTTCACCTTGGTTAAAGTTATTTCATTATAATATCGTTATGTAAACATTGTATTTCACTATTAGTTGACATAATTTTTTATTATAATTTATTGTGATAAATAGGTTTATTTTTATGTTGTTAATTTAAATTCCCTATGTTATTTTATGATATACCTTATATTATTTTAGGCTACATTAATTATTTTTAACTTATACCCTAAATTATTATAAATTATTATATATACCCTAAATTATTATAAGTTATTATACCTTAAGGTATCATAACTAACCTTAAACTATACCTTAGGTTATTTTATGTTATTATAAGTTATTTTATCCTAAGTATAAAAATTTAAAATAATTTAAAATATAATATAATGATTTAAAGTAGCTTCAAATAGTTTATGGTAATATAACCTATAATAACCAATAATAACATAATGTGAAATAATTTTCAATAATAAAAAATAACCAATAATAACTTCACATAACCAAAAATAGCATGAAATGAAATATCTTGGAATAACAAAAAAAACTTATAATAACTGTAAATAAATTAAAGTGAAATAACCTACAATAACAAAAAACAATTACAATAATATAAAATAACCTAAGGTGAAATAACATAAAATATTGAAAAGTAACATAAAATAGCCAAAAATAATTTAAAATAACCAAAAGTAACTAAATGTGAAATAACTAAAAATAAAATAAAATAAAAAACATGAATAACCGTAATTAATGTAAGGTGAAATAATTTAAAACAATGAAAAGTAGCATTATAATAATTGAAAATAACATAACATAGGTAATATCATTATATCAACAAAAATTTATCCATTTATTAAACATTTTATTTTTCAAAAAAACGGTCATTGAAATGTTATTGAATAGTGATATTCAGGAAAACATTTGTTCAAATGATTTTATACTTTTGAAAGGATTTAATGTAATTATGTACATATGGGAAAAAATATTAAATTAAACTTTAATCATTTCATTTGTACAAAATCTCAATAGAATATGAATTTTCAAAATTTATGTTTTTGTAATGTTTAAAATGAAATATTTGATAAATAGAATGCAATGTAACACATTATCACAACAAATGTGGTGGTTTGATGGTAAGGGTGTTTACTTTCATTTTGGAGGTCAAGGGATCAAATTTCACAAATGCTCTGTTTATGATCAATAGTGGTAAGTTGACCAAATATTCTCCTATGTAGACCCTTAAAGTAGGTGCCTATCTAGTTTGATTACATGACCTATTTACCTATGTTAAGTTTTTAACCTAGGATAGGTAGTGACACATGTTAATAATTCATAGGCTAAAAATCATGAAATTATCAATAATATTAAATATTATGTTAAATATTGAATATTTTAAATTTAATTGATTTCCATGTTACATGGTTAATTAACTAGCACGTGAAATGGCTTGATAAATTTGTGTTTCATTTGAAAGTAACCTTCTTTCATTAAGTATTAGTGAACCAATTCATTATCCATAGCAATTAGTCCATGTTGATTGGGGGGTTGATTAGTTTCACCATGGTAAAAATGTCCAAATTCACTCAAAATCTAGCGAAACGCAAAGTGAACTAGAACGTATTTTGGTGTAATGTTTGTAATTTTAAACCTAATGAAACCCTAAAATGTAACCCTAAAAATCCCCACCATTCAATTTTTTTTCTTTTGCACATGACCCCCACCCCTAGCATTGCTAAAAAAAAGGCACTTGGTGAACTCCTCTTATCTTATACACTGCTCAAAACAAGTTCCAAACCCAAATATGTCATGGTGAATGTTTGGTCATGGGTCTTCAAATGTTTAATGAAAAATGCATGTTGTGCACCACAACCATTGACATGTGCACGGTTAAAGACCTTTCTACCCTAGATCAATACAATAATGTTAGTTAAATCCAAATATGGGCATATATAAAATGAGATTTGTTGGTTGCTAAACCTTTGTACCTAGAAACATATACCCACAACTATATGTAAATTAGTGTTTAATGGTTAACCTTTTAATTAAGAACCTAATTTAAGCTAGCTAAAATTGTTAAATTGGTTGTAATGCAAAGAAAACACTTGTCACTTGTGAAAAATATGAAACGAAAAACATTGTCCTTCTTATCTAGGTTTACTTCCAAATTTCCATTTTGAGATTCATAGTTAAATGGAAGTAATGGTCTAACATTATTAAATATCAAATCTTTAAACTTCCATTGGTAGCAAAATGTATCGTATCCTTTCGAAACATGCTCTTAAACATTTGACACAACTTGAATTTAATTTTTTTCAAAAATGTCATATTACATATTTATTTCCAATGGGAGCTTAGTTTAAAACCTATTTTAGCCCATCACATGTTTAAGGCACATGGTGTTAAAAGAGGTGTCATTAGAACGAATTCTTCAAGTTCAAATACATTTCCACAAATACATAATAACCTATGGATCCATCAAAGTGGCTACATTTGTGGTGCCACCAATTGCTTGCATAAATAATATAGCCTTTTACATTCACCTATGGAGATTAATCCTCACCTCGCTTGCTTTCATATTTGGTTAGCGTATATAGTCTTTGTTTGCTTAAGGCCGTTTTCGCTAGGTACACTTGGATTCTCCAAATACAAGTTCTTATGCACCTCCATGTCATTCATCCACCTTGTGACAAAGGTGACAACGAGCAATTATGTTTGATTGTCTAGTGCAAGGAAAAGCAACAAAGTGTCATGGTTCATGCCTAGGGGGTCGTTGTTTGGCTCTCACTTTTCAAACACAAAAGGAGAACCAAAACTGCATAGGTAATATTAATTAATTTTGAGGATTCCATTTCAACAAATGA
>Ga0116228_10003720_pt1 | contig 13486 bp, 6 predicted proteins | sample S1TSphfallax_2_FD_89694 | JGI IMG/M metagenome (GOLD analysis project Ga0116228, IMG submission 89694) | Host-associated microbial communities from peat moss isolated from Minnesota, USA - S1T2_Fc - Sphagnum fallax MG | ecosystem: Host-associated > Plants > Peat moss > Unclassified | place: USA... | reverse complement strand
TGTCTTCTTTCTCCAAACTTCAAACTTGCATCCAAATAAAAATATATATAAAAGTGAAAAAGAAACACTTTATTTTTATTATACAAAATAATAATAAAAATAGAAAACACATAAAAATAAAAATAAAAAAAAAGCTAAAAGTTTCTAAAAAAAACTAAAACATGAACCAAGTTTAAAGAAACCAGGGGACTTCACAGTGGCCGAAGGTCACGGGTACCCACTACTGATGATGAAACAAACCCTGGACTTCTGAGCCTAACTTATGCCCTCTGCCATCGCCATAGTAATTTCAGTAAAGAGGGAGTTGCTGCTACTAATGTTGTCCTGCTAGTTGATAAATTGCAGTTTAAAGGGATCAGCAACAGTATCTTCTGTTCAAAGCAGCAGATGCAATCCCTAACAAAAAAAAGTCCTTGACAAAAAGTTTTACTTATTTTCTTCTGAGAAAGAAAAGCTTTCCACAAGACAAAAAGAAAAAGAAAAGAAGACGAATAAACAAAAAAAGAAACAGATCTGCTGGAACACCCATCCTCATCTTACAAAAAATCCTTTCCTGAACTAACAGAACCAACTCCAGGCAAAAAGAAACGAGCCTCAGATTTTGGTGTGTTGTATCATTGTTAACTTATACTTTTCACATGCCTTAGAATATGCCTTTCTAGTTTTTAATTTGAAAGCTGATGAATGGTATGCTGCTCAGATAAATTGATGAGTTCTATGTATATGGGGTGACACTTTAGGATCTTTGGAGGATTTTTTGGTGTCCACAAGTTACTCCACTTTTTCACCCTTTCAGTTTGGACTTTGAGAGTTTTGTTCGCCTTGCCTATCACATCAAGGATATTGTGTTTAGATTCATTATAAAGTAAAGTAGCTTCAGGGATTTTGGCCCCTAGGCAATAGGTCTATTCTTATATGAGGATTTTTGAAAGATGAGAATTTGGCTTGTGTTAAAACTTGAGATTAATTATAAAGTTATAATATCTTGAAGGATTTTGGTTTTTTTTAGAGGATGTTTTGAAGATTATATTTTTGCATGGTAAATTATTTGAGTTTCCATAATTCTTCTTTTGCCTTAAGATAATTTTTAATGTAAATGGCAAGGCCACGGTGTGACACACCCCTTGTTTTTCAATTTTGTGATGTAACCAAACTGTCAATCATCCACTCAAGGATTTAACCCAATTTGGCTATAGACCAGATGTAAAACCAAAAAAAACTTAACAATACTTTTATATTTTGGCTACCCACTAGAACCTGTTATAAAAGCTGAAGATTTTTTTAACATTCAAAATCGGGCTAACTAGGGCCATTTTTTCAAAACATATCCTTCAAATCTGTCAAAATCATATTTTCAGCTTGAAATACTGTCAAGTTCTGTACATGGGTGTTTCCTATACAAGAATGTATACATGTGAGATATTTTCTTGTAATCAGACACTAGTGCCAGCCAGAGAAATTGATATTTTTCATCCAAAAAGAATGGAACTATGTAGCAGGAACAAAAAGAATTTTGGAAAAGAATGCATATGGAAAAAACTACAGTGAAGAATCTTGCCTTACTTGACAAATGAGTACCAAACTCTCCACCTTGCCATACCACCACATGAAAATTGCTACAAACTTACAATGATGCAGACTCCAGAGCCTCTAAAACGATCTGCCATGAACCTGAGGTTCACATTAATGTCGATGAATGGAAACCCTGGCTTCCACATTGAACTTGTTGTACCTGTTTAGAATCTGACCTTTTCTAGCTTCCTGTGATGCAATTTGCAACAGCTCTGTTGTTTTGTTCATTTTACAAGTTGAAAATATCTTTTTGGATAAATAAAGTGGATATGTATATATATATATACCTATAATATATATATATATATATATAATACGTAAATTAATAAACTAGTTTGTATTAATTTAAAAATAAAGGTTGTATGTTTGTGAAGAGTATCTGTAAGAAGGTGATAACAAGGATTAAAGGCTTATGAATTGTGATGGTTTAAAAACTGATACTTCATCGCCTTCTCTTCACACTCCGAGTTGTACGCAGTGGATCGGATAACCACATTGTTCTTAGAGTGGGATGAAAAGTAATGTCCTTCAAGATGAAAACCGCAGCCTAATCTAGGAGGAAAAGTGTCATACCTACTTGTCCTAAAAAAGAAGCTAGGACAAGGAAAGAAACCGCAGCCTAATATAGAGGGAAAAGTGTCATACATATTTGTCCTAAAAAAGAAGCCAGGACAAGGAAAGAAAGGTGAAGTGGAATAAGAGGATTTTAGAAAAAATTGAGAACATTAGAACTTTTGTAAATCCATGTTACAAGGTCTTGTGTCTTTAACTTATATTCGTCTAACACGATAGAACATTTTGTAGTTCTAAAGACAATTTCAAGAATTTGCCTTCACAGCCAACAAATTCAGTGATCTTAGCCTTCAATTTTATTTTGGGTTTCCAAGTGTCATCCACTTTACATCCTATCAATCTATTATCAACTTCGTGCTTGCATTTGTTGGTTGTTTATTTGTTCTTAGCTTCAAAAGCTTAGATAAAATTCATTTCGACATCTTGAACTTTGGAACCTATATGCATCCAACTATTGAGAAGAATGTAGTACCAAATAATGGAAAATAACATAAGAAAAGAAACTTTGAAATAACTTTTGAGTTTATTTATCATTGTTTTTGGGGGGAAAAACTCCCCAAAAGTGACCCATATTCATACAACATGATATTTCATGTGTTCTAACAACAAAATCTTTTTAAATTTGAAATCCTGATTTCCAAAGAACAAACAAATTCACTAGCTGCACCGGCCTCCATATGAAGAAAACTTTTGAAGCATTTTTTGGGTCTTACATGCCATTTTCCCAAACATGTCATATGGGTTACATAGGAGTTATGATGTCGAACATAAATTAAAATGTATGTAAATTTAAACTCTATATATGCCTATTATTTTTATCTAGATTCTCTCTGCTTGATCCAAACATTTTCAAAATCTATAGTCTCAAAACTGGCAAGGGGTTATTAATACTCTTAGAAGTGCTTTTATTCAACTTCGAAACCATAAAAAATTAACTTGGAACTCTTTGAAGATTAGATGTCATCTTCAATTGGAAAAAGTTGTATTTCTGAAAATTGTGAAAATCCATGGCCAGAACCCTTATCTGGACATTGTCCTTCAAAATTCTCATTGGTGAAATGAATGATACAAGCTTGGTGCATACATAGGCTATAACATGCTACAAATGAAGGGTGTAAACAAGTTACAAACCCTGGAAGCTCAAATTTTACAACCTTGACCTAATTAAGTCTCCTTCAGGTACATTTCTATGAACTCATGAGGAGGAAGGTTAGCAGACTGAGAAGAGAGAAAGTTTGCAATTTCACGCTTAATTGCATATGATTCCACTCTTTCAAGTTCCTCACACCTGATCTATTATTTAAGAGCATCTCCACTATGGGATGTAAAGGGCTATTTTTGTCGAGTTGACTTCTCTGATTTTGCTAGTTTGCCAAGTTCACATTTCTTGGTTGCCAAGTCCACTTTGCCAGCTGCTAACTAGTAGTAGTAAAGTGGGCTATACACACCACTTTCAAAAAGTACAGCATCTAAATAATGTGAAACTGAGTTTGAACTTTGGGCTCTAAATATGAGCAAAATATAGTCTTCTCTAAAAGGGTCAGTAAAAAAAATTGCTTTTCATTGGTTGGCCCAGTTTATGGGATCTAAATAGTCAGTCACTTTACACTATCCAATTTTCCATGTTGATGGATGGGGAAGGGAAATGACGTGAAGTAGTCATTCACTTCACACTCTAAAGCTCGTTCTGGTCAACACTAGTAGAGGCTCAAATAAGGGGCATGGGTGCAGATGCTCCTAAAAGTTGAGCGCAATCGACCTATATTTGCTTATATTATCCTTTGGAAAGTCCTATCCTGTTCATATGCATATATAATTCTGATTGGTGCTTTGTTGTTTCCACACACACAATTTTTTTCATTACAACGCCCAATTATTCCAGTACATATGTACTGCTGTGGGATAAGCCTGACAGACGTATGTGCTGAAATGGAAGGTCAGGGCCAGTGTTGGGGGGTTATCACTATTTCAGTGAGAACCTTTAAGGTTTTCAGTCCGGTTCTCAAAATGAGAATTGAAAGTTTTCACATAGAGTGATAATCTTTTTGAGAACCTGCCCGCTGATTCGCTCCCAAGTGAGAATTGGCTTTTTAAAACTTTAAAGGGTATCAGTTGAATATTTTCTGATAATCTTTAAGGGTATTAAAACATATGGGCACTGGATTTCGGGGTGTTTAGTAAAGTTTTCCGTAAAGTCAGGAAAACACGGCACCAATACCCTGAGTTTTGTCCAAAACCGGGTGAGATTAAGAAAAACCTCCAAAAAAGTACATTAGCCTTCAACGAAGGGTCAAACTCAGAAAATGCACCACTTTTTGTGCCAAACTGAGTTTCATCCGGTTCCCTGTCTTTCCTTTTTCCTAAGCACCTCCACTGCTGTTATATATATTTTCACAGCTCCTGCATGTACAACTACTATAATTACCTCGAACCTTGTGCATTAAATGCTGAGTTGCAGCATTTCATACCCATATTTAATAAATTTTCCTTACTTTGCAGACCTCACTCGAAGAGAGGATAGGGGGTAAAAAGAGGCCCAAAGACAGGGTGAAGACAAATGACTTTAAGGAAAACTTTAGTGTTTAGTTAGGTTTAGGTTTTAGTTTGGGTGGCGTTAGCCTCGTCAACGGCTCCTTCAGAGGGAGCTTCGTGAAGAAGCTTGGGGCTCTTCTACAAAAGGGGGCAATCTTATATATTAATTTAGTAAGTCTCTCAGTCTGTCCGGGACAGAGGTTTTGAGGGGTGGAGAAGGGAGAGGTCGGTGAATCAGCGAGCGACCATCACGGTTTCCATCTGTGCGTGTGTCTGTCTGAACGTGTCCATTTCAACCTGTTAATAGTCTCTATGAGGCCCATTCTGCAACCTCGCAAAATAGGGTGGACAGTCCAAGACTGGCTTCAATAGGTGGACAGTCTAAGAAGTTGAAGACATCAACTTTTGGATGGGGGATGGTAGGGTGTTGGGGGAGGTATTTTTGGGATTTGGAGGGTGGGATTTTGGGTGCGCTTTTTTCTTTCCCGAAGGATGCATGGGCTAAAGGTTTAGGAGGGTCATGATTTTTATTTTTTTTGTTTGGGGGGGAGGGGGTGGGGGTGGGGTTCTAGGGGTCTTAATAGGTGGAAGTGAGAAAGAACATATTGTAATATTATGTTGGGGAACACATTGGGAACCAAAGAAAAATGAAAAGAAACCCTCCCTCCCCTCACCTCACCCCTGGCCCCTCCTCCCAAAATTTAAAAGGAATAAAAGCAAAGCACCTTGAGTGCACCCTTGAGCCTTTCATTGACTGCATGAAATTTCTATTCCCAAAAGAGTTCATCACCGTTTAAAACCAGAGTGGGAAATATGAAGGACCGGGTGGGTGGATCGACAGGGTGCATTATGCACCGGGTTCACACTAGTTTTAATTTGTTTCATTAAAATTTCAATAAAAATTAAATGATTCAAAGAATATTCTGAATTTTTAAATTTTTTTGAAAACCGGGTTCTGACAACTATCACTGAAAACTGGGGGTTGTAATTCTGATGAGAATCGGCAAGATTGAAAACCGTTGGAATTGTTTTTTCCAAAACCCTGAAACCCTTAAAGTTTATTTAAATATTTTCTTCTTTTATTAATAATAAGAACCTAAAATGGCTGTGAGAACTGGAACCGGTAATTTTCACAAAAATGTCAGAACCACCCAAAACTGGTCAGGACCACCAAGTCCCCAAAAGTTCACAAGCTTTAAGTCGTCTCACCCAATAATGTTGGAACTGACAATGTCATTTTGTTATTGGTGCTTTGAAGAGGTTGCTGGAAGCATGGCTTTAGGCAAGGACTATGCATGTGGTTGAGTTTTCAACTCCTCAGTGCTATACCCAGTTTGGATCAGTGTTCTGGGTTTACACTTTCCCATGGTGTAGAACTTCTTTTCTTGCAATTAACACTCAGGCTACCATGCCTGTTGTGTAAATAATATTTTTTACACACTTATGCAGGGAAAGTGTATAAAATTTTTAATTACACTTAGAGAGTTCTCTGTAACTTTTTTTGCAAAAGAAGAGTGTATATTATATATATATATCCTTCACAATTATACCCATTTTCAATTCACATTAATTAGTTGTGGGTGCATCCCAAAGGTCAATGGTTTTCTTTGTGATAACTGATTTTGATTGGCCCATAAAAAATATTCAAATGTTTTTATGCTTCCAAATAGAAACTTCTAGTCTCGATAAGGCAATGTCACAGTGCTTCCACTTAGCCTAACTATATACAATACACGCCCACACTTTTGAGCAAAGGACATGGACAAATTGTGATGTTCTGGAGTGCACATTCTTGGGTGCATATTGGGTGCACATTGCCCCACTTCATTGTTTGAGTAAAACTACCCATTCCGAACCTTGTTCGTTACCATTTCTAGCTTACTAGGCTTTTAGAAGAAAATATATGGGTACCTACTTGTGATTCATTTTAATTATTTTAATTAGTTGTGGTGTATCCTAAAGCTCTAAAAACAAATGTTGGCAATGGGCCATTCTGATTGGCCATCATTAATAATAATAATGAAACTTTGGGAATGTTCCATTCATTGGCATTCATGTTGACATTTTTTGCACAATTTTTCTTTTTGTTAAATATTTTACATGGATTTACATAGATTTATGGATTTACAGAATGGGTAAGTGTAAATCATTTATATTTACATAATTTTACACTTACATGTTCAAGGTTAAGCATTTTCACTTACACACATGTGGATGGGAGGATTTACACTTACATTAAAGGTTTGCCTAAAACCATATACATATTACATTCACAACATTGGTTTGGACCTTACATGACGAGGATGATCTTCAAACACAATTACAAAACATACTTAGTTATCTAGAACTAGATTAGAATTAAGGCTTTTAAAAATAAAAAAACATGAAAATGATTTGATATTTTATTCATTTTTTGTTCTCTTGCAATTTTTGGTTTAATTGTAATTTTAGAAAATTGTGATTGAAATATTTGTTCTTTACCATAACAATTGATAGTCTTTCGTCAAAATGATTATTTTTTCCAACACAGGAAGTTTAACAACCCAATTTTATTTATTTTTTGATAGTCAAATAATAAGTACAAAAGTTGCCCCTTCATAACATACAATGCTAATATAGTGGGAGGAACATTCATTAATTTGTAAGAGGTTAGGAGTTGGAATCCATTGTTTTGGGGTAGTGCCATTTCTAGATTTTCTTTTTCAATTTTCCCTTTTGAAAGTAATTTAATGCCAAACCTTAGTGGGAGGTACACTATATATTATAAATAATCTATTTTGAAGTGTAGTTATAAGTTTTTACAAACAAATTTATAATGAAAATGATTCATTTAAGTTGATTTAGTTACTTTAGGTTCTATAAGTTGTCTTTTTATGACAATTCTAATCTAGAGTGGAATTTGTTTAATTGATTCCCAAATAAAAAAAAGGAGGTCAAGAGATGCATGCATCCACATTGAGGGGTTTTATTCACCTCTATAGCCCTCCTAGTTCACTAGTTGTCACCATGAACTCATCCATTGGTATGTCATCTTGACTTCTTTTTGCAAGCTTAGAACAACAATCTATGCTACCTCATGATAAAATAATACTTTTTTTTATTGTTTTGCAAGGAATTGCATTCCAACCTATAAGTCTATCGCTCATGATGTTTTTGTGTTGGAACCAAACAATGATGTATATGAAGAGGCTGTCAAACCTCTTTTGGAAAAGTCTAAACCTAATTTGGAGCTTGGATTTTCTCTTCAACCTCCCCCAAATTCGCCACCTGAGACAAAAACATGAATCAATCTCGATTATGAGTAAATTGACATTAGTCATCATTGATTGTCTTTTTCATAATTATTCTACCTCTCATTTCAGGTTGATGTTCTATGTTTTGTGCAAAGGTATGCAACTTGATCATTCTTGATTCATTTCGTTCTATGCTTTGAAGGATTTCTTCCCAAGCCCCCTTCCGAACAATTACTCGCCGACATGTGTTGAGGACATTGTTTGACACATGGCCTCATTACCCTCTCCCAAATCATCTAGTAGCGAAAGATCATGTGACCATGGTGTTTTAAACCTTATTGGCTACGAGGCAACATAATGTTTGGAGTAGCGTCTTGTTTGCAATATATGTTGTTTTAAAAATTTGTTGTTGGGTTCTGTTTGTGTTATTTTCCGTTTTCTTCTGAATTTTGTTCAACTTCTATTGTCGTTCAATAGAATTATTTTTGTGTTTTGTTTCCATCATCCTTTTAATAAGCAAATTGATTTGATGTGAATGAATTTCCATGCTTATTTGTTTTTATATTTTCAAAACCATCTATAAAGTTTGCAAAAATGAGACTCAATTTACTTCAATGAAAGATATATGTTTTGAATCAATTTGACATTTGAATTAATTAAATGGATTTTAGAAAATGGTTTGAACTTAATTTCGCCCATTTTTTCCTTTGAATTTTGAAAACATTCCAAATTTATTACATCATCTAAAATGTTACCTTGAATAATTAGTATATTTTGGAAATAAATAATATTAGCGTTATATTTCTGCCTTCTCCTTTCGTGGGTGCAAACCATAGGGTTGAGAATGTTGATCATTTTTTGACCCACATTTTTTCACATAAATTCAATTTTTTTCCTTCATATCATTGATTTAGAAGTTTTTTAGAAGTTCCTTCCATTTCATTGAACAATGTGTTATTGGATTTATATTTTTTCAAATTATTTTTCTTTTCAACACCATACTCACAAAAAAAATTCAATACCTTTTTTAACAATTTGCACCCCATTTCTGTTTAATTGAATATTCAAATTGAATTTTAAATTTTGAATTCAATTCAATTAACATAAAATCAATTCAATGCAAATTGCATGCAATGTCATTCAACATTTTCATTCAAATGGAACTTAATTTTCACAAAATCAATTCATTTTTTTATCAATTAATCATCATGGGTAGTGTGTGGAATGCAAAGCCCAAGGAGAAAATAATGCAAATATCATGGTGCTGTCCTTTGTTTTATACCTTTGTTTAAAGTCACACTTGAGAAGATAGATTGTAAGCAAGCCATACTTAATGTATTACATCCATACCATCTTACTATTCATGTCAAATGGCATTTACAAATGGAATCTGAAAAATGAGACATAGTTTGAACCATGATTTTTTTTTAAAAATCCTCAAGTAGGTCAATTAGGAAGGATCCTCAACATTAATTAGCATTAAATGGTGACTATCGTAGGTGGGTTGTAGTGCTTTTAACAAATCATAAATATGTTTGTTATTTTTACAAAAATGTTGTTACAAATGGTGACCTAGGAAGTGCTTAGGTCTAGATGTGACTAATTTAATTATTTTTATTTCAAGAAGTGGTTAAAAACCTTTAAAGTCACAAATTTTCATTTTTGTGCTTTTCTCCTTTTTAAAAAATGAAAAAGCTCCAAGTTTTGAATTTTCGCCCACCAAAAAAACTGGCCTAAACTAATTAATGTTAGTAGTGGATTTTGAAAAGGAATTTTTAATAACAACAAAGCAATATGTGTTGGATTCCATGATGATGAGGACATACAGGTTCTATGTACAAGGCCATCTAAGGATTTATGAATCTAAAAGTGTTTCGAAAACCAAAGTGAATTTTGAAAAACAAAAGGTACAAAGATAAATCTTCCCTAGTATTTTTTGGTTCCAGGAATTACTCAAGCTTTTTAGTTGTCCATTTTTTTTCCAAATGAAATTGATTAGATCACATATCAAACCTCTACATTCATGCAAATTTTCATTCTCAATATTATAATCTTTTGAAGTCTAAAGTTGTCAACCATGACTTCATTTCTTTTGGCATGGTAAGTATATTATGGATGGCAACACTTTCCATTTCCAATATTCTACTTAGTTATTATTCACAAGCACATGCCACTTCAGCCAACTTTGTTCTTGATTTTCTAAATTAGAATTCATGGGAAAATTTCATAGGTCATTAAAACCACCTTTCACAACTTATTTAGTTCATACAAATTTGAGGAAATCAAACTCACTAGTTCCATACCGTGACAAAATTCACACAAAGATAAAAATTTGACACAAAACTTCCAAACAACTAAGGCCTTAATGGCCTTATGATTAGTAGCATTGGCCACCAAAAGGACTGGGAGTTTGATGTCTAAAGCCTTTCTCATCAACCTTTAATTTTTTTATTTTTGTTGGGTAACTTGCAAAACCACACAATTTTCTAATTAAACTAAATCATTTAAGATTATTATTTTGAAGGTAGGTCTAATATAGTCATATTGGTCATTTAGTTTTGAATATTGTTTTGATGAAGACTTCAACCTTGAAGTTCATTGAATTCCTTACCAAATTTCATACAAGTATTTTTATAAAAACAAGTAAGCATATCCATAATATATGGCATAGAGAAGATCTCAATGATGATTATAAAGCAATGGATGAATTTCTTGTTTCATAATTTTTTGAGGACATGAAATTATGAAACAAGTGTCCCACTTTAGAGAACTGAACTTTGAGAATTTGTAACAATGCCATTGAAATCTAGTTCCTAGGGAATGAAAATAAAGTAGTTCCTCCTTCATGGGCCCAAGTGACATTAAGGTTCATGCTAGTCTCAAATTTGGTTTGAGTTCAAATTGCACTAAATGTTTTTGGGAGGGGGAGTAAAGGGGGCGATTTGTGTGCAATTGAGACAATTGAGAGTTGTCCATGAATGACAATTCATTCTCATCTTCCCATAGCTTTCAATACTTTGACCCAAATAGCTAAAGAATGTGCACTAGATTAGGAAAATTTTCTTACTTGTAAAAAACTACCTTAGATTCCTCTTGATAAACTTAAGGGTGGATAATCAAACAAATAATTGAAAAATCATTTTTTTTTGTGTGTTAAAAAGAACTTTTAAACAACAATCTTAACTTATTCAAATTTGCACACTAATAATTATTTGTTGAAAGTTAGGGGAATCCAAACTAAAGATCCAACAAACATTGCATGTTCATATCTTGAATGAAACAATAATATACAACTCTACAATGACAAGTTTCCATCTTGAACATGCATCTTCACCTAAAAATCAAAATTACACAATGTTTTTCACAAGCTACATTACATATGCTTACAACAATCCATCATGCAAAGTAAAATAATCATATTATATAAAACATCCATTAAATGCTTACGTGAATATTTTAAAAATACCTAATCATTCCCTTTAAATAAATGGTGAAACCTAAATCACAAGGCAAACTAACAAGCCCTTGTACATATATGTGCAAAGTCCATCATCCATTTGAACTACCTTTTAGTTTTTCTTAATGTAAGGAATAAGCATAGCCAAAACTTAATTTAAAACTAATTACAAACATATGGGACTCTCTTGTTTACTAGCTTATGGCGACTTTTCCTGTATTTAATAAAAGGTGAATCATAGTTTATAATGTGCCCAAGCCCATGCTAGTCATCATAACGTGCATCTGTTCAATTATTATAGTAATTTTCCTTGCTAGTAATCCATAACCAAAATCCACATAGGTTAACTAATGTTGAATTGGGTATATAAACAAGATACCATTACATTATATGTATTTTGGTGGATTTTTAATATTTATCAAATGGAGGGAAATCATTCATGCACAATATTGATTTATAAAATATTAACTCCTTCAAGATTTTCAATCATAATTCTAATATCATGTGCAAGTTTGCTTTTTGACTTAAAATTTATTGGATTTTTTTCCCCAAAGTTAAAAAATTATTTAGGTGTTGGACAAACATATTATGTGTGCATTAAGTTGTTTGTGCATTTTAGATTTTTCATACAATTGAACTAGAAAATGCATATTTTTAATTTGTATTTGTAAAAGGTTTTTACTTAACACTTTTGATATTACCTTTTTTGAAATGGATTAGAATCCAATTGTTGAATTGAATGTTTTAACCTTCAAAATTACAAGCAAAAAGCCTCCAATTTTCAACTTCAAACCTTTTTTGGAGCTCATTAAAACTTGAGGAGCAACTTATGATTATGAATTGCCCTCGTTTATTGGCCTTGCCCACCAAGGCAAGGATTTTGTGTTTAGATTCATTATAGAGTGGCCTACATTTGCTTATGGTCTTTTGAAGAATTTTAAAATGCAAATTTGATTCCTTGTTTTTGGGTCTTTTTGAACATTAGGCGGGAAAAACATCATAATCAATGGTCACAAATTACAATGTTATTTCTTAAACAATGATCCAAGGCCATTTTTGTTTTTTGATTTAAAAGAAATTATTGTCAACAATTTTAATTTTGTCTTCATTAGGGCCTTACTCATAATATTTGAATTATATTATTACTCATATTAATTAATTGTTAGGACCCCCAAATTTGTTTTAAATTCAATCAAGCTTTAAATTATCCCAAAAATAGATACTATAGGACCTTATCCATTTCAACACATGTTTGTCAAATAACTAATCAATTGTAAAAATTCCACTGTCAAATGATATATTCCCAAATATTTCATCAGATTCTTTAAGTTATATTTCTGGAATTTTTTTGGAATTTTTTTACATTTGTGAAAATAACATAATTTGTGTTGAATTGGCCCATGTGTTATTGGATATGGTGTTCTCCTCCTTTTGGGCTATGTATGTAGGTTAATGGAATAGAACATAAATGCAATGGATATGGGATAAAGTAAGGTGCTATTGGGAACATGTTCGGGAACACATTTGGGAATTAGGGAAACATTTAAGAAGTTAATTGGGAACAACAAAATCCAAAGAATCCAATACCCAAATTGGAACAATTGCCAAGTAACAATGCTAACTTGGATACTCAAGGTCCTTGCACTCCTACATACATGGATGGCTACATGAATAGTGACCTTTGAATTTTAAGGCAAATCCTTTAATCTAGAGAAAGAAGATGGTGAAACTTTTCTTAAGATGTCAAATGGTTATCACTTTAAAATGAAGGTACTCCAAATGCGGCTATTAGTGGAGGATGCCACAATCTATATGAAGGTATGACCCAACAACACTTGCATCCATGTGTCCATCAACCCATTTAGTGCCTCACATTTGTGCCAAACTTTGCAAAATCATTTGTTAAACATCTATTATATAATTACAACATGGTGTGTGTGTGTGTGTGTGTCTGTCCGTCTTTTACTTATCTTTTATTTATTTCTTTTTCTCTGACGTCATTTCATTTTCATTACCTCTCTGGCGTAATCCCATTGGCTCCCATTCCCTGTGGAGTGTTTTGGGGGGTGGGGGAAGGGAGAGCCCGGTGAAGCACGGGGTGAGGGGGGGCCAGCAGGGC